>Ga0315279_10003551_pt1 | contig 21618 bp, 19 predicted proteins | sample YL17G06_20_MG_FD_203694 | JGI IMG/M metagenome (GOLD analysis project Ga0315279, IMG submission 203694) | Sediment microbial communities from Yellowstone Lake, YNP, Wyoming, USA - YL17G06_20 | ecosystem: Environmental > Aquatic > Freshwater > Lake > Sediment | place: USA: Wyoming | collected... | reverse complement strand
CGCGCCTGCGGCGCGGCGCCCTCTCCCCACAGGGGAGAGGGATTTGCGGCACGTCCTGCAGTTACGGTCATGCACACGACATGGTGAATTTTCCGCTTCTACGCTTGTGCTTCGAACAACAGTATGCTCGCCGCCACCGCCGCGTTCAGGCTCTCGGCCCGCCCCTTCATCGGAATGGTGACTTTCTCGCGGCAGGCCGCCTCAATTTTCCCGGGCAGGCCCTCCCCTTCGCTGCCGATGCACAGTGCCAACGGCCGCGTCCGCCAGTCGAACTCCTTATAGGGCACGCCTTCCCGCGCGGTGGTGGCCACAAGCCGCACCTGGCGTCGCGCGGACTCGCTAAGAAACTCGTCCGCCTTCAAACGCAGGATCGGCAGTGCCAGAAGCCCCGCCGCAGTGGCGCGGACTACCTTGGCGTTGAACGGGTCCGCGGTGTCCTCCAGCGTTACCAGGCCCGCCGCGCCGGCGGCTTCACAGGAACGGATCAGCGTCCCCAGGTTGCCCGGGTCCTGGATTCCGCAAGCCACGGCCAGCAGCGCCTGCGGATTCGCGAACAAGTCCTCCATGCGCCACCGTGGAATCGCGACCACCGCCGCGATGCCTTGAGGCGTCATGACGTCCGCAATCTTCTTGAAAACATCCTTGCTTACGCGCGTCAGAGCGATGCCTTGGGCCTGCGCCTGCGCAACCAGTTGCAGGTCTTCCCCCAGAATGTGTTCCGAGAAGATGACTTCCCGCACGCCGGCGCGCCCCTCACCCCAACCCTCTCCCCCCAGGGGAGAGGGCAGGGTGAGGGGGCCGAGCGCTTCGGCCACGGCCCTGCGGCCCTCCAGCAGGAAACACTGTTTTTCCCGGCGAAAATTACCGTCCACGCGCAGCGCCACGTATTCCTTGACGCGTGCGTTCTGAGGCGACGAGAGCATCGGCAGAGCGGAGAAGCGGCTTTCATTGCGCATGTCCGCAGTATACCCCCGGATTGTGGATTTTAGATTTGCGATTTGCGATTTTCGATTTGGCGCCCAGCCTTAACCGCAGATGAACGCAGATGAACCCAGATAAACGCAGATAGGATAATAGGAACCAGTCCATTGTCTTTATCTGCGTTCATCTGTTCCATCTGCGTTTATCAGCGGTTTCGTCACTTGTCCTTGTCCTTGCGCGCCGATGCGCCCATCAAGGCGAAGAGTCGTGCGGTTTCCGCCTTGGCCGCCTCTACTTTCTTTTCCGCTGCACCAAGCCCTTTGCGCAACGCTGCAGCCTTGTCCTCAGCCCGCGCGACGTTATCCTTGGCGCTTTGCCGGTCAGCCTTGAGGCCGGCTTGCCTGGCGGCATAGTGTCTGCGCGCGTCTTCCTTTTCCTTGGGCGTGGCGTCCAGTTCAGCGGCGACTACGGCGATCTGCCTGTCCAGGTCCTGGACGATGGACCTGCCCTGCTCCGCTTCGGCTTGCGCCGCCTCGACCCCGGCAGTGATCCGCTTCATATTCGCGACGGCCTCATTCTCGCGGAGTTTGGCCGTGATCAGCTCGCGATTGGCGGGATCCACGTTCCCGGAATCCGTCTTGCCTGCGGCGGCCCGGGCCTCCTCGGCCAGCTTGATCTCCAGCCTGGCCTGTTCTGGCAAATCCTTCAGGCGCAAGGGCACCTCGGCCCTCGATGCCACCTGCGCGCCTGTCAGTTTGAGTTTCTTGCCGTCGAGCTGCGTGATGCTGTAAATTGTCACGCCATCGGATTCGAGACTTGTGAAGCGCAACGCCTGGACCTCCGTGCCGTCGGCGAGCGTAAAGACCGTTATCTTGACGAGCTCTTCGCCGCCCCATGCGGAGGAACAAAGCAACAGGGCCGCCACTAGCGCGCGTATCATGGTATCACCCTCTGTCTCCTGCGGCGCCGCCACCAGTGAAAGATGCCCAAGAACATGGCCAGATGGAAGATTACCAGAAGCACCGCCATGATCCACCAGTTTTCAGCCAACTGCTGCAGCCAATCAACCAGGCGCTGCAGCGCTGCGTTCAACCCACGCACGGAACCTTCCAGCAGGCCCAGGATCGCCTTCTGGCCAAGCACGCGGCAGGGCAAGGGCGGCACCCCGCCGCTTCCTCCCAGGACCAGCCACCAGAACGCGAAATTGCGGATCAGCGGCCCATAGAAGGCCACCAGAAGCGCCGAGGCGGCCAGGGACGGGCCGAAGGGAATGTAGTTGCCTTGCATGACCTCTTGCTTCTCCCCTTTCTCGTTCTCAACGATCTCGCCTTGGGGCAGGCTGTCGGTGGCAGCCAGGTACTTCAAGAAAGGATAGGCCAGCAGCGCCAGCACGCCGATGGCCAGCATCACCCACACGGGCCACATGCGCGCGTCGAAGCTCGTGGGAATCGTGCGGAAGAGAATCCCGCGGCTTTCCTCTTCGTCTGTCGAGAACCAGTGGCCGAGGAAGCTCTCGGTGCTCTCCTGCCATAGCGCCAATGAGGCGAGCAGCACGACGCCTCCCATCACTGCCAGCGGCCACAAGGCGGGCGCCTGCGGTTTCGCGGCCTCCTCCGCGGCCATTTCGAATGTGGGCTGCCAAGGGCGGTATTTTTCGCCCAGGCGCCAGCGCTGGAAAGCGCCCCACAGAATCTTGCCCACGCCTGTGAAGCAGCCCAGGAAAACGCCGATGAACAACGTGGCTATCGCGGCCTTCCAGCCTAGCACCGAGCCGACCATGCCCAGCAAATGGCTGTCGCCCACGCCCATGCCTTCCCGCGGCCGGGCCTTTGAGCCACGCAGCCTGTACCACAGGAATGAGCCGGCCATCACCACAAGGTTGATCGTCCACGGCAGGCCCGCGCCCAGTACCAGGCCCTCGAAACTGTCCAGCAGCGCGTTCACCCAGGAATACTGCGACCAGTGGCTGGCGGCGGGGTGCAGACTCGGGAAGATTGGCGCGGCCACCAGGCCCACAATGATCCAGGGGATGGTGGTCGCGGGCGGGATGAGCCAGGTTTCGAGGTCCGCGACGGCCAGCACCAGCAAATCCACAATCAGAAACAACTGTGCCACGAAGACCGCGGCGCCTGCGGCGCTGTTGAGTATGAAGAACTGCTGGGCCGCGGCGACGAAGAGCGCGGTTACGGCCACTTCCATAAGCAGGTAGCGGATCGAGATCCCCTTGCCGCAGTAACGGCACCGGCCGCGCAGCAGCAGGTAGCTGACGAGCGGCAGGTTGTCGTACCATGCGAGTTGATGCTGGCATGAGGGGCAGAAGGAACGCGTTACCTTGACCGTGGAAATGTTCCGCGGAAGCCGGTAGGCCGCCATATTGGCATAGCTGCCAAGGATCGCCCCCAGCATGCCGCAGACCACCACCCAGAATTCCGGAGGAACATAACCCATAGGAGGAATGAGTAACGCCACAGCCGCGACATAGCAAATGGACGTTGGGCTTTGGGCTTTGGGCTTTAGGAGCAGCGGTGCAATGGGAAGCCTAAAGCCTAAAGCCTGGCATTCGCAGCCACTTTTTCGCAAACACCTGCCGTTCTAACGGCCTTTAGTAGTCTGAATCCGGGGACACGATCCCGATTTCCAAACAGCCGGAAATCGGGTCATGTCCCCGGATTCCCGCAGGCTGGACAGCCTGCGCCACAAGAGGAGAAACGAACATGTTGCGCTTGCCCTTTGTTCTGGCCCTGGTTCTTGCACTGGCGGGCACTCCAGCCTTCGCAGGGGGCAAACAGGGCCACGGGCACAAGGCCGCCGCCCGAGCGGTCAAGGGCCAGAAAGCGGAGGGCCGTTGGGCACGGCTTGCGAAGCGCATCGCCTCCCTGCAGCAGCGCCTGGATGCGCATCCCAATGCGCCTGCGGCAGTGCAGGACGCTGGGCACAAACTTCTCGCCGACCTGACTACCGCGCAGGGCGACGTGGCCAAAATCAGAGCTGCCAAGCAGGCTCACGACAAGGCTGCCCGCAGGTCGTTGAGAGGGACGCTGAAGAGGGACTGGCAAGCCATCTGCGCCGACCACAAGGCGTTCAAGCAAGCCGTTCACGCTGCCGTAAAGGATGTGCGCGGAGTCCTGGGCCACAAGAGCACACACGCGCACAAAAACAAGAAGGCACAGATATAACACCGCCAGTTGCCCGGACTCAAGGGGGGCGTAGTCAGCCAGTAAGCCTTTTCAGGAGGGGAGAGCCTTTGCCGGGGCTTCTCCCTGTAAACCGGCTTTCTGGCTGGCTACGACACCCTCTTGGCATTTTTTTCCAAATTCTCCTTGACACCGTAATCTTGTAAGTGTATTATATTATAGATGCAGGGCAACTTTCTGTGCTCCTTGTGTCTTCAGTGCTGGGATTGGCCCGCTCTTTGAAAACCGAATAGAGGCGCTTCGGAGCCGGCTTCCGGCCAGCCGCTACGGAAGCCGACACGTACCGGTCACGACAAAGGCCCGGCAAAGACCGTTCAGAAGGCGATCAAATGCCGATCATTCTCCTATCAAACGCATATCAAGAACCTATCAAAGACCGATCAGAAACATGACAAAAACCGCATTCCTATTGGACTTAGAGCCGTTAGCCTGAGACTGAACTGGCTGCATACGTATGATTCCTCTCCAGCCTGTACCTGGCTGCCTTCGCCAGCGTCAGGCCGCCCTTGTATTGGAAATCAAATGCCTGGTGCGAGGCCCAGCGCGGCAGGTTGTGCGTCATTACGGGGTTGCTCTTCGAGGCCGCGTCATCCCAGTGGATCAGGCCCTCAGTCGTCCACGCGGTGTCTTCTCTGAAAGTGGCGACAGGCGCAGAACAGGACGATTGCGAGATCACCGTCGCGCCTACAATGCCACCCTTCAACTCCCAACTCGCCATGTCCAGGATATAGAAAAGCGGCACCGCGGCGCTTTCGTACTCATAGTGGTAACTGAAGCCCCCGAAACCGAACTCTTCGAACCTGTCTGCGGCGGGCCGCAGGACCAGGTCCAGCCGTCCCCTGCCCGAGTCGCGTTCGCAATCCCAATCGCTGGTATCGTGTATCGGATCAAAGCTGTGATCGCGCAACAGCTTCACTTTCAGCGGCCGGAACGACGCCTCCAGTTTCACGCGCAGGCAATCGCTGCGCGCGTCCACGCTCACCAGCCGCAACGCCGCCAATTCCAGGCCCGTGAAAGTTTGTGTGTACGGCCGCAGCGGCAGACGCCCGGAACGCACTCGCACCCCGCCAATCTGGATCGCCCCAGTCCGAGGAATTGCTCCCCTTCGGTTAGAAGCTCAAAGCGGCAATTGGCCAGCCTGAGTTCGTCTCTTTTCATGTGCCCTCACCATTCGTCGGTCTCTGTAATGCTGAGAATGAAGGACTCTGCAACACCGGCGTCTGTGTGTTGTGCCTGTCTACTCGACCGTCGCCCGAATTCCAGCGCAGGCGCGCCGCCGGCTGGCGGAGCGGCAATACAACCGCAAAGAGTTTGCAGTTAGCGGGGCCTTTAGCTATAGTTTTGTGCCCGTTTCTTCGCTGGGGGTGGACAGGGCGCGCGGCAGGGGAGCTCTTGCCGCACAGGTGTCGCTGTTCTGGGCCTGGAAGATAATGGCAGGAGAGCTGGGAGGAGAGCATGGAAGAGCAAGCAGTCAAGGATAAGGTTGTGGACATCATCAGCCAGAAGCTGGATGTTGCCAAGGAAAAGGTCACGATGGAAACAAAGTACACCGAAGACCTCGGGGCCGATTCACTGGACCAGGCCGAACTGGTGATGGAGTTCGAAGATGAATTCGACATCAACATCCCGGATGAGGCCGAGGGCAAGATCAAGACCGTCGGCGACACGGTCAAGTTCATCGAAGAACTGCTCAAGAACAAAGACACCAAGGCCTCAACGTAACAGACACTTTGCTGCCGGAATTTGACTGGATTATGAGTTCAGGAAGACGGCGCGTCGTGGTGACTGGCCTGGGGGCACTGACTCCCGTGGGCCTGAATGTCCGCGAGACCTGGCGGAATCTGCTGGCCGGGGTCAGCGGCATCGGTCTCATCACGCTCTACGACGCGAGCAAACACGACGTCAAGATCGCGGGCGAAGTCAAAAACTTCGTTCCCGAGAACTACATTGAAAAGCGCGAGGCGCGCCGGCTCGACCGCTTCGCCCAGCTCGCCGCCGCCGCCGCCAACGAGGCCATCCGCGACGCGCAACTGGACTTCGGCAAGGAAGACACCGCGCGCTGCGGCGTCATCATCGGCACCGGCATCGGCGGCATCACCGAGATCGAAGAGCAGAAGGAGCGGCTGATGGCCAAGGGCCCGGGCAGGGTTTCGCCTTTCCTGATCCCTAAACTGATGGCCAACGCCGCGTCCGCCCAGGTGGCCATCTTCCACAAGCTCCGCGGCCCGAACTTTACGGTGGTGACGGCCTGCGCCTCCGGCGCACACTCGCTCGGTTCCGCACTGCGCAGCATCCAGTACGGCGAAGCTGATCTTATGGTCAGCGGCGGCACGGAGGCTGCCGTCACGCCCTTGGGCATGGCCGGCTTTGCCAACATGGGCGCGCTCTCCAAGCGCAACTCGGAGCCGCAGCGTGCCTCGCGCCCCTTCGACAAGGATCGCGACGGTTTCGTGATGGGCGAAGCCGGCGGGGTCGTGGTGCTGGAGGAACTTGAGCACGCCCGCAAGCGCGGCGCGCGGATCTATGCCGAGTTCACCGGCTACGGACTCTCCGGCGACGGCTACCATATCACAGCGCCTTGCGAAGACGGCGACGGCGGCGCGCGCGCCATGGCGGGCGCCTTGCGCGACGCGGGCCTGAACGCCGAGGATGTGGATTATGTAAACACCCACGGCACCTCCACGCAGGCGAACGACCGCATCGAGACCCGCGCCATCAAGACCGTCCTTGGCGAGCGCGCCCGGAAGATCCCGGCTAACTCAACCAAGAGCATGACCGGGCATACGCTGGGCGCCGCCGGCGGTGTGGAATTCGTAGTGGCCTGTCTGTCCGTGGCCGAAAACAGAATCCATCCCACCCTTAACTATGAAATCCCCGACCCCGAATGCGACCTCGATTATGTTCCCGGCGCGGCCCGCGACTGCCAGGTCCGCCACGCCCTCTCCAACAGCCTCGGCTTTGGCGGCCACAACGCCACGCTGGTGGTCAGCAAGCTGTGCTAGTAAACCAAAAGATAGGGCCTATAATTATGAGCGCAATTTTAGGTCCTGACTGAGGGGGGTGGGAGCTTGTGGGGCCAAGGCGAGCCGCATTCATGCGGCTTTCGTGCTGTTGTTAGACCCGCGCTTCAGCGCGGGGTGGAAGCGCCCGGATCGCCCGTCAGCCGGCTTTCAGCCGGCTTCACGCGATGGCGGAGGGCTTAAGCCCGTTCTGTCCCCCGAGAGAAGCCCGGCTGAAGCCGGCTCACTCGAGCATTCGGTCCGCCCCACCACGCCCTAAAGGGCGTGTCTAGCAACGTCTCCACTTTGGCTAAGGCCGGATGGTGCTCGCGCAGGACGCCACGTGGCCACTGAGGGGAGAGTCCATGCCAAATCAACAGGTGACTGGCAACGTTGGATTGTTCTATACATGCTATTGCCTGTCGCGGCGAGGCTGGAACGTGATGCCAACATCGAGGAACGCAAAGGGTGTGGATATTTTGATTTACAGCCAAGACGGTAAGGACAGGAAGACAATCCAGGTTAAGACGCTCTCGCGTCGCAGCGCTGTGCCGCTAGGAAAGGACCTTAATCATCTTTTCGCCGACTATGTGGTAATCTGTCGAAACGTTATAAGCGAGAACCCGGAGTGTTTTGTGCTCACGCCCGAGGAAGTTCGTGCCTTGGCGAAGAAGGCGGATAAGAACGGCAAGGTGACCTTCTGGCTGGACCCGCCGAAATACGATTGCGACGAATTTCGTGGCGAAGTTGGGTGGGATAGAATTGGGTCGGGTCTTGCCGAAGGTGATTCCGCGAAGGATGGGGTGGGGCAAAGCGAAGAAGAGGTAGAACACGTTTCGCGAGTCCGAGGACCCTTGGGGAACCTCACCAGACAGGAGTGCGGCTGACGATGCCGATTGAACTCAGGACTGATTTTACTGCGGGTGCGGTCGCCTCCCTTCTTGCTCTCCCTTTCAACGACCTTCTCCTTCGCGCGCAGTCCGTCCACCGCGAACACCACGACCCGAACGTGATCCAGCTTTCAACGCTGCTTTCCATCAAGACTGGCGGCTGCCCGGAGGACTGCAACTACTGCCCTCAAGCGGGGCGTTACAACACAGGGATTGAAGACCAGCCACTGGTCTCGCTGGAGACCGTGGTTGCAGCCGCGCGGGTTGCCAAGGCCAACGGCGCGGGGCGCTTCTGCATGGCCGCCGCTTGGCGCGGGCCGCCTCCGCAGGACTTTGAACGCGTGCTGGAGATGGTGAGCGCCGTGCATGGGCTAGGGCTCGAAACCTGCGTCTCTCTCGGGTTGCTCCAGGACGGGCAGGCAGAACGGTTGAGGGAAGCCGGACTCGATTACTACAATCACAACCTCGACACCGCGCCCGAAGACTACGGCCGCATCATCACCACGCACCGCTATGAAGACCGTCTGGATACGCTGGCAAGAGCGCGCCGCGCGGGCTTGCGGCTATGCTGTGGCGGTATCGTGGGCATGGGGGAAACACGAACCACGCGCGCGGGGTTGATCGCGCGGCTGGCGGACCTCAATCCGCAGCCTGACAGCGTGCCTGTCAATTATCTGGTGCAGGTGCCCGGGACGCCGCTGCACGGCACGGAGCCGCTCGATTGGCTGGAGTTTGTTCGCACCATTGCCGCGGCGCGCATCACCATGCCGCGCAGCATGGTGCGTCTCTCCGCCGGGAGGCAAAGAATGCCTGAGGAAATCCAGGCGCTTTGTTTCCTGGCCGGCGCGAATTCCATCTTCTACGGGGAGAAACTCCTGACGACAGGCAATCCGGATGTTGAGCGGGACAAGGCGCTCCTGGCTAGGCTGGGGTTAAAAACCAAGTAGCTTTGCCGCGGCGCACCTGCGTGGTAAAATGCTTGCGGTCGAACGAGGGAAAGGCAATGCCACAGGTTCAGCGCGAGATAGAAGAACTTGTCGCTGGCGACAAGCTGACTTGGGAAGAGTTCGAGGCGCGCTGGGACGCCATGCCGGAACTGAAGCACGCGGAACTCATTGGAGGGATTGTCTACATCATGTCACCGCTAAGCGTGCCGCACGAGAACAAGAGCGTGGATGCTGCGACTTGGCTGCGCCTGTATGCTATCCAGACCGCGGGCTGCCACTGCACCGGCGCCGCGACTTGGCGCATGTTGGGGGACGCGCCCCAGCCCGATGTGGCGCTGCGCATCGTCGAGGAATGCGGTGGCAAGTCGCGCCTCGACGGCAACTACGCCTCTGGCGCGCCTGAACTGGTCGTGGAAGTCTGCCACTCCAGCTCGGCATATGACCTGCACCAGAAGAAAGACCTCTATCACCGCGCAGGGGTGGACGAATATCTGGCGGTGCTGTTGCGTGAACAGGAGGTCCGCTGGCACCGGTGGGAGAAGAAAGGCTACGTGCTAGTGCCGCTGCCGACAGATGGCATTCAGCGTTCCCGCGTCTTCCCCGGCCTCTGGCTAAACGTGCCCGCGTTTCTGCAAGGCGACCTCGGTCGCGTTCTCGATGTCTTACGGCTAGGCCTCCAGTCGCCGGAACATGCCGCCTTCGTTCGGAAGCTGGCCCTGCGCAAGGAAAAACGTTGAGCGCCCGCGCGGCCCTGGTTCTCGGCGCCTCCGGTTCGCTCGGCAGCGCCATCGCGCGCGAGCTTCTCTCGCGCGGCTTTGCCGTGGGCCAGCATTGCCACACTCACAGGGAGCCCTGCGAGGCCCTCGCCCGCGAGGCCGAAGCCAAGGGCCTGAAAGCTCCCTGCTACGCTGCGGACTTGAACAGCGCCGATGCCGCGGCGGGGCTCGCCGCCGCCTTCCTCAAGGATTCCCCCCGCGTTGACGCTCTGATCTGGGCCGCCGGAATTGTGCGCGACGCGCCGCTGGCCACGTTGTCCGAAGAAGACTTGCGGGCCGTGATGAACCTGGACCTCAGAGGATTCTTCTTCGTCCTCAAGACTTTTTCGCGGCAGTTCCTCAGGCAGAAGTCCGGCTCAGTCGTCGCCCTGTCTTCGCACGCCGCTCTGGCAGGCCGCGCCGGCGGCGCCGCCTATGCCATGGCGCACAGCGGCCTTCTGGCGCTGGTCAAGTCCGCGGCGCGCGAATGGGGGCCGCTGGGCGTGCGCGTCAACGCTGTTCTCCCGCCGTTCGTGCCCGAGTCCGGCATGGGACGGTCGGCAACGGCTGAGTTCGCCGCCGCCGCCCAGGCCAAGCGCGTGCTGAGGGCCGGGGTTGATGGCGCCGCCGCCCTGGCCAGGTTCGTCTGCGATGTCGTCGAGAACCCCGCGATCTCAGGGCAAATCCTGAGCGCAGACAGCCGGATCACGGTCTGATTCACCAAGCCTCTGTGGTGAATAGCCCGCGTCAGCCAAAGAGCACAAACAGTCTCAGGAACTTCTCCACGGCTGTATAGTATGCCTCAACGGTTTCCGCTTTGCGCCAGCCGTGGCCTTCGCCTGGGTAGACATGGTATTGATGCGGCACGCCGCGGCGCCGCAGCGACTCGACGATAGTGTCCGACTGCGCGCGCGGAACCACCTCGTCGGTTTCGCCCTGGAAGATGAGCAGGGGGTCCACGATCCTGTCGGCGTGGAAGACAGGCGAGCGTTCGCGGTAGATTGCGGCCGACTCCGGCAGCGGCCCCAGCAGCGAATCGAGATACCGCTGCTCGAATTTGTGCGTATCCGCGGCCAGCGTCAGCAGATTGGATACGCCGTAGAGGCAGACGCCGGCCTTGAAGAAGTGGGGCTGCGTTGCCAAGGCCCGCAGCACGGTGAAGCCGCCGGCGCTGCCGCCCAGGATCACCAATCTCCCCGGGTCGGCCAGTCTTTGCTCAACCAGATAGCGCGCGCCGCTGATCACATCCTCGACGTCATGGACCCCCCACTGGCCGCGCAACGCTTCCATGTATGCGCGTCCGTAGCCGGTGCTGCCGCGGTAGTTCACGTCCAGCACCACATAGCCGCGCGTGGCAAAGAACTGCACATCCGGGCTGAAGCTCGCGCGCACCTGAGCGGTCGGTCCTCCGTGCACGCGCAGGATGGCCGGCGGCAGGCCGGCCGGGGCTGCGCGCCATGCCGGGACCTGGGGCGCATAAAGCAGGCCTTGGATCTCCTGGCCGTCCTTGCCGCGCCAGGCGGCCGGCTTGGGCGCGCAGAAAGTGTCCGCTGGCAGCGTTTCGCTGGCGGCGCGTTTGACAACGATCGTGCTCCCGGCCTTGTCCAGGCCGCTCACCAGCAACCGTGCCGGCTGCCGCCCTGAGGAAGCCAGCACCGCCAGCAAGGGCTGCCGGGGATTGAGCGACGGCTGCTGGAAGTCTGTATACTCATCCAGCCCTTGGACCGGCGCGGCCTGGCCGCCGGCGGCCTCGTAGGCCCACAAGCCGCAAACGCCGCGCAGGCAGCGTACCGCGAAAGCCTTAGTGCCATCGTGGCCCCAACCCCAGGTGCGCAGTCCCTGCGACCAGGCGGGCCAGCCAAGCTGCGCTTCTTTCTCGTCGCTCAGCCGTCGCGTCACGCCCGTCCTGAAATCGTGAACATACAGGTTGTGCCAGCCGCCTTCGTCCGCAAGCCAGGCCAGTTGCCGGCCATCGGGCGAGAACTCCGGCTGAAAAACAGCTACTTTGTCCGAGCCGGCCAGAGGGCGTTCGTTGTCGAAAACAGGCAGGCCGCCAACGTCGCCGCGCACCTCGGCGACAAAAACGCGGCAGCCATCCCAAGGCATCAGCGGGTGGTCCCATGCCACCCACGCGGCCAACCTCCCATCGCTGCTCCAGCGCGGATTCATGTAGAAGTCGTGCCCTTCGGCGACCTTGCGCGGCCACAGCTTGCCCTCGATGTCCGCCACAGCCAATCCGTCTTTGCGTTCGTAGGTGAAGACGTAGAGCACCATGCGGCCGTCCGGCGAGATGGCCGGCGCGGCGGCCTCCGCGAAGGCCGGCGTGATCGGCTGGGCTTCGCCACCGCGGAGCGGCAGCGCATACAAGCGCCCGTTCGCGGCAAACACGGCCCGGCCGCTGCCGACGCCGAAGTCGCCGCCGCCGTAACCGACCTTGGCGCGAACGGACAGATCGCTGGTCAAGTCGCGGGGCGCGTCCTGGCCGACCTCCCAAGCCACCAGCACGCCGCGGTCGGAGCGGCCTTCGGTCCAGACCAGAGTCTTGCCGTCGCTGTCCCAGATCGGGTCGTGCAGGCGCAAGCCTTGCGCCAGGAACTTCGGTGTAACGGGGCTGGGCCACAGGCCGTAAGGGGAAAGGTCGGCCATCGCTAGTTCGCTCCCAGAGAATCAACCTCTGCTGTTGTGGTTTAATCCAAAATCGAAAATCGAAAATCGAAAATCCAAAATGTCCGTTAGGTGCCGGCCTTCCACAACTTGTGCCTGTAGTGATCGAGGACCACCGCGGCGACGATGACACAGCCCGTGATCAGCCGCTTGGTGGGTTCCTTAACGTCCATCAGCGCCAGCCCCTCGCTGAGCACGGCGATGATCACGACGCCAAAGAATGAATTGACCACTGAGCCGCGCCCGCCCATCAAGCTCGTCCCGCCTATCACAACCGCGGCGATGGCCTGCAGTTCGGCCCCCGAACCGGCGTTGGGGTCTGCGCATTCGAAGCGCGCCGTCTGGATCACGGCGGCCAGGCCGGAAAGGAAGCCGCAGAGGCTGAATACGGCCAGCTTGATGGGCCGCGGGTCAAGCCCGCTCATCCGCACCGCTTCCTCATTGGTGCCAATGGCTATCATGTAGCGTCCGAAGACCGTGCGCGACAACACGAACTGGGCGATGAGCACCACGGCCACGGCGATGAGAAAGGGCAGCGACCGCCCAAAGACCGCGTTGTCGGCGATCACGCCGACGCTCCCGCCGATGTATTCGGTTCGCGAGCCGGAGACCATGTACGCGCCGCCGCGCGCGATCTCCATCATCCCCAGGGTGACAATGAAGGACGGCAGACCCCAGCTCACCGTCAGCAAGCCGCTGACCATTCCGCAGACCAGGCCGGCGCCCAGACAGGCCAGAATGGCCACGCTCAAGGGCATCCCTTGCTTTTTCATATAGAGGCCAAGGACCGCGCCGCTCAGACCCAGGACGGAGCCGACAGACAGGTCTATGCCCGAGATGATCAGGACGTAGGTCATGCCAACGGCAATTATGACCGCGTCGGGAATCCGATTGGCGATGCTGTGGAACATGGTCATTTCGAAGAAGTGTTTCGTGCTGAAACCGAAGAAGGCAATCAGCCCCACGAGCACCAGCACCATGCCAAGATAGTCGGCGAGAAGCGCGCGTAATGGCAGGCTACGGCTGGGAAGCGGGAATTCTTTGCCCATGACCGGATTATTCACCACAGAGCCGGGATTTTCGATTTTCGATTTGCGATTTTCGATTGCATCCCCCCGGCAGCTCAAATCGAAAATCGAAAACCCAAAATCGAAAATGTCCTTACGCGCTCTTCAAGTAGCCGCTCAAGGCCGCGGCCATGATCTTGTCCTGGCTCCATTCGCCGCGCTCAAAGGTGGCGGCCAGCCGGCCGGCCGACATCACGGCGATGCGGTCGCAGAGCGCGAGCAGTTCCTTCAGGTCCGAAGAAACAACGATGATGGCCTTGCCTCTGGCCGCAAGCTCATTCAGCAGGCGGTAGATTTCGAACTTGGCGCCGACGTCAATGCCGCGGGTCGGCTCGTCGAAGATCAGGATTTCGCAGTCGCGGTAGAGCCACTTGGCGATCACGACCTTCTGCTGGTTGCCGCCGCTCAATTCCGCCACGGGCTGTTCCGTGCCCTGAAAGCGCACGGCCAGCGCCTGCGCCTGGCGTTCCGCCGCGGCCCGCTCCGCGTCCTCGTCTATCCAGCCGCCAAAGCGGAGCGAGTCGCGCAGCCGCGCCAGAGTAATGTTCACGCGGACCGGAAGCGGCAGGAGCAGGCCCTGGGCCTTGCGGTCCTCGGTCAGCAGCGCCAGGCCGCGGCGCACGGCATCGCACGGCGAGCGGATGCGGGCGGGAGACTCGGAATCGTACAAGTAGAGCGCGCCTCTGTCGGCACGGTCGGCGCCAAAGACCAGGCGCATGGTTTCGGTGCGCCCGGAACCCATCAGCCCGGCAAAGCCCAGAATTTCACCTCTGTACGCCACAAAGCTCACGTCCCGCACGGCAGCGCCGCGGCTCAAGCCCACGGCGCGCAGCGCCACTTCTCCGCGCGGACGCAGGGCCGCGGCCTGCACTTCGCCCAGTTCGCGCCCGACCATCAGCCGGACGATCTCGTCAATGCCGGCTTCCGCCGCCGCGAGCGTGGCCACACGCTGGCCGTCCCGCAGGACGGTGATGCGGTCGGCGATGCGTTTGATCTCCTCCATGCGATGCGAAATGTAGATGATCCCCGTGCCCGCCGCTTTCAGCCGGGCAAGCTGCGTGAAAAGGAGTTCCGTTTCGGCGCTGGTCAACGCCGCCGTCGGTTCATCGAGGACCAGCAGGCGGCAGCTCCGCGAGAGGCCGGCGGCGACCTCGACGAGTTGCTGTTGCCCCACGCCCAGCGAGCGCACCGGCGTGGCGGGATCAAGGGCTTCGAGTCCCACGCGGCGCAGGCCATAGCGCGCGTCGGCGTACAAGCGGGCGTAGGAGATCACTCCCCAGCGGTGCGGCAAGTGTTCGAGGAAGATATTCTCGGCCACGCTCAGGTTGCCGATGAGGTTCAACTCCTGCATCACCATGCGGACGCCGCAATGCTCGCCATCGCGCTTGCTGCGCGGCGCGTAAGGCTCCCCGTTAAGGCGCATGCCGCCCGCGTCCGCATTGGTCAGGCCGCAGATGATTCGCGCCAGAGTGCTCTTCCCCGCGCCGTTCTCGCCGACCAGCGCGTGGACTTCGCCCGCGCGCAGATCGAAATCCACGCTGTCCAGAACGAGCGCGGAATAGGACTTGGATAACCCGGAGACTTGGAGGAGGCTGGTTTCCATAGAGAGACCACCAATTCAAAAGGCAAAATTAAAAATGCAAAATTCGTAACCGTTCAGTGGGGAGGCCAACCAGCACGGACGAACACGGACCGACACGGACTGACACGGACTGACACGGACTCCCCCGCCGTGGAAAGGCCGAACGGTCACAAAATCCAAAATTCAATATGCAAAAGGCGCGTGGTTCTTGGTGCTGTTCATTTTGCATTTTGCATTTTGGTTTCATTTCAGGTTTTCCGCGGTGATCAAGTCCACGGGCGTCTCTTTGTCGGCCGGGCCGCCGCTCTTCGCCAGAATCTCCAGCGCGTACTCGATCCCAAAGACGGCGATCTTGTCGGCATGCTGGTCCACCGTGCAAAGGATCTCGCCCTTCTTCATGCGTTCCTGCACGGCGCCGATGTTATCGAAGCCGATGACGATGGTGTCCTTCAGTTTCTGCGCGGCCTTCAGCGCCGTCACGGCGCCGAGGGCCATGCTGTCGTTGGCGCAGAGAATGGCCTTGAGCTCAGGATGCTCGCGGATCATGCCCGCGACAACTCCCTCAGCCTTCGCCACCTCCCAATAGCCCGACTGGCTGGTGACGATCTTCATGCCCGCGGCGTTCATGGCGTCTTCGAAGCCCAGCTTGCGCTGAATGGCGTTGTAGGCATTGGGCGCGCCCTCGACGATCGCCACCGGGTCGCCGGCCTTGAGTTTCCTGGCCAGGCACTCGCCGGCCAGGCGCGCGCCCTTGCGGTTGTCCGGACCCACGAAGAACATGGCCATCTTCTTGTCAGCCAGCGTCGCGGCGTCGAACTTATTGTCAATGTTCACGACCACGATGCCTGCGTCAAGCGCCCTCTTGCAGACGGGGACCAGGGCCTTGGAATCCGCCGGCGCGATGACCAGCGCGTCCACGTGCTGCGTGACCATCTGTTCGACAATGTTGATCTGCGCCGCCACGTCCAGCTCGTCCTTGATGCCGTTGGCCAGCAGCGTGTATCCCGAGGCGTGCGCCTTCTGGTGCGCCGCGGCGCCGTCCTCCATAGTCTTGAAGAACTCATTGGCCAGCGACTTCATCACCAGCGCGATCCTGGGTGGCCCCTTGGGCTTGGCGGGGCCACCCGGCTGGCCGCAGCCCGCGGCTATGAGCGCCAGGACAAGACCTGCCGCCAACGCCGCCCCCAAACAGTTCTTCATGGAAAATCCCTCCCGTAGACTCCAGCCGCGAAAAAGTGGAACCACGGAAAGCATAGCCACGGAAAGGTGCAGAATACACGGCAGATTTAGGGATTGGTGGCCAATACACAACGAGCGCCTCTCCGTCAGGTCCTTTTGTGTCTTTTGTGCTTTTTCGTGGCCAAAGCTGCGGTTGTCATTCGTGTCTCTTGTGGCGATACTGGCGGGCGATGAGCGCTCCGCTGCGCATAGCACTCCAGACCCTCGCGGCCAACAAGCTGCGTTCCGGCCTGACCATGCTGGGCAACGTCATCGGCGTAATGTGCGTGGTGGCGCTGGTGAACATCGGCATCAGCGGGCGCGAGAAGATCCAGAATTCGCTCAGTTCCATCGGCCAGAATATGATCTTCGTTTTCCCGCGCTATGATGCCGACGCGGATAATCCCTCCCAACGCTGGCATCCGCTTAACATCGAGGACGTCAAAGCCATCATCGAGAATTGTCCGTCTCTGGCCGCGGTTTCGCCCGCCAGCAACACGATGGCCAAGGCCGTGTTCGGAAACCAGCATGTGGCCACGGAGGTGAACGGGGTCTGGCCGGCCTATCTGACGATCCGCGACTGGAAGGTCAGCAGCGGGCAGCCATTCACGGGGGCGGACCTGCGTTCGAGCGCAAAGGTGTGCGTGATCGGGCGGACCATAGTGCGCGAACTCTTCGGCAACCTCGACCCCGTGGGGCAGACCATCCGCCTCAACCACCAGCCCTTCGTGGTGCTGGGGGTGCTCGAAGAAAAGGGCACGTTCCTCACCGGCCAGGACCAGGACAAAATCATCATCGCGCCGCTCAGCACCGTCCAACAGAGCCTCACCGGCGGACGCTGGATCGGGATGATCCACGCCTCGGCCCGGCAGCGCGACGGCATCGAACAGGCAAAAGTCGAGATCCGGAAGGCCATCCGGCAGAGCCACAAGCTGGCGCCCAACCGGAAGGACGATATCGAAACGCACGACCTGGGCCAGATGGCGGCCATTGTGGACACGGTGCTGTTGGCCGCGACCGCGCTGCTGTCTTCCATCGCTTTTATCTCCCTGCTGGTGGGTGGCATCGGGATCATGAACATCATGCTGGTATCGGTGACGGAACGGACGCGCGAAGTCGGCCTGCGCATGGCGGTTGGCGCAACGGAGCTGGCGATCCTGATGCAGTTCCTGATCGAAGCCGTGGTGCTCAGCGCCATTGGCGGCGCCTTCGGCGTGGTGCTGGGGCTGGGCTTGTCCGTGGCGGTCAGCTTGATCTCCGGCTGGCCAGCGACAATCAGTTCGCTCTCCGTGATCGTGGCGCTGGTATTCTCGGCAGGGGTGGGGATCTTCTTCGGACTGTATCCGGCCTGGCGCGCCTCGAAGCTCGACCCGATAGTGGCGCTCCGGCACGAGTGATTACGATTTTTGATTTTTGATTTGCGATTTTCGATTGGCCGGGGCGGCACCGAGCACAGCTCCAAGGCCCGCGAACAAGTGCAGCCACAACATGGCCAGCGCGCCTTGCCAGGCGAAGTGCAGAGCGCTGTCGAAGCGCCAAAGGAACCATCCCCTGGGGTCGTTGTAATGCTCGCTAAAGGCGTGCACGCTCGCCAGTCCCAGGATGTAGCCGAAGGCCCCGCCCAACGCCAAGCCCACGGCCATTGCCCCAGCCTTGCCGGAAAGCAGGCCATACAGTAGTCCCAAGCACCCTCCAGTCAGGATGGCGGCATACGTAATGACATTCACTTCATCCTCGTATTCCGTTTGGCCAGGCAGACGGGGATACGGCACCAAACTGTGCGGGAATTCGAATTTCGCCGCCAGGATCATCCCCGCCACGAGCAGGAGGAACAACATCAGCGCGCCGATGAACGCGAAGGACCAGTACCGCCCCGGCAGCGCTACAGGAATTACGGCGGCGTTGGACCATAGCGTACCCATAATGATGAAGAGCGCCCACGCAGGCAACGCTTGGATGTCCTTGAGCCAATAAAGGAGCATGCCGACGACCGCCCCACTGAGCACGGCGAGAAGCAGATGCTTGGGCAGCGCGCGCAGGAGCTGTCCGCGGCTGAGGGTCCAGTGAACAAACCGGTTTCTGGTTTCTGGTTTCTGGTTTCTAGTTATTCGCCCCATGCGTTTCCCGCCAAGTTCCGCGGTCAACCAGAAACCACAAACCAGAAACCAGAAACCTCTTTAGACGCCCACCGCCAGGCGGCGCGCGAACTTCTCCGGCAGGCCGTTGTCCATGATAAGCTTCTGCGCCTGGCGGATGTCATAGGGCTTGCGCACAAAGGTCATGGTCCAGTTCTGGGTATCGAAGACGCCGAAACTGGCCAGCGGGCACTTGTCGCGCGGCTGGCCGACACTGCCAGGATTGATGAGGTAGACGTCATTGCGGTCAAGCTGGTAGCTCTTGGTCTCGCGCAAGTCGTTGATCACGGACTTCGTGCCGATCAGCATGGGGATGTGGGTGTGTCCGAAGAAGCAGACTTTCATGCCGGGGAATTCGTTGATCATGCAGTTCAGGTTCTTGCTGATCTCCTGCGCCGAGAGGATATATGCGTCCCGCTCAATCAACGAGCCATGCACCAGGATGAAGGTGTCGTCCACAGTCATGCCTTGCGGAGTCTGCCGCAGGAAGCGCGCGTTGGAGGGGGAAATGTTGTCCGCGGTCCATTCCAGCACCTTGGCCGCGGTCTTCCTCATGCGCGGGTCCTTGTCGCCGATGACCTGGCGGTCGTGGTTGCCGGCGATAGTCAGAACATTGGGCTTGTCCTTGACGGCCTGGATGCACTCGAACGGTTCCGCGCCGTAGCCCACCAGGTCGCCCAGGCACAGCAGCTTGTCCACCCCGACCGCCTGGAGGTAGTCCAGAGCTACTTTCATGGCCGTGTAGTTGGCGTGAATGTCGGAGAGAATTCCATACTTGGCGGCAAGAGGCATCGGCTGTTCAGTTCCTCAGAACCCGGAAGAGCCCGCGTGCGCTGGCAGTGAAGCTGCGGGAAAATTATGGCAAGAATGCCACGCGCTGCAAGTTGAAACTGCCGGCGGCGTCGCGTAGGCTTTCTTCGCCAGTCAGCTTTTTACAGGCGAGGAGCAACCGGCGATGCCGCAGTACGTGCTGAAGATTTTGGTTGATATAGAGGCCCGAGACGATCTTGAGGCGCGCCGCGCGGCCGCTGCTGCGGCACAACAAGCCATGTTGAGCAAGCTGTCCGGAATCCGCGAGATCGTTCTGCACTCCAGCGCGGACAACAAGTCCATCCGCATGGACCCCGACGGCACGTTCCCGGGCCAGTGGAACAAGGGCGGCGACAAGAGATTTTAGATTTTCGATTTTCGATTTTCGATTGCATGGGGCCGGAAGTTCAGATTGAAAATGGAAAATCCAAAATCCAAAATCTCCGCTCCTCTTCCCCCGCTCTTCCTTTCTTCTCTTCCTGCCTTTCTCCGCTCCCCGTTTTGGCTTGGCGCGCTCTCGCTGGCGGCGCTTTATCTCGTTTCGACTCTCTACTGTCTCTCAAGTGTGCCTTTCATTGATCCGGACGAGCCTCGCTATGCCTACGCCGGCCGTACCATGGCCCAAAGCGGTTCGCTGTCGAAGCCCGGAACGCTCCTGATTCCAATGTGGAACGGCCAGCCGCGCATCAACAAGCCGCCGCTGTTTTACTGGCTGCTGGCTTTAAGCGACAGGCTGGGGGGCGGCGCCACCGAGGCCAGTGCGCGCGCGCCTTCGGTTGCGCTGGGCCTCGTGATGCTCCTGACCACGGTCCTCCTTGGCAGGCGCGTCTTTAACGGCAAGACCGGGCTCCTCGCCGGGCTGATCCTGCTTTCCATGCCGCTGTTCATGGCTCTTTCGCGAGTCTGCATCACGGACATGACGCTGGGAGCCTTCATGAGCGCCGCGCTGGCCTGGTGCATGCTGGCCCTGTTGGAGTTGGCGCCGTCGCGAGGCGCCACGTGGCTTGCCGGAACGTTCCTGGGGCTGGCCATGCTGACCAAGGCCACACCCGCGCTGGCCGCGGTTGTGGTCGTCATTGTTGATCGCGCTCTGCTTTTTCTCGCAGGCGCACGGAACGAGGAAAGAGGACGGAGAAGCGAGAAGAGAGCCGGGACAGCGGGGCCTTACTCCTCACTTCTCACTTCTCATTTCTTACTCCTCCTCTTGGCGGCTGCCGCCGTCCTGTCCGGCGTCGCCACGCGCCTGCAAGGCTCCCGGCTCGACACAATCCTCAACACAGCGGCGCTGGCCTGTGTTGCAGCGGTTGTCGCCGCCCTGGTTCTCATGGCCTGGCAAGCTCCGCGTGGCGCACTGGAGCGGATGCCCTGGGGGTGGGCGCTGGGGCTGGCCGTGCTCATGGGTTTGTGGTGGTACGCTGTACTGGTGGCCATCATGGGCTGGAACGAGTTCAGGAACCTGCTGCAGTTTGAGATCGGCGAGCGCATGGCCGGCTCCGTGCACCGCAGGGCTTTTTACTACTACATTCCGGTTTTCCTCAGCTCGACGTTCCCCTGGTCCATTGGGATTGCGGGAGCAATCGGCGCCGCCTGGCAATCCGCTGGGAAATCCGGGGACACGATCCCGATTCCCAAACAGCCGGGAATCGGGTCATGTCCCCGGATTTTGTCCGGCTTCGCAGCGGAGCGGTTCCTGCTGGCGTGGGTACTTGGCATCGTGTTGTTTTTCAGCATCCCCGGCGGGAAGCTCGCCTCTTACATTCTTCCCGCCATGCCGGCCTTTGCCTTGCTCACAGCGCGCTTCATTGTGCGCGTTGCAGATGGGGACCCCACTTTGCCCAGGCTGGGCGTAAGGATCACGCTGGGCCTGGCCGCACTCGCCGGGTCGGCGCTGGCCGGCGCGGGCCTGTGCTTCAAATGGTTGCCGCGCGAGGCGCAGGAGTTCGGCGCGGCAACGCCCTTTCCCCTTCAACAGCTTGCCGTCCAGTTCGGGCTGGCCGTGGCAGGCGCCTGGTTCCTGGCGTGGCTGGGACGCGCGGCAGCGGCCACGCTGGTCCTGGCGAGCAGCGTCGTGGTCCTCTTGCTGGTGCTGTCGCCCGCGGTCAACCGCCAGTTTCTAGAGCCGCGCTCGACCAAGCAGTTGTGTTCCGCCATCGCGGACTGCCAGCGCGTGGCCCTGCTGGGCAAAGCGGTTAACAGCGCCTCTTATTACCTCGGCCGTCCAGTGCTGAAGTCGCGGCGGCTCAAGCCAGGCGAACCGTATGACGCGGTGATCAGGGAGGAAATGGACAAGCCCGAGAGCGTCGCGCTGTTCATCAACAAGGGGTACTACGCGCGAGCGCGAGGCCTGAAGAAGGAGGACGTTGAGGCCATGTCGCCGGCGGAAATGGCGCGCAGCGCGCCGCCTGGGGCCAGGTTCGTGGGCTGCAACCAGGAGCT
>Ga0315279_10003550_pt1 | contig 21620 bp, 19 predicted proteins | sample YL17G06_20_MG_FD_203694 | JGI IMG/M metagenome (GOLD analysis project Ga0315279, IMG submission 203694) | Sediment microbial communities from Yellowstone Lake, YNP, Wyoming, USA - YL17G06_20 | ecosystem: Environmental > Aquatic > Freshwater > Lake > Sediment | place: USA: Wyoming | collected... | reverse complement strand
AAAGAGTTTGGTTATACAGCCCACATTCGAGCCAGAGGTGAAGAAGCCCAGGCGATTAAACATGAGGCTGGCTTCAAAGCTCGCCGCTGGGTTGTGGAACGGACACATAGCTGGATGAACCGCTTCCACCGCATCCTGACGCGGTGGGAAAAGAAACCTGAGAATTTTTTGGGTCTGCTTCATTTTGTCTGTGCCATAATTACGTTCCGTTGTTCAGGCTTATTCGGATAGGCTCTTAATCTCGCTCGGATTATCTTTCCGCTCCCCGACAACCCTTGCGGGCACTCCGGCGGCAAACACATTGTCGGGAGTATCCGCCGTTACCACAGCGTTGGCGCCGATGAGGTTCCCCCGTCCAATCGTAACACCGGCAGTAATGACCGAATGAGCACCTATCCAGGAACCTTTACCAATTTTCACAGGCGCGAATGTCGCCCCCCCAAATCTTACAGAGTTATTCTTAAACCGGTGTTCGGCCGTTACAATTATCGTATACGGCCCGACTACGACTTCATCCTCCAGAACCAACTTACCTGAACCGCTGATCCAGCATCCCGCTGCTACATACACATTGTCGCCTATTGCAATTCCATGAGGCGAAAGGAACCGCACATGCGAACCGTACTGAAAATTTCGACCGCACTTTTTGAGGAAAGGAGCACTAAGAAATCCACGCAGTCTGCAGGTAAGTGGCACATCCGGCATCCAGTTGGTAAGCAGGCCGATAAACCACAAGGGGAGCTCTCCACTTACATACTGCCAAATTTTTTTCAATTTCATGGAAGTATTTCGCCCTTATCTATTTGCAACCTTTCACAACATTGTCCCAAAAGCCCTGTTTAACAACAGCCATGGCCTCATTCCAATGAGCCTTTGACGCCTCGAAACAGCGGGCTGATATATCCGCCAGTTCTTTCGGAGCATCCAGAAGGGGTAATATTTTTTGCACAATCGCTTCGGCATTTCTCGGGGGAAAAAGTAAATCCGAGTCCAGTACTTCGGCTATCGCATCAATATTGGAAGCAAAGGACGGCACCCCCCGGGCCATAGCCTCTATGAGAGAACGGGGCATACCTTCCGTGAAGCTCGGCAAGACGAAACAATGAGCTTCGTCCAGCAGTGTGAAAATATCGTGTCCTCTGCGTACCCGACCGTGAAAATACACCGAATGTTCTATTCCCAATCGCTCGGTTTGAGACTTGAGCAAGGGCAAATCTACGCCATCCCCTATGCAGTGAAGTTCTAACGGTTTTTGGGATAGTTTGAGAAGTTTCTCAAAGGCATGCAATAACTCTATAAGACCCTTTTCTTTGCTCATGCGGCCTACGAACATTATTTTAAAGGGGCGCTTTACAAACCACTCGGCGTCGCGCGGTGCACCGATAGATTCCTTCGAAAGTTGTACTCCGGAAAATACCCATTCCAGGTTCGCACATTCGCACGGATAAATCTTGCGCAAGAAGTTACTGCGGTACGCCACGCAATAGGCCCTTCTTATTAGGTATTTATACAGAGGTCGATTGAATAAACTGTAGAACCACTGATGTTTTACTATGTCGCCGCTGATTTGAAACATTCCTATGGGGTCTCCTACCAACTCCACCGCATATTTCTTCCCCCTTAAGCGCAACAATATCACCATAAGCACACCAGTCGGCCCCGGCAATCTTACCATGTAGCGATCACAAGACCTTATAGCCCTAAGCCCTTGTTTGACGGCACGAGGAATCGAAAACACCGCTTTGAGAGGAGAGTTGAAATTAAGGTTGGGTATCGGACAAACACTAACCCCCTCCCCATCTATCCGGAGCCAGTTAGGTTCAACCTTGGATTTTTTTTTACATCGCAGTACCACCAGCAAATCCTTAATGGTAAAACGATAATTGCACAAGGCCCGGTATTCTATAACGCCGTCTGGATTATAGAATCCTCCATCAACCTCAACGGCGTGAATCTCATGGGTAACCAACAGCCTCATTAATCATTTTCCCGAATATGGCTGATTACTGTAGGGCGTTTACCGCTGGGCAATCTCGGAATCACATCCACATACTGAATATCAAGCCTGGCATCGCAACCGAGAACTTCCCTAAACCGTTCTCGAATTAGATTTTCTTCAGTCGCGTCGTATCCAGGCCCTTTGACTATTTTGAATATAAATTTCTCAGGCTTAAGCTGAATAATCTGCGATTGTCTAACCTTGGCGGTAACCTTGAAAATCAAGTGACTGAAATGATACAGGTTACGACCGTCTGGCGTCTTTATCTGCTCGACATTTCGCCCTGCGATATTTTCCACAATTGGCCACTGACGACCACAAGGGCATTTCTCCTCTGTGTAAAGTGACATATCTCCAATGCGGTAACGTAGCAGAGGAAGGCTGAAGTTGCGCAAGCTCGTTATTACCATCTCAGATATTTCACCAGGCTCAGCAGGCGTTCCATCTTCTCGCAAGAATTCAATGATGCCTGATTCAGGGACAATATGCATCCGACCTGCCGGACATTGAGTTATTAGTGTACTGCCTTCTGTGGATCCATAATGATTATACACTGGACAGCCGAAAGCCTTCTCGATTTCTTCCCTGATCGTCGGAGTTACGGTTTCCGAGGTGGGAAAAACTGCTGCTAATCTTAATTTCCCTGATAATCCTTCATCATTTATCCATCGGGCGATATCATAAATGAAGGAGGTATACCCCTCAATCCATAAAGGTTGGTACGCCCGCAGTTCCTCAAAATACAACGGCATGTTTTGAGGTTTAAGATGAAATATCGAGAAAAAAACCGTGTTATCAACTCTGCTATATCTCCAGAATTTTTTCTTCTCACGATGCGGCACTATCATCTGACCTGTCAAATGCGCTGAACGGTCCCAATAACTCACGCCGGCTGATTGATAGAATCTATCCATAATCGCACAACTCCATTGGAGCGATTCAGTATCCCACGGTGTAGCAAGAGGAGCGCCCGTTGTTCCGCCGGTATGAGATTCGTAAACAACCTTGTGAGCAGGGTTAGCAAATTCGCCCATATTTTCTCGGATTTGCTCTTTATTTAAAAAGGGCATTTGCCTGAGCTGGCTAAAGTCGGTCAAATCCTCTGCTCGGAATCCCGCGTCCCGGAAAATCCGACCATAGTATGGGATGTTTTGAACAGCCTCGCCAAAAATAAGGCGGAATCTTTCAATCTGCCATTTACGGATTGTATCTCTATCCGCCCATTGAAATCTCAAAAGCCACTCAAGAAAACTTCTGTATTGCCCTCCCCTTCTTTGTCTGATGTATTGCGAGGCCTGCACATTAAGCAGAAGCGTTTGCATACATCTCGGCATATGATTATAGATGTTTTGTTGTATTCCCATTTCTCTTGCGCCTTTCGAACAGGTTTCCGATTGAGTTGTTTGGTTGCCTTTTCGTGGCAGCCATCACACCTTCATACTTGAGTAATATCATTACTTCCGCAAACAGCACACAATCTCTTAAGAGAATAGTCCACGGAGAGCACATAATTTCTTATACGTTTGAAGATACTGTCGAGCACCCCGGAATTCCGGAATCTCGGCAAATGTCACTCCCGGGCCGCTCGATTTTGCCGGCATGGTTGTAGGATCGACTTCGCCTATCTTTTCAACGCGGGCGAATACCACCACCTCATCAAAGACCTCAAGGTAGCAACGCCAAAACGGATAATCGAAAACGGAATAAGGATAAACCGTCCCGTCCGGAGTCATCCTGAAATGATGTAGAAGAGATACAACAACCCGCATAGGATGTTATTTCTTATTTGTGAGGTTCTGTAAAAGCCCTTCGTAAACTGAGGGAAACAAAAAAACATCAAACAGATGCATAAGTAACTGTGGCACGGCTTGGCAAACACCTGCAAAAACTGCTCGGTCACTTGGGCCAAGTTTTCTTGCCTCATCTGCTATATCCTGCAGACTGATGACTATTTGAAACTTTTGAGAATTATCTTCAGCGTTTCGGCCAGAGCCGTCTTGGGCTCCCAGCTGATGGTCTCCTTGATGCGTTTGAGGCTCGGCACTCGGCGCATCATATCATCGAAAGGTCTACCGTAAGCCTCTTCGTAAGAAAGGAACTTTTTTTCACTTTTCGAGCCGGTCATTTCGATGGTCTTATCGGCTAAGGATTCAATGCTAATCTCTTCGGTAGAGCCAATGTTATAAACTCGGCCGAAGGCTTCTGAACAATTCATCAAGTCAATTATTCCATCAACAACATCCCCAACATAGGCAAAGCACCGGCTCTGTTTGCCAGTGCCATATACAAGAAGAGGCTCGCTTTTCAAGGCCCACTTTATGAATCGGGGTATTACCATACCGTATTGACCTATCTGACGAGGTCCAACGATGTTAAAAAACCTCACAATAACCACCGGTAATCTATATTGCTGATAATAAGCCAACCCCAAAAATTCGTCTATTGCTTTGCTACAGGCATACGACCATCGTGAAAATCTGGTGCTGCCGAGCACTGTATCGTCATCTTCTGAGAATGGTGCTTTTTCGCTCTTCCCATAAACTTCGCTTGTCGAAGCTACCAGCACTTTTTTACGGAATTTATTGGCTATTTCCAGCACAACCTCGGTTCCATGAATATTAGTTTCTATAGTGTGCACAGGCTTATCAACTATCAACTGAACTCCAACAGCTGCAGCTAAATGAAAAATAACGTCACATTGCTCAATAAGAATGTGCATAGTTTCTGAGTTGCGAACAGTATCATATACGAACCTGAATTTGGGGTGGCCTTGTATGACTTCGATGTTATTTAGACTTCCGGTGCTAAGATCATCAATGACAATAACTTCGTGACCTATTCGCAAAAGCTTCTCAGTTAAATGAGAACCTATAAAACCTGCCCCGCCTGTAATAAGCGCTTTCATTATTACCTCCTAAAACATATTTAACTTTTAATTGCTCTATTGGCAGCCGTAGTAAACGCTCAACTCACGAAGAGAATGTTCAACCGAAAAATGGCTATTTTTATATTTTTGATAGGCATATTCGTGGGGAATTCTTCCCCGGGCCAGAACTTCATTAACCTTTTGAGCCCATTGTTCTGCGGAAAGGTCTAACGGCAAATAAGTGAACGCTTCCGGAAGCGGGGCACTAACCTCGCGCGTAATAACGTCGGAACAAACAACTCGCAGACCGGTTACCGGTGCCTCAAACAAAGTCAAAGGCAAACCCTCATAAATCGAGGGAAAGACAAGCACATCAAACAGATGCATCAACAACTGGGGTACGTCCTTGCGAGTGCCGGCGAAAATGACTCTATCACTAATTCCGAGACGCTCGGCCTTCGCTTCCGCATCCTTACGCAGTTCACCATCGCCTGCAAGAAACAAATAGGCCTTTGGCTGGCGTTTGATTATCTCAGCAGCAATATCAAGCAGAAATGTATGATTCTTCGCCATGCGAAAGTTGCCAACATGCCCCAGTACCATAGCGTCAGAGGGAAGTCCAAAATCTTCTTTGCTTACTGGGGGCACTTGGCCAGGACCAAAATTCTCATCGTCGAAGCAGTAGTAGACTTTTGCACATTTATCATTGCTTTCCCAGTCTGGACCGAACAGTGCCGCCGCAGCCGCTTCACAACAACCTAAGCAATGGGTAGAGTGCCTCATTACCAAGCGTCTCATCAGCCAGCCATATAACTTTCGATACATTGTGGGCGAATACTTGTCACGAGTGGTATGACTATGGGCAATTCGCACCGGAACTTTACAACGATGGGCAACTTTAAGAATTATCCCGCTGAAGAGCCAGCCGTGAGAATGTACCACGTCGTATTTGTTTTCGCGCAGTATTTTAGCCAACCGATGCTGGTAGGTCAAAAAAGGCTTAAGTTCACACCGTATAATGTTGCTTCCAAGAGACCTGATTTCTTCTTCATAGAGGCCTTTTTTAGGTTTAGCTACGCAAAAATCCATTTGCAGGACCTTACGGTCGGCTCTGCGCAGCAGTCTCATCAGCCAGTTCTCCGCGCCGCCCGGATCCATGCAGCCAAGAAGATGTAATATACGGCGTGGTCTTTGGTCCTGCAAGCCGGCACAAATCATACGTAAACCCTTTCGTAATCTTCACCTTCCCACTCCGCCAGCTCCGCCTCTTCATAACCGACCGCAGCCACCTCTTCTTCGCCACAAAAACTTTTCAGAAGCCATGCGACGACTATGACCTTGACCAAAGGTGAAATCAGCAGGTTCACGTGGTTGCGGACTGTAATCATAAAAAGGCCATAAGCTACAATAAATACCAGCGTGCTGACCGGGGACATTGTGATAGCGAACCGAGCATAAATCCGTCGCAGGATAATTCCCAGAACCGCCATGTGCATAAACGCACCTACCAAACCGAAGTTCAGGTATCCTTCTGCTGCAATCGAGAAACCCGTGCCGGCCGCTCCCGCCCCATAAAATACGTCTGTCAGCCATACCGACGGACTTGCACCCAGATAGGGCATCAACACAACTGACATGTAAGGGATAATATGTGTTATTGCCTGTATATAAGAGCGTCCGTGCCAATAAGGATAGGGTGAGGGGACCACTGCCGTCGTCAGGTTAACCGTGCCGATGGAACTGCCCATCTCGACAAAAGAGTCATACCAGTGAATTTCCTCCGCTTTCTGCGCTTCACCCACCGTTTCAATCATCTTGGGTATATTAAAAGCTGCTGTTTGGCGGACCAGTTTAATAAGCGTAAATGCCGTTAATGCACAGATGCTGATTACTATCAACCATCTAAGTTTGATGGGCTTTATTACGAAATGTCGCACCAAAAGTATAATCATACCGTGAGTTACAAGCTGAGTTCTGCCTCCTTCCATAGCCAATAAAAACAGGTAGATTGAGAAGAGTATTATCCCCAGCTTACCCTTAAAAAGGCGTCGATAACGCAAAGCCACGGATGTTATGTAAATACCAAAACCGAGAGCGAAGAACTGAAATTGGAATCGCCACAGTCTGTCGTATTGCGAAAATTCCTCCATATGGATGTAGACTGTGTAGCCTTGGGAAAGCCATGTGGCGATACCTACATGGAAAATAAATGCCAAGTGTGTAATCAGCGCCGCCAGCATAAAAACAATACCAACAATAGTCCAAAGTGCTGTAGGCGTTTTTCTGGGCTGGGTCAGTGTGTCAAATCTTCTCCTTGGCGCCGCCAATTCATAGCCAAACAAAAAACCCAGCAAACCGAGATTTACAATAAGCATTACAAGAGGATATTGACGCGGAGCGGGAAATACGCGTTCGCCGGCCCGACCAGCAGCATCTACAATCCCCACAAGCCATAATGCAAGATAAGAAAAGTGAAATGCCGCGTAAAAAATCAGATAGAATATATCCGGGGAAAGATAATTCCGCGGCCTCGTCCGCAGACGCCAGGCAATATGGATGGCAATAACCGTTAGGCCAAAAACCACCCCGGCCGCTGTGGCATTTTCCCAAGATATCGTTTTTGACAGCATATAGATTATCAGCAAAACCGCAGTCCCTGCAACGGTCAGAGCAAGGTAAGCAGCTTTATGTTTACCTGCATACGCATCTGTGTGTTCCGAAACCGGCAATAACGAAACGTCGCCATAATCCGACACCACGTCATAATCTGTAATGGTACTCATCTTTTAATACCTCTATCACGATTTACGCGAAGAATTGTATTCCAGATAATTATAGCCAATGCCCCCAAGCCGGTGGCTAAAGAACCCGTCAGCATTGACCATGCCGCTCCAATAACACCAAATCGGGGTATCAGTGTATAACTGGCCAACACCGTCACTAACGTAACGCAAGCAAATAACGGAACCTGGATTTTGAAGAGTCTCGCTGCGGTAAGACCAACGCATAACATTGTGCTTATATATCCAACTCCTCCGGCGACCAGCAGCCACAAGAATAAAGTATTATACCTGGCATAGTCCGCGGCGTAAATAATCGTAATAAACCTACTACCTAATAAAAGGCCTAATAGTACACCGGACAAGCCAACAAGTGCCGCTACGACAACCATCTTAGCCAACAATTTCAAATAGGCACGCATATTTTCGACATAGTACTTCGAAAGGCGCGGCAAGGCGGACGAACTGGCCGCGCTGATGGCAACTCGGAACAATGCTATGACATAAGCCAGGGAGCCGAAATATCCAAGCTGGGCGGTGCCCATATATTTTTCCGTAAAATAACGTGGAACATTTGTATTCAAACTCGTTATTGCCATCGTTACACCAAGCGGCGCCGCAAGAAAACCAAGCTCTTTCAGGTGACAACCGTCGAATATGGGTTTAACGTCCTCGAACCTTCGCACGGTGGGAAGGTCAAATAAAACAAACATAATCCCCCAAAACGCTGCAACACCGCAGAAGGCCAGAGGAAGATTTTTAGCAAACAACAAAACTATGACAAAAATCAAGGCCCCCCCCGCACCTCTGATAATTCTCGACAAAGCAACCCTGTCTAATCGCTCATATTTCTGCAGCAATCCGTAAGCAATATCTGTGTAACAATCGGCGGATTTGTATATAACCACACCGAGCATGATTAACACCATTTCCACACCTTTACCCGAAAATATGGAAATGACCGAAGCCGAGATTGCCATAAAAGCCACAGTTAAAATCCTCAGGCCGAAATAATTTCCAAAACGGTATTCGCTCTTCGCGTCCGATGCCAAAACCGTCGCCAAGGACATGTTGCTGAAAAACTCTATGGGAGTAATTATCGCAGTGGCTAAAACGAACATTCCCACTTTTTCCACCGGCAGCAGCTTTGTCATGGCCATAAGCATAGCCCACAAACAACCTGAATAAATCATGTTGCCGACAAGGGACCAGAAAAAGTTTTTGCGGAGCGATAACCGTTGATGTACCGCTTTTTCCATGTCCTTACCCGGCTCCCGCAAACTTTACAAGCATCATAACCTCATACACATCCGACTACTTTTTGATGCCGGAATTTTGCACATCCGCTCCGGACGAAACCGGTAACAGTATCCTTCCGCTCTTCGGCGGAAGCGTCAACTCAGTGAGAGCTTCCTTTGACCTCTCCTCCAACCACTGCTTATCTCTGTCAAGAGCAATTTTGCGAGACACCTCCGCTGGGTTTACAACAATTCTGGCGTTCGTATAATCGCGGAACCAGCAATTGTCCTTCAAATACCGCTCCGAAAGCGGTTGACCTATGGGCAAATCGTATTCACCATACCAAGGCACCTTATCATTCCTGTGCAGGCCCTTGTCACTGCTCGCATAGAAAAGGGAATAACCTGGTCTTTTCACCAAGAGAAACGAGCAATACGCATACATGAACTGCTCTCTGCCTAAATTGGGGTCCGTAGAGGGATAGCAAGCCCACCAATCAATCAGGTCTCTCTTCAGAATCGCTTCGTGGCGCTCAATGTACCGCAACCACGTCTCGCCGCTCCAGTGCCGATTTACCCGGCCAGCGCCGTCTGTGCCATAACCGATAGCCCACTCGTGCATGATTCCATCAACAGTGTCCGCCAAATCATACAGGTCACTTTCCTCCCGTGTCAGTTCCCAATAGAAACTAAAATTGACCACCAGAAGGTACCCGTTGGCGGCAAGCGCTTTGTGAACTTTTCCCAGATAGGTCAGAAAAGCATTCTTCCAGCCGTCTATATCATCTGCATATTTCCAGTTTGGATACGGCTTGTTGAATCTTACTCTGATGCTGCGAAACACAACATTATCAAAGGCAATACCATCGTAGGAATAATCGAGCTCTCTGTTTTTCCACAAAGTATAATCGAATTCCCCCGCCTTACCCGAAACATATTTTAGCAGTCGCTGTACCGCCCAATCCTGAAACTCCTTATTGCCGATGTCGAGATAGAAACGGTTATAGCTATATGAATTCTTGTCGCTCGGAGCCCAGCGAATTCTGTTATCCGGATTCCTCGGATCGGCCTTGAGGGGGTCTTTTGTATCCTTTACCAAAAACCACTCGGGATGATATGTGTTTATATAATCGTAGTCAAAAACGTACTCGAACGAGGTTCTGGGCTGAGATGATAGAGAACACACGTAGCCGAGCATCAATTTTCCGGGGGATTTCTTTTGAAGAAGGTTCCAGGCAGGACGGTTGTTCCACGTGATATCCTGAGACAACCAGACGGCGTCATAACGAGAAAGGTTCTTAAAAACCACTTCGGCATCGAGTGGTATGTTTTTCCCACCCTGATTTTTTACCAGTTCCGGCATTCTCAGAAAAGTCACGCCTATGCCGCTGCCGGTCGTTGGAAGGGGCGGCGCAAAGCTGCTGCGTGAGGTCGGCGGCGACGCAAAAGCACAAAACAACAAGCAGATTCTAAAAAGTCCCGGCATACAATCGTACCGAAAAACAAAATTGCTCTACTGCACACAATTTCCGCTCTTACTGCTGAACGGTCGGCATCGCGGTATCCAAATTATCTACCGTATAAACAGCACTACACACAGGAGATTATGTTCATACAATTTTCTATATCGGCAAATTGCGCAGTCCCCCTCTACGCATCAGCAACAATTCTTGCGATTTTCCGGGCTGCCCTTACCGTCCTATAATTTTGGTCTCCTGGAGCCGATATTGTTGCCCCCACCTTTTTATCTTTCGGTAAATCCTCACAACATTTTCAGTGCTGACATGAGCCAGCAGGTTCGTCCCTTCGGCAATCATTACGGCTCACCTGGTATTCACCCATAGCGTCCTACACGGTACGCCCAGTATCGTGAAACCAGTGTTGTCTCTTTTTGGATTTCGTCAAACACAAAGACAATCCGCCCAAATTTGCCTGTGTGCATATTCTCCTGTCTCCGCTGCTCTATGGACCCTTTTTCCCCCCGCTCAACCACGCGCCACAGAACGCCTGCCGGGACTAAGTCGTAATTATCAAGCACAAACGCCGGACAGTATCGTGGTCTGCGTGAAACTACATATATCGCCCGCTCCTTCAGCAATTGCTCGATGGTCTGCTCATCAAACCCCGGTGAATTTTCGCTCCTTATAACGCTTGAAACAATCTTTACATCAGGCCGTTTTCCCTTCACCTCCTGAACATATAGCAAAGGACCAACGGTGGTCAGGTCAGCGTAAATAACGGAATCCTTTTCCTTTGTCTCCAGCGCCTCTTCTGCAAAACGCTCCGCTCCTTTGTCACCTGTTCTCCAGGGCTGCAAAAAATATTTATAATCGTCCCGGTAAGGAATGTCACTCCTTGTGCCAATATTAAATTGCATCTTTTCTGCTAGTGCCGGCGCAGCCGTATATACACCAACGGGCAGCAAACTAAAAACCAGAACCAGAAGCCCAAAAACTCTGCCGCTCCTGTGCCTCTGAAAAAGATGTGTCCCCAAACCTATAAAGACCGAAACCGCACAGTAAAACGGTATGAAGAATGCGTACCTATCAGGCACAGTATATCGAAATGCGAAAACAAAAAATAAAATAGTCACCCCCAACAAAACATTCCTCAGGGCCCGGCTCATTGAAAATCTAAATATCGCGAAGCAGCCCACAAAAAACAACGCGATATTCGGCGTGGGAAAATTGAGCAGAATAAACAGCAGGTCCTCTTTTATAATTCTCGCCGACAAGGAAGTATTAAGCACAGCTCCCTGCCAGCTATTGCCAAAAGCAGCGGAAGCCAAAGTGCCGACAATATCCTTGGTTTGTATTATGTTCTTGATTATCAGATACTCATAAGGCAGCGCACCAATAATCCAACACAGAGCGATAATACCCAGATGCCTGAGTCGTATCTGGTTCCGCAGCAACAAAACAATGAGAAATATGCTGTAGCACAAGAGCGGCATAGAAGCGAGCATGTGGTCTGCAATCGCAAGACCGTTAAGTAATCCCAGCCAATACAAATAGCCCACTCGGCTGGTTTTTGTGTACTGCAGGAGCATTATCAATTCAGCAAAAAACAATGCCGCCCATAGGGTATATGTTTCAATGATGCTTGCGTGAGCCCAGAACGTATGCGAGAGAGCTAAAGTGGCTGCGGCGATTACGGCGGGGAAATTTCTGCCCAGCCACAGACGGACAAATAAAAACAAATTCGCAACAGCGACAGCCGCCGCGACCGCCGAAACCAGGTTGACCCTGTAGCCAAATTCGCCGAGCGGCACAGACTTTGCCCCGATTGCCAGTATGTAAAAAAGCGGATGTGAAATGGCAAGTCCGAGAAACCCTTCGATGTCATTGTGCCATATCCGGTACTGAATTAGGCCGCTATCCTGCCACAAGGCCCCCGGTGCACAACTGACCGCATAAAGCACAAGACCGCTGCAAAGGACCGCAAGATACTGCCACACTAATTTTGGGTTTGTTATTGTCACAGATATGTGCTATACCCTCCGCTCGCAGGTCAGAAATCAGACACTCAACTATGAGTGTCCTACAACTGTTTACGGTTTGCTTTATACCAATCTATTGTCGCCTTAAGCCCTTCGTCAAAGGAGGTTTTTGCCTCGAAGCCGAAGTATTTTTTTGCCTTTGAGACATCCAGACACCGTCTCGGCTGACCATCCGGATTAGAGCTGTCCCAGCGAATTTCGCCCTTAAACCCTGTCAGCTTGACAATCTTTTCAGCAAGCTCCTTTATCGTTATCTCGAATCCCGCACCGATATTGACCGGCTCGGGGCCATTATAAAGTTCTGTTGCCAGAAGTATTCCCTCAGCAGCATCAGCAGCATAAATAAACTCACGCGAAACTTTGCCTGTCCCCCAGCACTCAATATACTGTGCACCACTATCAACAGCATCCGTACATTTCTTTATCAGCGCCGGTATTACGTGACTGCCGGCGGGGTCAAAATTATCACCAGGCCCGTAAAGATTTACCGGCAGCAAAAATATCGAATTGAAACCGTACTGCTGCCGATATGCCTGCGACTGAACCAGCAGCATTTTTTTGGCCAGTCCGTATGGTGCATTTGTTTCTTCGGGGTAGCCGTTCCAGAGGTCCTCTTCCTTAAACGGCACCGGCGTAAATTTCGGATACGCGCAAACCGTTCCAATCGCCACGAACTTTTCGATATTCCGTAACCTCGCCTGCTCAATGAGCTGGACGCCCATCATCAAATTTTTGTAGAAAAACTCCCCCGGATGCCGGCGATTGGCGCCGATGCCGCCAACAACAGCCGCAAGGTGGATGACAATATCCGGCTTCATATCCCCATACATCCGAATTATGTCTTCTAACTTAACGAGGTCGTAGTCCTCAATCTTCGGCACAAGGATATGCTTACAACGCCGTCTTCGCAGCCCCTCGGTTACATAACCTCCAAGGAAGCCGGCGCCGCCGGTAACAACAACTCGCCTGTCCTTGAAAAAATTGCTCAATATAATTTCTCCTGGTCAGATGCTTGTAATTTTATAAGGTTGGTGGCAGTGTAGGTGATTACTACAAAGATAAACGGCACTACAGTGCAGAGAAATCTTGCCTGTGCATACACTAAAGAGTGGCCCACCAGGTACACCACTGAAAGACCACAGGCGTGGAGAATCGCCAGCGGCAGGTATCTGCGAAATTTCACCAGAGGATAGATGCAAAATACCATCGCAGCCAAAAGCAAGCCGTTAGGCACCAGATATAACAGTTGCCGCGGATGCTGATACTTGTATGAAAAGGGAAAATTCAAAAATAATCGCCCCCAATTAGAGACATAATTGAAGAGCATCTTGCCGGGATTATTGACGATGTTTTCGAGGGCTTTCTTTTTCAACAACCGGTCCCTTTGCACAAAGTCAAGCCCTTCGAGCTGTTCAAAAAAAGGCCTGTGGCGTGCCAATTCCGGACGGGCTGCCACATCCTGCTCCGACTTCCAGTCGCCGAATTCATCGGGATAAGGATTATACAGCCAGTAAAGGACCGTCCCGCCGGAATTTGCCCAGCAGAAAATCCTGCCTGTGAGAGAATAAGTATATGCCAGATAGGGAACGCAAAGCAGCAGTCCTATTGCGTATATCAGTATGGCTTTCCGGGCAGTCCGACTCCATACTGAAAGCACCAGCGACAACAGCAAAACCGCTGATGCGGTGTAAGCAAAGAAGACTTTTGTCAAGGCGATAAGTGCACAGATGACAGCGGCAAAAAACATAAAACGGAACTTTCCACTTTCAAACCATTTTATGGTAAGCAGCGCAAAACCAGTTACCAACATCAAAACAAAGGGTTCGGTCAACAATAGATGAAGCTCTGCAAAAAAGGGAGGATAAAGGCCGAATAGGTATGCAAAAACAAGAGCGGGCTTTTCCGGCATATAATTTCTAATAGAGGCATAAATGAAACAAACTGCCAGAAATATAAAGACGGGATTCAGCATTCTGGCAAAAATCCATGGAATACCAAAAAATGCAAACGGGGTCAGCAATAGCGGATAGCCGGGCCCGTTCCACAGAAAACGCGTATCCGGTGGGGCATAAAAGCCCCTGGTAAGGTTCTCGGCGTAAGCTGCATATCGCCCCTCGTCACCGTAATCAAGCGAACGGTGTGCGAAAAACAGAAAGACCGCGAAATATAGTATGAAAAGCGGTAATAGTCGCAGAAAATCTTTCCTCGTCATTTTTTTATCCTTTCGTCCGGCCAAAGTGAACCATCAGATTTTCCGCACAAAAACCTGAAACTGTCAAGACCACTGCAAAACTGTTCAATCTCACTCTTTGCCGTGGTCTTTCAAAATTTTTTCTCTTCCCGCCAGCTCCATATCGGCATCGGTCATCATACGCACAAGCTCTTTGAATTTTACCTTCGGTTTCCATCCGAGGACTCGCTTCGCCTTGCTCGCGTTACCCTCCAGACGGTCAACTTCGGTCGGCCGAAGATACCGCTTGTCAATCTCAACGTATTTCCGCCAATCCAGACCCAGATAGCTGAAAACCTTCTCCACAAATTCCCTGACCGAATGACTTTCGCCTGTTGCCACAACATAATCGTCGCTCTTATCCTGCTGGAGCATCAGCCACATCGCTTCAACATAATCGCCTGCAAATCCCCAGTCCCGCTTCGCATCCAGATTGCCAAGATATAATTTATCCTGCAGGCCCAACTTGATTCGTGTTGCCGCTCGCGTGATTTTCCTGGTAACAAATGTCTCTCCACGTCTCGGTGATTCGTGATTAAACAATATGCCGTTACACGCAAAGAAACCATAAGCTTCTCGATAGTTCACGGTCTGCCAGAAGCTGAACACCTTCGCACAACCGTAGGGACTGCGAGGATAAAACGGCGTTTTCTCGGTTTGTGGTATCTCCACAGCCCTGCCGAACATTTCGCTGCTGGAGGCCTGATAAAACCTGGGTCGCTTCCTGCCGGAACGGATAGCTTCGAGCAGCCGGAGCGTTCCAAGCGCATCCGTATTGACCGTATAGATAGGCATATCAAAACTTACCCGAACATGGCTTTGCGCGCCGAGGTTATAAACCTCATCCGGCTTAATCTCACTTATGAGCGCCGACAGGTTACCGCCATCGGTCAAATCTCCGTAAACCAATCTTAGCCGCGGATGCTCGTGCGGGTCTTTATACAAATGGTCAATGCGGCCTGTATGAAATGAGGAGCTTCGCCGCATCAGACCCCAGACGTGGTAACCTTTTTCCAGCAGCAATTCCGCAAGATATGAGCCGTCCTGACCTGTAATGCCCGTAACCAATGCTTTTTTCATAATGTTCCGCCTTCAGTCAGTAATTACAAATGACCAATTTCGCTTTCAATAATCACTCGCAATGTTTCGGTCAGCGTTGTCTTCGGTTCCCAGCCGATTGCCTTTTTGATTCGCTCCAGGCACGGGACTCGCCGCATCATATCCTCCATAGGCCTGCCATAAGCGACTTCGTAAGGCACAAATTCCTTTTTGCTTTTGCTGCCCGTCATCTCAATAACTTTATCAGCAAGCTCCTCGATGGCAATCTCTTCGCTCGAACCGATATTATATACCTTACCTGCCGCCTGCGGGCAATTCATCAGGCCGATGACGGCCTCGACAAGATCCTGAACGCAGCAAAAGCATCGCCTTTGCTTACCCGTTCCATATATCAAAACCGGCTCACCCTTTATCGCCCAGCGAACAAACCGCGGCACTACCATCCCATACCGACCTGTCTGCCGTGGCCCGATGGTATTAAAAAATCTGGCGATTACCACAGGCAGACCATGCTGCTGATAAAAAGCCAGACCCAAAAATTCATCTATCGCCTTACTACAGGCATAGGCCCATCGCGGCAAACTCGTGCTGCCCAGCACAATATCATCGTCTTCACGGAAGGGGACCGCTTCGCTTTTGCCATAAACTTCGCTGCTGGATGCGAGCAGGATTCTCCTGCCGAATTTGTTAGCCGCTTCAAGCACTTTTTCGATGCCGCCGATATTAGTCTCTATCGTATGAACAGGGCTGTCGGCTATCAATTTGACCCCGACCGCCGCAGCCAGATGGAAGATTACGTCGCTACGCCTTGCAAGTGCTTCCATCAATTTGGCATCGCAGATGTCGCCCTCAACGAACTCACATCCGGGATGCTTTTTGAAACCCTCGATATTCGTCAGCCGACCCGTGCTGAGATTATCGACAACGACCACTTGATTGCCATTCTCAAGCAGTCGCTGTGCCAGATGAGACCCGATAAAACCTGCACCGCCTGTTACCAATGCTTTCATCTACTGATTCCGGCAAGATAAGAAAGTAGAAGACTTCTGGCTGATAACTTCATTAGCAAAACTATGGTAAATAAACGATTATCGATAATCAATTATCAATTTTGGCTGGACTCCGTTCCCGTGAGCTGCGCAAAAAAAATAAATACAGCCTTACTGTTCCTTTGACCCCTTTTGCGGAAACTATCTTACGGTCAGTCCCGCACCAAAACCACAATCCCACTTAACAGCTATAAGCAAATGAGAACTTATCTGTTTTACTACGTTTTGGTGCGGGATGACCGACAGACTTCTTATGCTATAAGTATCGGCAAATAAAGGACATAGCTTTAGCGAAGCCATTTCTGCCGGACCTCCTCAAATGTCCATTTTGGGTCAATAACCATATACGCCTCCAGAAACCAAAGGTTCACCCACCTGCCATCCCTCTATCAGGTCCAAGAAGACCATTTTTATAGGACGACTATCCATCCCGAATCTATGCTTGATTTTCTGGTCAAAAATAATATGAAATGTTAGAGGGTGTTCAAGCACAAAAGGAACATTCGCCGCCAAAGCATTGCGCTCAGTCGTCCTCTATCTGCCCTCCGCCATCCGCTTTCTGACCAGCATAGAAATGAATTAGTTCGACTGCCACCACACAAAAACTCATCCACAAAATAAGCCAGAGACACAATAAAGGATAAAACAGCTTCTTTGAATTCGAGGGCAGCATAGTACCGGCCTTAAACGGAAAGAAATTCACAGCGTAGGCCCTTCGCACAGATTCTTCACTGTGATTATATTTTAGCAGCAACGGCTCTTCATCTGTCACCTTTACGGAGCTAAAATCTCGTTTGCCGGCTATGTGCCGAATAATATTCTCAAACCGCATCCGCAAATGCGACTGCGACCAGTCCCAGACCCACCTGTCCGGGATGATACAATGATTGGGATTTTGCACAAACTCAAGATTGAAATTATATACCACCGATGCCGCTTGTATGACGCTGCTTACCAAGATTAGCGATATGACGAGAATCTTTACTACCGTTCTCATCGGTCTGCTGAATAGAACCACCAACGGCAAAACTAAAAAAGGTAGCAGCGGCACCTGATACCTGAGCGACCAGGCATAATCACCCGCCCAGGCCGTATAAAAGCTATGAAATATGAAACTGCTCAGGATGGCTGAAAATATAGTCAGGGCCACTACCTTATGTTTGTGGTAAAAACCATACACGCACAGCGGAAATAATAAAAGGACCGGATTATAAAGAAATATACTCTTTCCCGGACTGAACAGCATCGCCGCCAGTGTCGGCAGAGGCGGACTTTCAAACAATTTATGGCCGGCCAGCGATGTAGGTATCGACAGCCCATAACCGCTCTCAAAAACACTGCCAAATCGGATATGGTTATACCAGCCGCAGATGATTATAAATCCCCCTGTTCCCAAAGCTCCGGCTAAAAGCCATTTTGCTATTATTTTCGATATCTCTTTTTTGCCTGACCCTATGACCTCATTCGCTGCTGCAACAAGATATACAGGCAAGACCGTTACCACAGAAGCAGGTCTAAATAACAGGCACATTCCGAGCGCAATGCAGAAAAGCCACACGTGAACAAAACGTCGCTGCCGGTAGTACTTAACCATCAGAAATATCGCTAAAACCGATAGCAAGCTTTCTTGTGTCTGTTCCTGTGTATCTACCGAGTAATGAAAGTGCATCGTGGCGAAGGCCAGTACCGCCGCGGCCAGAAGCGAATTTCTCCGGCTGTAACCTAATGAAAGTACCAAACGATAAAAAAGCCAGATGCCTGCTGCCCCTATCGCTGGAAATAAAATTACCGACGCTAAAAACTGAGCCATTAGATCCAGCGTGCCAGGGTCGATTGGCGTGACCCTTTCTAAAATCAAACCTATCCCCGCAAAAGGCAATAGACAAAGCGACTGTCCGAGACCCGAAAATGAATAACGCTTCCCGTCCACACCAACGGCATAATTTCGCGTCTTGACCTGGTCCTCCAGCGAAAAAACTCCGTGGCGGAGGATTTGGCGTGAAACCGACCAGCGAAGCTCCGTATCGCCCGGGAGATTGCCGGGGCTTGCCAGCCCGTATAAAAAAAAAGATGCCGCAAACAGTAAGGCACCGCCAGTCAATTTATACCTGGTCATCCATCTTCTCGACACAATAAGGGCTTCTAACAAAATGAACTTTCAACTGACTCAACGCTTCTGGATTCCCGCTTTCGGGCTTGTTGCCAAAGTAGACCCCGTTAGAAAAACGGCTTTCTTTTCTAACGGGGTAGAGATTGCTTCGTCGCTGTGCTCCTCGCAATGACACAAACCTGATTTTTTTGTCATTGCGAGGCCCCCGTTCTTGCTTTCGCAAGAAAGCAGAAACAGGGGCTTCGGTCGAAATGACGGCGAGCCTTTTCAACAAAGCATTATATGCCCTAAGTTCATTGCTCATAGTTCATCGACACACCACGCAATCACATTAGCTGCTGTTACTTTAGCCGTAATATGAACTATATGTCTTATCGGTCTCCCAGACAGTAACACAATGCAGTGACGCTTTGCTGAATTTACCCACAAGCTTATTCCACGCAAAAGCTGCGATATTTTCAACGGTGGGATTTGTTTTGCCAAACACAGCAACATCAGCATTTAAGTTTTTGTGGTCAACCACTTTTATAAGCTCATTGTCAACCACTTTCTGGAAATCACCGATACGGAAGCTACCCTCTCCCGCCAGCATCTTTATCGTAACCTCAACGATGTAATTATGCCCGTGGCCGGTAGGGTTTGCACATTTGCCGAAAATCTCTAAATTGCACTGCTCGGAAAAATCATTGTTCCACAGCTTATGCGTCGCCGCAAATTCAAACTTCTCGCTGAAATAAACCATCTGTAAATCCTTCGAATCTATTGTTACTTTTCTGAATGGATTCAACTTCAAACTCAGGTTGCTTAAGCGTGCCCTGCCAAACTTATCACTTAGAAGCTGCCACGCAGATTTCAGAATCGCGGCTATATCAAAAAACCCGATATGCCTGCCCTGTTGGAAATCCGTTCTTATCCGCTGGGCAAATATCGGCACCACGAATTCCCGAATGTTCTTATCTATATCAGTGACATTAACAACAAATCCGGTGGTCGGCTCGACTTCGCCAACAACCTCCACTAATAACTCCAGGAATATGGATAAGCCATCACCTGCCGGTTTGGAGGCGAATGAATTAAAACCATCCAAATCCTCCGGCAAAAAGGGATTAACCGAAAACCTAACTGCCCTGCCGAGCTTATACATCAACGAAAACCTTTTTCTGCGGACTGTCGGCGAGCTCAGTCGAGCCGAGCACACCCTACGAGCTACAATCCTATGACTCAATGAGTAACCTCGATTGGTAGGCTAAAGCCCACCCTACAATCTGTATACACGAACATAGTCTATTTCAAACTTTGCGGGAAACTTCGTATTTGAAGGGTCACCTCCAGATTCTCCGCCAACAGCGAGATTCAGGATTATGTAGTGCGGCTGACGGAATGGATTCCTTCTGTACTTATCCTTGTTGAAGGTTTTCTGAAGGTCAATCGTGTTCAGAAGCCGTTCATCAACATAAAGCTTGATGCTGTTCACATCCCAGTCCATCCGCCATAGATGAAACTTCATAGACCAGTCGGGGTCGTTAAAGTCGGTGATGGGTATTTTGGCGTCATCCCACCCAGCGACCCCTGGCTTTTCCGCGGCCCAGGCCGCGTTTGCCAGAAGCATTCCTTGATAGTATTCCATAATGTCAATCTCGCCGCTGCTTGGCCACCTTCCTTCTACACCCAGCGTCCAGAACGCAGGCCAGAGGCCGGGATGCGTGTCAATCCGGCCTCGCATCTCGAAGCGACCGTACATCCAGTTATGTAAACCACGGGTCGTTACGCTTGCGGACGTATACTCAGAATATTCCCTGTTTTTCTTCCAGTTGCCGCTATTGGGGTCGTAATTGGGGTTCTGCTTTCGCTCGCGTCTGGCCTCAATGACCAGCAGTCCTTTTTCACATCGAGCATTATCCGGCTGATACCACTGGAGCTCCTCATTGCGGACGAAGCCCCGCTCATAGGTCCAGTTGCAAGGGTCAGACTGACCGTCTTTGTCAAACTCATCTGCCCAGACCAGCTTGTATCGGGGGGATGGCGGATTGTTTCTCTTAATGTCCTGCAGGGAGGTTGTCTGCTGTGCTATGACTGTTGAAGCAGCCATTGACAAAGAACACGCCGTTACAAAGACCTGCCATATCCTCATATATGCTTCTTTTGCTACTCTGCAAAGATAATTGTGGTGTGCAGACTTCAACAAGCTCAGTCGGGCCGAGCACACTCTACAATCTCTTATACACCTGTTATCCGCGCATCAGGCCCAGGACCTCACTTCGACTTTTCGGGTCCCGCCTGAATATCCCGCGAAGTGCCGATGTTACCATTACCGAGCCGGGCTTTTTTATGCCTCGAATGGTCATACAACTGTGGGATGCCTCCAGCACCACCGCCACGCCCTGGGGTTTTAAGCTGTTCATAATAAAATCGGCTATCTGGCCCGTAAGCCGTTCCTGCGTCTGGAGCCGGCGAGCAAAGCAATCCACAATACGAGCCAGCTTGCTGACTCCAAGTATTCCACCGCTGGGCAAATATGCAACGTGAGCCGAACCGATGAACGGCATTAAATGATGCTCGCATATACTGTAAAAAGGAATGCCGCGCAGCAAAACAATTTCGTCATAGCTTTCGGTAAAGACGCTCTGAAGATGCTCTTTGGGGTCCTCGTGCATCCCAGCTAAAAGCTCGGCATACATCCTTGCCACGCGCTGGGGCGTTCTTTTTAGCCCTTCACGGTCAACATCTTCACCGACCGCTAAAAGTATTTCCCTGACCGCTTTTTGGATTTTCTCGATATCTATTGTTTTG
>Ga0315279_10003549_pt1 | contig 21632 bp, 19 predicted proteins | sample YL17G06_20_MG_FD_203694 | JGI IMG/M metagenome (GOLD analysis project Ga0315279, IMG submission 203694) | Sediment microbial communities from Yellowstone Lake, YNP, Wyoming, USA - YL17G06_20 | ecosystem: Environmental > Aquatic > Freshwater > Lake > Sediment | place: USA: Wyoming | collected... | reverse complement strand
AAAAGAGGATTGATCTAGCGAGAGCACTCTCCTCGAAGCCGGAGTTTCTAATTCTCGATGAACCAGTGGCAGGGATGAACCGAGAGGAAACCCAGGATATGATCAAACATATCCTTGAGATTAAAAAAGCCTGGGGGCTTACAGTACTCCTCATCGAACACCATATGGAGGTGGTGATGAACATCTCTGACTGGATCGTCGTAATGAACTTCGGGGAGAAGATAGCAGAGGGCCCACCGGAGGCGGTCCAGACAAACCCAGAGGTGATTCGAATCTATTTAGGGCATTCGTATATGGAAGGTCAACAAGGGAGAGAAGGGAAATCATGAATCTTTTGGTCCAGGTCCTTATAGCTGGCATCACGATCGGCAGCATCTATTCGCTCATTGCCATTGGATTCGTCCTGATCTTTAAATCAAGCGGTGTGATCAATTTTGCTCAGGGTTCGCTGGTGATGGTAGGCGCCTTCATTACCTATGCCTTTGTCACTCAATTCAAGGTCCCAATTTTACTTAGCATTCTTATTACCTTCTTAATTTCCGGAGCTATCGGAATGATCATCGAACGGTTTGTCCTTAGATACCTTACGGGTGTTTCCCTCATCTCGATCATCATGGTGACGATGGGAATTTCCTTCATCATGGATGGAGGGGCGCTGGCGACTTGGGGTTCAAGCAATTTTACCTTCCCAAGCCTTTTTCCACCTTTATCCCTTCTTTTGGGTGGAATCAAGATTTCTTCGATTTACCTCTGGAGTTTTATAACTTCGATATTGCTTCTCGTTGTCTTTCTCCTATTCTTCAAGTATTCGAAGATGGGTCTTGCAATGCGGGCAGCAGCTGACAATCAAAAGGCTGCTGTAACTCTGGGCATTAGCCCTCGGAAGGTCCTCTCTCTTACCTGGACCATCTCCGCAGTCGTTGCCACGGCAGGAGGGATTCTACTGGCAAGCATTAGTGCCCTCCATGTCAATTTAAGTTACATTGGATTGATTGTATTCCCGGTGGTCATTTTAGGAGGGTTGGATAGTATTGCCGGTGCTGTGGTGGGAGGGTTTATCGTTGGGGTTCTTGAAGCAGTCTCTGGAGTCTATATTGCCCCTTTGCTTGGAGGTGCCTTCCAACAGGTAGCGGCATTCGCCTTTCTTTTAATCATCTTATTGATCAAACCTTATGGGCTCTTTGGGACAAAAGAAATTGAAAGGCTTTAATCATGATAGGATATCTTAAAAGCAGGCAATGGCCATTGTATATTATCTTCATTGCAATCTTTTTGGCCTTTCCCTTTAGCCTCTTCAAATATACAAAATATATCCTCTTTTTAGTCAACATGACGGCGATCGGTGTGATTGGGGCCTTGGGGCTCAATATCCTGACAGGCTATACAGGCCTTATCTCACTCGGGCAGGCTGCCTTTATGGGGGTGGGAGCCTATACCGTGGCCATTCTCAGTACAAAGGTGGGCCTTCCACTCTGGATTAATTTACCGGCTGCCGGAGTGATTACGACCGTCGTAGGGATTATTGTCGGCACTCCTTCTCTAAGATTAAAGGGTTTTTACCTTGCCATGGCAACTCTGGCTTCAGAATTCTTACTCGAATATGTATTCAAGAACTGGGAGAGTATGACCCATGGGATTCCGGGCTTATACATCACCCCTCCGAAGGTCTTTGGAATCCATATCAACAACGATCGAGTCTTTTATTTTTTCGCTGTCACTTTAGCCATCCTCGCTGTTTTATGTACCCGAAATCTTTTCCGAACAAAAGTGGGCCGTGCCTTTATTGCCATTCGGGACCGTGATATCGCAGCTGATTTGATTGGGATTAATGTCTTTAAATATAAACTGGTTTCCTTCGCCGTCAGTTCCTTCTATGTGGGGGTGGCAGGAGGCCTTTGGTGTTATTATATGACTATCATCAACCCCGAGGCCTTTCAGCTCTCCATTTCCATTGACTACATTGCCATGATCATCGTCGGGGGGATGGGGACTATTTACGGTTCGGTTTACGGTTCCATCTTCGTCAACCTTCTTCCAGAGGCAATCCAACGTTTAATGGAAATCTTACAACCAGTGTTACACATGGAATATACTTTTGCTGCCTTCAAACAAATTGTCTTTGGTCTTATAATTGTTATCTTTCTTATCTTTGAACCAAAAGGGTTATCAGAGGTCTTTTCGAGGATCGTTAAAAGGATTTCAAGTGGGGGAGAAAGGAGGTGAATGGGGGAGAGGTTTTTCTCGGCCCTTAGTTCTAAACTTTTATTCTTTTTGGAAAGGAGGCCATTGTCTATGAAAAAGTGCGTTGGATTCATAGTAATCTGTCTTTTAGCTTTAACAGTATTTTCAGCCAATGCTGGAGAGATCAAGGTTGGCATTTATGGAACCTTGACCGGAACGGATACTGATGTCAATGGGATGTCCTATGGTCCAAAAGATTACCTCACCTACGTCAATGAGAAGTTTGGTGGGGTTATGGGGCATAAGTATGTTCCCGTCCTACTTGACGGGAAGAATCAGATTCCAGAGGAAGTCAAGGTTTTTAAAAGGCTGGTGGACGTTGAGAATGTTGTGGTGGTCAATGGTTGGTCTACGGGTGGGACCAAGGCATTGAGGGACCAGATCAATACATTGGTCAAAGTTCCCTTTCAAGCCCAGAGTCTCTCGAGTGACGTTCTTGATCCCGTGAAATACCCTTATATCTTTCTTGTCGGTCCTACCTATGAAGATCAGGTCATCATCGCCATGAATTGGGCAAAGCAGAAGGGGGCGAAGACATTTGCTTTCCTCCATGCCGATATTGAATATGGAAGGGCACCGTGTCGAAATGCGGTGGAACAGAAGATACCCGATAAATTGGGAATAAAGGTTCTGGCCGATATCGAATATCCTGGGGTTTCTCTAGACCTGACACCGCAACTTCTCAGGGTGAAGGATTTGAATCCCGACTATGTCTACATTCAGGACTCCGTCAATAACACGATAAAAGTATTGAGGGATGCAGCCAAAGTTGGCGTTCCCGCAGCTAAATTCATAGGTAATTGTTATGATTTCAGTCACATCATCCATGAAACCTTAGGAAAGGACGCCGAAGGCTTTAAAGCCATTCAAATTAACGCAGATTGGGGGGAGAATATCCCCATGATGAAAGAGATTGAGGAATTTGCTAAAAAGCATGAGATCGCTAAAAAGGACACCTACTATACGAAGGGATGGGTTCAGGGAAAGATTATTCATGAGGCGGTCTCGAGAGTGCTTAAGAAGACTGGAGGCAAAATTCCTGAAATTGGACAGTTTAGGACGATGGTGAGAGACGAATGGGAGAAATTGGAAAATTTCGACACGGGTGGTGGAACTCCCCCCCTCACTTATAAGGACCATCAAGGCCATACGCAGGCCCGGATCCTGGAGATCAAGGGTGGGAAGTATGGACCAGTCAGTGACTGGATCAAAACCAAATAATCAGCTTTAATGGGGGGAGGTTCCCTCTCCCCCCGCTTCCCATTAGGATAGGTTTATGCTTCTTGAAGTCAAGAATGTTGAAGTCCTTTATAATAATATTATTCTTGCCCTTAAGGGAGTGAGCCTTGAGGTCTCTGAAGGTAATATCGTCACTATCCTTGGGGCGAATGGTGCGGGCAAAACGACCATTCTGAAGGCCATATCGGGTATCCTCATTCTGGAAAATGGCAGAGTGACAAAAGGGGAGATCCTCTTCGAAGGCAGGAGGATGGACGGGAAGGACCCTGCAGAGATCGCACGATCGAAAATATCATTGGTCATGGAAGGCCGAGAACTCTTTCGTACGCTGACAGTGGAAGAAAATTTGAGGGTTGGGACGCTCATCCGAAAGGGCGACAAGAAAGAGATCCGCAGAGATCTTGAAATAATCTTTCAATACTTTCCGAGATTGGAGGAAAGAAAAAAACAGATTGCAGGAACGTTAAGTGGGGGGGAACAACAGATGCTGGTGATCGCCAGAGCCTTGATGACCAGGCCGAAACTTCTGCTTCTCGATGAGCCTTCGTTAGGGCTGGCCCCTCTTATAGCGGAAACGGTCTTTACAGAGGTGAAGAAGATCAATGAAAATTTGGGGACAACGATCCTATTAGTTGAACAGAATGCCTCTCTCTCCCTCCCTATCTCGCAATTTGTATATGTGATTACGAACGGCCTCGTCGCATTGAAATCGACTGCTGAGGAAATAAAAGGGAAGGAAATTAGCAAGTACTATTTAGGCATGGGCAGTTAGAAATTGAGAATAAAAGCATCATGACGATAATCAAACAGCCGAAGGATCGGGCTACCTGGCTTGAAAGCGCCATCAAAGAATTCATTAACAAATCCCTGGAGAACTTACTCCGAAATAAAGAAAATGAGAAAACATGGGCAGAACCGCTCGTTGGATTCTTAAGCGGAGAGGACCTTCTGTACCAAGAATACAAGGAACATATTGGATCCTTTTACGAAAATGCTGCAGAATGCCCCGCTCTGTGGGCGGGGAGCTTCACTGGACTCCATTAGAAATATTTACGAAAACTTTTCCCCAGGTAAAAAAGGTTTCACCGGATCAATTCACTGTCATCAGCTGGATTTTACCGCAGACCGAGGCGACAAAGGCTGATAACCGAAAAGAGACCTTCTATTCTTCAGATAGTGGCTGAGCCTTCAAATAGATTTAAACACCGAGGTAGGCTGTCTTGACATGTTCGTTGTTGAGCAAAGATTCTCCCGTTCCATGGAGTGTGATTCTACCGTTTTCCAATACATAAGCCCTATCAGCAATCACAAGGGTCTGTTTTACATTTTGTTCAACAATGAGTACGGTGGTTCCTTCCTTCTTGATCTTCTTGATTGTAATGAATACCTCCCTCACGAGGATAGGGCCCAGTCCAAGTGAGGGTTCATCAAACATCTGAAGTTTGGGTAAAGACATCAATCCATTTTTGGTTCTTTAAAAAATTTACAAATTTTATGTAATATTGTAAAAATAAACAAAGTTTGATCTCTCTGGGGATTAGGAAAGATGGAAAATCAAAAATCAAAGTGGGTGGCTACAGATTGCACCATCTGTTATCACAGTTGTGGCACGGAGGTTTTGGTCGAAGAGGGCAGGATCACAAAAATTAGGGGACTTAAAGATCATCCTTTGAATAAGGGGCGACTCTGCCCCAAAGGAGCGAGAGCCATCGAGATGGTCTATCATCCCGACCGCCTTAAATATCCTTTGAAGAGAGTCAATGGGGAATGGAAGAGAACTTCTTGGGATGTTGCCCTGACAGAAATCGCCGATCAGCTGCAACGTTTGAAAAAGGAATTTGGACCAGAGAGTCTGAGCATCTTCAGCGGCTCCATCGGAGTCGAAAATTATGAGATGATGGAGTTGGCCCAACGATTTAAAGGAGCTTTCGGCAGCCCTAATTTCATCTCTGTAGAGGGGATCTGCTATCGTATGCGTATCCGGGCCAGGCAGATGACTTTTGGAAAATACCCCGTTGAGGAGATGAATACCAAACTTTATGTTCTGTGGGGTCACAATCCTGAACAGTCTGATTTTCCATTACACATAGCGCTTCGAGAAAATCTGGCAAAGGGATCCAAACTTGTGGTGATCGATCCTAAGAGAATTTCTATTGCGAAAAATGCCGAAATGTATCTACCTATTCGTCCCGGGACAGATGGAGCCCTCGCCCTCGCCTTAATGCATGTCATCATCAAAGAGAATCTATATGACAAGGATTTTGTGGAGCGTTGGACCCATGGATTCGATAAACTGGTATCCCATATTGAGCCTTACACGCCGGAATGGGCAGAGAAGATTACATGGGTTCCGGCTGAAGACATCAGGAAACTTGCCCGGCTATACGCCACGGCTGAATGTGCAAGCATTTTTCAGGGGACCAATACCCAGGATCAGACGGCAAACGGAACACAGAATAGCCGTGCCTTTGCCATCCTTCAAACGATCACAGGTAACATCAATAACCCTGGAGGTTGGGTGATCGGTCCCAGACTTTCATTAACAGGCTTAGGGATTCCTACAGAAAGAAAGCCCATTGGTGCCGATGACTACACACTCTTTTATGACCTTTGGGGTAGAAAGAGTCCTTTCGGGCAGGTGGTCTGTTTTCCGGATAGTGTTCCCAGTGTGATCAAAACCCTGATCGTGACAGGAGGAAATCCGGTGGTGAGCATGCCTGATTCGAATGCCTTCAGAGAGGCACTCAAGAAGCTCGAACTTTTGGTGGTCCACGATTTATTCATGACGGAGACTGCTGAACTTGCCCACTATGTGCTCCCTGGATGTTCCCATCTCGAAAAGAATGGGTTGGCTTACAGTTACAATGTATGCCATGGGCTCCCGTATCTTATGCTGAGAAAAAAAGCGATTGAACCTCTGTACGAGAGCAGATCGGAGTTCATGTTCTGGAAGGAGTTAGCTAAGAAGATGGACATGGGAGAAGTTTTCCCTTGGGAGACCGATGAAGAAGTGATAGAACTTGAATTGAAACCGAGTGGGTTAAGATACAAAGAGTTAAAGGAAGAAAAGGTCGCCGGGGCTTATTATATGCCGAAGAAATACGGAATGGAGGGGTATGAGGTAAAGGGTTTTTCAACCCCCTCCAAGAAGATCGAGATTTATTCCGAAACTTTTGAGAAGGCAGGTTTTGATCCTCTTCCCACTTATCGGGAGCCGGATCAAAGTCCTTTGGACAAGACAAACCTCTATCAGAAGTATCCTCTCATTCTTACGACAGGAGCCCGAATCCTTTACTATACTCATGCTCAACATCGAAACATCAAAGGTCTGAAGGAGAAGAGTCCAGAACCCTTTGCAGAGATTCATAAGAAAACGGCAGAAAGATTTGGGATTCATCATGGAGATACCATACTCGTTGAATCGAATCGGGGACAGATCAAAGTCAAAGCTCGCATTACTGAAGAGATGGTGGAGGGAGTGGTGAGCATCCCCCATGGCTGGTCCGGAGAGGCCAATGTGAATCTTCTGACCGATGTTCATTGTCGGGAGCCCATCATGGGCTACCCACAGATGAAATCCCAACTCTGTTCAATCCGGAAAGCCTAATCCATCTTGATCCCCCGAAGGTGTGAAAAAATCGGATTTCACAGTTCTGGGACTGGAAGGGCGGGCGGATTTCCGAAGCTTTAGAATGCGCGCATTTAGGTTCCATATCATCCTTCACGGTGTTAGATATATGTGGGTAAGCGGGCGTAGAACATAGTGCTCCAATCCTAAAGGTGGCGCTCTAAAGCTTCTCCAACCCGCCCGTCCTTTCAGTCTGATGCATGGAGCTGATTTTTTCACACCTTTCCCCTTATAAAGGGGGGATTTTTTACACCTCCCTTTTCTAAAGGGAGGTTGGGAGGGATTATCGTGATTAGGATTTTAGGAGTTCAATATGGAAATGGAAAATAATAAATATTGGAATCCGATCATTGAGACACTGCCTCGAGAGAGGCTTATGGAGATTGAACTGAAACGGTTCAGGGAGACTCTCCGATGGGCAAAAGAGAGTTCTCCCTTTTACAGGCAGAAACTCCATGGGATTGAACCTGAGGATATTCGAACTCTTGAAGAGGTCGCAAAAGTTCCCATGACCGAGAAGGATGAGCTTCGGTCAGCTCAGGAAGGGAAGGAGCCTTATCTTTATGGCGACCTCCTGGCCGTGCCTCTTGAAAAATTATCTGTATTTCATCAAACCTCAGGGACGACTGGAAAGCCCGTCTTCTTTCCAGACACCTATGAGAGCTGGCAATTATGTGTGGAGATCTGGTGTTCCATCCTTTATGCAGCAGGCTTTCGTTCGACGGATCGAGTTTTTTTGCCTTTTGTCTATAATGTCTATATCGCCTTCTGGCAGGGTCACTACGCAGCTGAAAAGTTGGGGTGTGAAGTCGTCCCTGGAGGTGGGCTGGAGACAAAAGCTCGCATCCAGAAAATGAAGGATGTTCGTGCGACGGCATTGATGAACACACCGACCTATGGCCTCCATATGATAGAGGTGGCCAAGGAAATGGGAGTGGATCCCAAACGAGACCTCCATATCAAAAAGATGATCTGTGCTGGTGAACCCATGCCAGAATCGACCCGGCTTCGCCTTGAAGAGGAGTGGGGGGCTGATGTGTACGACCATATTGGAGGAACAGAGCCGGGTGGATGGGCTGGGATGTGTTCCCAAAAACAGGGAATGCATGTGATCGAACCCTATTACTTGCATGAAATGGTTGACCTTGAGACGATGTCCAAACCCGTTCCTCCGGGAGTGAGGGGCGTCGCTGTGATCACTCCATTGTGCCGGAGATGCATCCCTCTCATCCGATTTAACTTGAAAGACGTCATGATAAAGAGGGAGGACTCTTGTCCTTGTGGGAGGACCTCCATCCGGGTCGATCAGATCGGAGGCCGGGTTGATGATCTCAGGAAGATTCGAGGAGTCTTTTTTAGCCCAAGCGTCGTGGAAGAGGTGATCCGGGGACAATTTTCAGAAGTGGTGGAATTTGAAACCCTATTGACTCAGGTAGAGGTGATGCCTGTTCTTACACTCAGAGTTGAGTTTGATCCTTCAATCAGTGAAGGTCAAATGAAAGAGCTCAGGTCTCGTATCAGGGAGAAACTTAAGATAAGGTCAAACTTGACCTTTGAGATTGAAATCGTTAAACCCGGAGGCTTGCCCCGTTACACCTTAAAATCTGCAAGGTTTAAGGATTTAACTCGGAAATAAACAAGCTGTTTTTACATTGAGTAAGATCGTACTACATCGAAGAGAGGGATTACCGCAAACGCCAAAAGAAAGTTGTCATTGCGAGGAGCGGAGCGACGTGGCAATCTCATGAGATTGCTTCACGGAGTTTACCCTGAGCGAGGGAAAAAGAGATTCTTCGCTTCGCTCAGAATGACAAAAAGGGAAGGGTTCACAATGACACTCTATCGTTAGAATGCACTGTATCAACAGGGAAAAGGAGAGCATGATGGAATACGATCTGAAGGCGATGGATATAGAAATTAAGGCGATTGAAGAGAGAACCAAAAGGTTGAAAGAATTGGGCCGTGGTTTTGAAGCGGTTGAAAAGAATGCAGAGGCTATTCTAACCTTCGTCTACCTCCTCAGAAAAAATATTTCTGACATCATCGAATGAATGGATCACTCATTCTCATCAACCGATGGAATTATTCCCTCTGCTTCTCCTTTTCACGCAAGGCTTCCAGGACTTTTTCCGGTGTGACCGGAAGGCTCTTAAATCTTACTCCAATCGCATCATAAATCGCATTGATAATGGCAGGCGCAGGGGCCAACTGAGTCCCTTCACCTGATTCTTTGGCGCCGAAGGGACCTTCAGGATCATTTGTCTCAACCTCCACAGAAGTAATGGAAGGGATCTCCATGGCAGTTGGGATGCCATAATCCAAGAAGGATGGATTCAGAACCTGTCCCTTTTCTGTGATGACTTCTTCGTAAAGGGCCTGGCCCATTCCTCCGACAACTGACCCTTCCAATTGTCCTTCCACCAACATAGGATTGATCGCCCTCCCGCAGTCGTGGCTTGCCACCATCTTTAAAACTTTCACCTTTCCTGTTTTTACATCCACCTCTACTTCAGCGGCCTGAGTCATAAAAGAATAGGCAGGAGAAAAATTTCCATCTTCTTTAAGAAGGGTCGTTGGTTCTTTGGCTGGAGGGAGGTAAGAACCTCGGCCGATGACGGGCATGGGGCGGTCCGAATATTGGTAGAATTTAATGGCTTCCTGTAAAGACATTCCTCTTTCAGGACTCCCTTTCACATAGATTCTACGATTCTTTGCTTCCAGTTCCTCAATGTTTACTTCCATCTTTTCAGCGACAGCTTCAAAGAGTTTTTCTTTGGCTGCTTGAGCAGCATTTTTAGCCGCATTGCCTGCACGCAGTGTGACGCCGCTGCCGAAGGTCCCGGGATCAAGGGGAGTAATTTCTGTATCTGCAGCCGTGATTCGAATATCCTCTAAAGGGACACCCATTTCCTCTGCAACGATCTGGGAGATGACCGTCTCAGCGCCTTGGCCGATATCTGCTGCACCGGTCAGAAGGGTAATGGCACCATCCCGCTCGATCTTCACAATAGCACCTGAGGAGATATGGCTCATATTGCTCACCCCGCTTGGAAAACTGGCGCCGGCAAGGCCCACTCCTCGGCCAAAGGGGAGTTTCCCTCTCTTCTCTTTCCAGCCGATCCCCTCTGCTGCCTTCTTCAACGTTTCGCTGAACCCACAGGTCTGGACCAAAAGTTTTGCAGGGTGGGGTTCTCCTGCCTGAAAGGCATTCTTCAATCGGAGCTCCAGTGGATCGATCCCCATCTTTTCAGCGATGCGATCGAGTTGGGCCTCTACAGCAAATCGGACTTGAGGAATTCCATGTCCCCTCATGGCACCCCCTACCGGCTTATTGGTATAAACATGATAGCCTTCGAAGAGAAGATTTTCGAGACGGTAGGGAAGCATGATAAAATAACAAGCCAGGGTGATCATCAGAGGGGCGGTGCTGTTATAAGCCCCTCCATCGGCAATCACCTTGAACTGTTGGGCTAAAATGGTTCCATCCTTCTTCATCCCTGTCTTGAGCTGGATGTGCATGGGGTGGCGCTGTCTGGTGGAAACAAACACCTCTTCCCGTTCATAAAGAAATTTAACTGGCTTTCCGGTTCTCATGGCGAAGAAGGCCGCACAGAAATCCTTGGCATATTGGTCGATCTTCTGGCCGAATCCTCCTCCCACTTTCGGCTTGATCACACGGACTTTACTTTCAGGGATGTCGAGGACGGTTGCCAGATTCCTTCTGAGAAAGAAAGGGATCTGAGTGGAAGACCACAACGTCACCTTTCCAGAAGGCTCTGCCATCGCTAAGGCGGCATGGGGTTCCAGGGGGCAATGGTTCACAGGTTGAGTGTCAAAGATATCTTCAAAGAGAAAGTCCGATTCACGAAAGGCCCTCTCCACATTTCCAAATTCCTTTCGGATCGAGGCACTCACATTGTTCGGAACTTCATCGTGAATGACGGGAGCTCCGGGCTTCATCGCCTCCATAGGGTCAAAGACCGAAGGGAGTTCTTCATAATCCACCCGGATCTTTGAGATGGCCTCCTCCGCTGCATCCAGGGAGGTCGCGACTACAGCCGCGACCTCATCCCCGATATAGCGTACTTTTTCAATGGCGAGTGCATATTCATCTTTCGCCATGGGAACAATGCCATACTTTTTCTTCGGAATATCTTTCCCGCTGATCGCACCCTTGACCCCAACCACTTTTTCTGCTTCAGAGAGATCGACATGAAGAACCTTCGCATGGGCAAGAGGGCTTCTCAAAATCTTTCCATAAAGCATCCCTGGCAGGGAAAGGTCATCAGTAAATCGTGCTCGGCCAGTTGCTTTCTCCCATGCATCGAGCATGGGTTCTCTCTTTCCAACTACATCCAGTCTTTCCATTAAAGTCTCCTTGCTTCAAAAACACGTGATGGTGATAGTGAATAGTGACGGTGATAGGGATGGTGAATCGTGATGGTGAAAAAACTATCACTAACACTGGTCACTATCGCTTACCGATAAAATGGCCTCCACAATCTTTACATAGCCCGTGCAGCGGCAGAGGTTTCCAGAAATGGCTCTCTTTACTTCTCCTTCTGATGGATGGGGATGTTCATCAAGAAAAGCCTTGGCAGTCAGGATCATCCCGGGTGTGCAGAATCCGCACTGAATGGCTCCTTTTTCGACAAAGGCTTTCTGAAGAGGATGAGGTTTTCCTTCCTGAGCAAGGCCTTCAATGGTGACAATCTTTTTTTTCTGTACATCAACGGCTAAGGTCAGACAAGAAAGGTAGGGCTTCCCCTCGATCAGGACCGTGCATGCCCCGCAGGTGCCCAAGTCGCAACCTCGTTTTGTTCCTGTCAAACCCAGATCCTCTCTCAAAACCTCCAAAAGAGTTTTGTGGATTTCTGTGAGAACCTCAAACTCTTCACCGTTCACATGAAGTTTGATGACCCTTTTCATCGCCCGACCCTTTCTCTTTTAATGCTCCGTCGCTCAATATTGGATATAACGGCAGATAAATCTCAAATACCAAATTACAAATCCCAAATAAGTTCCAAATTTCAATTCCAAATTACCGAAACAATTTCTTCAGTTTTGAATTTTGGTGATTGGAGCTTATTTGTGATTTGGTGCTTGTTATTTGGTTCTTTAGGCCAAGCTCCCATAAAATTCCCTTTTCAAAAGTTTTCATGAGCTGAGCAAACCCTCCAGCCCTTGTCTCAACAGGATTCCTGCTATCTTTCTTTTATAGGCAGGAGAATGGATGGAGGTTCGCATGGGTGAGATCTCTTTGACCGCCTGAATTGAGACCTTCTCAATCGTCTGATCATCAAGAGAACTATTCTTAAGCATCTTTTCTGCTTCCAAAGTCTCAACGGGTCCGGAACCCACTGCACTAAAGATGATCCTTGCCTTTTGGATTCTTTCATTTCCATCTTTTTCAATATGGAGGGCTAAGGAGACAATAGGAAATTCAATGGACTCCCTCAGCCTCCATTTGAGATAGACGGTTTTTCCAGAGGGAGGAGGAAGTAAAATCTCCTTGAGGATCTCTCCCTTTCTTAGTGACAGAGGTTTTTTCCCGTCCTGGGTATAAAGTTTACTTAGAGGAAAAACCCGTTCTCCATTAAGGCCCACTGTCCTGACCTGAGCATCCAAGGCAATGAGCACAGGAGCCATATCACCACAATAAGTGGAATGACATTCTTTGGATTTCCGCCCGCCTGCCGGACGGACAGGGACCACATGACAGATTTTCCCACCTGCCTTATAACAAGGGGACATCACGCCCCTCCAAAAGGCAGATTGATTATAGAACCGACACCGATTCCCCTGGCAGAGATTTCCACCTAAGGTGCCCATGGCCTGATGGGCATAAGCCCCCACTTCTCTGGAAGCTTGGCAAAGGATTGGAATTCTTTCTTGAAGCACTGAAGAAGAGGCAATGTCGCGGAGTGTTGTTAAAGCTCCAACCCCCCATCCTCCCTTTCCATTTGAAATATAGGCTAACTTCGGGATCGTCTTGAGATTGATGACTTGATTGGGCTGAATGACTCTATGTTTCATATTGACCAGAAGGTCTGTTCCTCCTGCGATGAGAAAAGATCCTTTCGTGTCTGAAGCGAGGGCTTTGGCTGCCTCTCTAAGAGTCTTCGGTTCCAGATATTCAAATTTAGGAAGTCGCATCGTGAACCCCTTTCCCTCAACCTTCCCCTCTCCCCTATGAAACTTTGTCGTAATGTCATTCTGAGGCATAAGCCGAAGAATCTCTGTTTTTCAACTTATTGAGTCTATGAGATTCTTCACTTCGTTCAGAATGAAAAACATGGCCTGTTCCTTATTATGACACAGTCTCTATAGAGAGAGCTGCATTTTCGCCGAGACTGGAAAGTCTCGGCGATCTGCCGCATGACGCCCGCCTGTCAAAGTACTTGTAAGGCGGGCAGGCAGAAGGCTTAACGGTAAAGCCGAATCTCGTTTTGAAGATTAACATAAAATGATACGAATAAGAAAGAAAAACGGGTGTTTGAAATGACGAGACAAGGAGATTTCAAATAATATTAAAGCTCAGAAGACCTGTAGGGGAGCCCCTCTGTGGGCTCCTTAAAGAGGCGGCCGCAGAGGGCCGGCCCTACTCACCTTAATCATAACCCATTCAAAATTTTACGCTTGATGAAATGGAGGCGGTTACGTAACACGCCTGCGTGCCTAAACGCGCTCTTGCGTGCAGGCACGCCTGCCTGCGGTAGGCAGGGTCACGCTTATTTGACCGTCGATTTTACCACATCATTGGAACTGAACCCGGCACCTTGCACCACCTGTCCCACGGCTGCATCCACACCAAATAGGTTGGTGACTTTGATTGCTCCTTTTAGTTTGCCGGTGGTCCATCCAAGGGAGAGGTTCGTGGTGGGATTGAAGATTTCCTTCCCGGGTTCAAAGACCTCTAAAGTATCTCCAATCCGAACACCGGATAATTTGCCTGCATTGAGATAGATGTTTTCTCCTTCGATTTTTGCAATGGTGGTGGTCCAATCCAAGAGATCGAGTTGCCGGAGGAAACCTTCCAAGACGTCATCCAGACCGAATTCAATCGCTTTGAGAACGGCCTTCCCTTTGCTGTATTCTCCTGTCTCTTTGGTACCGAAGATAGGGCTTCTTCCGATGAAGGTTTTCAGCAAGTTTCCGGTGGAGGCGTCGATGAGACGGATTTCTACTTTTGAAGTAGCAAAAGCCACTTCCTCATCTGAGGTTTCAGAGGCTTTCGATGAAAGGAGGCTCACATCTGTCACCGTCCCCAAAGCAAATGCCTGGATTCCCAAGGATTGGTGGGCACGCTTCATCACCGATGGATTAGAAAGGTTATCGAATTTAAAACCCTCCCGATTTAACATCTCTGAGACAACGGTCTTATCCAACGTCACCACTCGCTGGGTTGCCTCCAATTTATCAGAAAGCTTTTTAGCCACGGCCTCTCCGATCTTCTCATCTTTGTAAGTGGTATTATTTTCAAAGTCTAAGAGTGCCACCTTTCTCTTAAACCCCATTTGGAAGAAGGAGAGGGAAGGACTGTAAAAAGGTCTCGCGGGAGTGGAAGCGACCTTGGTTTCAGTCTCTTTCTTCGCAGGGGTTATTGGGGTGGAAGGTTTTTTTGAAGAAGTCTCTGACTTTGGGGGATTCACTCCTTTGACCGTCTCCATCCCTTCGACGGTCACGGTCTTTCCGGGGGGCAGCTTTTCCACCTTTTCTTCTTTCTTCTTTCCGATCAAAGGGATATTAGAACAGGAACCCAGAAAGAAAAGGGCGATGATGGAGATACAAATCGCTATCGTTTTTTTCCTGTTTCGAATCATGAAATCTCCTTTTTTATTAAGTTTTGGTGAACGTGCTGGTCTTATATTACCAACTTTTTAGAAGATGTCAAATCCCTTGTGGGGAGAATTTTAAGGAATAATGATATAGCGCCCTTCAAAAGTCAAGGCAAATTATTCTCGCACAGGGCAAAAAAAAGGCGGTCCGAAAGGACCGCCTTTTTCGTTTACACGTTCCTTAAAAAGTGTAAAGCAATCTGGTAGTAAAGTTCCATGGATCTTTAGGTGAGAAGTTTCTACTTAAGGAAGAGTTCCATACATCCAGACCGCTCCCACCCCATAGATATCCAAGCCCGATAAATCCTTTGAGATTCTTGTAGATATCTATCTCCTGGATCAGGTCGAGTTCAAAACCGATGCCATTGTCATCCTTCAGAGTTAAACCGTCAGGTTTGCGAGCAGTACCAAACGTGTTCCCGTGTTTGGTTGTGTCCCAGATGTAAAGTCCCTGGAGGGTGATTTTATACCAGGGTGCCGCCTTGACACTGCCGTAGCCCTTAAGAAATGCCGTCCCACCGAATCCGCCTCTGCTCATATTGTAATAACTGCTCACGTTGGCGATACCGGTTCCTCCGTCAGCTACCGCGTTGAAACAGCTGTACATGACGATCGACTCTTGAGCACCAGGTGCCGATTCTGCAGCAGGGGGTACCATGTAGGAACTGACTCTTTTGCTGATAACACCCTTAGCCGCATAGGAAGGATTGGCGACTAAAGATCCAGGCATACCACCTATTGAAGTCTTATTCGCGTCAGCGCCAGTGGCATACATCCCGACCATTCCGAAGTTAAACTTCTCCCATGGGAAGTCAAGTTTGGCCCTTGTTACCCATCCTGAGTAATCCACGTCTGGTGCATAAAAAGAATTCCCTGTTCCATCAGAATTGATATGGTTTTTTTGCTGAACCTTTCCATAGTCATAAACGAAGTCAAGCGTGATATTGACTGGACCCGCTTTCCCGTCTACGTAGGCTCCAAACCACCACATATTGCTTTTCCCAGTTCCAGCCTCGTAAAGACCGTAACTCGCTGATGTGTTGGTAGGCCAGACCAGCCCTGACAATCCAGTCCAATTCACTCCGGTAACATACTCGCCCGGATAGGTATTCATGTTGAAGTAGAGAGCGTAACCGCCAACGGTCATGGTTCCAAGCTTGGCATTGACATGCAGACCATACATATCCGTATCATCTGCTGCCCAGTCAAGACCTTCAGTTACCTTGGCCCACATCGGGATGATCGTTACAGGACCTGCCTGAATGCCACCCGTTATGCCAGCCCCGTCGGTATACATAAAAATCTGTGGCCGGACGCCAAAGGGTTGAGTGCCTATCCTTACGGTCATGGGCACTGGTATTCCGAAGTAAGGAATGCCAACGTCAAAATAAACATTTTTAACTTCAACGGCACCGCGGTCAGTCGACCAGACACCATTGGTGTTTCTTTCGCTCCCCTGCGACAAAACCCCGCCATGAGGACCAAGGCCAAGCTGCCCCTTGCCGGTAGAATTCCAACCAGCAGAACCACCCCATCTAAAAGCATCGATCTCGAAGTAGATTGTTCCGCTCAAATTCTTATCCATAATCGCATCAAATTTGAGCAGACCGCGGGAAGTTGTGTACGATCGGACGTGGTCCAGGCCATTGGTCGGTTTTCCGCCTAAAGCGGCAGGAGTGAATGCAGGAATAGCCCATGTCTGGAAAACACCCCCGTGAGTCCCATGGACAGTAGCTACCTGAGTAAAATAGTCAGCGACGTTCATAGCCAGAATCGTATCGAAATCGATAGACCCTGATGCCTTAAACTCTAACTTCTGGGCATAGGCCATGCCACTAAAAGCTATGATCAAAAGCCCAAATAAAGCTAATACAACAAATTTTTTCATCTCTTTTCCTCCTCAATTTATTTGTGTTGGTGACTGGTGTTAATGATAAATAATGAAAAACCGATTTCGAAAAACACTATTCACAAACACTACCCATTACCTCCTTAATTACTAAAACCCCCGTCACCTCCTTTCCCCTTTGATTTTGTGAAGAAAAAATACAATAAGATTAAAATTTTCTAATCCTATACCACTCCTCAAAAAACTTGTCAAGCATTTTTTTATGCTGGTGATAGTAACTGGTGATGGTGTTAGTAGGAAGCAATTATTGGTTTTTTTTGCCCAATGATTTGGCCAAGTTCGAGAGCATTTTAATTACAATTTCATATTTATTTTTCAGCTCCGAATAAACTTCTTCCGGGACATAGCCCAGGTCTTTGGCGAGCATTACTTGGTAAGATATTTCTCCTGCTGACCCCTTTGCGATACCAACAAACCTTCTGTATTCCTTTGTGTTCAGGCGGTTGCTTCCTTCAATGAGGTTCATTGGAATGGAGTAGGCTGATCGTCTCATTTGGGGTATAAGACCAAATCCCTCTTCCTTAGGAAAACTTTCCGTTAATTTGTAGACAGTTAAAACTAACGAATGGGCTAATTTGAAGACTTCTAAATCTTTAACATCCCTTATCATGGTCAAAATCTCCTTTTCACCCCACTATCTACCGTCACCATCACCATCACTTAAAACAACTTGAAGAAAAGGATGTTGCTGGTGGCTTTTTTGCCCATGATGCTTCCCTCATTAATAATCGAGATCACCAATTCTTCCTCACCGTCATTGTCGGCGTCTTTCACCTGAAAGTCGGTGATATATCCGCCGATCTCGCGAGTCTTCCAATCCGTTACGAGGTTGTCCGCATCCCAGGCTAAGCTGTAAATCTCTCCTTTATCGAAGCTTCTTGCTCTATCAAAAAGTCCCGTTCCTGAGCGATGGTTTTTGTTGATAATCACCTCATAGAGTCCATCTCCATACATGTCCTTTGTGATAATCCGGCCCGTTATAAAGACTCTCCAGGATGGCGATGCCCCCATATAACCTGGCTCTTTTTTCTTATATGTATCGTAAAAATTGTTTGTCCCGCCGAAATTATCCCGGCTGCTCCAGAGATTCTTTCCATCCGGGGCAACAATCCTCAATCGATCTAAATTGTCCAGGACGATGACATCCGGTTTATCTTTATCCCGGATATTTGCGTAAGCAAGACCGAAGATACTCGTCTCTTTGGGAAAGGGCATTTTAGGTCCCTTTTCGAAAGATTTTTTCTGCCAGACAAATTTATAGATAGGGCCAGAAGGGAGCCCCTCCGAGTCCCTCCTTTGCCCCATCAAAATGGGGCCCTCTTTTGGATGTTCCAGCACTCTGAAAAACCAGTTTGCCTTTTCCGTGATCTTCCTGAATTTCCCCTGTTCATATTCTAAGATGAAAGATCGGACATCGTCATCAACGACAGCGGTCACGATAATTTCAGCGAATCCATTCCGATTGACGTCGGCGACATCGAGGGTTAAAAAATTGTACTGGGAGCCCGATTCGATTTTTTGAGAGAGGCTCAACTTCTCCCCGTCATACTTGAAAACGTAGAGGTTATGCTCATCCATGATCACCACTTCGTTCTTCTTGTCTCCATCCACATCACCGATGCCGAGGCCTTTGATTTGAAATCCGAAGGTTTGACTCTTCTTATAATCCATGCTTCCTAACCTTTCGATCGACTTCCTCGATTGAGCAGGATATCTGGGTTCACTGGGGCGACCGGTCATCATACGACGGCCCAGGATTTTATATCCGATGTCCTGGGCAAAATCACCAATTTTCACCATCACATCATCAATCCCTTTATGCTGGGTATAGACACCCAGGGAGGGTTTCTCCTCGGTGATGCTGATCAGGCGGGCATCGAGGCTGATATAATTCCCAATTTTTGTAAGGCTTCCAAGAACGATATAGTCCGCTCCGAGCCTCATCCCGATTTTCGTGGCCGCTGTCTCATCAAGACGCATCGGCTTCTCTTCATAGAGGGCCCGTTCCACAACGGATCGTTCTATGACAACGATTCTTTCCTCCACGGTAATTCGGGAGGTGAGGATGTCATAGATCCCTTCCCGGAGATAATCCAGATTCTCCTGGCTATAAATCATGAAGGGAAGAATAGCCACTTTATAGACCTTGTTGGGATCTCTGGTTTGAGTGATCGAAGGAGAAGGAAGGGTAAGAATAAAGGCGAGAAGTAAGCATAGAAATATGACTTTAAATTTCATTGGAATTCCTTTCGTGTGGTTGTGGATTTAATGTCCTTGAATGGGACATGGTAAAGATATCATGGTTTATTTGTAGAAATTTGTCAAATAGGAATTGCTTTAGAGGTAATTCGCAATTACGAATAGAACGAATGAAAGCGAATTATACGAATTTAACATTACCGAATTCTTTGTCATTCGTTCAATGCGTTACCATTAGAATCATTCGTTGGATATCAATCAGCCTATTTTAAAGACCATGGCTGCTCCAGTATCCCCAGCGGCACAGCCGGCCCATAAGCCAAAACCCCCACCGAGCATGACGATCTCTTCTATTAATTCAGCGATGAGCCTCCCTGCGGTAGGTCCCTGGGGATGACCGTAGATCATAGAATTTCCGTAATTGTTCATCCAGTACGCATCTATCCCCATCATTCGGCTCATGTAAATATCATTGACCACAAAGGGGCTGTGGGTCTTTACGGCTTTGAGATCCTTGACAGTGATTCCTGCATCTCGAAGGGCCATCTCCGATGCAGGAACAGGGGCCTCTGCCATATATCCCTTCTTGGCTCTTGTGAAACCGTACGAAAGAATTTGAATCTCCACCTTTGGATCTGCGCTCAGCGCTTTTGCCTTTTCCCGGGTGGTGACGATAAAACCGCAGTTTCCATCTGCAGGGTGTGTCTGTGAGCCATAACTGTGGACGCCTCCGGGCTCGACAGGAGCAAGTTTGGCAAGACCTTCGGCGGTGGTGGGTATCACCCCCTCATCCACTTCGACGAGTTTTGTCTCACCTCTACCTATTCTGACCTCGGCAGGAAACATATATTTTTTTTGAAAAGCCCTATCGTTGGCCAATGAGTCTAAATATTGTTGATACCTCTTTAAGGTAACTGCATCGCATTCTTCCTTTGTGGTCTTTATATTCTTAGCCACATTTTCAGCGGTCTGAATCATTTTAAAACCTGCCCATGGATCTCTATTAAAGTTGTCCATCATCCAGTTTTCGGATTCCACCTCCCCACCTGGACCAATAGGGTTGGGCCAGATCGTGTGAGGTCCGTTTGAACAGCGGTCTGACATCAGAGCATATCCTGTCTGGTATGCCTCGAGTTCGATATTTGAAGCGGCCAGATAGATACAGGTGGCGGAAGTGGTACAGGCTTGATTGACCATCAGGGCCGGAATGTCTTTTGCACCTTCCACGACCATGGCTGCTGACCAAGTATGGCTATAAAACATGTGGTGTTGGGCTATGGTAATTCCATAGTAGAGATAATCGATAACGGTGGGATCGATTTTTCTCGTTTTAAACCATCGATTGGCTGTCTTCGCTCCGAGGACGATCGCATTTTCATTTGCGAGGCTTCCCTGCCATCGACAAAATGGTGAAGAATAATAGCCCTTAAATGGGATATATGCCTTACTCAATCTACTCATAACATTTCCTCCTCCCTGATGGGTGAATCGTTATTCGTGAATCGTGATTCGCTATAGAGGACAAACGCTTTAAGATGAATTACCATTCACCAACACGAGTCGCCAGCTTCTGTTAAATATTTCACATAACTTATTATAATCCATTTTTGATGTCAATTCATTTTTTTGAAAGATTTCTGAAAAAAACCAGAAATCTTTGATAACACAAATTACAGAAGAGGATTGCACGGATCTTTCCTATTTTCCATTGAATGTCGTATCTGTGTAATCGGTTCCTAATCGGTGTCATCAGAGATTTCTCGACTTTCTCAGAAACCTCACTAAAAAATTCTTGACAAATGAGAGTGAATTCAGGTCTAATTACATTTTATCCTATGATATGTGTTGGTGAAGGGTGGTAATGAGGGTCGAACTGAATGATTTCGAATCACGAATCACCAGCACAGACCACGATTAAATGAGGAGGTACTTATGGCAACACCTGTAACAGTTCCTATGGTAGGGAAGATCGTATCGGTTACTGTGAAAGTGGGAGATAAGGTTAAAGAGGACGATCAGGTGGCTGTGTTGGAAGCAATGAAGATGGAAATGCCTCTCGTTGCTCCGGTGAGCGGAGTCATAAAGGAGATACGCGTCTCTGCTGGTCAGGAGGTGGAGGCAGAGGCGACCATTGCCGTGATTGAATAAAAAATGTGTTGGGGATAGTGAATGGTGAAGAGTAAAATATAGGGCTTTTTCACCATCACTGTCACCGTCACTAATCATCAATTCCCATTTCCCATTTCTCAATTATTCTTAATTTCGATTGACACCCTCCTATCTATGTGATATCCAATGACTTTATAAAAAGCGTATCCGTAGTCCGTGTTGGTGACTCGTGATTAGTGAATCGTGAAAGGCAGGATCACGGACACGTGATTCAAGGAGTTATATGTACCGAGATAAAACCATCGCTGTCATTGTCCCTGCTCACAATGAAGAAAAATTGATTGGAAAGGTTCTTAAGACGATTCCAACCTTTGTTGACCACATCGTCGTGGTGGATGATGCGAGTAGCGATCGGACAGGAGAGGTCGTGAAAAATCATCAACTGGAAGATTCTCGAATCATCTATTTG
>Ga0315279_10003548_pt1 | contig 21635 bp, 23 predicted proteins | sample YL17G06_20_MG_FD_203694 | JGI IMG/M metagenome (GOLD analysis project Ga0315279, IMG submission 203694) | Sediment microbial communities from Yellowstone Lake, YNP, Wyoming, USA - YL17G06_20 | ecosystem: Environmental > Aquatic > Freshwater > Lake > Sediment | place: USA: Wyoming | collected... | reverse complement strand
TTTCTTTGTCTTCGGACGAGGATCAAAATACACGTATAGGCACCCATACCGAGTACACCTACCCATACTAATAAAGTTTTCAGCATCACGCTAAAATGCATTGATCAACAACCGCAAGTTCAAAAAAAGGGGGAATTGCGGGAGTCTTCGCCATCAATTCTGGAGTGCAAATTCCCCCCCGGTTAATTGAGAAGTCAGTTAGTTGTTTCTCTTCAGCCAGGATATTATTTTCTCTGCCAACTGATCCCTAACATTCGAAAACGAGTGGTCTGCGTCAAAGATTTCTATTTGCACTTGTTTGGCTCCATGTTTCTGCAAAGCTCTGAAGAGAGGCAATATGTGATGCTCTATGTCGTTCGTTTGATCGCGCCACCCGCCGATCAAGAAAATGTCTTTGCAAGACAGCGACTTAGCATGCTTGACCAAATCATATTTGCCTATGTCTTCAAGTATTTCGGCAATAAGCTGCTCGGCTCTTGGAGCAGTGAAACCTGAATTTGAAATGCCCTGATCTATGCCTTTTTCAATTGCTCGCTTGAATTCAGCGCTTTGCTGCATCATTCTTGCCAGTTCGCCGAGGTCGCCTCCGGCAATGTAGACCACTCTTCTTGCAGCAGGATCATTTAATGAGCCCAGCAAAGCCACGCCACCTCCGAAACTGGCTCCTATGATAGCAATTCGTGAGGGGTCGACATTGAACTCTCGCGAGGCAGCGGTAGATTTCACATAATGCATGGCGGCGACTACATCTTCCACCGAGTTCGCTGTCGTGAACATTCCTTCGCTTCCCCATGTGCCTCGGTAGTTGAAGGCAAGAGCATTGAATTCTTCTTTCATCAATCTTTGGCCAAGCCCAAGGACATCTGCATCGTTTCCAGGAAACCCATGACAAAGAATAACTGTTGGAAATGGTCTGGCTCCAGAGGCTTTGTAGAAGAGGCCGCGGATCTTTGAACTTTTACTCCTGAACATTATTGAAACTGGTTTCTCAACCGTCAGTTTACAAACTCTCCTATGATTTCCCAATATTTTTAAACACAGTATTATGGATTAACCAGATATTTAAAAAAACTGATTTATGGATGCGCCATTTAGTGCATGTCACGCCAGAATAGTGAAAAAGAAAATGGGAGTTGCGGGAGACATCGCCACTTAGTCCGGAGTGCACACGCATCTTAACCATCCCGTAAATGCATACACTGAACACGGATTCTGCGTACAGATTCTAGCTTCATAACCTAATTATCCTCACGCCCACAAACGAAGCACTAGTGTCAACAATGGTGAGCAAAAACTTCATAACAAGACTGATAAAAGTCTCGTGCATCATCCAATTCGCCAACGCCTTCATGGACTACGTGCTGTGGTTCAACACGGGCTTCAACGTGCCATCATGGACCATATCAACAATCATCATCTTCTACTCCATAATACTCCTAGCATACGACAGACTCCACAGAGAAGAAGCACCAATCGCCCTCACCAGGAAGCTCTAGAACATACCGTGGCAAAAGAACGGCGTAAAAACAGGAGGACAGTGAAAGTGCCAAAGCTCGTCGTAATGGTCGACAAAGACGACACAGGCAAACTATGGAACTACATCTTCACAGAAGAAGAATGGGCTCGCAACCAGAACTCACTCGGAACCACTCCACAATGGGTTCACAAATCTGGCTCGTTAGGAAACAGTTCACAACCCGCTCGCCCAACAGAACTCACCGATGAAGACCATGTCACACTAGGACTACTACCGCTGCACGAGGAAGCACGCGCTCACACAAGAACCAAAAAGAAATAGAAAACAATACCCCCTTCCCCTACCCGTTTTGAACCTCAACCTATTTGAGAGCGCGCGCTTTAGAAATTAGAAAATTAGAAACCCATCTGTTACCTGAAAGGATGAAGCCCAACTGGCGATGGTATGAACAGTGATAATGTTGAGAGGTTATTTCTTTTTGATTCTCGTATGCGCGTACGCTAAGCCTATGTTAGGAGGCTTATGAAGCCCACTTCTATCAGGGCTCCTATGAGGAATACGCCGTAAATGTGAGCCAAGTCTTTGATGGACATGGTTTTGCTCAGCGTCTTCGATATTGTCAGGTATATGCCGTATCCCTCGATGAGCCCTATTGGGGCACTCTCCAACAGAATTAAGGGCAGGGCTTCAAAGTTTATTCCACCAAAAAGGAGAGTGCTTCCCCGCAGGATGCTTAGAAAAAGAAACAAGACGGTGAATAGTATCGCAAATGCTCTGGGATGCCTCAACACGGTGTATTCGTACTTTTGTTTTTTGAAGAAATTTAAGGTCACTAGGTTGACGTAGAACGTCATACCCAACAGAATCAGGGAGGCTATGATAACATTGTGCAGGAAAATCATGACAACGGCTAAGAACTGGTTGTGAAGCAGGGCGTTCAGTACCGTGAAAAAGACGGCGTTTTCAAAATAGGAAGAAACCAGTAGAATCAGAAAAGCTAAACCCAGCAAGGCTGCACGCTCTCTTTCATCAAGCAATCTTGAGGTCCTCAAACACTAAGTGATTTAAAGCCTATTTAATAAGACATATAGAAATTTTGTTTCCCCGGTCTTGGCAACGCTGGAATATTTCAATATTTAATTAGATCATAAGCTGCGATATTCTTGGTTTTTAAACACAATTTTTCATTGAAAGACTCAAAGCTGGCGCCCGCTTCTTTGCAGCAGTTCTCGAAGTCGGATTTGTTGAAGCCCTACTATGGTATGCAGCCTAACCGCGCGCGCACTATCCAGTTTTGCGCTTACTCAGTGAGGCGCCATTTTTTTGAAATTATAGCCTATACTTGAAAAGCTTTAAGTGTATGTACTCAGGTACATAATATTATGTACTTTGAACCTTTGACGAAAACTTCGGTCGAAATTCTGGCGCATTTAAGCTCAAGGATTCGTGAAAGCTTTACTGTGCGACAAATTGCTTATGCGATAGGGAAAGATTATAAAATCTCCCATGTAATGACCATGCGTCTAGCGAAGCAGCATTACATAATTGCAGAGAAGAGACGGCCAGTTACATACTGCAAGCTCAACCTAAAGAGCAACTCTTCAATTCTGGCTTACATAGAAGGAATACGCGTCAGCCGCTTCTTCGCTAAACATCGCGACTTAGAAATCATTGTAAGCGAGTTACTGTCAAAGATCGCTTCGCCTTTCTTCACCATGATTCTCTTCGGCTCTCATGTAAAGGGGACCGCATCAGAAAGGTCTGACGTAGACATCATTTTTCTCATCCCTGACAGAAAGTTTGAGAAAGAGGTAACATCAGCGGTCGGTTCTGTCAAGCATATCAGCCCAATAGGGATCCATGAGATAGTACTAACAAGCGACGAATTCACGGACCTTTTAAAGCAGAAGACATCCAACATTGCCTGGGAGGCTGTCGATAACCGAATTGTTCCATATGGGGCACAGACGCTATTCAAAATACTAGAGGCAGTCTTATGATTAACAAAGAACGGCTGGACGAAGCGAAGAGAAACGTGAAGCTATACATGGATGATGGATTGTTGAAGGTTGGCGACAAAGAGGCACCAAGATTTGTTGACTTTTTCATGGCTAACGCTGAATCTTCTCTGCGTACTGCCTCAATTCTGCAACAAATATCGCACGAGAATGCTCTGAAAGAAACTTTGAAAGTAGGTATGGATTTCGAGTCCTACCTGTGGGTAATCGTATCTTCGTATTACGCAATGTTCTATGCAGCAACGGCCATTCTGGCAAAGCAGGGTATCAGAGCTACAGGTCAAATAGTTCACAAGGTTACTGCGGATGCGCTCATACACTTTTTTGGGTCGAACGAAAAGCTTGCTAAACTGCTTGAGCAGTACGAAGAGGCACAAGCGGTTGGGTTGGAACTTGTTGGACGAGAAGAGTTGATGAAGAGGATGACGAAGAAGGCCGATGAGTTAATAATCGCCTATGAAGGCGAGCGTAAGAAGCGGAGCAAGTTCCAGTATGATATCGGGGTCCAGGCAAAAAGAGGATATGCGCAAGCTTCGCTTGAACGGGCGAAGGATTTTCTGTTCGAGATAGGCAAGCTCGTCAAGTCCTAATGCATGATTTCCACTTTTGGATTTTTTGCCGCTTTAGAGATAGAACCTGTAAACCGAAAGATCCACATAAGCGGCAGTAGTCTGGTTTCTTTCAAGCTGCTCCTTGACTTTTAGAAGCATCGCTGTTTTCCCGATACGGTTGGGACCAATTACGCGTTTTGCGCTTACTCAGTGAGGCGCCATTTTTTCGAAATTATCGCTTGGGCTGGGAGACCATGTAAAACGTATCTTTGGGCTCTATGGGCGCCTTTATGTATGAGAACGGGACCCTTTAACCTGCGGCATTCGCAGATAATCTGTTCCGCTATGAGCTTGTCTCCAATTTCTCTTCCCATCAACTCACTTTTCCCTCTTCCCACAGTTCTTTCAACGCTTTGACGGTGAGGTCTAAGTCAAGCCTGAGGTCGTTGGCTATGTCGAAAGTTTCAGCCTCTTTTCGCTCTCTTAAATAGGCGAGAATCTCGGCCTCAGCGTCCTGCAAACTGACGTTTTCCCTTATTTCAACCACTTTAAGCCCCCCTACCTCTTGGATGTACTTTTCAGTTGCCTCTCTAATGAAGGCGCTTCTGGATTTAGCTCCAAGCCTTTCTACAGCTTTATCAATTTTTTCAATTTCATCCTTAGAGAAACGCACAGCAACAATTGCTTCTTTTTCTATAGTTTTCTGCATAACCACCAGACTCTATACAAGTAATACAGAGAATACAAACTTAAAGCTTACCCCCGCCACATGTTTTGTGATTAGTGCGCGCTATTATGATGATGAAGATGTAGAGGCAGAAGATGACGACTTCTAAGCCTCATTCCATTCATCTTATGATTACTTCTTCACCAACTTGGAAGAAGACGAATAAGCCCTGAATCTTCCATTTTTGTATTCTTTTGTTTTATGCTGCATTCGTAGCGCGCGCTAAGGCGTAAAAGCTCGGACATATTTTAAGCTCTTTAGTGCTTGGAGAAGAGAAAAAGAAACACAGATGCTTAAAACAAGACCAACATAGATCCTATCTTGAAGCTAATAATTCCTCTGGCACTTTCATGAACGATACCAAAGCTCATCTGAATTCAGCCTCGGCCTAACATATTTTTCCTAACCCAAACGGTTCCCTCAATCATTCTCCGGCACCCTGTTCACTAACGAATAGGCACAGTTAAACATGTTTCGGCATCACTTTTAGGCGTGCTGAATGTTGTTTCGGCGCCATTCAACATTTTTGCGTGACTAAACAAACGGCAATAGTCACGACTATACTACAGGCAGAGAACACAGCGCGCGCCACATCCCTCGAAACCATAGAAATTAACCATCCTCAGACATCATAAACCGTGATGAAGCGATATACCTTCTACAACAAGAACACATACCTAAAACCGAAGCCCTTTCTTAGCAGCGCGCGCATGTTCTGAAAACAAGTCACAGAGAATTCAAACCGCTTCCAACAAAGACGTTTTAACTGTTGCAAACGTGACAATCGAAAAACGCCTTCCACGTTAGATTCTCCGGCGATACCTGTACAAGACTGCCAGACGCTCGACCTGAAAAAAGAACTTGGCTGTCCTTTACATCGACCATTCTGAGACCAAAACAGCCCGCAAACTTTCAACGTTTAATTATATCCCAAGTTGGCAACATTCTCGGTTTTTAAACATAGTTTCTCCATGAAAGACTCAAAGCTGCCCTTCTTAATAGCGAGCGATATACTTGCAAGTTGACAAACGTTATCTCCTCGTTCCGCAATCGGCAAACAGAGGTCGGCGACGATGCTAAAACTCGTCGTATTAGTTGAAAAAGATGACACGGGCAAACTATGGAACTACATTTTCACAGAAGAAGAAGAATGGGTTCGCAACCAGAACTCGTTCGGAACCACTCCACAATGGGTTCACAAATTTAGCTCATCAGAAAACAGTCCACAATACGTTCGCCCAACAGAACCCACTGAGAAAGACCATGTCACACTAGGACTACTACCGCCCCGTGAGGAAGCGCGCACTCACACAAGAATCAAAGAGAAATAGAACACGCTGCCAAGCTAGAACCTTTTTCTGTCCTTAGCAACCTTTTTGTACCATGTCCACCATCCAGGCACTCAAAGCGTGCGCGGCGTGCCGAAACGTTTTTGCGAGGGTTCTAACGGGCGAAAGCATGCATGCAATTGTTGATGTGTCTTGCTGGAGTGTTCTAATGAGGAGCGTGGGTTAGGTGTTGTATTCTTCGTAGTTTTCTAGGAGTATGGTTGTGGTGATTGTGGTGTGTGTTTCAGCGGTGGGTTTGGGTGTTGGTTTTTGGAGCCTGTCCAGAAGAGGATCCATCCGATTAGCCAGAGGAAGATTGTGACGGGCATAAGTATCAGGATAACTGCCCTGTTGCGTACGCGCATGTTTTTAGGCAGGTTCAAGATTATGCCTCATTCGAATTTGGCGGGATGGAGAAATAAGTGTTGTTGACATGTACATATGTATCCTTGTATGTTGCGGTGGGTTCGGTTTGGTTTTCTCGGTTGGAGCTTGGGTCTAGAACAAGACATTTGCAGCGTTGAATGGTGCCTGAAATTGAAACGTTTGTTACAATTCTCTGGGTTCAAGGTTTGAGACTGTGTTTTCTATGATGCTTCTGGGGTTTCATTTGGGTTTAGATGAAACTTTTTTGTGGAAGATATGGGTTATTGTTCTGGAACATTTGTATAGATTTTATGTAGAATATCGCTTAAATATTAGGGTTTCGATTTGAAGGGTTGAGGAAGGAGAAGTCGAGACTGACCTGTGAACGTTGGTGACAAGGTGAACGTTAGTAACAATGTCTTCGTTTCCGCTCCTGTCAGGGAGGGATTGGTTTAGTGGAGTCTGAGAGTCGGGTTGAGCGGAATGCGTTTCGGAGCAAGCTTAAGGAGCAGTGGGGGCTTCTGTGGACGGAGCGGTTTGATGATAGGGTTAGGGCTGAAGGAATTTCTGTTCGTGATTACCCCTTGCTTTTTACGAGTCGCGGCCACGTTATATTTGCAACTAGGGATGCTAAGGCTCCGAGTTTTTCGCAGATAATGGAGATTTGGGCGTCTCAGGGCCTGGTTTATTCTCCTGATCCTGATGTTGGCGGATGGGGCAAGTTCGTTCGGACTGAATTGAACAGGGCTGCTCATTCGAGAGCCAGAACCTATGTTAACGGCCAGTCCAAGTGTGAGAAAGAGAAGCAGCAGTTGAAGAAGGGCGGCAGGGGCTGGCTTCACAAGTAGCACGTGTGCCTTGTCTTAGATTTCACTGTTTTCCGCTGTTCTGTTTGTGTTTGGTTGTGTTCTAGATGGCTAAGTACAGAGACGGACTGTGTATCATAGCGGATATTCTGCATGCTGCAGGCAGCGGTACGAAGAAGACACGGATAATGGGTCTTGCAAACTTGAGTTACAGGCTTTTGGAGAAGTACTTGGGCCAAACGGTTCAGACTGGTTTCTTACGGTTGAACGATGAGGGCTATGAAGTTACGGAGAAGGGTCAGACTTTTCTCGAAAAATACGAGGATTTTTCTAGTAGATACTCGAAGTTGGAGAGCGAACTTCAAAGCGCTATTCTTGAAAGGGAAATCTTGGAGAGAATGTGTCAGCCTTTGGAGAACTGTAAGCTCAAGACGGTGGTTGGACGGAAACGCTAGGTGAAAAGGGTGTGTTGAAACGGGTTTTGAAGGTCTCTGTTTCTTTCTTGTTGGTTCTTGTTTTGGTGGGTCTGTTTTCGCATGGTGTTTTCGTTGTTCGTGGAGCTGATGAGGCTTCATCGAGTGTTGGGGAGGCTGATGTTGCGGTTCGCCGGGCTTTCAACGCTACTTTGGAGGCTGAGAGGGCTGGGGCAAACGTTTCTGGTTTGATTGTGAGGCTGAATGAGGCTGGAGGGATTCTGGTGGAAGCTGAAATGGCGCTTGGAAACGGGAATTCAAGCGAAGCTGCCGGCAAGGCTGTCCAGTGTATCGGAATTGCTCAAAGTGTTAAGAGCGACGCTGATGTTTTGAAGGCGTCGGCTTTGGATGGGGCTCGGACGGTTTTTTGGGCATCTCTTGCTTTTTCTGTGGTGGGCATTGTCGCGTTCGTTGTTGTTTTGGTGCTTGTTTGGCGCTGGTTCAAGCGCGGCTATGTCAGGAGGATGTTGGGTATGAAGCCTGAGGTGGCAACTGGTGAAGCTTGAAGACTGCAAGGGTGTTTTTGCTGCTGTAGGGTTGATTGGCGTTTTGATTTTTGCTTCGCCAACGTTGGGCTTGGTGCTGCATTTGCCGGGCGGTGAAAAGTTTTCGGAGCTTTGGGTTTTGGGTCCTAGGCATATGGCTGGGGACTATCCGTTCAACGTTACTGCTGGCGTGAAGTATTTGGTTTATGTTGGTGTTGGTAATCATATGGGTTCTTCAGCCTATTATGTTGTGCATGTGAAGTTTAGGAACGAGACTGAGCCTTTGCCTAACTCGACAGCTGGGACGCCGAGTGTTCTTGCGCCTCTGTACGAGCATCGTGTCTTTCTTGAGGACAATGGAAGCAGCGAGTTTCCTTTGACCTTTTCGTTTTCTAACGTGTCTTTTTCTGGAAATCAATCCACTGTTGGGAGTGTTATAATAAATGGGGTTCAGTCTATTGTCGACGAGTCTGTTTCGTGGGACGCGGTAAACAGAGGTTATTATTATGAGCTTTTCATAGAACTTTGGATTTACGATCCGGCGTCAAACGGGTTCAGTTATCATAATCGTTTCGTCAGCCGTTGGCTTAACATGACAGCTTCTGTTTGACATGTGGTTTGTTGTTCTAGTAGTTTGTTCTAGAAATTTGTTCTAGAATGATTTAAATTCGGCGATACCAGTGTTAGATTCAACTGAAAGGAGAAGACTTCGTGGATTGCTCCCGCGTTTTGGTGCTGATTGCTGCTCTGAACGAAGAGGAAGGCATAGGGCAGACCTTGTCTGAGCTAAAGAAGACGTTAGATAAGCCTGCCCTTCTGGTTGTAGATGGCAACAGCACGGACAAGACAGTGGAGATTGCGAGGGTAATGGGAGCCGAGGTGTTGGTTCAGAGGGGAAGGGGGAAAGGAAATGCCATCGGACAAGCAATTATGCACGTGAATGATGGCGTTAAGTATGTGGCTTTCACCGATGCTGACTTCACTTACCCTTCAGGATATTTGCCTGAGATGATCAAGATTTTGGAAGAAAATCCAAGTGTGGGTATGGTGTGTGGGAACCGCTTCAAAGATGAACTGAATCTGGGAAAGCTACATGACATACTCTATTTTGGGAATAGGCTGCTTGCTTTCGCGCATAACTTCTTGAATGGAGTAGAACTCGATGACCCGTTGACGGGTTTGAGGGTTGTGCGTTGGGAGATACTGAGAGGTTGGAAGCCTAAGTCTAGAGGTTTTGACATTGAGGTTGAACTCAATCATCAGGTCGAAAGGAAAGGTTACGGCATTGTGGAAATGCCCATAGAGTATCGGCCTAGACTTGGAGAGAAAAAGCTTAGACTTAGACACGGTTTAACCATCTTAAAGAGAATTGCGACCGAATCTCTAAGTTAATTTCTCATCCGAATAGAGCGTTCAGAATATTCTATAGCAGGGTGGAAGCGCGCGCATCCTGATGTTGGGATGGTTTGTGGAAACAGGTTTAACAGTCAGTTTCATTTGAGTGCTATGCATAACATGTTTTATCTTGGGAATAGGGCTTTGGCTTATGTTCACAACATGTTGAATGGGGTTGAGTTACGCGACCCGTTAACTGGATTAAGAGTTGTACGATGGGAAATTGCCAAGGGATGGAAAAGCCTAACTCCAAAGGATTCGACGTTGAGGTTGAGCTTAATCACTTCGTAGAAAAGAAGGGCTTCACCATAGCTGAAATACCTATCTATTATAGGCAAAGGCTTGGAGAAAAGAAACTAAAACTTAGGCACGGTTTTTCTATTCTGAGGAGAATTTTTGCAGAAAGCCTGTAAACATGCATGTGCATAAGAAAAGTGTGAATAAGGGCTATTTTTTAGCGTTTAGTTGTCGTCGGGCAATAATTCAGTGAATTGACGACGACAACTGAGGGAACCTTGGTCCAGAAGGAGTTGTTGGTAATAGGCATGATAATTGAGGAATAGCAATCAAGGTTTGTTGATAAGATGCAGAGGTTTGTTGATTGCCATTTGTATGAACCTCATGTTTTTCAACTGGTTTTGTGAAATCGTGCTCTGTATGATTTAATGCTTTATAGATATGATAAAATAGGTTATAGGAAATTGAATTAATGACTTCTGTAGATCGCTTGGGAAAAGAAACCTTAAAGGTTGCAATCGTTGGTATAGGTAAGATGGGCATACTTCATGCCAGCATTCTAAACACATTGCCTGATGTCAAACTTACAGCATTTTGTGATAAAAGTGCCTTGATTCGAAAATTCTGCACAAAACTGCTCCCCAAAGTTCACGTCGTAGATGATTTGGAGAAGTTCTCCAATTTAGATATTGATGCGGTTTATGTGACAACACCCATATCCTCCCATTATTCTGTCATCAAGACTATATATTCAAATGAGATAGCACGTAACGTATTTGCTGAAAAAACCCTTGCCGCGAATTATGACGAAGCAAAGGAACTATGTAAGTTAGTCCAACATTTTGCAGGTGTAAACATGGTTGGTTACATGAGGAGATTTGCCGTTACTTTTAGAAAGGCTAAGGATTTACTTAATGAAGACTCGATTGGGAAAGTCGTTTCTTTTAATGCGTACGCTTACTCTTCGGATTTTTCAAATATTAAGAATAATTCAAAGGCATCCATGTCTAGAGGTGGAGTCCTAAGAGATTTGGGAGCTCATATCATAGACTTAGCGTTATGGTTTTTTGGCGACTTGGAGGTCAATTCAGCAAAAATAGGATCATTAAATGCAACAGGATCTGAAGATTACGCATACTTCAGAGTTAAAAATCTAGACGGCCTAGAAGGCCAGTTTGACATTTCTTGGGTAAAAGAGAACTATCGGTTGCCTGAATTTGGATTAATACTTAGAGGCTCTAGAGGGTGTTTAGAAGTAAATGATGATAAAGTTGAGCTAACAACCGATGGTGCAAAATCGTTTAAATGGTACAGACATGACCTTAATGATAGCGCAGGTTTTCTGTTGGGATCAACAGAATATTTCCGCGAGGATCAGCATTTTATTAGATCAGTGCTAAACGGTGATAAAGCAGAACCTAGTTTTCATACATCTTCTAAGATCGATTGGATTGTTGATCAAGTCAACCGTAGAGCTGGGCAAGAATAAGTGGATAAGAAAATGATGTTTTTAGTTGGTGACAACCCATTTCATGGGATAAGCCATCTTTCACAAGAGAGAGCTAGATCTAGAGGCGATTCGGTAACATTACCCGAATACGCTGCAAATCTAGTTACCAATGCACTTCAGAATGGAGCTGATGGTTTCATGTTCTCAGTAAGCGACACAACTCTTTCTATACTGAAAATGATTCGCAAGGCAGACATCGAAAAACCCGTACATCTTTTTGCTCTTGTGCCCTATGCCTACGAATACGTTAGATTGGCTACTCAAGTAGGTGGGATACTTGGATTAGCTAAAAAAATTGCAAAACAAATCGTATTGTCAGGAAATGTAGTAACAGCTACAATGGGTTTGAAAGGAATCATTATGAAGGACCCCTTAACCCTCATGAGAACTTACCTGAAACACGAAATCTCTAGAATAAAATCGTCAGCAGGTAAACAGGGAAACCTAGACTCGATATTACTTCACGAAATAATAACGGACTCTGCTCTAGGACTCAACTTGGAACAACTCTTCAAATCATATGTGGATTTTACACTGAAACTTGGAATAAAGCCTGGTTTTGAAACACGAAATTTTCCCTATTTAGTTAGTAAGTTTAGGGAATGGGAAATAAATTTCCATGAGATAATAATCGCTACTCCTTTCAACAAGATTGGATTCCAGATGAATCCATCTAGAACTGAGTGCGAGAAAGCCTTGGCTGATCTTCCTACGCCTAATGTTATAGCAATGAGCATCCTAGGTGCCGGGTACCTTGAGCTTACTGATGCATCAAGTTATCTAAAGAGTTTAGATAACTTGAAGGGCGTGGTTGTAGGAGTATCAAAAGAGAATCATGCGCGTACGACTTTTAGGATTCTCAAAGAAGATTTGGCCAACCATTAATCAAAGATGAGAAACTAGTTTTAATCGTTGTTATTCCAAGCACGCGGAAGCCACTTACTGCTGATGATAATAAAACCAAGCATGATGCTGAAGAGAACCTCTGCCCAATGAGACTCGATGATACCTCTTGGTGACTTAGATGAATATTCTGTTAATACCCAACAACGATTGGCTTAATCATCCCGTTCCAGCCCAGCGACACTACAAAATCTTTGAAAGACTTGGACGCAAACACAATGTGTATGTCATCCAATTTGACATATTTAAAAAAACAGAAAAACCCACACATATTCCAGAATATACTAAGCTCATCAAACCGTTCACAATTCATGTCTCAGATCCAGCACAGTTTTACATTGCAAATCTCATCTTCCAAGAAAAGAAAATCTTCTCAGCAATAAGAGAGCTAGACATTGACGTGGTATTCGGATCAAACCTTATTGTCTGTACACTAGGGTTTGAAGCAGCTAAACGATTTGGCGCGAAGAGTATTTTTGACCTTTCTGATTTCTTTCCCGCTTCTGTTCTCGCATACTATCCTAAAGCAAATAGGATATCCGCAAGCATCATTTATTCGTTAGCAACGTCAATCACAAACCACAACATAAGAATAGCCGACCTTTGCACGACATGCTCAACAACGCTTAAAGAATATGCAATGCAAATAGGAAAAGACGTTCGTGTGGAACACCTTCCAAATGGCGTAAATACAAAAGTCTTTGCTCCCAAGCCACCAAGTGAAAGCCTAAAGCGCGATCTTGAACTCGCTGATAACATTCTAATATATGTTGGTTCTATTGAATCTTGGTTGAATTTTGATTTAGTACTTGATGCCATTAAGATTCTCAAGAGAGAGCAAGTTAAAGTCCAATTAATGGTCATTGGACGAAGCATATATTCAGATGAACCGAATCCATTGGCCCAAAAAATCTTTGAAAAAAATCTCGAACATCAAGTTACGTTTCTAGGATATCAACCGTATGAAACTCTACCTGATTTCATTAATATGGGCATAGGTGGAGTAATACCCTTCAAAACTGATTCGCTACTTACCCAAATGGCATTTCCGAACAAACTCTTGGAATATTTAGCATGCGGTAAACCAGTTTTTGCTCCCCCAATGAGAGAATTAATAAAAGTTGGCGGAGAATATCTGTTGCCATACACTAGCCCCAGGACTTTAGCTTTACAAATAAGAAAAGCAATTTCTTCAAACTACAATCCAGATGAAATAAGAAAATCTGTGCTCAATTATGATTGGAATATCATAGCTGACAGACTTGAGACTCTTATGCAAGAATTGGTTAGATAGCTAAACATACTGCACCATAAAGTTGGGTATAACTTGGAGATCGCAATCATTTCGCAGGAATTTCCTCCTTTTTTCTTTGGCGGCGTGGGATCATTTTGCTACAATTTAGCTGTAAATCTTGCGAAAAAAGGAATTAACACGACCGTATTGACTGGACGATCAAAAAAGATCGTGACAGAAAGAGTGAATGATTGCTTAGAGATAGTTCGTCTTCCACTTCTTGATTTTCCTCCAAGACCATTATGGTTTCAACTTCGAAATCTAAAACTTGTTTCAAAGCTACTGCACAACTATGATGTTATTCATATAGCAGATCCTATCTCAAGTGCAGCTTTTGCGTATGTCTCTAAGAAACTAAACAAGCCTGTTGTTACAAATGTGCATTCTGTTCCGCCTATATATACTTTGAAATGCTTGTTTAACGTTCCCCTCAATGATCTTTCAATCGGTGATGTGCTTTTTGAGACACTTGAATATCCATTAAGGATGTCTACAATTAAATTTAGCTTGATGAATTCAAATCACGTAGTATTTGGCGGACTTTATGCACTCAACAAAATGAAAGCTTTTCTAAATTTTGATATTGAAAAAGCTTCAGTTATTTATAATGGAATAAGTTTTGATCAAATCGAAAATGATATCGCATCAGAAAGTGCAGGTTCCGAAAAGGTTCCTACAATTCTTTTTGTTGGCAGACTCTTCTATTTTAAAGGAATAACTCATTTCATAAAGGCATTAGCAGTGCTGAAGCGTTCGTGTCCGAACTTCAAGGCACAAGTTCTCGGCGAGGGACCCTTACAAGGAAAAATGAAGAAGGCAACATTAGATTTGGGCTTGAAAGATTTTGTTCGTTTTGATGGGTTTATAAATGATCGTGTAGCTCTAATGAAAGAGATTAGAAATGCTGATGTAGTGGCGATTCCAAGTCTACACGAAGTGGGGCCTTCCATTTCCTTACTAGAAGCAATGGCGCAAAGAAAACCCGTTGTCGCCTTTGATCTGCCGTTTTCCCGCGAGCTTATTTCAAACATGGAAAATGGAGTTCTCGCGAATCCAAATGACATTGAAGATTTGGCTGATAAGCTTTGTCTGCTTTGTAACGATGCACATCTGCGTAAGAAGTTAGGATGGAATGCATATATGTATGTGAAGGAAAAGCACAATTGGAGCACATTAATTGACGATTACTGCAAGATTTACGAGATGGAAACTAAGAAATAGTCGATTTGGCTCGGTCAGAATCGCTGTTCCCAGCTGGTCTAAATATGGTTTGGTCGCAAGATGCCATTCTTGCAAGAGTAGAGAAGCAATTTCAAGAAAGAATTCAAATGAAATACAGTTGGAGGAAAAAAGTTAAGGGTACCTTTTTGAAGATTTACAGAACTCTTTGTTACAAGGTTTTCGGGCAGCGAATTGACTATGGAGAATTAAGGAGAGGTAATATAGACCTAGGTGTTGATCGATTCGGCCGAAATGTGGCTGAAGGAATGCAGGCATATATCAGACTTTTAGAGAATCGCGGCATACATATACATAGTGTCATAATGTTAGGTTCTAGGGCTAAAGGACGTTGGACGCCTGATAGTGACGTAGATGTTACAGTAATAGCTAGTAATGTTCTGGACAAAGATGGTTTTCTAGGAATCAGAAGATGGTTTTTGTTGTCTGATAAGCCTCTTTTTATGGGGATTGAGTCCTACTGTTGCTCCAAAGAAGAATTTCTTCGTTTACTCAGCAATTTCGATTTAATGTCGCTGGACGCGATATATTATGGGAAAGTAATCTATGATGATGGCTCTTGGGTAGAGCTGAAGAAAAGGTTCGAAGAAATGGAAAGAAAATATGACTTAAAGAAGTTACCTTTGAAAGAAATGTTGTATCTTGCATAAACTACGATTTCAGTCAATTTTTGTCTTATTCATATTGAAGAGGATTGATATGCGATTCACACACGAATCATATGCCATTTTGGGCTTGTTTCTCGCTATCACTGGATCTTTCTTGTTCCTCGTCTTTCTTCACAATGTAGAATCTAACCCACCCATTTACATTTTAACAGTCGCAACTCTGATAATGGCGGCAAGTGCAGTCTTATCATATCATGCAATCAAAGACAAGTCTCGCAAAAGCAAACTGTATTTTCTGCTTACAATAACTATACTATCACTATCTATAAACTTGATCCCAACTGCTCGCTATAATGTTTTTAGTGGTTTAGGCAGTCCAGACAACTTAGATGAATATTTTGTAGCCGACGTAACTCTTCGGAATGGTTTTTGGGGACGCCCATACGGGGTATCTTTTGAAACTCGCGCGCCGGCATATTATTTTTCATGTTTAAGCATAACTATCTTTCCAACGATTCTCTCAGAGGTCACAGGCTTAGATTTATCTCAGGTTTTTAGTTTTGTTTATCCTTTGATTTTCTCCTTAATACCTGCTCTCATTTTCCTCATGATTGACCGGGCTTTCCAAAACGTTGAACTTGCTGCTCTAAGTGCCATTCTATATTTGGAAATGTATCGTTTTAGCGCCCCCCAACACGGCCGTCAATTTATGGCCATTTTGTTCCTTGTTTTAATGGTTTTCACAGTCTTTAATGAACATACTTCGAGCAAAAAGACACGAAATTATCTCGTATTGTTCTTTATATTTGGATTTGGAGTTATTGTAAGCCATTATACTGTCAGTTATTTCATGTTGGTTATTTTCTTTGCTATGATTTTAGGTTCACACTTTTCTCTCGGTTTTAAAAATTCATCTCGCTCTATTAATTTAATAAATAAGCAAAATTTTGCTTATTTGCTTGTGTTATGCTTTTCGTGGCTGCTTTTTTTCAACTTTGAATATTTTAGTCTCAGCATTTCAGTCAGTGAAAACTCGATTTTGGCCATGCTAAGATTGACAGAGCAGAAATGGTTATCTGCAGAGAGAACTCCTGGAGGAACCTCTGGAACTATCGTGACAGGTTGGTATATTCTACAAACTGCTTTAATGGTTGTTGGCTTACTATTCGCCTTTTATGAAAAGAAGAAAAAGACCAGAGTCTTCCTTGCTTGGTCATTAAGCGCCTTAGTTTTGTTTTCAATATTCTTTGCCACGTTGGTCACTCCAGTTTTTACTTCTGCGGTGGCTTTCAACCGAGTTTATTCTATGTCTCTACCACTCTGGATCCCCTTCCTAGCCTATATCCTACTGAAAACTGACAAAAAATCGAAGTATGCATTTCTAGTATTCTTTCTAATAGTAAATTTACCGATTAACTTAGGCCTTCCAAGTTATGATCGCTTTGTTACGTTCAGTCCAGTAAAGGATGTTTCCCCTGAGTTGGCAATCTCGCAAACTTTTGTTCTAGAATCAGATTACTTAATGTGGAATTGGGCTCAAGAATATCTGTCGCTCAACGAAAGCATATCTGTCGACATTCGAGGAGCTTTAACTATGTACTTTGTCCATACATTGATTCCAAAAAGCGTGGGTGAACCAAGGTTTGGCTTAAACAGCAGTTATCTTGCCTTGCACTTCTACAACGTAAAGTATGAACTGTGGTGGTCGGCGACAAATATTTCAGAAACAACAAACATAAACGGGATTTTAGCAAATTCCAATATTGCATATAGTAACGGCGAATCGTTTATGTTGGTGAAAAAGTGACTTTTGAGGTACGAGATTTGCGACAGTTATCTTCCAAGCCTAAAAGAAAGACAAAAGGATTTTTGATTTGTTTCAGCGGAATAGATGGCTCTGGAAAGACTAGTCACGCGAGGTCTCTTCTCAATTACCTATTTAATCTAGGCTACTCATGTACCTACGTGTCTGGAAGCTTTAGATTATTCTTATCTTCCTTTTTCTATGGTTTTACTTGGTTCCTTGGATACTGGAAAAGACTGCAAATAGACGAAGACACATTTTTGATAGATCCTTTAGGTCAAGCCACCAGCAACCTACGCAAAAAGATTGATTCCGTGTTAAGACTTCTTCTTTTTGTTGACCTTCAAATCGGAATGACATGCAAAGTTAGGTTTCCGCTGCTCTTTAGAAAAGTGGTGGTCTGTGATAGATACGTGTATGACATAATAGCTGGTTTAAGCTCGGAAAACCTGAATACAGAAAGTTTCTGTAAGCTTCTTTTACAGACAACTCCCACTCCCAAACTAGTTTTTCTGACAGATGCTCCAAAAGAGGTTCTGAAGGCCAGGCGCAGCATTTCAACCGATTTCCTGAACAAGAAAAAGAGAGCTTATCAGATTTTAGCTAGATCTAATCATTTCTACATTTTGAATAGTTCTGACGACTTCAAGAAAAATGAGCAGAAAATTCGTCAAATATTGCTTTCGCGCTTGGAAGATAACCATGCCATGTAAGGAGATTGAGATGAGAATCGCTTTTTTCTGTGAGGGTTTTTGTCGATCTAGTTCAATAGCTCAGCCTTGGAGACATGTCTATGAAACTGCAAAAAGGATGAATCTGTTGGGCCACACAGTTTGCATTTTCTCCGATGAAATGAATGGTCATTCTAAAACTGATGAAATTGACGGTATCGCAATTTACAGAATCAAGAAAGGTAAATTGCTATTAGATTCTGAGGATCTCTTGAGAAGCTTTGACAAGTTCGATGCCGATATTGTTAATTGGCACAGCGGACCGTTGTCAACCATCTACTTCCAACGGTTACGGAAAAAACTCAGAAATAAGATTGTGTGGAATGTTCATCATGGCAAAATCTTCCGCGAAGACTTAAAGTACATAAAGATTTCAGACATTTACCAAATACAGAAATTTTGGACTACTTTTCTGTATACCCTTGTCCCTCCTTTTATTATTAGAAATGGGGCAAATACTCCTCAGGTTCGGCAAATCATCACCTTGAGTAAACGTCTGAAAAGATATTTTAAACAAATTGGAGTTCAATCAAAGAAGGTTAGCGTAATACCGTCAGGAGTAGATACAAAAGTTCTACGACCGTTGTCCATGTCAGACATGCTTGATCAAAAAACTTCTTTAGGGTTCAAGAATAATAACCAAATAATTCTGTTTTTTGGACCATTATCGTCGCTGAGAGGAGCAGATATTTTGATATCAGCAATGCCAAAAATCTTAAGAAAAGTTCCATCAGCCAAGCTTGTTCTTCTAGCTCGAAAGTCATATAAAGACACAACGGATGGAAGACTGGAAAGTGCTGCAAGAAAACAACCTGGAATAAAACTCTTGAATGGAACAATAGAACATAGTTTAGTAACGCGATATTTAGGTATAGCAAACATTGTTGTTCTCCCTTTCAGGTTTTGGCCCTACACAGAGTGCCCACTTACGGTTCTTGAAGCAATGGCTATGGCAAAGCCTGTAGTAACGACCTATTCAGGATCGATCCAAGAAATCATTAAAAATGGCGAAACAGGAATTCTCATTTCTCCGGGAGATTCAAACCAATTGTCTCAAGCGACAACAAAGCTTCTAACGAACAAAGATTTGTCCGAGGAAATAGGACAACGTGCTAGAAAATATGTGGAAGCAACTCACGATTGGGACCATATCACACGTTTGACCTTGGGAGTTTTTGAAAAAGCTGCTGACGCACCATAAGAGATTTTGCATTCGGTGGCAAAAATGAGCACACGTGTTTCAATTATTGTGTTGAATTGGAATGGAAAGACATGCATGCATGCAATGCCAAGTTTGATGTCATGTTCAAACAACATGAAGTGAAACTATGTTCATTGAGGAATTGAAAAATCACCAAGAATGGGAAGATTTTCTGAAAATCTCTCCAGAAGGAACAATCTTCCATAGTCTGAAGTGGAGAGAAGTAATTCGAAAGTCATTTCCTTACTCTGCCCTTTATCTTACCATCAAGGATGAAAATGGAAAGGTCGTTGGCATATGTCCAGGTTTCATCATAAGTTCGATGTACACTAAATTCTACTGCTCAACGCCCCATTCAGACTACGGAGGCCCAGTAATAGCAGAACACTGGATCAAAAACGCTTCTTTTCTATTTCCAAGCTTGCTTCAAAGCTTCTGTTCTGAAAAAGGCATATCATACACCAAGATGTGTTTTATCGACGACAGACTAGCAAGGCCTTTTCAATCACGATTGAGTTATGTTGATACAAACAAGGGCATGATGGAGATTGATCTTAAGGCCACACCTTCTGAGCTTATATGGAATAAAATACTTTCCAAAAATCGACGACAGAAAATTAAACGTTTAGAGCGAGATGGCTTTCAAGCTCAAATAGCGAGAACGAAATCTGACTTGAGAGATTTTTATGATTTGTATTACAAGAACATGAAGTACATTGGTGCTTTTCCTCATTCATACGAGTTTATGGAAAATATGTGGATGACACTTTATCCCTGGAACCTTCGCATCTGGCTTGTTGAAAAAGAGAAAAGAATTGGAGGAATCGTAGTCTTCAAATATGGACAAAAAACTTACTGGCAATATGCGGGAATCGCTAGAGAAGAGAGTGAACAATATTCTATTATCCCTTATCTGCTTTGGAAAGAAATCAAAACGGCAGAAGAAGAAGGCTACAGATATGTATCCTTAGGAGGGACACCAAATGACTCTCAGAACTCGTATTATATTCAAAAAAGCAGTTTTGGGAGTTCATTTTATCAACAGAAAACTGTGTGGCATCCCATTTCTTGCACTGGACGCATATTACTCCAGACGAGAGCCAAGATTGTTTCAACTTGGAAAACTATTAGAAACTTTCTACCACTGGGTTTCAAGAGCATTATAGAAAAGAAATTTTCAAAGCTCTAGGTGAGTAACATGGGAGTTTCAGTTCATGTGATCTCAGATTCCAAGGCACTGTCTAAAATTGAGAGTGCATGGAACGCCTTGACAACCAAGCATAGCAATAATCCCTTTCTTTTAAGTGGCTTCGTTAAGCAATATATGGAGTTTAATCACTCAAAAGGATGGACTCCATTAGTTCTGACCATGTCAGTTGGTGACAAGCTCGTTTTCGCGTCTTCATTAAAGACCGGAAATAAGCTTGGAGTACGGTTCGCTACTTTCCTTTCTAAATCGTGGCTTTCGCCAGACTTTATTGTTGACAATCAATATCGAGAAACGTGCATGGAGCATTTTCTTGACTTCTTGTTTAACATCCTTCATTGTCAGATTGTTGATCTGATTCTTCCAGCTGAATCTCTGAATCTGCAGGTTCTGAAACAGAAGTGCAAGGCCAAGTCAATCTCATTTTTCACAATACCAGCTATAGGGCACATGATCATTCCAGTCAATCGTACTTGGGATGAATTTAGAAATTCGAGAACAAGAAGTTTTAGAAGGACATTCAAAAGAATCGAGCATAAGCTCGGTAAAGCTGGTTTATGGAAAATCACATCCGCCGAGAAAGGAGACAACCAGTTAGATGTTGTTGAGAAAATCTTTGATGTTGAGAAAATGAGTTGGAAAGAGGAGTGGCGGGCTCATACAGGGAAAAAGGATACAGATCTCTTGATGATTTTAGCAGGTTCGCAACGCATGGCCGAAATTGAACCAAGTTTCAAGTGGGATGTGTGGTTTTTAGAACTTAATAACCAGACATTAGCTTATTGGTTGGTCATCCAATACAAAGATGTAGCCTATCTTGCAAAAACATCTTACGATAAACGTTATGAAAGATTCTCTCCTGGTATTTGTGTCCTGAATGCAGTAATTCGCGAACTATTCAATGGGCCAACGAAGAAAGTCGATTTCCTCACTGAATTACCTTACATGGAGATTTGGACTGATTTACGTATGCCTCGAGTTAGAGTCGTAATGTCGAAGAGCAGTGCTCTCTTAACTTTTATTAGGTTCCCACTTTCAACTAAAGCAGCAAAAGGTATCCTTCATTCATTGTCAAAAAAAGCACCTTTTATCGCCAAGCTCCTTGACTCATATATTAACTAAGCCAAATCAGCATGCATACATGCATGTATCAATATAAAGCCCCTGCAAAAATTGTTGCACATAGATAATGTAGACCTAAGTCATAAGATTACTAATCATTTATATTATTCTCATTTAGTGATACTATCTGGTCTTAGTTTCTGAGACGGTGTA
>Ga0315279_10003547_pt1 | contig 21635 bp, 19 predicted proteins | sample YL17G06_20_MG_FD_203694 | JGI IMG/M metagenome (GOLD analysis project Ga0315279, IMG submission 203694) | Sediment microbial communities from Yellowstone Lake, YNP, Wyoming, USA - YL17G06_20 | ecosystem: Environmental > Aquatic > Freshwater > Lake > Sediment | place: USA: Wyoming | collected... | reverse complement strand
AGCCAAGACACCGACGCTCATCCAGCACGGCGAGTTCGACAAGCGCGTCCCCATTCCCAACGGCTATGAGTTGCGCCAAGGTTTGGAGGATCGCGGCGTGCCCGTCGAAATGGTGGTCTATAAAGGCTACGGGCACGGCATCACCAAGCCCAAATCGATGCGGGCGGTGATGAACCATAATTTGGCCTGGTTTGGGCACTATATCTTCGGTGACCCGAATCCGGATATGACTCTCCCCGTCAAATAAAAAAGGGGTAAAAAAGGGATCAGGTCTCAACATTCAACATTTTGGGTCTAACCGATAGATAATGATGGCCATCCAAAATATCCGGCGAGATAATGTCAAAACAAAAGTAGAATAAATAATTTAGAGGATTTTTGTTGAATGTTGAGACCTGACCCCTTGTTTTTAAGTGTGGTTGTGCCGGCGTACAACGAGGAAGCCCGGCTGGGCGCCACGCTGAAAGGCATCCGCGAATACCTCGAATCGCATCCCTACGCCTCGGAGATCATCGTCGTGGACGACGGCAGCACCGACCGGACGAGCGAAGTGGCCGCGGAAGCCTTGCGAGGACGCCCAGGCGACCGGGTCTTGCGCCGCGCCGACAATCTGGGCAAGGGCGCCTCGGTCAAGGAAGGCGTTCTGGCCGCGGCCGGACGGTTGGTTCTTTTCACCGACGCCGACCTCTCGACGCCCATCAAAGAGATCGAGAAGATGCTTCCCGAAATCGAAAGCGGCGCGGACATCGTCATCGGCTCACGCGCGCTCCACGAATCCGATATCCAAATCCGCCAAAACCGTTTCCGCGAGCTGATGGGCAAGACCTTCAACGTCTTTGTCCGGGCCTGCGCCGTCGGCGGCATCCGCGATACGCAATGCGGCTTCAAGTTGTTCAAGCGGGAGGCGGCCCAAGCCGTTTTCACCGCGCTTGGGACGTGCGGCTTTTGTTTCGACGTCGAAGCTCTTTATATCGGCCGCCGCCTGGGCCTGCGCATCGCCCAAGTGCCGGTCGTCTGGCGAAATTCCCCGCACAGCAAGGTCCATATCGTCCGCTCGTCGGCGCGGATGATCTGGGACTTGCTGGGCATCCGCCGCCGCCATCGCCGGATCGGGAAAAGTGAGCCGAAATCATGAACGACCGTATAAACCTATCCCTGCTGCTGTTGGTCGTACTGGCCGTCCGTCTGGTCTTTCTGGGACTCTTCCACGACAAGATCTTCAGCGGGCCGTCGACGCAATTCGAGCAGGCCTTCGTGGCCATGGGCCTGATCGAGGGAAAAGGCGTGTCCGTCTATCAAGAACCGCCGGCCGTTGTCGCCCCCGGCGATCCGGAGCGCCTCATCGATCCGGAGCGGTATCAAATCGGGAATCCCGCGCGCATTCCTTATATCAAGGAAGTGCCGGGCTATGGTTTTTTCCTGGCCGCGCTTTGGACCATCACCGGGACGAAGACATGGCTGGCCGCCCAATGGGTTCAAATCGCCCTCGAGGTTCTGGCGGCGTGGGGGCTTTTCGGATTGGCCCGGCGTTTTTTCGGCCCGCGAGCGGCGTTCTGGACGGTCCTGGCGTTTGCCTTTCTCTTTCACGAAGCGCGGGCCAGCGTCATCGCCTACAAAGACATCGTCCTGCTCTATGTCATGCTCATCATCGCCTTCTTGGCCGCCCGCATCTTCGAGGGGCGCGGCCGGGCCTGGATGGCCTTCGCGCTCATCTGCGCCGCGACCGGATTCGGCTACTATTTCATGCCCAATATCCTGCTTTATCCGCTTTTCCTGACCGCCGTCCTGCTCATTCTCAAAAAGATCAAAATCACCACCGCCGTCGTCTTCGTCCTTCTGGCGGTCGTGATCGTCGGAGCGGCCGTCTTTCCCTATCAAAACTATGTCCGGGCGCACCGCTCCGAACCGGGCGTCACGCCCCCCCTTTTCTGGTATCGCTTCTGGCTGGGAACGCAGGTGCGCTCGTTTTATTCGACCGAGGAAGAACGCTTCCAGGATTATTTCCGCGATAAAATGCAGGCCACCGGCAAAACGCTCGAAGAGATCTGCAAGGACGAGTTTTTCGCCGCCCTCAAAGCCCGCCCCGCCGCTTACGCCGCTAAAACGGCCCGCAAGCTCCTCTTCGGCACGGTCCTGGTCTACGGCAACGCGGGCGACGCCTCCTACGCGACGAGCTGGAATCGCTTCAAAAACAATAACCCCCAAGCCGGCTTTAAGGACTATGCCCGATCGAACCCCCTGCGCATCCTGGGGATGATTTTGGGCACATTCTCGGCTTCGCTTCTTTTCCCGCTTTCGCTCGCCGCCGTCTTCAAGCTCGTTCGAGCGAAAAAATCCGCCCTGGCCCTCTTCTTCCTGCATATCCCCCTCTATTACATCCTGCTCCACATGTTTTTCCACTACGAAGCGCGGTATCTGCTGGGGACGCTGCCGGGATATTTGCCGCTTATCGGCGGCCTGCTGGCCGGGATCGGGACCATGCGGCCGAACAGAGCGACCGCGGTTAAAGGTACGCCTCCAGCATGACCAGAAGGCCCATCAGTCCGGCCAGCGCCAGGCTGTGGAAGAAAACGTAGCGCAGGATCTCGCCTTCCTTCCCGTACCATTTCGTCGCCGTGCTGGCCACGACGATGCTCTGGGCGTCGATCATCTTGCCCATCACGCCGCCTGAACTGTTGGCCGCGGCCATCAGCGTCGGGCTCAGGCCGAGCTGGCCGGCGGTGATCTTCTGCAGGCTCCCGAACAGCACGTTCGACGAGGTGTCCGACCCGGTCAGGGCCACTCCCAGCCAGCCCAGCATCGTCCCGAAAAAGGGATAGAGAACGCCCGTCCGGGCAAAGGCCAGCCCCATCGTCGCGTCCAAGCCCGCATAGCGGGCGACGAAGCCGATGGCCATCATGGCCGAGACGGTCAGAAGGGAGAAACGCACCCGCTTGAGCGTTTTCCACCAGGCCCGGCCCAGTTCCTTTCCTGAACAGCCCATGACCGCGGCCGAGACGAGCGCCGCGGCGAAAATGCTCGTTCCCGTCGCCGACAGTCCGTTGAGCGAAAAGACGGCCGCTTCGGGAGCGGCGCTCAAAACGACGGGCGGAACCCGGAAAACGAGCTTGTCCACGCCGGGCACGGATATATTTAACAGCGAAATCCCGTCCAGGATTTTCTTGATCGCGGGAACGCCCCACAAAAACACCAGCACGCTCAAAATCAGCCAGGGAATCCAGGCCCTGATGATCTGCGCCCTCGGCGCGGCGTTCGTCGCGGCCGGAACGGCCGCCTTCGGATTCTCCGCCGGTTCCTCCCACTTTTCCCCCTTCCCGCCCAGCCAGATCCGCCGCGGCTTCCAGACGCGCAAAAACCCGATCAGGGCGCCGATCGAAACCACCGCCGCGCCCACGCCAGCCAGCCACGGTCCGTGAAACGTGGCCAGCAGATATTGGGGGACGGCAAACGAGACGCCCGCAACCAACAGAGCCGGCCACACCTCTCTCATCCCCCGGCGGCCCGCATAGACCCAAACCAGCCAGAACGGTATGATGATCGAGAAAATCGGAAGCTGGCGGGCGACCATGGCGCTCAGCGCCCGCACATCCAACCCCGTCACGCCGGCCAGGGCGATGATCGGCGTGCCCAGCGCGCCGAACGCAACAGGCGCGGTGTTGGCGATGAGCGAGAGCCCCGACGCGGCCAGCGGGCTGAAGCCCAGCCCGATCAGGATCGCCGCCGAGACGGCTACCGGCGTTCCGAATCCCGCCGCGCCCTCGAAGAAGGCTCCGAAGGAGAAGGCGATCAGCAGCAGCTGGAGCCGCCGGTCGCGCGTCACACCGGCCAGGCTCTCGCGCAAGATCCGAAAATAGCCCTTCGCCTCGGCCAGCGTATAGAGAAAAATGACGTTGAGGATGATCCAGCCGATCGGAAACAATCCATAGGCCGCGCCGTACAGCGTGACGGCCGCCCCCTTCCCGGCCGGCATCCCGAAGACAACCAAAGCCACGAGAAGCGCCGAAGCCAGGCCGAGCAGGGCCGCCCAATGCGCCTTGAGCTTGAGAAAGGCCAGCGTCCCGAGCAGAACAAAAACGGGAAGCCCCGCCAACAGCGTTGAGACGAGCCAATGGCCGGACGGATTGTAGGCTTGATTCCAAGGCATGGGCGCTCGTCCTTGGGCGCAATTATAGCAGAAACGCTCTCTCCCGCCGCCCTCTTCCGCTCCGCCGGTCCCCCCATCCCCGCATTTGACGCGCGTGCCGCGTTCATGATACATCTTACCCGATTCCCCGGGAGTAATCGGGTATGAAAAAAACCTCCAAAGCCATCCCCTCCGCCGAATCAGCAAATTCCCGCCCTCCCCAAAAAAAGAGTCAAACGCGCCAATCGATCTATCCCAAGACTTACCGCCGGAAATATAAAGCCGGCGAACAGCGCTACAAAGACCTGCTCTTCCATCTCCCGGTCGGCGCCTACCGGATGACGCCCCAGGGCCGTATCATCGCCGCCAATCCCGCCCTGGTCCACATGCTCGGCTATGAGAACGAGGCCGAACTGCACAACCTCAACGTCAAGGACCTTTATGTCCAGACCCGCGACCGCGCCGCCCATCTCAAGAAGCTCGAAAAGCGCCTGACTTCTTTCAACGAACTCAAACTGCGGAGGAAGGACGGCCGGACGATCTGGGGCCGCGACTATCCGCGGGCGGTCATAGGCAAGGACGGCAAGATCGCTTTTCTGGACGGAATCCTGATCGACATCGGCGCGGAGATCAATTCCGGCAAACGCCTCAAAGCGACGATGGAGAAGCTGGCCAGGGCCCAGCGCGACCGCGAAAAGATGATCAAAAAGCTCAAAGAGGCTTCGATCAGGGACGAGCTGACCGGCCTCTACAACCGGCGCGGCTTCTTCACCATCGCCCGCGAATACATCGCCCTGGCCACCCGCCGCAAAACAAAAATGTTCCTTCTCTACGTGGACATGGACGGCCTGAAACATATCAACGACACCTTCGGCCATCACATGGGCGACCAGGCCCTTCTCAAACTCGCCGAGTTCATGAACCGCACGTTCCGCACGTCGGACACCAAGGGACGCATGGGCGGCGATGAATTCGCCGTCTTCCCCATCGATTCTTCGCTCGACGGCGTCGAGACTGCCCTGGGCCGCTTGCAAAAAGCCATCGACGAATTCAACGCCGCCGCCGACAAGCCCTTCCGCCTCTCTATCAGCACCGGGTTGTCCTTTTTCGATCCGGAGAGCCCGGCCACGATCGAGGACCTGCTCATGCGGGCCGACACGCTGATGTACGAGCGCAAGCGCAGCAAGCGCGCCAAGACTTTCTGAAGGAGTGGCATGGACGCAAGCGACAAACTTGCCCTCAACCGCCGCCGCTTTCTCGAATATTTTTCCTCCATCGGCCTGGGCGCGACTCTGCTGCCGGGGGCGCTTCTCGCCCAGGCCCGGGACGCCCCGCAGATCACGCTGGGCATGGTCGACGAGGCGGCCCGGGTGGCGGGAATATCCCTCGCCCCCGACGCCGAGAAGAAAATCGCCGAGGCCCTGAGCCGAAAAGGCGGCCTGCTGGCGAATTACCAAGCCCTGCGCGAAATGAAACTGGGCAACGACACGCCGTCCGCGATCATCTTCAATCCCCTCCTGCCGGGCCTGAAAATGCCCCCAGCCCGCGGCGTCTTCCGCTACAGCAAGCCGCGCGTCATCAAACCGAAAACCGACGAAGACCTGGCCTTCCTGTCCGTCGTCCAACTCGCCCAGCTGATCAAGACGCGAACGATCACCTCCACCGAACTCACCAAGCTTTCTCTCGCCCGCCTCAAGAAATACGACCCGCTTCTCCATTGCGTCGTCTCCCTGACGGAGGATCTGGCGCTCCAACAGGCCGCCCGGGCCGATGCCGAGCTCGCGGGGGGATCTTACCGCGGCCCGCTCCACGGTATTCCCTGGGGGGCGAAGGACCTGCTGGCGGTCAAAGGTTATAAGACGACCTTCGGCGCCTCGCCCTATAAGGATCAAATTATCGACGCCGATTCGACCGTCTTCACCCGCCTGACGGGCGCCGGAGCGGTCCTCGTGGCCAAGCTCACTCTCGGCGCCCTGGCCATGGGCGATCGCTGGTTCGGCGGCCAGACCAAAAGCCCCTGGGACCCGGCAAATCCGAACAACGGCTCGAGCGGCTCCTCGGCAGGGCCGGCCTCGGCCACGGCCGCCGGGCTGGTCGGCTTCGCCGTCGGCAGCGAGACGCGCGGCTCGATCATGTCGCCCGCGGCGCGGTGCGGCGTTGCCGGCCTGCGCCCAACCTTCGGCCGGGTCAGCCGCTATGGGGCGATGGCCCTGAGCTGGACGATGGACAAGCTCGGCCCGCTCTGCCGGACGGCCGAAGACTGCGCCCTTGTCCTCAAGGCCATCAACGGCCCCGACGGAAAGGATAACCACGTCATCGACGCGCCTTTCGACTGGGACGTGACCCGCAACGTGACGAAGCTCAAAGTGGGGTACGTCAAAGCCGACTATGAGGGGGAGATCCCCGACGATCCGCAGAACGCCCAGCGCGTTCAACGGATGCGCGACACGCGGAAGAGCAACGTCGAAGCGTTGGCCGTCATCAAGTCGCTGGGCGTCAAGCTTGTGCCGATCGAGATGCCCAAGTTCGATACCAACCCGATCGACTTCGTCCTGACGGCCGAAGCGGCGGCCGCCTTCCACGAATTGGTTCTCAGCGACAAATTCGATCAAATGTCGGCCGAACCGGAACGCAGTTCCTGGGTCGGATCGATGCGCCAGCACGAGCTCGTACCGGCCGTCCAGTACATCCAGGCCAACCGCGCCCGCTATCGGCTGATGGAATCCTTCGCCAAGGTTTTCGAGGGGATCGATCTTTTCATCGGCAGCCAATTGAGCGTCACTAATCTCACCGGCCACCCGGAAATTTCGCTTCTCTCCGGCTTTAATGCCCAAGGCCAGCCCCAGAGCCTGCGCCTGACCGGCCGCCTGTTCGGCGAAGAAAATCTCCTCCTCCTGGCCCACGCTTTCCAGCAAAAGACGGATTTTCATGTTAGGCGTCCACCCAAGATCGACTGATCCTTACACGCATGGCCCGAAAAGCCGTTACTACGGGGAGCAGTAAATATGTTACATAATCCTTACTGCTCCCCGAGTACTAGCCGGGCGACAAAGACATCCGGGGTCAACTATATTCCGCCCGGCTTAGTAAATAGCCCAGTCGTCTGCGTCCGGCTCCGTGACGGAGCCGGCATGGCGATAGATTTTTTGCGCCCTGAGGCAAAAGGAGGTTCTCGATGGCTCTGCGAATCCGCTTCTATGGATGGGTGCCCGATCTTCCCGACAATCGCGACTTCGGCTATGCCGCGCCTCCGGGAATTTTAAGGAAACTCCCCAGCAAGGTCGATCTCGTCAAGGAATGCCCCCCCGTCTACAATCAAGGGCAGTTGGGAAGCTGCACGGCCAACGCCATCGGCGCCGCCTTCGAGTTCGGATTGCGGAAACAAAATCCGGACGAGGATTTCATGCCCTCTCGGCTGTTCATCTACTACAACGAGCGGGTCATCGAAAATACGGTTCCGATGGATAACGGCGCGAGTATTCGCGACGGCATTAAAAGCGTTCATCACCAAGGCGTCTGCCGGGAAGATGAATGGCCGTATGAGATCGGCAAATTTGCCGACAAGCCTTCTGATCCCTGCTATGCGGAGGCCCTTAATCATCAGGTCCTCTCCTATCGTCGTATCCCGCGCACCCTGAATCAAATGAGAGGCTGTTTAGCGGATGGATATCCGTTCGTCCTGGGTTTTTCCGTTTATGAATCCTTCGAAAGCGAGACCGTCGCCAAAACCGGCAAACTCAATATGCCTAAGAAAGACGAGGCCATGCTCGGCGGACATGCCGTTTTGGCGGTCGGCTATACGGACAGTTCGAAACGATTCATCATTCGCAACAGCTGGGGAACCGCGTGGGGCAAAAACGGATACTTCACCATGCCCTACGAGTATTTGCTGAACGCCAATCTGTCCGATGACTTCTGGACGATCCGGCTGGTGGAAGTCGCCCTCAAGAAGGGATAAACAAGCCAGCTTCCCTTTGGAGCGGCCGGAAACGCGAGGCGGCTCCCTCAGCGCTGAGGGGATCATTTTCGCGTCGGCGCGCACGGCCGATGACATTCGACTTCGACCGTCAGAGTTCTATAATCAGTTCTGGAAAGGCGTCGGATCATGAGTATAGAATATCCCCATGAGAATCATCGTCCAACGAGCGGGGGGATTCGCGGGCCCTTTGCTCAATAAAACATACGAGATCAAATCGGAATCTCTCTCCCCCGCCGAAGAGAACAAGCTCAACTCGCTCCTGGACGCCGTGCCGTTCGCCGCCCTCCACAACCGGCGCTTTCACGCCCGCGGCGGGGCGGACATCATGAAGTACGAGGTGACGATCGACGCGCCCCAGGGTGTGGCCGTTTTTTATTTCGACGAGTCGGCCGTGCCGGAGGATTTCAAGCCGGTTTGGAATTGGATTGCTCCACGGTTCCAGATCTGAAGATACTAAGCCGGGCGGAATATAGTTGACCCCGGATGTCTTTGTCGCCCGGCTAGTACTCGGGGAGCAGTAAGGATTATGTAACATATTTACTGCTCCCCGTAGTAAAAGACGAGAGAGGACGATGCCGCTCGATTGCCTCGACATCCATGTTCATTTCGGCGCGCCGGGCGATCCCGACCAAGGCGATCCCTGCTATTGGTCCGAGGAATTCACCCGCACCGTCGCCTACAAAGCCTTCCGCTTGATCACGGGAACCTGGCTGACCAAGCTCGACCTGGCCAAAGCCAAAAAACATCTCATCCGCGTGACCGAATCGGCCGAGATGGTCGATTCCTGCGTTCTCCTGGCCCTCGACCAGGTTTACGATGAGCTCGGCCAACCCCACCTCAAAGACCGCACGAACGTCTACGTCGCCAACTCGGTCATCGCCGATCTCGTTCGGGAAAATCCCGAGCTGTTCTTCTTCGGCGCCTCCGTCCACCCCTACCGCCCCGATTGGCGCGTTCAGCTCGACGCCGCCGTCGCCGACGGCGCCGTCCTCTGCAAATGGATCCCCTCGGCCCAACAGATCGATCCCTCGCACCCGCTCTGCGATCCGTTCTACGAAAAACTGGCCGCGCACAAGCTCCCCCTCCTCTGCCACGCCGGCCCGGAGCTGGCCATCCCGACCTCGAACCATGCTTTCGACGTCTTCAACAATCCCAAGTACCTGGAAAAGGCCCTCCGGGCGGGTGTCCCCGTCATCGTCCCCCACTGCGCTCTGCCCTTCGATTTTCCCGAATACACCGATCTGGATACGTTCGAGCCGTACCAGGAGCTCGTCCGGCTCGTCCGCCTGGCCGACACCGAAGGCTGGTCGATCTACGCCGACCTCTCGGCCCTCCTTCTCTTCCGCGACCGCTATATCCGCCGCGTCATCGCCGACATCCCCCCGCACCGCCTTCTCTTCGGGAGCGACTATCCCATCCCCATGTCCGACCTGGCCTACAAGGAGAAGCTGAGCCTCCTCGTTTGGCTGCGCCGCTTCTGGCGGTCATTGACGCAGAAGAACCTTTTGGACAAGAATTACTATCTGCTTCAGGACATGGGCTTCGATCCGTCGGTCTTTTCCAACGCCATCGGGCTGTTTGCGGGCATCCGACGGACCCTGTAAAAGGCCGGAGATCCGGATGGAATATGATTTCCACTATTATGCCGTGGCCGTGCTGGCCCGCGCCGCCGGCTACGCGCCCCATGACGCCCTGACCATCGCCTACGCCTCCCAATACGTGGACAACGCCACGGAGAGCCAACCGTTCCACGTCGGAGGGTTCCTCTTCGAGCCCGTCCGCACCGCCCACGACGGCCTGCACGTCTACAATTGGGCCATCCAGAAACGCGTCTATATCCCCTTTCATTTTTTACCGGCCCGGACGTTCGATCCGGCCGAGCCGCCCGATCCCCACTTCGAGACCAAGCCCGACTCGCCCTTCGCCAACGCCGTACTGGACGCCGCTTTGACCGAGCCGGCCGGTCTGTTCGGGCTGTGCCGGATCGGGATCGCCCTCCATGCCTACGCCGACACCTGGCCCCATCAGAGATTCTCGGGCAAGAAAGACGTTCTCAACGCGCTTTCCAACATCCGCCACCGCGTCCACGGCGAATGGAAGAGGCCCTTTTTTCAAAACCTCTTCCATCGCTTCATGCCGCTGGTCGGCCATACCCGGGCCGCCCACGACCCCGATCTTTCCCATTTGAGCTGGTCCTACGTCCAGCCCAAGCGGACCGGCGAAGGCGGACGCTGTTTCCGTCTCGACAACGCCCGCGTCTTCTACCACGCCGCGCGCCGCATCTACGAAAAGTTATCGGCCGCTCCCAAACCGGGCGCGGGCGCGCCGCCCATCCCCTGGCCGGAGATTTCCAAGCCGATCCTCCGCCTGCTGCGAACGGAAAGCGAGCTTCCCTCGGATTGCGCCGGATGGAAAGAGACCTTCGCCCCCCTCTTCGACGGCCGCCTTTACCAATACGACAAATACCGCTGGCGGATCGAGGCGCTCGGCGAGGTCACCTCCATCCGCTGGGACCACAAGAGCCGCTCCGCCCGCCGCTTCTGGTTCAAGCTGCGGACGGGCTTTTTCGACTCGGCCTGGGTCCAGTTTCACCGCGCCGCCCGCAAGCAGCGGTACTTCGTCCTCGAGCGCCTGGTTTGACTAATCACGCCCGCCGTATTATCATGTAATCTTATAGAAATAGTCGGTTTAATTTCCCAAGGAGTTCCCGATGCGCAAGATCACGATCATCTTCGTCTTGGCGCTCGCCGGCCTGGCCGCCGGGATGGCCTCGGCGGCGGCGTTCGCCCAGACAACCACGCCCAAGCCCGCCGACATCGTCTGGACGCCCGTCCCCGGCCCCGGCAAAAAGTGCGCCATCAACGACGACTATTCTTTCAAGTACGAGTTCAACGAGAAGCCGAAGATGGGCATGTCCATCCTCAAGATCCGGGTGTTCGACAAAAAGAACAATCAGGTCGCGCCCTTCCGGATGATCGGCCGCTCGGATATGCCTTCGATGCGGGGCGCGCACGACTCGGGCGACGTCGAATTCAAGCTGAACCGAAAAAACGATTATCTCCTTCCCGTCAATGTGGCCATGCCCGGAGATTGGGAGATCCAGGTGATTGTCCTGCTCAAGGACCAAGCCGTCTTCCACGGCAGTATCCGCTTCGATGTGTAGGAAACGCGCCGCCGCTATGCTTATAGCGATGGCGCCGGTCCTGGCCGTCGCCATCCCCCTGCGGGCGCAGAACTATCTTTTTTATCTGGAGCTCCAGGGCGTCGGCGGCTATTCCACCGCGGCCAAGAAACTCGTCTTTTATTCCCAAGAGCAAGGGGAGGCCATGCAGAAGCCCAGCCTGGGCTTCGATTACGTCCAACGGTTCTCCGGCGAATCGGGCGATTTCGCCATCCTGGCCGTCCAGGGGCGGGTGGCCTGGAACGCCGAGGAAGGGAAGGCCTTCGAACCCCAACTTTACAACGCCTATCTCAAATTTAAATTGCGGCCCTTCGATCTGTGGATCGGGCACGAACGGCCGAGTTTCGGCCTGGTTTCCGTCCTGGACAGCCACGGCCTGCTCCTCCAGCCGCTGGATATGCGGGGATACGGGTTCGACAGGGACTGGGGTATGGGCCTGCAAAAACAGAGCGAAAAGGGCGACTTCGGCCTTTCCTTGACCACCGGCTCCGGTATGGATCTGCGCTTTCGCGGTAACTACTTCATCGCCGGCCGGGTCGGCCGCGGCGTCCTCAATACGGACAACTTCGCGGCCGGCTTTTCGTTGGGCTACGGGAAGCTTCTCGACGTCATCGGCTACAAGATTCAGAGCGACAGCCTCCTCAACGTCATCCAGGCCGCCTTCGATCTGACCTGGGTGCGCGACAACATCGAACATCGCTTCGAGATCGCCGGCGGCGACCGCGACGGATTCGGAACGTTCGCCGCCTTGTACCGGTTCGGCTTGGGATTGTTGGATGAGAATCGGTTGAAGATCGAGCTTCAGCCGTCCGCCGTGCTCAGCTCAGGGGAATCGAAATTCGAGATGGCCGCCGGCGCGACGTTCGTACTTCACCCCGACTGGACCGTGCGGACCATGGTTGCCTACGACAGCAAACTGGACGATTTCCGGATCATATTTCAGGTTTACTTCTATAAAGGGGTCCGTTTCTAGGAAGGCCATCCCATGAAAAATACCGCCGCGCTCACCCTGATTTTTTCGCTCGTCCTCCTGCCGCTCTTTGCCGCGGTCGGCTGCGATCTCAATGATCCCGACCGCGACGTCAAGCGCCTGTTCCCGGAATCGACCGGCTACAAAACGATCTACGTCTCCATCGTCCGGCAAGGCGGGGACGCGCTTTTGAAAAAGATCGAAGCCCGGCTGGGCGACACGTTCAAAGGACTCTTCGAAACGATCGACGTCCCCTACACGATGTACCAGATCTACAAGGGAACGGAGCTCATCGGCTACATTCACGGCGTCAATCAAAAAGGACTGTACGGCGGCATCCAGGTTTTCCTGGCCCTCGATCTCGAAGGAACTATTCGGGCCTTTTATTTTCAGAAGCTGACCAACCAATCCGCCCGGCTTCTGCGCGACCCGGCCTTCGGCAAGCAGTTCGTCGGACTCCATCTTCTCGATTTCGATCAATACGATGTGATGTCCAAAACGGCCAAGCCCGGCAGCAAGGTCGCGGGCATCAAAAATCCCGCGCCCGACGCGGAGGGCGACTTCAAGGCCGCCCTGCGCGGAGCCAAGAAGAACTTGATCCTGTGCGACGTGTTCCTCTTCGGGAGGGCCGACAAATTGTGACGTCTTCAAGCCGTCGTAAGAACGCCCGACCGTCCTATGAAGGCGCTGTCGCCTTCATAGGGCTGCGGGAAATAAGGAGAATTTATGAGCGCAACCAAAAAAATATCGATCTACCAGATCGCCTATAAGAACCTTCTGCGCAAGAAGACGCGCACCCTCCTGACCATTCTGGGAATCGGGCTGTCGGCTTGGGTCTTGACCAGCCTGTTCGGCTTCAACAAGGGCTATGAATCGGCCCTCAACAAGGACATCGACAACATGGGCTTCCAGGTCCTGCTGACGGCCAAGGGCTGCCCCTATGAAGCGGCCACACTGATGCTCAAGGGCGGCACGGGCCTGCGCTACATGCCCGAGGCGGTCTTCAAGGACATTCTTAAGAACAAGGAAGTCGAGAAGATCACGCCCATGCTCATGCAGGCCGTCTTCGACCCCAACAAGGGCGAGAGCGGCGGCATCAGCGCTTACCTGGGCATCGACCCGGCCACCTACCCCGCCATGAAGGCGTTCCTCAAGTTCAAGCAGGGCGGTTGGTTCACGGACCCGCTGGCCCACGAGGCCGTCCTGGGCTACGAGGCGGCCGAGCTCGAACAGCGCGAAGTGGGCGACAAGATCCTGGTTCCCGAAAAGAACATCGAGTTCAAGGTCGTCGGGATCCTGGCGCGTTCGGGCACACAGGATGACGGCACGATCTTCACCCCCATCCATACTCTGCAGAAGGATTTCAAGCAGGAGGGCAAGGTCACGGCCGTGGGCATCAAAGTCTTCAAATCGGCCAACACGGCCGATCTCGAAAACAAGCTCTACGAACTCCCCGATGTGCAGGTCGTGAGCATGGCCCAGGTCAAGACGACAATCATGTCGCTCGTCTCCACGGCCAAGGTCATGGTCTTCTCGATCGCCCTGATCGCCATCCTCATCGCCATGCTCGGCGTCGTCAACACCATCCTGATGTCCGTCTTCGAGCGCTTCCAGGAGATCGGCATCATCAAGAGCATGGGGGCCATGCCCTGGGACGTCTTCCGCATGATTTGGACGGAGACCGTGATCCTGTGCACCCTGGGCGGCGTATCCGGCATCGCCTTCTCTTTCGCCCTGTCCAAAATCACCGATATCCTGATCCGCAAGCTCCTCCCCTACACGCCGACGGGCAGCCTGGTCATCGTCAACGGTTCGCTGGCCCTGACGACGCTGGGCATCGTCCTGGTGATCGGCCTGCTGAGCGGCATCTACCCGTCCTGGAAAGCGGCCCGGGTCCGTCCCCTCGAGTCCATCCGCAGTGAAGGAGATTGATCATGTCCTCCCCCGCGAATACGTCCGCCATCGCCCTGGAAGCCAAAAATCTCACCAAAATCTATAAACGCGGCGCCGAGGAGATCCTCGCCGTGGACGATATCTCGCTAGTCATCCGGAAGGGCGAGTTCGTCTCTTTTATCGGACCGTCCGGATCGGGCAAGACGACCCTTATCAATATTTTGGGCTGTCTGGACAACGCCACTTCCGGCAGTCTGGCCATCGGCGGACGCGACATTTTTTCCGCCGGCCACAGTCTATCCGAGTCCCAATTGACCAAGATCCGCCGCGTCGTTTTCGGCTACATCTTCCAAAAGTTCTACCTCGTGCCGACTCTCAATGTCATGGAAAACGTACTTCTTCCCTTCGCTTTTTTCCAAAAAGCCGAGGCCCAGGCCGATCCCATGGAGATCCTGCGGTTCCTCGGCCTGGACAAGCGCGTCAATCACCGGCCCTCCGAATTATCGGGAGGCGAGATGCAGCGGGTGGCCATCGCCCGGGCGCTCATCAACAAGCCTGAGATCCTCCTGGCCGACGAGCCGACGGGCAATCTCGACACCAAGCGGAGCGGGGAGATCGGCGAGGTCCTGAAGACGCTTAACGAGAAAGAAGGGCTGACCGTCCTGCTCGTCACCCACAATCCGGCCCTGGCCAAGATCGCCCAGCGGACGATCACCCTGCGCGATGGCAAGATTGCGATTTAAAGACGTTCAAATCCCGGAAATGTCAGCGATCCGGAATGAACCGGCTTGTTCGCCGGGGCTGAGCCCGCTCACTTTCCTTTGTCCTTGCTGAATGCGCTTTTCAAGTTAATGGCCGATTTCAAAGCCTCAAACCAGAACGGCGCTCCCAGCGAGAGGGAGGCCACGGCCAGCAATAATCCCAATAAAGGTTTGAATCCCTTCAGCCAGTTGAGTTTCCACGGCCAATTGGGCTGTAGGTTAAACGGCGACGATGCCAGCGACGATTTCAGCTCCTCTTGAACGGCTTCCGTTATCATCGGGACTGCCGCGGGATTCGCATCGGCTATCGATGCCGTTGGAGCCGTATTGTCCGTCCTTGCTTTTAAAACGGCCTCGATAGATTGGGAAGCTTTGACCAGTGCTTCGATTTTGGCCGGATCGGCTTGAGCCAGGTTTTTCCAAACCTGGAGAGCGTCGAGTTGCAGGAATAAAGCCAGCAACAACGAGATGATCACGGTCGAGATCCGGATCCACCATGTCTGGCGATCGGATGCGCTGGCCGCCGCTTCGTCGTGAAAGGCCGCCACATAAGTTTTGAGCGGCGGCGTTTTGCCTTCGGCCTCGGGGAACGCCGAGGTAGCCAACATCCACATTCGTCCGCGGAAGGGTATCACGACCGTGGCGCTTGGCGCCCCTGACGAAGCGCTGCGAATGGACGGCCCTTTCGAAGCGGTCATGCCTTTGAGACGATCCAAATCGGCTTTGTCCAAGGCCGCCTTCAACTTCTGAGCCCAATCGACCCGCGGACCCTTTTCCGATTGAACGGTCCGGTCGGCGCCGGAAGCGATCTCATAATCCACGACATGGCCGATGTATTCGTAGACCGTCTGCCCGATATCCTTGATCGTTTGCTTATCCAGGTCGACCGTCCTCGCCCAGGGGACCGGCCATAGACGATTGAACTTGCCCAGGACGACGGCCGCGGCGGCATCCGTCTCTTCTTGATCAGCCGTCGGATCGATGAGCGTCTGATACCAGCGCGCGCCGCGGCCTCCCTCTAATGTCGGATGGGAAAGGATCGCGGCGACGAACCTTTCCGGGTCCTTGAGCTCGCCGAAAAGCCGCATCAAGCGATCGATGAGCGCCCGCGTCCTCGTTCGCCAAACCATTCGGACGATCTGGGTGAGGCTGGTCACCAACAGGCTGAGAATGGCGAAGAGCGCCGCAAAACCGATCAGGGTGTTCAAATGAGAAAGCATAAGGGCCTCCTATTCCGACGATTCCGTCCCCATCTGAAGCAGGGCCGCCTCGTTTCCGGATAAAACGCCCACTTGAGCGTTCCAAAACGCTTTTTCTTCGGCTTTTTCCTTGGGCTCACCGGCTAAAGAGCTTTTATTCACCCAGGATCCGCAATCGATCATCGTGTAATCGTGGGTCGGGTCGCCGAGGACGATGCGCGGTTGATGGGTATGGCCGATCATGACGGCCACGCGCCGGGCTTCGCGCATTTCGTCGGTCGCTTCGGGAGCACACGTCTCATAGTCATAAATCGAACGCACAAACTTGACGATCTTGCGATCATCGTCACGGCCTCGGTAATCAACAGGGGGCTGTCGAAAACGAGCGTCCTCCGGTCCTTCCGGCTGGATTTCATGGGCCCATTCGTCGATCTCGCCGAAATTGAAGAGGCCGTCGTCGTGTTGGGCGAACCGGCAGCCGACCGGATTGATCAAACGGCGGAACCAGCCGGATTCACTTTTATCGACTTGATCCGCGTGGATCATATCCATCCGGCAGGCGGATCCCCAACTGAAAGACCGGGCGTTGGGATGCAACATGTCCATCGGCAAAAGCGCATTGACCGGAGATTCCGCGACCTGCTTGCGGACCTCCTCATCGCGTAGCTTATTGTCATGGTTGCCGGCCAATCTCTCCGTTCCGAGGTCGCGAAACAGCTTGAAGAGATCCTCGTGATCTCCAATCTGGCGGGCCAGCATCGTAACCACATCCTCGCCCCACCAATGCTTCGCTTCCCGCCAAAGATCGTTCATATCTCCGAGCTGATAAACCTTAAGGCGCTGGAATTCTTGGCCCATGTTCCGCAGCTCAATCAATCGCGAAAGGAACGCTATTAGAATCCCTTTGCGGTTCTGATTGAGATGGAAGTACTTTCCTTGCCCATACCCGATTCCGCGATTTTCGCTCATGATGTGCAGATCGGGAATGAAAAAAATCGGAGTGCGGCCGTTCTCATCCGCGGCGTCGGAATCGACGGCGAGTGTTTGGTAATAAATTACCGCCGTTCTCAACAAGCCGGGATGTTGTTCTCCGGCCCGAATGAGATAGACAATTTCGTTAATGTTGAGGCTCATGCCGAATCCTCGGCCGAACAAACAGATCGACCTCGGCGGCGGATCAGGACGATGGAGGGAATTTCGGTCGTGCTCCCTTTCTTACCGCAAGGCTGATCCCCTCTGGAACACATGGGAACGTTGCCTCCCCTTCTGGAGCGATGATATTCCCCGTCGCGAATCAATGTCAAGACGATGAAAGTCGTCAGCCCGAACATCCTTTTCGTCACCCCCAACCGCCGCGCCGATGACCATGGCGACGATGGCCGCGCACATGGTGACGCCCTTGATCATGAAGACCGGGGCCAGGAGATAGCCGATCGGCCGGCGACGACGCGCTGTATCCACATAGCGATCGGCGCCGCGGACATCAGCCAGCAGAAGACGGCCACGCTTCGAATTCGCTCGCCGCGCGATTCAGTTTTTTGCGTGGCTGGATTGCAGCCAGGCCAGCACGTCCTTATAGTCGATCACCCCGTCGGGAACCAGATCGGCCAGGGGATTCCAGTAATCGGGCGCCGGCGCACTGAGCGGCCCGATCCCGATGAATCCGACGCAGGCTATTAGCAATTGAAAATCGCGCATGTCCTTCCGGCCGTCCATATTCAAGTCCCCGAACAGGGCCGGCTCGAGATAGCGCCCCAAATGGCCGACGGTCAGAAGCTCCAACATGTCTTCGGAGGGAGAGATCGTCGCCGTCACCGGGGTAGGGATGAAAATATGGCCGGCGTTCTTGACCTTGATCAGGGCGCCGGTGTTGGCAACGGACTTGAGCTTGGCGGCCAAGAGTTCCGCCTGCCGGTAGGGCACGGTCGAATCTTTATCTCCATGCATACAGAGCGTGGGAGGATCGTCGGCGGTGACGTAGGTAACGGGCGAGGCTTGGCGGGCGACGTCCGTACAGACGCGCGGATCGCAGCCCAGGAAATCGATCAGGACGTCCATCTCGCTGATCTGGATCATCGACACCGTGTCGGTGAAGTCCGTCGGGCCGTAATGCTCGACGACCGCCTTGACCCGGCTGGAAACGCCTTCGAGTCCCGGTCCCTCGAGGCCGTCGCCCGGCCCGGCCAGCCCCATCATGGCCACGAGGTGGCCGCCGGCGGAGGCGCCCCAGATCCCGATGCGATCGGGGTCGAAGCCCAGCGAGTCGGCATTTTGGCGCAGGTAGCGGATGGCCAGCTTGCAGTCGTTGATCTGGGCTGGAAATTTATAGGCCGGGGTCAGTCGGTAATTGAGCGAGGCCACGGCAAAGCCGAGCTGGAAGAACATCCGGGCGTCGTTCATAAGGAAGGCGATGGACTTGTCCCCGGAATTCCAGGATCCGCCGTGCACGTAGACGACCAGGGGGACCTTCTGGTCCCGGCATAGGGTCGGCTTGGCGAAATCCAACTTGAGGAACTGGTCGCCCGCCGTTCCGTAAACGATATCCAGCTTGATGTCGAGATCGGGCCGATCGGCCGCGACGCTGGGGGGCAAAGGGCCCGGGACGAGGCGGCTGCCCAATTGCCAGACCGTGTCCGCCGCGCTCCCGGCGGACAGGAACGGCAGAAAACCCAGCAGGGCGAAGATCAGGGCTCGTCTCATGATTCCTCCCGCTTCAACGGCATGCATCGATTCATTTATAGCCGAGATCGCGCCGGATGCCAAGATCGAAATTTATCCGGGTTGCGGTCCAAAGACATGAATGCACGGTATCAACTCTTCGGAGGGGATGTCTCCTATGACGCGTCTGGATCGCAGTATGTCGTGGACAAGAACCGGGACGGCGTCGCCGATTACGCCTTCGCCAAGCCCGATTTCAACTTCCGCCAGTTTCGATCCAACCTCGTCCTGCGCTGGGAATACGTCCCCGGATCGGCGCTCTACGTGGTCTGGTCGCAAGGCCGGACGGGATATCTCATGGACGGCGCGTTCGATTACGGCCGCGATGTGCGGGGATTGTTCGACACCCATCCGCAAAACGTCTTCCTGGTCAAATTCTCGTACTGCTTCCAGCTGTAAGGGCGGGCGCTCATAAGCGCATCGAACCGCTTTCAGTCTCCTCAATTCCAGTGAGCGCTCAGGCGGGTAAAAAGCGCGGCGTAATACTCGATGCCGTCCCAGAGATTCTGAAGACGGATGTTCTCGTTGGGACCGTGCTGAAAATCGTCGTGGTTGGCGATCGGAAAAAGGACGATAGGGACCCCGAGCTTTTCCGCAAACGTGGTCATGGGGATACTCCCGCCCAGGAGAGGCAGAGCCACGAGATCCGGCCCAGCCGCCTCGCGCATCGTCGCGATCATGGCCTTCCCGAACGGATGATCCATCGGCGTCCGGTAGGCGGGGTAGCCCATCCCCCATTCCAGCCGGACGATCCGCGGATGGCGGAGGCGCATGTCGGTGTCGGGATCTTTTTCGACGATATGGAAACCGAGTGCCTTGATGCGGCGCTCGGACAGCTCGCGAACCCGGGCAGGGTTGAGACCGGGCACGAGACGGAAATCGACGGACGCCGCCGCCTGGGTGGGAACGGCGTTCTGGGCTTGCGCGCCGACCGCGCCGGAACGCAAGCCGCGGATATTCATGGCCGGAAGAAGAATGCGTTCCTCGATGCGGGCGTTCCCTGCTTCGCTCCAGGCCAGGCCGAGCTCCTGCCGCAGGGCTTCGTCCGCGCGCGGTGCCGCGTCGATCGCGGCGCGACCCGCCGGTTCCAGTGGCGAAAGGCCGTCATAGATCCCCGGGACAAGGATCTTCCCGTCCGCATCGCGAAGGGAGGCCAACAGATTCGCCAGGAGCGCGGCCGGATTAGGGGCCCAGTTGCCGTAATGCCCGCTATGAAGGGCCCTGTTGGGCCCATAGACGGTCATCTCCAAGTCGCAGATTCCCCGGGCGCCGAAGACGACCTGCATGCGGCGGGACGGGTGGACCGGCCCGTCGCAGAGAAGCATGGCGTCCGCCTTCAGGAGGTCCCGGTGGGAGTCCAGGAACGCGGCCAGGTGCGGCGACCCCGTCTCCTCCTCCCCTTCAAAAAGGAACTTGACGCGGACCGTCGGAGATTGATGGATCGAGTTAAGCGCGTCGATGGCGGCCAGCGCAGCCATCATCGTCCCCTTGTCGTCGCCCGCTCCCCGAGCGTAGAGCCGCCACTCGGCGTTGGCTTTTCCAGCCGCCGCCTCGAGAGCGACATCCTTGCCGCCCGCTTCAAACGGAGAGTCGCGGAGGACGGGCTTCCAGGGATCGCTTTTCCATCCCTCGGGCGTCACCGGCTGGCCGTCGTAATGGGCATAGGCGAGAAGCGTCTTGGACGCCCCTGACGCGCCCCATTCACCGAACACAATTGGCGGTCCGCCGGCCGTTTCCAGGATCTTCACGGCCACGCCGCGCCGGTCCATAGCCGCGGCCAAAAATTCGGCGTTGCGGCGGATATTGACCTTGTCCGAGGATACGTTCGGAATGGCCAGCCAGGCGGCGAATTCGCGCAGAATCTCCGTTTCATGCGCCTGGCGATAGGAGCGGATATCCGCATGGGGCGGCCTGTTGGGCGCGATCTGAGGAAGGGAATCGGACGCGGCGAATCCAAGAGAAAAAATCAAAACGAGCGATCCGGTGAGACCGGCGATTTCAGCTACGCGCATTTCGATCCTCCTCATTCCGCCCTCGATCGCGGTGGCAGGCCAAAAAAATCCTGTCTCGACCATTTTCTTTCAATTTCCGCGACTGTCAAGCCCGGCCCGCCTTCCCGCCCGCGCACACCCCCCGCCTGCCCGTCGCTTCAGGATTGCGCCGAGGAGCGTTTGCGGCTATAGTGTTCGGCAAGGAATCTCCCGATGGAGCACGATACCATCGCTGTTATCGATTTCGGGGGGCAGTACGCCCACCTCATCGCCACCAAGGTCCGGCGCCTCCATGTCTACGCCGAGATCCGCCAGCCCGAGGACCCTATAGAAATGTTCCGCGATTACAAGGGCATCATCATCTCGGGCAGCCCCAGCTTCTCGGCCTTCGGGGAGGATTCCGGTTACACCAAGGCCATCTATGACCTGCCCATCCCCATCCTCGGTTTCTGCTTCGGCCACCAGGAAATCGCCAAGCATTACGGCGGCAAAATCGTCCACGGCGGCAAGGAATGGGGCCATACCGACCTTCACGTCTGCGCCGGCTCCCCGATCTTCAAGGGGCTGGGCAAGACCGAACAGGTCTGGATGAGCCATTTCGACACGGTGACCGGGATTGGGCCGGACTTCGAGGAGATCGGCTGGTCGCAATTGGGTGAGGGGGGTGACGTCCACCGCTTCGCCGCCATCGCTTCGGACAAGCTCAAGCGCTACGGCTTCCAATACCATCCCGAGGTTGACGACACCGTCAACGGCGAGAAAATGATCCGGAACTTCGTCCTGGACATCTGCGGTTGCCGGCCGACTTGGACGATGGGCA
>Ga0315279_10003546_pt1 | contig 21635 bp, 19 predicted proteins | sample YL17G06_20_MG_FD_203694 | JGI IMG/M metagenome (GOLD analysis project Ga0315279, IMG submission 203694) | Sediment microbial communities from Yellowstone Lake, YNP, Wyoming, USA - YL17G06_20 | ecosystem: Environmental > Aquatic > Freshwater > Lake > Sediment | place: USA: Wyoming | collected... | reverse complement strand
GCCCGGTACAAAAAGTAGTCGAGTCTGTGACCCAGGTCTTGCACATCATTCGCTTCCCCGTGCCGGACATGGTGGACGCGATCCAGGGCAGCCTGCGCGCGCTGCTGGGAATGCAGAAAGACCAAGCCGGCATCTTTGAGGGTGCGCCGATGACGATCCAGATCTCGTTCGGCCAGATGATCCACAACGTCCTGGGCTGCGGCAGCCTGGACGTGCCGGCCGACAGCGTCAACTGCGCGTTGGGCTATTCGCCGAAAAAACAAATCTGGCAGCCGATCTGGCAGGTCGTCCTGTACCTCTCCATCGCGCTGTGGCCGCTGACATTGGCGATCCTGGTCGTCGTGACGGCCAAGAATGCGTCGCTGTCGGGCGCGGTCGGCTGGGCCGATTTGAAGGCCGCGGTCGGCGAGTGGATTCTGATGGGGATACTCTCGGCAGGGTCGCTCTTCATCCTCGACTATACGGGGCGGCTGTTCGATCTCGTCGCGCTCGGCATCCTGAGCGCGGGCATAGATCCTGCGGAAATCGCGCCCAGCCTTGCGGGGACGCTGCTCAACACCGGCATCCTGTGGGCGCTGATGTACATCCCGGGCGGCATCTTTTTCGCGATCTTTTATCTCACGCTGGGCTTTACCGTTCTGACCTGCCTGGTCGGCGCATACGTCGCTCGCTACGCATTGATGTTTGCGCTGATTTGCCTGGCGCCGCTGACGCTCACGCTCGGCGTCCTGCCCCCGGCGCGATGGCTGTCGTGGTCGTGGCTCCGCGGCTATGTCATCGTCGCCCTCATCGCGCCGGTCAACGCCCTGCTCATGCGCGCGGCGGCGCTGGTATACATCACCGCCGGCACCGACGTGGGCCGCGCGAATTTCGCAGGCTACCTGTTGAACCTGACCGCGACGCTCGGCATCCTGTCACTCCTCATCACACTCGACTACGAAATCGCCAAGTTTACCTTCGGCTCGGTGATGCAGGTAGCGCAAAAGGCATGGGCGACCACTGTCGAAATCGTCACCGTGGCCATGGCGGCCGCCGCCGGAATCGCAGCAGGCGTGGTAGCCGCTCCCGCTGCCGTTGGTGCGGCGGGTGCGGCCAGCGCAGGTGAAGGAGCTGCCGCCAGCACTGCTGGAACAGCGCTCTCGGCAAGCGGCGCGGCCGCTTCGACCTCTGTGACCACAGGTGGAGCCAATGCCGCCAGTACGCCTGGCGCCGCCGATGGCACACGCAACTCGGGCGTCAGCAGCCTCAAGAGCGCTCTCGCGCGCATGCCCAAAACGCGCGGCTTTTCACCGTCGGCGGCGTTTCGCGCGGCAGGCGATCTGATGCGCGCCGGCTCGCATTCGGGCGCAGGGCGCGCGCTCGGCGCAGGACTGTCGAACGTCGGGCAGGGCCTCGAACAGGGCGAGCACGACGCCGAGGGCGAGTCTCGCCAGGACGCGAACTGGCTCGAGCGCGGCGAGGACATGATCAACCGCCAGTCCAACCTGGCCCTCGCTTCGGCGGGCATCAACCCCTACAGCGCGCAGGGGCGCGAGATGGCTGGCGAGCTGACGAGCATGGGCCGCCAGTATGGCGAAGCGCCGACGATGGCCGCCGCGAGATCCATGCTCTCGGCAGACGCGACGCCGCAGCCCGACGAAAGCTACGGGCAGATGGCGCACCGGCTGGTCGGGCAAGGCCTGGTCGCGCAGGGCAGCGCGCCCAAAGACGGCTTTGCCGACTGGAGTGGCGAGTTGCAAAACAGTCTCGTGGGCGCCGGCCCGGACATGACGCCGGCCGAGCGCGCGTTGGGCGCCAACGTCGCCCAGGGATTGGGTGTGCCGCAGCGCGCCAACGCCTATGGTGAGCTTGTGTATGGGATGCGAATGGCCAGCCACCCGGCAGGCGTTGCGGCGCTCAACCTGCGCAATGAAGGCTACGCCCCGACGGATGGCTGGTCAGATGGCATTGACGCGGCGACGCCGTTCAGCGCGCAGCACGTCGAGGCCGTGGTGGACAGCCTGTATGCCGCGCGGCAAACCGGCGGCTCGCCCGAAGCGGTGCAGGCCGAGTTCGGCCGGCGGCTGGACGAGTATGCAGGGCAGCAGAACATCAACCTGTCCAACTTTGGCGCCGCGTGGGAACAAGAACACCGGCGGCTCAGGAGCGCGTGATGACTCAACCCAAGATTCCACCCAAGATCACCAAGCAGGACTTTGCACTGCCCGAAGGGCTGAACCTGCGCCAGGCTGCTCTGCTGGGCATCTCGATCACCGCGGCGGTGCTGGTGGCCTTTACCGTCGCCGGGCCGCTCGCCTTGCGCGCCTTCCTGGCTGTGTTGATTGCGGGTACCGGGCTGGCGCTGGCGTTCAAGACCATCCAGGGCGAGCCGCTCGAAGTGTGGCTATTCCGGTCGCTCATGTTCAACCTGGGCGCTCGCCGGCTCATGATCTGGAGACGCGGCGCGGCGCCCGCACCGCGCACACTCGAAGAAACATCCCAGGCATTGCCCGCCCAGCCCTCCGCCCCGTTGCCTTCCGTGCGCTGGCGCCGGCCCGTCGAGCCGCAATTCGTCCACGACTTGTCGTTCCTGGGCGCGCTGGCGAACGTCCTGATCTTTGCCATCCTGGCCGGGCTGTCCGTGTACATGGCGACGGGCGGCGCGCAGCAACTGCTGGCCTATCTCGATTACCTGGCGGGACGGTAGGCGCATGTTCAACAAGCCAAGAGCCGCGCAGAGTGCGCCGCCCACGCAACTGCATCTCAACCTGCGCTGTTTCGTCGGCGACGTGTTAATTGCCTCCGACGGGACTCTGGCGCGCGTGCTGGAGATCGAGCCGGTTGACCTGACGATGGCCGACCCCGACGAAGCGGCCTTCGTCCGCAGCCAGTTCGGGCGCTTCATCTCTTCGATCCGGTTTCCCGACGCCATTCAAATCGTGATGGCGACGTATCCGCAAAACCTCAAGGTGTACCTGGATCGGATGCGCGCCCTGTCGGCCACCCGCTTGCGAGAAGCCGAAGCGTTGCGCGATGCCGACGCGGCCTGGTCTATGCGCGAGGAGCGATTAGGGCACAGGCTCTTGCGCTGGGTCACCTTCATCGAGTTCGCCTTGAAAGAAGTGCGCCCGATCGAGAACCGGTATTTCGTCGTCGTCTTTCACAACCCCTTTATCGCGCGCACCTCGACGCGCACGATGACGAAGGAGATGTTCGAGAAAGCGGCGACGGTCTTGAACCGCAAGCTCGCGCACGTGCAAGGGGAACTCGCGCACGCCGGTCTCCAGGCGCGCGAGTTGCCTGCGGACGAGGTGGCTGAGATCGTCTACTTTTTCTATCACCCCGTGTGCAGCCCGCTGGCCGACCAGACGGCGCCCCGGCTGCGCCTGATGTCGTCCGTCCTCGCCACGGGCCAGGGCTGGTCGCCCTACCGCGCGGCGCAACCTGCCGCTGACGCAACCGGCACACACGACAGTGGAGAGGCCAGAGCATGAGTTGGAAAGACAGAATCAAGCAGGCCACTGAACGCCTCAAGTCCGCCGCGCGCCCGGCGCCTCACGCCGACGACATCCTGCGCGCGGGCGAAGCGACGCTGCACGACGACCTCGCGCCGGCCGACCTGGAGTTTGGGCACGACTGGTTTCGCGTCGAGCAGATGTTCGCCCGCGCCTATTTCGTTCACGACCTGCCTGGCAACCAAGTCTTTGTGCCGCTGGGACTGTATCACTTTCCCGCCCAGACGTGGATGAGCTGGTATCTCTATCCCGAAGACGAGACGCAGGTGCACGAGGCACTCAAGCACCGGCGCACCATCCTCGCTGCCGCCAATATCCAGGACGCGCGCAATGGTAAGACCGGCAGCTTTATCCGCAATGCCGAAATCGACGGGGCGGATAGAGCCTTGGCCGAAATCGAGCTGGCGGGCGAGACCATCTATCAACTTGGCTGGTACATGCTCGTCTGGGGGGCGAGCAAGCCCGACCTCGAGGAAATCTCGGCGCGCTTCGAGGACGCGCTCAAGCGCGCCGACGTGCGGTACTTTCGAGCGGGCTCGCTTCAGGAGCAATCCATCCATTCCGTGCTGCCGACCGGCACAGATCGCTTGAAGCGCACGCGCAACATGTCGTCGGGGGCACTGGGCGAGATGTTTCCCTTCGTGCGCAAGACCTACTACGACCCGGCCGGGCTTCACTTTGGCATCCATCGCCACACCGGCACGTGGGTCGTGCTCGACCCGTTCGCCAAAGAGTTGTCTAACGGCACGACGCTGGTGCTGGGCCAGTCGGGGCGCGGCAAGTCGACGTTCCTCAAAGCCTTCGTGGACGGCGCGGTGCCGATGGGCCATCGCGTGGTCGTCGTGGATCTCGAAAACGAGTTTGGACCCTTGTGCGAAGACCTGGGCGGCGTGTTCGTCGACCTGCAGCGCGGCAGCGACGTTCGCATGAACATCCTCGACCTGAACCCGCAGGCCGCCGATGCGCCCGCACAAGGCTTGAGTGTGTTGAAAGGCTTTATTCGCGCCGCGATCTCGCGCCCGCTGTCCGACGTCGAAGAAGGCCCGGTCATCCACCAGGCTTACGTGCGCGTCCTGCGCGAGGCGGGCATTGACCATCGCGACGCGCCGACGTGGGGCAAGCGGCCCCCGCGCCTGTCCGATTTCGTCACGGCGCTGCGCGAGGCCGAGCAGCGCAAAGAAGGCGAGTCGCTCGCCGCGTGCCTGTTTGCCTACACCGACGGGATGTATGCCGACGATTTCGACACGCACACGAACGTAGACGTGCAGAATAGCCCGCTGGTCGTGTTCGGACTGCGCGACGTGGCGCCGGACATGCTGCCCATGCGCATTTGGCAGATCCAGAACTATATCTGGTCGCACGTCGTCGTGCCCGGGCAGAACATCCCCACGCACGTCATCCTCGACGAGGGTTGGCACCTGCTGCGCTATCCGCACATGGTCGCGGATCTCTCGGCGATGGCGCGGCGCTTTCGCAAATACTATGCGGGCCTGTGGCTGGCGACGCATTTTGTCGAAGACCTCTTGGGAAGCTCCGACGCCAAGAGCATTTGCGACACCGCCGACACCGTCGTGCTGTTCGGCCAGAAGCAGACGGCCGCGCCGGTGCTGGGTCAACTGTTCAACCTCAACCAGGCCGAGGTCGGGGAGCTGCCGCGCCTGGGCAAAGGCGAGGCCATTCTGCTGTATGGCAACCAGACGCACATCCCCCTGTATGTGCCGGTCGACACAGAACGCATGCCGCTGTATTCGACCAGCCCGCAGGAAGTCAAAGCGGCGGCGACCCAAAGCACGGAACATCCATCAACCGCCGCCGGCCTGACACGGGCGGCGAGTGCACGAGTGCACAACCACAAAGGAGAGCCATGAGCACCCCTGATGCAGGTACACAAGCCGTTCTGGCCGCCTACGAGCGGCTGTCACCCGCCGAGCGCCTGGCCGTTGACCAACTGGCCACGACGCTGAACGAAAGGATAAATCAAAAGTGCGACAAGATGAGAATGGGAACGCGATCCGCGCTTGAACTGATCGGCAAGATGGGCATGCTGTTAACCCGGCACGGGCCGGAAGCGGAACTGGCCTCGCAGGTTGCATGGGTCACGCAGGCGAACGCGGGGCGTGGCTGAAAGAGGAGGGCAAATCATGTTGAGGTTTGGAAAACGAAAACTCGTCATCCTGGTCGCCAGCCGCAATAGCGCGGCGGTCAAAGCGGCCTGGGCGCAGACGAAAGCCGAAGTGCGTGAGGCGCTGTCCACCGACGCGGCCTTCAAGTCCCTGTCGGGCGTGCGGCTGGCGGTGCTCGACGTCGAGCATCTGGAAACGGGCAGCATCTCGCCGGACACACTCGTTGACGTCTTGCAGCACGCGGGCGTCGTCGTGTGCTCGGGCGACGAGTTCGCCGCCTCGCCGCAGACGTATGTCGAGCAGGCCCTGTCGGCGCTCGGCGCGCTCGACAGCCTCCCGCCCCGCGCGGTGACCCTCACCGGCCACAGCGGCGGCGTAGGCAAGACGACGCTCAGCCTCGACCTGGTCGCCTTTGTGGCCGAGCACCTGCGGCTGACCGCTGCGCTGGTCGAGATCGGCTACGGTGCGAGTCCCCTGCGCGCGCTGGTCTCGCCCGACCTGCCGGACTTTTATGCGGTCGTGACGCAAGGCGAAATCCCTGGGTCCTGGCGGCGCGCGACGGTGCTGCCGATGGAGCATCGGACCGCGCGCCTGCTCTTGAACCGCTCTGAAGTGCCCGAGATGCTGGGCGGCCTGAAGCAGCGGCACGTGCTGACCGTGTTCGATGCCGCGCCGACGCACCCGCTGTTTGACCTGGCACGGAGCCTGTCCGATCTGGTGCTCATCGTCTCCGATACACGCCTCGATTCCATCGCCAACGCCGCGCACCTGGCCGACGAGCTGCGCTGCAGCCGCGAGCCACACCGCGTGCAGATCGTGTTCAACCGGCAGAAGAGCCTGCGTGACCGCGCGCTCCTGGCCGGCATCGAGGGCGCGGCGCATCTGCCGGAGATTGCTCATCCCGAGCGCTTCGATGGCTGGCTGGCAAAACGTGTGATGCCCATTGTTTACCCTGGCTGGAGAGGATGACGACATGCGTACCCGTATCGTGACCCTGCTCATTGGACTGTTGTCTCTCGCGGCCGGCGCGTTTGCCGCGACGTATGCCTACAACCAGTACAACCGGCTGGTGGCGACCGCCGAAATCGTCGTGCCCGCCGCGCCGGTGCCGCCTTATACCCGTATCACACCTGACCTGCTCAAGGTCAGGCAGGTGCCGCGCCCTCTCTTGCAAGAGCCGGTGTATCAAACCGCCGAGCAGTTGGTGGGCAAAATCTCAACCGTGCCGCTCATTCCCGAAGAGCCGGTCTACCTGGCTTACGCCGTCAACCTGTCGCAGTTCCGGCTGTCATCCGACCCGCAACTGGAAGTCGTATCGTTCCCGGTGGACCCGGCGCAGGCGGTCGGCGGGCAGGTCCGGGCCGGCAGCCGCGTCAACATCTATCGCGCTGCCGTGCGCCGGCCCAGTGAAGTGGCAGCATCGTCTACGCAGGTTATTTCGACGACGTTGAGCACGGTCGAATTGCTGGCGTCCTACGTGCACGTGGTGGACGTGCGCGGCGGACGCGGCGAGCCGGTGCGGGCGTTGGGTACAACGGGCGATCCCACTATGGCGACGGCGAGCGACTCGTCCAAAGCGACATCGAATGGACAATCGCAGCAACAAGTGCCGCTCCAGATTGTGACCGTCGCCGTCCCGCCCGAGGTGGCCGGCAAGATCGTGGGGTTGGCGGCCGAACAAAAGGCCGGCGTGCAGTTATGGGTGAGCCTGTCGCCCGTGTCGTCCACGCTGACCACGACGGTCGTGTTGTCGCCGTCCGTGAGCTTGACGCCAGAATTGCCACCTGCCACACCCGGCACATCGAACGTGCTGACAACCGGAGTTGTCATCACAACGCCCGTTGTTACCGCAACGGCTGTGACCCGCACGACGTTGATCACACCTTGAGGTCGGGAGAGCGTATGGATCGCAACGAAATTCTGGTCAAGGTTCAAGAGTTGCTGCTCGAACAGCGCATCAAGATTCCAGGCTGGGGCGCGTCGCCGGTTGATCGGCAGCGCTTCGTGGATCGCGTCGCCGAGAGCCTGTCGAGCCTGCGCCTGGGATTGCAGGACGGTGACATCTCGGCGGAAGCCATCGCCCTCTCGGACATGATGATCGGGTTGGGCGTGTTGCAGCCGCTCCTGGTCGAGCCGGGCATCGAAGAGATCGTCGTCCGCGACGGGTTCGTCCAGGTCGAACAGCACGGCCGCATCGTGGACAGAGGGCAGCTCGCGCCCAACGCCTACTTTGAGACGCTGTCCAAGCGCGTCGCCGACGAGAGCCGCCGCTCGATCAAGGCCGACCGGCCCTACGTACTGGTGAACCTCGAAGACGGCAGCCGCTTCACCGCCATAGTGCCGGATCTCTCGCCTTCGGGCACGGCCATCAACATCCGCGTCTTTAGCCGCGCGGCGCGCACGCTGGACAACCTGGCCGAGTTGGGCGCGTTCTCGCCGGGACCCGCTCGAAACGGCCAGGACAACCTGGACGCCCTGGCCGCCAACCCACCGGCGTTCCTGCGCGTGGTGTCGCGCTCCGCGGCCTACTCGGTGCTGGTCAGCGGCGAGTTCGGCGCGGGCAAGACGACGCTTCTGAATGCGATGACAGCCGAGGTCCCGCCGCAACGCCAGTTGGCCGTCGCCGAAACCTTTCGCGAGCTGCAAATCTCGCACCCGCACCCGCTGCGCGTCGTCGTGGATCCGAGCCGCCCCAACTACCCGACGATGGACGAGGTGCTCGACGTAGCCATCAAGCGCATGCGGCCCGACGTCATCCTCATCGGCGAGATCACCACGCCCGGCGAGGCGCTGCGCACGATGGAAGCCGCCAACCTGGGCAAGCGCGTGTGGGCCACCATCCACGCCAACAGCGCCTACGACGCGGTGCTTGCGCTGGAGACGCTGGCGCTGTCCACGGGGACGCTGCCGCTGGCGGCGGTGCAGTTGCGCATCTCGCGCCACATGCACTATGTGGTGCACATGGCGCAGGACCCCACAAGCGGTCGGCGCTTCTTGCGCGAGATCGCCGCCATTCGCGGCCTGCGAGCCGGCGGCGGCTATGACGTGCAGACGCTGTACCACGCCGACGCACGGGAGTGTCGAGCATGACGCTTTCCATCCCACTTGGCGAAAAGCACCTGGTGCTGGTGATCGTGGCGGCCTTCGCGCTGGGCACTGCGTTGGTGGCGCGCATTGTCCTGTCGACATTGGGCGATGTGCTGTCCGCTCTTGTGGATCGGCTGCGGCATCGTTCGCCACTGCTGCGGCTGGAAGCGGCTCAGGTGACTGCCCCGCGCCGCGTCGCGCCAACCGGCCGCCGCGCCCGGCTGGGCCGCCTGATGTGGATGGCAGCGGGATTGCTCGTGGCAGCGCTGGCGCGCGACCCGCTGCTGTCGGTCTACGCTCTCGCCTTCGGCGGCGTGATGGCCTGGCGTTCGGGCGGGCAGGTCACGACGAAGCAACTGACGGTCGTGTCCGAGCAGCTCGAAGCCCTGGTCTGGCGCTTCAAGGCCATTCACTCGACCTCGCGCTCGGTGATGGACTCGCTCGAGATCTCGGCAAGCAAACTGCCCGATGGGCTGCTCAGGCAGGCCGTCATGGACTCCGTGGCTCGCGCGCGGATGGCGCGGGGCGACATGCAGGACAACCTCAAGCCGCTGTCCGAATTAGGCGACCCGCACGTGGATCAGTTCGCCTTCATCCTGGAGCGCATCGAGCTGTCGGACACGGATACGGTCGCGTCCGTGCTGTCCGAGTTTCACGACCGGCTACGGACGCGGCGCGTGCTGCGTGGGCGGGCGCACGCCAGCATGTCGGCCGTCAGCCTGACGCGCAACGTGCTGCAAGGCAGTCTGGCCGGCGTCGCCGTGCTCATGCTCGCTGTGCCGGACACTCACGCCTACTACACCGGTACGCTTGCCAACCGCTTGCTGTTTGTCGTGGTGACGCTGGTCGGGCTGGTCGCAGGCCTGTACCTCGGAGCCGAGGCGCAGCGCGTCGAGGAGACGGCATTATGAACCCAACCTTCCCGCTGATCATCTCCGGCCTGTTTGCAGTGTCATCTGCGGCGCTGTCGGCCTTCGTCGCGATGTTCCTTCAAGACATTTTGTCGGGACTGTCCCGCTCGTTCTGGTGGGGCACGGCGAGACGCCGCTTCATGGAGCTGGCACGGCAGAGCCGCGAGGAAACCGGCCCGACCCACCCGCCGACGTTGGAAGAACTGTATGGCCTGCCGCACGTGAGTTGGCCCGTGCTGATAGTCGCATGCGGCGTCGTGGGGCTGGCCGTTTCGATCTCGGTCTTTCAATTCGTGCCGCTGATGCAGATGGCGGGAGTCGCGGCGGCCGCCATCCCCATTGCCGTCCGCTCGTACCTGCGCGCGCGGGGAGAACGGCGGCTGCGCCGGCAGGTGCAGCGCTTCATCACCGACCTGCGCCTGTCGCTCGCCTTCGTGCGTAGCCTGGGCCAGTCGCTCTACCGGCTCGCCGGCGACGTCGGCTCAGATGCGCCTGACTCACGCGGCATCCTGTTCACGCGGTTGAAGCAGTATTTGCGGACTCGCATGATGCCGGAGGAAATCCTGGAGCACCTGGCTTCCGATTTGCGCTCGGACGAATTGCGCGAGCTGCTGGAGCGAGTGGACGCGGCCACGCGCGGCAACGAGACATACGCGAATGCCCTGCAGGCCGTGTCGGTTTCGATGTGGACAGACGAGTGTGCGCGCGCCGAAGAGGAAATCCAGAGCGCGGGCACTCGCATGATCCTGCCGATGGTGGGCGCCATGATGGGCCCCTTGCTCGTCATGGTGTTGTTGCCCGCCGTCGCCCGGTTGCTGGCCGGGCTCACGGTGGCGTCGCATTGACATTCCAGAAAGGAGACACGCATGCGTTTTCTATCGGATCGCCAAGGGAACGAGACGATCGAGTATATCGGGCTGGGCGCCGTCCTGGTCGTGCTGGCGCTGGGCACGTTGTGGCTGATCGGCCAGTCCAGCAAGACCCAGGGCACGGCCGTCAGCTCGTACATTGACGGCATCAACGTCCCGTCCGCGCCCTAGCCGGTAGGGCCGGGTGGCATGATGGATAGGTAAAGGCGGCGGGAAAACGGGAGCCAGCATCATGCCCCGCGCGCGGACGGCCCACCGGAATGGATGTGGGGCAGACCGTTTTCCCGCTGCTTTCCAGGTATTGCGGAAAACAGGGAGGTCTTATGCGATTGCTGAAAGACAGGCGCGGGCTGGAAACCGTCGAATACATCGCCGTGGGCGCGCTGGTCGTCGCGCTGACGCTGGGCACGCTGTATCTCATCTTTACCCGGGTCGGCGTCAAGCTGCAACAGATCAACGCGGGGTTATGAGCTATGAACGGCATCACGGGACTGCTCGTTCGCCTGGTGTTGAGTGTCGGGCTGGTGTGGGCGATGTGGGCTGACGGGCGAACACAGCGCATTCCGGCGCTCGTCGCGTGGGGTGGACTGGCACTTGGCGTGGGCGCAGAAATGTGGCGCGGTCACTGGGCCACGCCCGCGCTACTTGGCGTGCTGCTGCTCGACGCCGACTGCAAACTGCCGCGCTCGATGACCCTGCCGCTCGCACTGCTGAGCGTCGCGATCGCTCAAACCTCTGGCTACGGGCTGGTCGCGGCAACCTGGCTGGCCGCCTACCTGTTGTGGGAGGTCGTGCCACTCCTGGGCGGCGGCGATGCTCAGTTGGTCATGGGCCTGTCCGGGTTGTTCCCCGACCCACGGCTCGTCAGAGGTTGGCTCATAGCCCAGGCCGTCGTCATCCCCGTCCTGTTGATCGGGCGGCACCGGCGGCGCGCTTTTCAAGTTGTGGCGCAGGCCACGCTCGGTTTCCTGAGCCGCACGACGACCGTCTTGCCTTCGCAGGCGATGACGCGCATCCCCGGCGCGGTGTTGATCGGCTTACCGGCTTTGGTCTACGTATGGGCGAGGTGACGATGAAGCACGAACGTGGCAACGCCATCGTCGAGATGGTGCTGGTGCTGCCCATCCTCGTGATGCTCTTGTTCGGCGGCTTTGAGTTATCGCGCGGGATCGCCGCCCATCACGCGCTCGACACGGGCGTCTCGACGGCGGTGCGCGGCCTGTCCATCGACCCGGCGCAGGTTGACTGGGCCGAGAACGCGATTCGCAACTCGGTCGGCGGCAACGTCCTGTGCGCCGGGCTCGGCAGTTCTGTGACGATCCGCGTCTATGACCTGCACGGCGCGACGCTCGCCCCCGACCAACTCAATCTGCTTGGCTTTGGCGCGCCGTTCTGGATCGAGGCGACGCTACCCTTCACGGCCGTCGTGCCGTTCGTGAGCTTGCCGGGGCGCAGCATCGCCGTCGTGCATACCGAGGTGATCGAACGATGGCCGTGACCAATATCGAATGTCCGCGAAGTGTGTCGAGTGTCAAACAGACACGTCATTCGACATTCGAAATTCGGAATTCGACATTCCCGCAATCGGGTCAGGCGGTCGTGCTGGTCGTGGTGCTGCTGCCGGTGTTCGTTCTGCTCGCGGCGTTGGCGCTCGACCTGTACAGCCTGACGACGGCGCGGGCGTGGGCGTATCGGGCCGCAGGGGAAGCGGCGCTGCAGGGCGCGTCGGTTGGGCGAGACTGGGAAGCGTTCTATGCCACGGGCAACATGCGGCTGAACGAGAGCCTCGCCGGCCAGGTCGCGCTGGACACGCTGAACGCGGGATTGTCGCAGCGCGGGTTGTCCGCCTCTTCGATTGACATCCAAGTTCTGCCGGACGGCGGCAGCGTCGCGAACTACCCGCCCCTTGCGCAGGCCGACCAGTGGAACGCGAGCAGTTGGACGTCGCCGCGCCCGGCCGTGGGCGTGTATGTCTCCATCCCGGTCACGACGACGCTGCTGGGACTCGTCGGCGGTCGCATGAGCGAGCTGCACGTGTTCGCCGCCGCCAGCGTGGCGCGCTAGATGATAACGCTCTCCGATTGGATGGCCCTTCTCGGTCTGGCGTTGATGTGCCAGGTGGTGGGCGTCGTCATCGTCGGCGAATGGCTGGGGTGGCGATGAGAAACACGCTCAGGCCGCTAATGCGCTCGGTGATCCATTCCGCATGGCACACGCGCCTGGTTCGCCGATGGTGGCGCTTTCAGTGCCAGCACGGGCATCACAACTGGAGACTGTTTCCGCTGACCCTGGCCGGCCAGAGCGACCGGCTGTGCCACTGTGCTCGCACTGCGGTGCCTGGCGGTATCGGCCCGCTCGAAAGGAACGCAACATGCGAGATCGTTTCAGACATTATCTATGGCTCGCGGGCGTGGCAATGCTTGCCAGCCTGTTCATCACATTGATCGCGCGCGCCGCCACAGGCGGCCATCTGTCGATGCACGTCGGCGCGCAGGTCCCGGCACGCAACGCCATGCCGGACCTGGCTACCTCGGCTATCACCGTCTCGCCAGCTGCGGCTCGCCCTGGCGAGAGAGTGACGTATACCCTCAGCATCACGAACTCGGGCTTCGTGAGCGCGGCCATCCGGCTGACGGACACCTTGCCGCAAGGGATCATGTATGTCACCGGCACGCTCACCCATACGTTTCCTACCAGCTCGACCGTCAGCCTGGACGCTGCAAGCGGTGTGCTCTCGGCGTCTACACCGCAGTTTCCCGACACGCCTGGCGAGAGCAATCTGCCCGTCTCGCAGACGATCACCGTGACCTTCGCGGCCCAAGTGCAGACAACCGGCACGCTTTCCAATGCGATCCAGTTGGAAGATCAACACGCCGCTTATGCCATCGCGCCGGTGACGCTGACCGTCCTGTCGCAGCAGACGTGGCTGCCCGTCGTGCTCGGCGCGGCGACCACACCGATCAGCGTGCCGGTCACCCAGGCTGACCAATTGGTCGTCTGCGATGCGGAGTTCGGCCCTGACCTCTTGAACGGAACGCCGACCCACGGCACTGCCCGCAGCGACGCGGTGACGCCGCCGATGGCGATGGTCGCAAGTATTTACCTGGACACCTATGTGAATCGCTACTGCCTGAAGCGCGTGGTGCTCGTCTTCGATCTCGACGAAGCGCAAACACGCGGCCTGTCCAGCCAGCCGGTTCTGGTCTTGACGCGACATCCAGGCTACGCAACCGATCCCGCGAGGGTGACGATTCAGCGCGGAACGTACACGGGCGATCCCAGTTCCTTCACGCCGGAATTGTGGACCGGCTGGGAAACGCAGCCCGCCGGCGACATCGTCGCGGGCGAGTCGGACGAGTGGCGTGTACCTTTGAACTGGATACCCACCGTCGGGCGCTCGACCTTGATCCTCAAGCTGGCCGACGAGTCGCCCGGCGAGCGACGTAGCCTCGGCGCACTTTCGGCCTGGTTGGAGAAGCCATGAAGCACGCACGCAAAGCGATCATTCTGCTCGTTGCCCTGGCCCTGGCGCTTCCGCTGGCAGGGTTGTTTTTGCCCAGCGCGTCGGCGGCGCGCGTGTACCAGTGGTACTGGGGACACGAGTTCGCAGGCGCCAGTTGTGCTTCAGGCTGGCAGAGCAATGTCCCGCCCGACAACGGCGTCTCTTGCACCGGCGCGGCGGTGCGCCTGGTGAACTATAACCCCAGTTCGGCGGCCGCCATCCTGTGGATCCCCGACGCGGTCGGCGCGGGCTACATGCCGGGCAGCGGCAACGTCGCCATCGAGACGCGCCTGCGCTGGACGGAGATCTCCGGCAAAGCTTACGGCCAGAGCGGCTTTGTCATGTATGGCCGCGCCTACAACGGCGAGCGCCGCACCCAGTCCGGCGCGAACGGCTGGCTCGACTATGCCGCGATGATGGGCTCGCACGCGACGTGGACCGGCAACTTTCAGGAAATCACGACCAAGCAATACAACACCTATTACCCCTGGGCCCTGTCGTACCAGCGCAACGGTTCTGACATCGTCTCGGACTGGTTCACGGCCCGCTGGGAATATGACGCGGCGACTCGCACCTGGCGGCAGCGCGTTTACCAGAATTCCAACACGCAGGGCGCGGGTGCCGACGTGAATCATTCCGGGGTTCTGGTTTACGAAGCGTCGTTTGTGGCCGATACGACGCGCCCGCGCGGCCTGCAAATCGGCAACGACGCCGTGCTAGACTGGTCTGGCCCAGGTACCTGGGTCAATGTCGAGGTGGACTATGTACATGTCTGGACGTGGATGGATGCGACTCCAACGCCAACCGCAACAAACACCGCAACGGCGACCAACACCCCCACTCGAACGCCAACCGTCACGCCGTCGCAGACGCCCACGGCCACGCCATCCAATACGCCCACCCAGACGCCAACCGCCACGCCAACGCACACGCCCACGCCATCCAATACGCCCACCCGAACGCCGACTGCCACGCCGTCCTATACGCCGTCGCCTTCGCCGACAGCTACCAGTACTCCGTCTCGCACGCCAACGCCCACCAACACTCCCACCCTTACGCCGACACCGACCGCGACGCCCGGCCCGACTCTGTTCGATCGCCGCTATCCTTACCTGATCCTGTACGGCGCGCGTCCGCCCTTCAACGGCCCGACGCAAATCCTGTACGGGACCGTCGGCAACGTCGGCGCCAATTACGCCGTGCGCATCCAGGTCTGGCGGCCCAACTCGGACGGCAGCCCCGGCGGCCCGATGGACACCTACTTGGTCTACACCGACAGCAGCGGCAGCTTCCAACTGGACGCGCCTTCCATTCCCGATGCGGATTTCGGCACTATCTTACGCGGGACGTGGCAGGCGCGCGCCTTCCCCGCCAACTGGGGCGGCGGCAGCAACACGGTCGAGTGGGAAGTGGACTGGTTCCCCGTGCATGAGAGCCGCTGATGCTCGCGACCAACTTTTGCTATGACCGTGGGGAGAATGTCGTGGGCCTGATGTCCAGACTGTTCAAGGGATTGTTTGCGCTGGCGCTGGTCTTCGTCGGCTGTTTTGTGGTGTTGCAGGTCGTCATGTACTGGCTGCTCGCCGACCTGGTGCCATTCCCGACGTTTTCGTTCCGCACGAAGGAATGGATCATGGGAAGTTTAGAGAACTATATCGAAGACCCGCAAATGATCACCATCATCTACAACGGCGAGATGTATTCCGGCCCAGGCGATGTTCCGACGAGTATGCCGGTATCCGGCTCCATCTTTTGCGATTACGGAAAGAACGTGATCTGCGCGAACGGCTACGTCTACGCCAATCACACGGGCATTGACATCCCCGTCGCGACCGGCACGCCCGTTCACACCACCATCGCGGGCACCGTCGTGTACGCCGGGCCGAACTCAGATGGCTACGGCAACTTGGTCGTCGTGCAGAACGGCAAGGTGCAAACGTACTACGCCCACAACTCCAGCATCGACGTGACCGTGGGCCAGTTCGTCCAGCAAGGGCAAGTCGTGGCTAAGGCAGGCTCGACCGGCAACTCGACCGGCCCGCACGTGCATTACGAGGTGCGCGTGAGCGGCCTGCCGGTTGACCCGCGCTCGCTATCTCTCACTCAAGAAGGCAAATGACCGGTGAATGACCCGAATACTCGTTACGTGTGTCCAGTTTGCAGCGCTACCTGCGATGCCGAGGCCGCCGCCACTATGTCCTTCATGTGTCATGGCCTGCCGCTGGAAAGCATGACACCGGCGCGGCGCGCGCGGCGCGCGCGGCGCGCGCCGCGCGTGCCCCGTGAACCGGGCGGGCAGCCTGAAAGGCCGGAACAGGATCGTCCGCAGCCGGCGCCGCCCAGAACCGGCCTGGCCTCAGCCCTGTTCTCAGTGAGAGCCGAGCTGCCGCTATTCCCGGTCGAAGATGAACAGGCCGTACTTGAGATCGTCTTGCCGCGTGTCAATGATAAGAATGCCCAGGCCATCAAGACCTTGCTGGCTTCACTGGGCATCGGGCAACCTTTCGCGTTGGAGATTGCGGCCAACTCGAACGGGCAGCGTTTCCTGGTGCGCGGCTCGCCTTCGACGCTCGACCACATCGCTCACCAGGTGCGCGCGGTCTACGGCCAGGTCGAGTGTGTGCGAGTGAGCGCCGAAGATGATCCAGCAGACGTGTTGGCGCGCGAGCTGCAATGCGGGCGAGCCGGCCAACAGCAGCTCGTGGTCGCCGCCGGGCGGATGAAACTGCGTCGCCCCGAGTTCTTTCCGTTGCGCACCTTCGAGGATTTGACCGAAGGCGATCCCATCCTGCCCGTGCTGGGCAGCCTGGCCGGCCTGCGTGACGGCGAGCACGCCCTGGCGCAGATCGTCCTGTCGCCCGCGCGCGACAACTGGGCCGACCACTACCTGGGACTGGCCCGGGCCAAATCACCGCAAGCGCAAGCCGTGTCTCCGCCCGGCCAGATGCGAGTCGCCTTGCTCGCGGCCGGCGTGGTCTGGGGCGTTATCGCGCTGGGGCTGCTCCTGGCGATACAGAGTAGCCTCGCCGAATCGGTGCTCCTGGTCGTCCTGACGGCGGCTATCTGGGGCGGGCTGTTGTGGTGGAGCCAAAAGATCACGCAGACCCTAGACGCCGACCCGAATGCCATCCAGCGCAAGGTCGAGGAGCCAGGCTACCTGGCCGAGTTGCGGCTGTGGGCCGCCGCGCCGGATGCGGCTCAGGCGCGCCGGCTCCTGGGACGCGTTGCGGGTGCATATCGCTCGTTCAACCTCGCCAGCGGCAACGCGCTGGAACTGGTCGCGGACGGATTGCCTGACACGCCGCAAGACCTCTCGCTTGACAGCCTGCGCTGCGCGCAAGTGCTCAACATCAGCGAGCTTGCGTCGATGTGGCACTTGCCGCTGGGCGAAAATCCCGACCAGGTGCGGCACGGGTTGTATCAGCGCTTCGCGCCTGTGCCGTCTTCAGTGAGCAGTCCAGGCAGCGTGCGGATCGGGCAGGCCGTCAAAGGCGGTCAGATCATTCCCGTGGCGCTCTCGCCGCTGGCGGTCAGCCACAACACACTGATCCTGGGTAAGACCCAGAAGGGCAAGACGACCGCGGCCGGGCTGTTGGCCCAATCCATCATGGCCGAGAGCCGCCATGCCCTCGTCGTGATCGCGCCGCACCGCGACTTTGCCGACACGCTGCTCGGGCTCGTGCCGGAGAACCGCGTGGACGACGTGGTGTACGTTGACCTGGGCCGTGAGGATTGCAGCGTCGGGCTGAACCTGCTGGACACGTTCGGGCTGAAGATGAAGCCCGACAAAATCGTGTCCGACCTGATCTCGCTGGGACGGACGATCTGGAAGGACTATTGGGGGCCGCGCATGGAGTCGGCGCTCTCCTATGCCGCGCAGACACTGGCCTACGCCAACAGCAAACTCCAGCCGCAAGAGCAATTCACCCTGCTCGACATCCCGTACCTGTTGTATGCCGACGATGCGTTCCGCAAGCTCGTGCTGGCAAAATACGTTGACGATCCGGACATCTCGCAGTGGTGGTCAGAGTATTATCAGAAAAGCCTGACCGCCACCTTCCGGAACGAGATCATCAACCCAGTGTTGACCAAGATTCACGCTTTCTCGCGCGCCCGCACGGTGCGCAACGTAATCGCGCAGCGCCGCTCGACGGTGGACGTGCGCGACGCCGTCGCGCGCGGCAAGATCGTGATCGTCCACACGGCGTCCGGCGAGATCGGCGCGGACATCGGCGCCTTTATGGGTGCAGTGATGCTCAACTATCTCAACGCCGCCGTGCGCGAGCAGATGGCGCTGGAGCGCGGCGACCGCGCCCGCGTCACCGTCATCATCGACGAATTCCAGAGCATCTCGGGCGTGGACTATGGCGCGATGTTGTCAGAACTGCTCAAGATGGGTGCAAATTTCATCCTGGCCAACCAGGCGCTCGCGCAGCTCGACGCCATCAGCCCCGCGCTCAAAGGCTCGGTGTTTTCCAACATCGACACGCTCGTCGCATTCCAGACCAGCGGCGAGGACGCCGAGTACCTGTACAACGAGTTGGACCAGCAGGTCAGAGCGCCCGACCTGACCAACCTGCGCCCGCACGAGTGTTACCTCAAGACGGTTGACCAGGACGGCAACCGGCTGCCCGTCATCCAGTTGGAAACGCTCGCCCCGCCGCCCGGCTCGCCCCAGGTCGCCCATCGCATCCAGGAATTGATGGCGCGGTACACCGTGCCCGCCGACCGGGTGAAAGACGAACTCGAGGCTCACATGCGTCACTGGCATCAGGATGCTGGAAAGATGGAACAGAGCATCGAGAACACCGTGAACATGGATCACCTGGAAGACGCGTATGAGCGCTTTGACAAGAGCCTCAACCAGCGCGGTTCGCAGGGACAGGACGCGATGAGCAAGCGCCCTCAGCCGCCGGCGAGATGATTTCGCTGTCCGGGTCTGCGCGCCGTTTCTTTGCCTTGCTATTTCAATCCAAACGAATTCGACTGGATGCTGGAGCATGACAGCAGGCGGTTTATCTCGAATCCTCGACGTGGTGGCCGCACATCCTTGGATTGATGTGGAGCAGGCTTCGGCGCTGGCCGGCCTCAGCCGGCGCCAGGCCGGTCGCTGGCTTGAACAGGCTGTGGATGAAGAACTGGCGCAGGTATGCCACGTCGCGGGCCTGTGTACGTATGGGGCGTTGTATGCCCTGACGCGGCAAGGGATGCGCGCCTGGTCGGCGGCGAGTCCCATCGGGCTGGAACGGGTGCTGCTGCAGATCGAGCCGCTGTGGGACACGCGCAACCTGCTGGCCGGCCTGGCGCGGCGCGACGGGTTGACGCAATCCGTTTCACCCGCCAGATTGAGCCTGCCGGCCGGCGCACAATCTGCGCGGGGTGGCAAACGCGTGCTGCGCCTCGACGTCCTGGCCTGGGGCACGCTCGCGCGAAAGCCGGGCCAACTGCCTTTTGTGATCGAATGGGATCTCGGCGAGGTTGTGACCGAAGCGTATCGCCATCGCTTTGATGCGATCTACGAAATGGCGCAGCGGTGTGAGTCTTGCGCTTTTCCGGTGTGGGTGATGGTGACGACGAATCGGGTCAGAGCAGCGCAGCTTCTGTGGCTGTGGCGGAACGCCGCCCTGCGGCACGGGATGCGCGCGCTGCGGTTCTACGTGGCCGAGTGGAGCGCCGTCCTCGGCGGGCAGCCGGATGTGTGGCAGCGCGTCGGGAACGAAGGGGCCCGGTCGAGCTTGTTTCACGGTGAGCCAGGCGAAACCGGCCTCGCCGTGAAACAGGTCCAACCCGATCTCGCCCGTCACACGCCGCGCGCGAGTTTTTCGGCGCAGCGTGTGAGGGAAGAGCCGGGCCAGCGGCACGACCTTGCGCACGCGCACCTGTGCGTGCCAGACCAGTACGCGCGACGCGTGTTGCGGCGCATTGCCAACTGGCCGCTCCTGTCGGCCTCGGAGCTGTCGAGGCTTTTGGCCGACGAGCGCGAGACCAACGTCCGGCCGGCCCTGCGCAGCCTGGTGCGGCTCGGCCTGCTCGCCGAGTACCGGCGCTCGCAGGAGCCAGCGCGCTTTTACCTGACGTCCCTCGGCGTGCGATTGCTGGCTGCCGCCTCCGGTATGGAGCCCAGTCGGTACGTGCACTACCGGCGTTGGCCAGCCAATAGAAAACCGAGGCAACGACTCGCACGAGGGAAGGCGACCGGACCCGTCACGCATACGCGCGGCAAAGAACTGGATGTGGGCATCCTCCTGCGCCATTTGCAGCACACGCGCGACGTGCGCGCCTTCATGGTCTCGCTGGCCAACGCTGCCCGGCATTACCAAGCGATGCACTTCGAGCACGCGCTGGCGATCTGGGACGAGGGCGAATGCCGCCGGTACTACCAAGCGGACGGGCGACGGCACGCGTTGGTGCCGGATTCGGGCGGCGTGTACCGCATCGGGCAAGAACTGTACGAGTTTTTCCTGGAGATAGATCGCGGCACGATGTCGCGCCGGAAGCTCGCGCGCAAGTTCGACTGTTACTATGACTTTCGCCAAACGGGCGAGTACCTGTATGGCGGCGCGCGCCTGCCGCAATTGCTCGTCGTCGTGCCTGACGAAGGACGCGCGCACGTGATCCGCAAAGTGATCCTGGCGCGCGCCCGGCTGGCCCGCGCGACGCCGCTGGATGCATGGATCGCCGTGCAAGACACCCTGGACGCGCGTGGGCCGGCCGCGCCCGTCTGGCGGCACGTCGTCGAGTGGAGACTGCGCTGCTGCTTTCCCGGCTTCGAGAATATGGACCAATTGCCCAGGCCGTTGAACCTGGCGCAGTTGAACCGCGAGGTGACAAGGGACATGAAGCGAGCCAAGACGATCCGGAGACGACACAAGCGAACACGTGAGCAGTGATGAGATATGCTCACACTTTCTTTTTCCTTGCGCAAGTGGAGAGTCTGCCGCACATCAGGTCTCACTGTGCTGGCACTGTTCGTCTTGCTGGTCTCCGACATTCAGGTCGCAGATCACGCCAGGGCGCAGACACGCAATTTGCTGACCAATCCTGACTTTGAGGATGATGGGAGGTTCCTTTTCCAGGATGGGATACGCGAGGTCATGATCCCAAACGGTTGGTTTGCATTTTGGCATGATGCGCCGCCGCAGGACATGCCACTGCCATCCAACTGTCCGCGCCGCTCAGACACCGGCTGCTACTGGGCACGCCCGGAATTTCGAGAAGTGAAAGCGACCGAGTTTCCGAATCGCGTGCATTCAGGTGCACGCGCGGTCAAGTATTTTACCTATGGCCGCATGCACGAGGCCGGACTGTATCAGATCGTCGAGGGAATCCCGCTGGGCGTTCGCCTGCAGTTCTCTGCGTGGATGCAAGCCTGGATGTGCTCGAACGGCTCGGCCTGCATGGGCGGCAGGGTATCGGATGCTCCCGCTCGAATGCACCTTCAAGTTGGGATTGACCCGTGGGGCGGGATAGACCCATGGAGCTCAGACGTGGTGTGGTCGCCAGCGGGAGAAGCGTTCGACCGCTGGCAACTGTTTCAAGTCGAAGCGATGTCGGAGGCGGGTATCGCGACCGTGTTCGTCCGATCTCGCGCCGAGTGGGATTGGCCCCGCCTGAACAATGATGTGTATGTTGACGACGCGCGATTAGCG
>Ga0315279_10003545_pt1 | contig 21636 bp, 15 predicted proteins | sample YL17G06_20_MG_FD_203694 | JGI IMG/M metagenome (GOLD analysis project Ga0315279, IMG submission 203694) | Sediment microbial communities from Yellowstone Lake, YNP, Wyoming, USA - YL17G06_20 | ecosystem: Environmental > Aquatic > Freshwater > Lake > Sediment | place: USA: Wyoming | collected... | reverse complement strand
GCCAGATACGACGTGACGCCGGTCAGGGCAACGAGGACAGTCAACACGCATGCCACCCCAGCCGCTTTCAACTTGCTCCAAAAGAGCATCTCCACCGCTTGCTGTGCCAATGAAATGGCATGGCTGGACGCCATCCCACTGGCAGCGAGATTGCCCGCGAAAGCGAAGCTGGCCGCTTTCGCTGTGGAGGTGACGAAAGCTGTCGAAAGTGCGGCATGGCTGGTATGACTGGTCACCAGGGCCGCGAGCGCCGTCACCGAAAGCGCAATGCCCCGGTGCTCCAGCCGCTTGCGCAGCCGCAGTCGCGCTCGTTCGAGACGATGGGCCAGCGTGCGGCGCGGGACGGCCAGTTCCTTTGCGGCTTCTTCCTGGCTGCGGCCCTCCAGATTGCAGAGGACAAACGGCAGGCGATACTTCTCCGGCAGACTGGCCAATTCCTGGTCGAGGACGGGGCGAAGACTCGCCCAACCGCGTTCATAATCGGCTGGCACCTCAACGTTGGTCGCGCTCACTTTGGTCGCCTCCCGTTCATGCTGCCTGCGAACCTTCGCCGCGGTGCGAACACACAGCGCGACATTCCAGGCCAGTTTGTGCAGCCAGCCGCCGAGTGACACTGAATGTTGGAGAGAAAAGCCTTTGGATTTCTTCGCCAGGGTCAGGAATACCGCTTGAGCGGCATCTTCGGCGTCGGCGGAATTTCCCAGAACGCGCTGGCAAACCCCTAATACCATGCCGCCGTGTCGCAGAAGCAACTCTTGGAACGGGGCTTCTTCTCCCGCTCGTGCAAAGTGCGTCAATAATTCACCATCGTTCAGACGTTCGGCCATAGCAGGCCTCCTTCTGCATACTTATCTGCGCTTGCGGGCGTCTTGGCCAAAGAAAGTGGAAAAAGATTCAGAACTGCACGTCCGGTCCGGTTCATTGCGGCGGTGGTTCAGGCATTGGCGGCTGGTTCTTTAATGCCTTTTTGACCGCGAGGTAGTCGGCCAATCTCTCTTTCAGTTCGTCCAGAATGCTCTCTCGGACACCCTTATCCTTTTCGGTTTTCAGCGCAGAGAGTAGCATTGCGCACACATTCCTCCCGTGTACAGTGCCCACAACGTCGACGGCACTCATGCGGACCCGGACTTCCTGTACGGATGCCGGGGGCCAGAGAACTCGGGCGTAAAATCGAATCGGGACGCCGTGGCCTGGACGCAGGTCTCGTCCGACTTTACCCGGTCCTTAAACCTGCGGACGTCTTTGACGCATCCTGCCACCTGGAGAGCAAAGCGGGAACTGCCAATCTCGCCCACTATGATGGCCCTGCAATCCCGTCCGTCCGGCCAGACAACGTCCTGCGGATGGCCCGGGTACCAATGCCCAACACTTCATCGCCCCCAGCTTCAACTCAGGCGCAGTTCAGCCACAGCACCTCAGGGCCAGGCGGGAGATACGTCATGAACCCGCGCCGCCGCCGCAACCACTTTCCGTCATTTTTGTCCATTTCAGTGAAATGGCGGCTGCCCTCTAGCCTTCTCACCCTGCCGCCGTCTCTCCTCCGGTCGGTAAAGCCATTCCAGCAGGGCTTCCGCCGTCCTGACTGCGCTTCTCTTCAGCCTCGCCGCACTACACCCACTTCGCCAGCCCTGCGGCCATGCGCAAGAGTGAGCCGCAACTGCCACAATACCCATAAGTACGCCTGCCCCTCAGCGGTTTAGCTCAACGGGTTCTATCCGCCCTGCGGCCGGGCAAGTCTCTTCCCAACAGCCGCGCCTCTCGACCGCCGCAGTGCGGATACGCGGGGCGGTGGAATGATGCAGAGAAAGACGCTGCGAGCGAAGATCCCGCGCCCCGGGATCAGGCAAACCAGAAGGCGGTGAGTGCCGCATTCGTGGCCTCCAAGAACTCGAAGGTATTTCACAAGCCCGGCTGCGAGGCGGCGGCGAAGATTTCTGCAAAGAACGTCGTCGAGTACGCCTCGCGGGAGGATGCCATCAGGGACGGGAAGCAGCCCTGCCAGGAGTGCAAGCCATAGACTCTGCATTTGTGCGGCGCCCGCTAGTACCCGGCGGCCCGGCCAACCTCACCGATGAGCGCATCAAGGGGCAGTTGCTCTGGGCTTGAGCGCCGCACCGCCCAGGGTGCGCTGGCGCCGGGCGGCCAGCAGGCCTCAACCAGACGTGCCGTCGCCGCCTGGCGCCCTGCCCGGCGCGGGCGGCGGCTGGCTCTCCAGCTGAGCGAGGCCCTCCACGGCAGCCTTAACCACTTTGCCGAACTGATCCTCCAACGCCCGCATGCGGTCAGCATAGTAACCGCGGCCCTCGAGTATCTCGAGCCATGATAGCAATTGTGGCACGAGCTGCGCTCCAAAACGATCCTCCGAATCCGTGCGTGGTATCAGGGCGACGGCGAGGGCATGCGTCAAGAAGTGGCGGGAACTGCTCACTTGGCAGCTCCGCTGAACACTCTTAAGCTCGGCCGCAGCCTCCGAGCACTGCCGGCGCAGGTCGAGCAGCAGCTTCCTCCGCGCTTCGGCCTCGTCCTCGGGCAGGGGCGTCTGAGCCAACAATTCCTCGGCGCGGCGATCCAGGCTCTGCCGGGCTTGCGCCTGCATGCGCTGGTTGCCAAACTTGCGGGCAAGAAGATAGTCGCGCAGCGTCTCGGCAAGCTGCCCATCGAAGTGCTCGTCCGGACCGGTGACCCACTCGCTTAGTGCGAGCGTCAGGAAGCTGCGAAGCCGCACTGTTTTGTGCTGGTCCTGCGCTGCGGCCAAGTCTGCCTTGGCGCGCGCCAAGTGCTCGGCCTGCTCCCTGGACAGTTGCTTCTGCTGCGCCACTTCCTGCTGCGCCGCATCCGTGCTCTTCGTGAAGGGCTGCCAACTGCGTCTTTGCTTGTCCGCAGGCCTGCTGCAGCCGCGCAAGCTCGTCTCTCTGCTGTCGCAATACCTCCTGCAGACTCTGCACCTCCGCCTCCATTTGCGCCACAGACGCGGTCAGCTCCTCCCGCCGGCTCTGGGCGGTTAGACCCTCGCGCGCTGCGGCCACGACGAAGCCGATCACATCGCCCTGATCGGCGGAGGCGGCCACCAGTTGCTGCAGCAGTCCGTTCGCCTCGGCCGGGCTCAGGCCAAGTTGGTCCAGCCAGTTCTTGTAGCCGAGCGCCTCATAGAGCTCCTCCGCGCCCCATTGGTTCCGCCGCAGCGCCGCCAGCAGGTCCGTGGCTGCGGCTACGTCCTTCTCCGCCAAGCGCGCGTTGTCCATCCACTGCCGCAGACTGTCGAGGAACGGAAGCCTGGCGAGCACGGCGGTAACGTCGTCAGGCGTCAACTTCTTCTTGTGCAACGGCGCGAGCGCGGCCAGCAAGTCCGCGATCGCCTGGTCGTCCCGCGGGCTCTGCAGGCCCGCTTTCTCCAAGAGGTGTTTGAGGCAGAGGATTCCAGCGTCGGCGTCGAACTCGCTGCCCTCCGCTGGATCATCCTGGAGCCACGGGAGCGCTGCGGGACCCGGCTCTGGCACCGGCGGCACAGGACCGGCTGCTGGCGGCACAGGACCGGCTGCTGGCGGCGTCGCCGCCGCGCCTTCCGCGCTTGCAGCAGGATGGGCGAGAACGAGCGCCAGCCGCGACCGCCAGTCCGCCTTGAGAAAGCCGCTGGTCTCGTACAGCAGGAAGCAGTTGTAGAGAGCTTCCTCGGTCGCCTCACGGTCAGGCAGCCACGCCTGGGCGCCCCAGATCAGCGTGATGATGCGGCCCGGATCCGTGAAGTCCCGGAACTCGTCGGCCACGCACTCCGCGCAGGCCTGATCAACCAGCCGGTGGTACTGCGGAGGCAAGGAAGTCTTCGGTGCCTTCGGCAGTGCGACCGGCCCGCAGGCTTTGATGCGCGTGGCGAGCTCGGGACTTTGCGCGCGCATCTCCGAACTCACCGAAACCGCAGTGAAGTCAGCAATGAAGGCCCTGCGGATCAGCGGCGGTTCGAGCCCGAGCCTCTCTTCGAGCGAGCCAGTTCTCCGACGCAGGTTGAACTCGAGGATGGGCACACCCTCAATCGTCAGTTCCCGGTTCTCAATGTTGATCGTCTTTCGTCCGTGCATGATGGCCACCAAGTCGCGCTTGACCCGCGGATCCATCCGGGAGACCTCGTTAAGCCAGACAATCGGCTGACGAACCGTCTCGCACTCGTATGTGACCTCGCCGCGGGGACCAAGGCGCGTTAGCAGGCCGCGGCCCCGCGTCTGCATCATTGAGATCTCGCAATCCTTCGGATCCGCGCCGAACAGAAAACAGCAAAGCTTCGTCAGCCAGCTCTTCAGCCTCTGTGTGGCACCTACAAGGGCCACAACAGCGTGCATGTCCTCAACGACGTCGTCGCGTCTTGCCACCCCGAGGAAGAACACCATGAGCAGCACCGCCCTGTGCACCGGGGTCGGGAGCAAGTTCAGAAAACGAAGGTGCGCGTCCATGTGGCACGGCGGCAGGCGTGACACGGGGGCGCCTTCAAGGAGCTTCTGACCCGCCGGAGTCGTTTGGTAATGCTGCGCGGACCAGCTCAGCAGGCCCGCCTCAATCAAGTGTCCGGCCCGCCTGTGTACTGTCGATCGCGGGACGCTCGTGGCTGTGACCAGATCGTCCAGCGACCGCGGCGACAAGGCGGCGCGCAACAGCGCCGCGTCCGTGGGATCCAGGCCCCCACGCCCCTGCCCATCATCGCCCGCCTTCCCTTTCATAGGTTCAACCTGTGCGTTCACGCAAGTTCCTCCTCCGCTGTGCCTTGTTGGAGCTAGGCAGTCCCGGTCCCATCTGTTGTCCCACATCCCACCGATGGGATGGGACGTGGGATCTCCCTCTGCGTTTCCGTTCCAACCACAGGCTGCGCTACCGATGAGGTAGGGCGCGCCTTAGCCTTGAGTCCAGTAAGGTAGTTCAGTAGGCCCACAGGCAGGCGAAGCACCTCGGTGTTTCCCTTGCGCAGGATCGCATCGCCTGTCAGCTCATTCGTAGCGAAACGGCCTTCGACGGTCTTGCCGCTTGTGAAGGCGACCACAAAGTTTTTCGGCAGCGCATGGACCCGCTGTCCCGACCTGAAGTTGACGATTCGCGCGCCGGAGTCGATTCCTTCGCACAGAAAGACCCAAGGCCCTGCGGGTTCATCTGCAGCCTTGCGTGCAACGACTGCCTCGCGGTATATGGCCAGCAGCATCACGCCTTGGCCGTCAACCGGCTGGTCCTCGGGCCAGAGACTGTTCGCGTCGAGCGTGACTTTGCAGGTGTTGAAACGCCGGTGGCCGCCCCTAGTCCGAGTCATCGTTTCCGGCGGTAGCTCGTGTGAGTTCGCCCACCGGCGCAGAGTGTCCGCGCACACGCCAAGCAGCGCAGCAGCACGTGAGATCGAGTCAAGGCAACCCATGTCTGGTCCTCCCATGAGGATTTCAGGTGCGGGAAAACGGGCGGTGTAAGCTGCTGGATACCAGTTGCTGATGGGTGACGAGGCCGTTAAGTCTCGTTCCAGCAACGGTTACGAGGGCTCAGGAATTCCTAGAATTCTGTAGATTCGCGGTCCCGGTGGCGGGAATTCCGCGGGAAAATATTTCCCGATCACGTGTTACAGTACCGGAAACGCAATATGGAGATGCGCTCGCCGTTGCTCCGCGGGTTTCCGATGAAGTACGATCTATCAGGCTCAAAGCGTATGAGCCTTCGTAGGCGATCAATGGCTTTTCTGACCGTCTCCTTCTGTTGTCCGCTGAGATCGTCGCAGGAATCCATCTTACAGACAGCCGCCGCCAGTTCGTCTTGCGACCACAACAGCAGGTGCGTCACAATCTCAGGCACCGCCTCCTTCCCGTCCTCTTTCTCCTCACTCTCCTCTCTCGCACGGCGGTGAGCATGTTCAAGTGCTACATGGAGCAAGTCTGCGAACTGGCGCGTCAGCGGCACGTCGCCGACTACTGGGCTCCGCCCTTTGCGATCCTTCCGGTGAAACACCCGCAGTCGTTGGTGTGCCACGTCGACCTCTGCGAAACATTCCTTGGCAGGAATGTCAATCGTGAGCGGTGGCTTGTTGCTTGTCGCCGACTTGTTTCGCGCGGCAGCCGGCTTGTGCGTCTGGCCCTTCGGCTTTCTTTCTGGCGGTACTGGTGTGGGGGCGAGCCACTCGTCGAGAGCCGCTTGCCTTGCCGCTTCCGCGGCTTCTGACGGTCGCGAGTACTCAGGAGGAAGCTGACTTTCGCCCAATGTGGTCAGCGAGACTGTCATTGTTTCGCCGTCGCTGTGCGAATCGAAGATGCGGAGCCAGTTTCTTTTGGCTGCAAACGTAATGGCCTCATCAGCGCATTCCTGCGTTCTTTCTTCGTCGTCTTGGAACCGTGTTATGTGAAGGGCGTTCGCGAAGGCGTATACAAACCGATCATACATTGCCGATATGCAGCCGCTCCCCACGCAGATAACAGAAAGCAGTTCGATAGCTTTCTGGGCGAACGTCTCCTCTGTTGCCGAAGAGTCAGCCAGGGCCGCAAGCAGCCTACGCCCCATATCAAGCTCGTACTCCTTGGGTGGCCTTGATAGGCCGAGGGCGTAAGCTATGTCGTCATCGGAAAACTGCCGCGTGTTGCTTGCCGCCGAATGTTTCCGCGCGGCAGGCGGCGCCGGCGCGGCACTCGCGGCGCCCAAAGCATCGTACCCCTTTTGCGCGGCGCGCACTGGGAATCCAAGATTCTCCGGCGGGTTCTGTCCCTTAGGTCCGGCGAAGTCCTCTGGCAACGTGTCGGCTTCTGTCTCAACGCAACCTTGCCGGTACAACACCGTGATTGCGCGGAGGCACTCGTCTTCTCGCAGACTGAGCGCAGCGGCGATGTCATGGCCGGCATGAAAGCCAAGTTTGGCGATGTCTGGGCAGCCCTGCCCCGTGGTTATATTTTCAGGAAGTGGTTGTTGCCCCAGCTTGGGGTTCTTGCTGCTCTCGCCGCTGCACAGGTATTCGAGGATGCGCCGCTGAGTTGAACCCATGCTACTTCCTCTCGCTCAAGAAGCCTGGCTCGCATGTAGCTTTGTGGGAAACGGGTGCGAGTGCCGCTTGTTGCTGGCCAAAGCTACCCCACGCGGACAACATATTCCGTGAAGGCCCGTGGCGCAAGCGCCCGCCACTGTGTACCGCCAGACAGCCTGGCGGTGGCCACGCTCTGTCTGCCCAAGCATCGCACACTCCCAGCGGGATTCTTCCCTTGCTTGCGCCAGACCGCGGGCGTAGCGTTTCAAAAGGAAGAGGTCGGCGGCGGAGCCGGCCTCCAGCAACCACGGACAACTTGAGGATTCCGAAAACGTAATGGCGTTGGGACAATCCAGATTGCGCGCGAGCGCAAGAAACCGCTTTGCAGAGAAACGACCAGGCTGAGGCGCAAGGCTCTTGAATAAGTGAGGCAGCTACTTGAGCCGCGCCCCGCAAGGGGCGTCGGCCAAGTTTGCTGTTCACATATGCCCCTTGGTCGGGGTCTCTGCGAGCGGTGGCTTGGACCGGCGCCTTTTCGTTTCCGAGGAGGAGTGACACATGTTGGACGACTTGGCCATTGACAGCGATGTACTCCTCCGATTCTTCACGCAAGAGCTAACGCTTGCATCCTGGACGAGTATGTTACACTGGCCAGAGATAGCATTTGAAGCGATGATGTCTTGGGTTCAAGTGTAGCGTTGAAAACTGGAAGCGCGCATGAAAGAGATTATCCCCGCAACCACCCAACGACCGTTCTGCCGCCGCGGAGGTGTGGGTGCCCAAGCGGGTCGAAGGCAAGCGGCGGGAAGGGCCTTTGGCGGCGGTTCCGGGGGCGCAATGCTGGACCGGATAGATACCGTATCCCCTGAACCTGCGCAGAACTGAGCCGTGCCGAGTACGCCATAGGAAGACCGTTGAAGGAGACACGACATGAGCGAACCGAGAGACATGAAAGGCCCGGATGAGACCATCGGGCATCGCTGTTCAGGATCGGCGTGCCCAAGGACGACGCGTCGCGAGTTCATGATCACCGGCGGCGCGGCCGCTCTTTCGGTCGGGGCGCTAGGGTTGGCGCGCCCGGCGTGGGGCGACGAACCCAAGCCGCTCCTGACGCCGCTGGCGCAACCCGTCAAGAAGTGCTCGCTTCGGGTGGTGTGGGTCGGCAAAGACGCGGCTGTGCCCGAGGCGGAATCGCTGACGAAGGCGCTGCAGAGCACGGCCCAAAAACTCGATGTGGGTCTTGACTCCGGGACGCCAGACGCGGGTCCGCCCGACGGACTGTTGATCGTGGCTCTGAACGGAAAGAAGGAGGAGGCGCTCGCCGAGGCCGCCAAGGCGGGGGCGGCGCCCGCGGTGGTGATGTGCCCCGCCGGGCAGGGGCTTGCCTCGGGCGCGGTCTGGCAGTTGGGGGAGAGCAAGGCCGGCCTGCTGGTCGGGACTTCCAAGGAAGAAAAGGATGTGGTCTACGGGTTGCGGATGCTGCATGCCGCCTGGAAAGTGAAAGGGAATGCACGCATATTCCGCCTTTCGTTCCACTCCCCCGCCTACGCGGCCGCCCAGCAGCAGGTCCGGGAAGACAAGGCGGCCCAGCAAGAGGCCGAAGCCTTCGCCGACTACTACATGAAGGAGGCCGAGGAGATTCGGCGGGCCAAGTGGTCGGACCTGGTCTATGCCGGTTTCGTCTACGTGTGCATGCGCCGCATCATGACGGCCAACAAGTACGACGGGATCGGCTTGTCCGATTGCCTCCAGTCGTACCGTGCCATGGGCACGAACCCTTGTGTGCCGGCCATGCGGCTGCTCGACGAAGGCATGCCGGCGGCCTGCGAAGGGGACATGGGCGGCCTGGACGTTCAACTGCTGACCCACTGGCTGTTCGGGCGGCCGTCCTTCATCGCGGAGGGGCAGCCCACGCTGCGGAACACCCGCATCAACGCCCACTGCACCTCGCCGAGCAAGCTCAATGGCTACGACCAGCCGCACGAGCCGTTCGACCTGATGTCGCACTCGGAGACCGGGCGGGGCGTGGCGCCCGATGTCAAATGGAAGATCGGACAGGAGGTGACTGTCTTCCGCGCCCGGACGAGGCTGGGCACGGGACACATCGTGTCAAACACCCTCTTCCCGCCCAACGGCGGCTGCCATACGTCCATCGAGTACACCATTGATGGGATGGCCGATGTGGGCCGCGCCGGCACCGGTCTCGGCTCGCCGCACAGCATGGTGTGCTACGGCAACGTCGAGAGAGAGATGGACGCTTTCTGGACGCTGGTCCAGGGGAAACTGCCGTACGTGAAATATCGGGACGCTCCGGCTCCCGCCCAGCCTCGGGTCGAAGGCCCTTCGGAAGGCCCCAGTTGCCCCTGTTGCCGTTGGGCCCATTGTCCGCGAGGATGATAGCGAGAGCACGGAGTGTGGTCTCCACGGCCTGGAGCACCGAACGCAGGTAGAAAGGGAATCATCATGAAAACGAGCCAGAGACCGGAATCCCGGCCATCCCTGCATTTCGCAGCTCATTGGGCTATCGTCTGCCTGCTCGCGGCAGGTTGGGCCTGTCTCGCGGTGGCTGGCGAGGAGGCCGGGGCCGCCGCCAAGGCCGCCAAGAAGCCGCTGATCTGGATACAGATCCCCAATTGGACCGGCGATGACGACAACTGGAGCGGGCCCTACGACGGGCCGGCCACGCGGCGCATGTGCCAGAAGATCCTGAAAAACGAAGCGGACAAGCTCGGAATCGAGCTGAGCAGCGACGCCGGCAGAGTCAAGGAGTTCGACGGCGCTCTGTCCGTGAGAGCGCAAAGCCCCAAGGCCGACATGCCCTTCGTGGACGTCCTCTTCCAGGGCCACCGACGCTTCTTCGACCAGTTCCCCCCCAAGGACTTTGACCTGACCCGGAAGCGCTACCTGCTGGCCTCCACCAACGACCCGGAGTGGCTGAGAACCGGACTGCGGCTGCTCAAGGCCGCCTGGCAGATGAAGGCTGCCCGCGTCTGCGTCGTGACCGACGAAGCCGGGGCGGCCGATAGCACGCATCCGCAACTCGGCACGACGTTCCACCCCGTGCCTCGGGCGCGGCTGGACGATGAAATCCGCAAGGCCAACGAGCAAGAGGCCACGGCCGTGGCCGTGGACTTTATGCACCAGGGCAGGATGGACGGGACGGTCGAGGGGCACAGCGGTTACCAGAAAATGCAGGGGGAGAAGTGGCTCACGCCAGTGGATCCTGCCCGCTCCGAGAAGGCGAAGCAGGACACCATCGCAGCCTCCAAGTTCTACCTGGGCTGCCGGAACCTTCTGGCGGCGGAGAACTGCCAGGCCCTGACGCTCACGGACCAGGCCAAGTACGGCGCAGCGCCGGTCCTTGCCTTGTCGGGGCTTGCCGATAACGGCGTGGCGGCCGCGTTCGACCGCGATGCGACCCTGATGCTGCTGATGACCGGCTTTCTCCTGGACAGGCCGGCGTTCGTCCACGGACCGCTCGCCAAGCAAGGCGAGAAGGCCTTCATGGCCACCTACTTCACCTGCCCGACACGGTTGTGGGGTTACGAGTACGAGCCACCGGCATCGTTCGCCATCGGGCCGGGCGCGGAAGGAAAGGACTTTGGCATCCAGGTGCGCTGGCGCAAAGGCGAGACCATCACGCGGTTGCAGTTGAAGGATTCCAAAGTGCTGATGACGACCGGCAAGGTCGTTTACAGCGACATCACGCTCAAGGAAGGCCACCGTACGGCGGTGGTCATTGAGCTGGACGACCAGCCCGGTCGCCCCGACCCGGACGCCGCCAACTGCGTGATGGTGTATGGCAATTGCACGAACGAGATGAGCTGTCTCGCCAGACTGACGGATTTGGAGTTTCCTGCCGCCGTCGGGGTGCTGGTGCCCAAGTGAGCCAAAGGCAAGCGGCTGGAAAGGCCTTTGACGGGAGAGCCGCTGTAATACAGAACAACCACTGACGAGAAGACAAGACCTATGTTGGGGGGCCAATGGCATACTGTTCTAGTGGGTCAACCAAGCTCGTTTGAAGCAATGGGGCGGGCATCCCGCCCCCGGGTCTGTGCCGCCAAAGAGGCGCTCTCTCCCGATGCGATGTTTCATCTGAGCGTGGATGCTCCACTAGGCCGCCCTGCGCGCCAGCAGCGCCGCAAAGAGCGAAGAGCCGTATGCAACGAAAAGATTCGGGTCCGCAAAGTTCACATGCCATTCCACGGCGCCGGGCACGCCTCGTAACGGCAAGTAGTCGTAATAACCGGGGCGCTCCACCACACGCACCGCAGATGCCGCAGTGTTTACGTTCATTGGCAAGGGCATCGCCCGCCAACGGCTGTAGTCGAGTCGTCCCTGGTGCATGGTTCCCGGCGGACAGGCGATCTCGAAGACTTCCTTCTTGTTTCTGTTTCGCCAAATGGGCGGATGCTCGGCCATGAGTTGCCGGGTCTCAAACTGTAGCCTTACCACAGGCTCGGTGGGACCGTTCATTGGTTACTCCTTTTCCAAGTGCGCGGACCGCTCGGCGCGCGGCGTCCCGCCTCTACCGTGGCAGACAACACCTGCTCTATGCTCAAAGGCGTCTCATACGTCACGCCACCGCTACCGTCACCGACCGTGATCCGCGCACCGCCACCGTCGCGCGGCTCAATAACGATGACGTGGGCCACGTTGAATACGGCCAAGGGTGGAGTCTCGTCGTCCCTGTGAATCAGCGGCAGCTTAATGAATTGAGTCATCCCGCACCTCGTGCAAACTCAGGAGCCGCTTGTCGGCGTGCGTGAGTATAGGCGTCATTCTGCGACATGTGGAGCACTCAGCAACGCAGCACCGAGAAGGAACCGCCGCCCAAGCCCCTGGTGGTTGTGGCCGGCTGCAATGCCCATGCCAGTAGGCGGCTCTTGGTTTCGGCTTCTCGTTTTCGCTATTCTGTGGAAGATGATCGTGGGGCGGGGCGCAGGAAAAGGGAACTTCTGTTCAACCAATCATCAGGTTTCCGATATGCACTTTTGCGGCAGTGCCTTCATAGGTGTGGAGAGGCCAGAAATCGGCGGTTTTTTATGAACACTTCCCAGCCTCCCAGCTCAACCTTAAGAGTTCCCGCACACCGCGCAGTTTAGCCCAACATCTGGTACTTAGGCCACTTTCCCTGGGACTTCCTGTATCTCCCCTGGAGCTCTGGAGCTCAGCGCGTCCCCGAAACTCCCGAATCACGGTAACCCCGCCATCTATGACAGGAATTAGATGCGCATAACGGGCCCTGCCGGATCCAGTCCAATGGCTGCTCACTGGCTCAGCAGATACCAGAGCGATGGCGCTGCGGCGCTCAGTTTCACGACCGTCTTTCCGTCGCCAGTCTGTACAGGAACTTCGTTACGCGGGGCGCCGGCGCCATCCAGCGAGTGAGCTTTCCAGCGGCTGCCCGGCAGAGTGATCGTCGCGGGCACGAACTCGGCGACCGTCGGGCCTTTGCCCCAGTTCGTCGCCACGCTCGTGCGGTCGGCATTCCAGCCCATGCCCTGGTTCTCAACCCTGCCCGCCGCTGCCAGCAACAGCGACTTGGATTCCGCCACGGGCTTTCCGTCCAGCGCCACGAGCGCGAGGCAGGCATAGCCCTGCTCCATCGTTCCGGTCTCAATGCTCACATCGCCCAGCGCGATGCTTCTCCCGGCGATCTTCCCCACGGCCATGCGGACGGCAGGCGCATAGAGAAGAAATGGCCCGCCCGCCTCCCACGTGAGCTCGCCCGTGTCGCTGACACGCGGGGATGCGCGGGAGCTGGCGAGCCGCGCTGCCGCGATCTTCTCCGTGGCGCGGACCTCGTCCGCGCCTTCGGTGAGCCGCACCTCAAGCCGCCGCCGCGCGGCGCTTCCGCGCGGCACCCCCGCTTCCTCCCAGAGCTTGAGCACATCGCCGCGCCCCTGTGCCATGAGGGCAGCAATGCTTCCCTTGGGGATAGTGAGCGTCACCGGCGTGGCGCCGGGCTGCAGCAGCGCGCGCCTGAAAAGCAGCGCCGCCACCGGCGCGAACGCCGTCTGGCCCGCGTGGCCGCAGAGGTCGAAGTACGAGAGGATGCGATTGGCCTCCCAGTCTGTCCTGAAGTCCAGGTAGGTGTAATGATAGAGCGCGTCCCAGTCCTGAAGCGCCGCGATAGCTGAGAGCATGGCGAGGGATTCCGCCGCGTGGTCATTGGGTGCCGGCGTGTTGTACTCGCTGACGCTAAGCGGCTTCCCCGCCAGGCGGTAGGCCGCGATGTGGCCGAGCGTCCCGCCGTCCGGCGCCGCGGCCTGCGTCGTGTTGCGGATCTTCCAGTTCGCGCGGTCCCAGTTGCCGCCGGGGAACTCGGGATGCTGCCAGTAGCCGTGCATGTCCTCGTAGTCACTCAACGTTCCTTCGCGCAGCAGTCCCGCCGCGTTGCCGTAGTCGGCCTGGGTATCGGCCACCAGGGACTGAACGCCGAGGTCTTTCTTGAGGAACTGCATCAGCCCGCGCGTCGCCGCCTGTTCGGTTTCCATCTGAAAGAGGAAGAGATCGCGCTGCGCGGCTGGCGTGCCGCCCGCGTCGCCCAGGGCGAGGCCGTCAATGGTCTTGTCGGCGGCAAGGCCCGTGAGGCCGCCTTCGCGCAGCGAAACTCCGGCGAGGTCCACCACACCCGGCTGATTGCGGGTACTGAAGTTCACACGGCCACGCAGGTTCTGCAAGCCCCGCGCGGTGAAAAGGAAGCTGGCCTGAGTCCACGTCCCCGTGAGCGGGACACTGCGTGACAGGCCCAGATTAAGCCAGGGCTCGCCGTCGTGCATGACCACAACTTCGAGGTCGCGCGGCCCCTCACCCGTCCCTCTCCCCTGGGGGGAGAGGGTTGGGTGAGGGGGACTGCGCGCCCAGAAGGAAAGCGTGTACGGCTTGCCCTCGGCCAGCGGCAGAGCGGACTGCATGAACTGGAGGTGCCAGGACGCCGTGCCCGCCTTCAAGGCGTTCCAGCGCAGAGCCGCCGGCAAGCCCTCCGGGGCGTCGTTCGCCAGGGGCTCCGTCTTCGCCTCCGCCCCGCCCGCGGCCTGAGCGTTCCAGGAAGCCGGACCGTTTCTGAAATCTCCGTTCTGGAGCAGTTCGGCGCCGAGCGGGACCTCGCCCTCGCTCCACGCGGCGCGGAGCTTCTCCGTCGAGCCGTACCTGGTCTTGAGCCAGGCCCGCCACTGGCGATCCAGTTCGGCGCCGAAGGGTTCGGGCAGGCCGTAAACATTCCCGGTCCAGCCTGGGAGCATAGTGTTCTCGTTGTTCAGCTCGATGCAGAGCACCGCCGGTTCGCGCGCGTAAGGATTCCCCGTGTAAGCGTTCCTATGAGTGAGGAGCGCGCGAGCGTAATCGCGCTGTAGTTCGAGGAACGGCGGGTAGAAGCGGTCAAGGACCTTGCCTTGCTGGAAGCGGCGCCTGGCCTCATCGGTGAGGCCGGGATAGCGGCGTGCGACATGCAGGTTCAGGTTGGCGTAGATGCCGTTGGCCTTGAGTTGGGAGATGAAGAAGTCGAGGCGGTCCAACTGGCCGTCATCGAGCGTCTTGCCGTCTTGCGCGAATATTCCCGTCGGCGGCGCGCCGGCATCCATGAAATGGAAACGAATGACGTTGAATCCCAGTTTGCGGAGGTGGGCGGCGATCTTCGGCGCCAGCGCCTTGTCGGGAAAGCAGGCGGTAGCCGTGAGGTTCACGCCGAGGAAACGGACGCGCCTGCCGCGCCCGTCAACGAAATGCCCATCCTGGACGCGGACGAAACCGTCCGCTCCGGCCGGCACTGCGTTCAGAGCCGAAAGATCCGTCGCCGTCGGCGAGGCATCGAGGCCGGGCACGACAAACTCGAACCAGCCAGCCTTGCCCGCGCCGCCGTCTACAGGCGCTTCCTGGGCGAGAACGGCAACGACAGACAGCCCAACGAGCAGTATGCCGCCGAGGACTCCGTAGTGTTGCATGAGTGTGCCCTCCAGGAAGACAGTTTAAGGTTACGCGCGCACCTGCGAAAACTCGAAACCAAAAACCTGAAACCTGAAACTAACGCCTTCCCTCTTCCGATGTTCCCGAGGACTGGCGCATCGCTTTCTCCGCCCAACAACATGAATACGCCAGCGGCCAAAAGCCGTAGAGGAAAATCGGGTCATTGCCGCCGCCGTAACTTTTCCCGATGGCCCGATTGAGGCCAAGGGGAAGATGAACTCACTGCGGGCCTTCGATGCGTGGGTTGTTTACCAACGGGTCGACCGGTATCAGCGTCCACTGCTGAAGCAAGATGGCCAGACTGCCCTGGGCGCACGGGGCTTTCATGCGCAGTTGGTTCACCAGGAGCCGAAGTACCTGGAACACCAATGCAGCGAGATTTCCGATGCGCTTGGCCACTGGGCGCCGGTCAGCGGGAGTGGCGAATGGGGCTCGGGGCGCCGGCCCAATCACTGGTGGGACACGGCCTATATGCAGTTCGCCCTGACAGACATTGTGCGCACTCATCTGTCGGCCCCGCGGCGAAGAACGTTCCCGGTGCCGCAACCATATAAGCCACCCATTGACTACGCTATGATGTAGGAGTTCTCTAATGCGACTGCGGGCGTTCACGTTTTCCTGTCCCTGTTAAACTACGCCCCGCGCGCGTATAATTGTGGCCGCAATGAACTGTTTCGGATTTCTTTCCCTGGCTGGCTGGCTCTGCATGGCGGCGGCCTCGCTTGGCGCGGCGGACGCCTCGCACGCCGCGAATCCGCTCTGGGACGGGAAGGAGAGTGTCGCTCAGTACGCGCGGCGGGTCAATCTGCCGGAGACGCAGACACTCGACTTAGGCAACGCAGTCTCGCTTGAGTTGGTGCTTATTCCGGCGGGGAGATTCATCATGGGCACACCGGAGCCGAAGCCTGTGGATGAAGAAGCGTTCCATAAGAAGATCGTGACAGGCCAAGCGGTCCTTGCCGTGGGCGGCGGAATTCTGCTGGTGCTCATTGGCTTCGCTATCCTGCGAGCAATTCGGGAGAGGCGCAGGTTCCAGTATTCGCTGCGACGCTTGATTGCGATGACGTTCGCTGCCGGCCTGTGCGTCCTGGGCGGGATGCACTGGTGGCATTCAGGTCGGAAGCTCGCGCAGGCTCAGGCAGAGTACAGCGCGGCCTTCGCTCGGTACAACGACGCGGGTGATTACGAGAAACCCGCCCATGAAGTCACGATCACGAAGCCGTTCTACATGGGCAAGTACAAAGTTACTCAGGAGCAGTATGCGCAGGTGATGGGCACGAATCCCAGCCGCTTCAGAGGCCCGAGGTTGCCGGTCGAAACGGTGTCATGGGATGACGCACAGGAGTTCTGCAAGAAGGTCAGCGAGAAGACCGGCCAAACGGTGCGCTTGCCCACTGAGGCGGGATGGGAGTTTGCCTGTCGAGCCGGAACAACAACGGTGTACTACACCGGCGACACTGAGGCGGACTTGGGGCGAGCCGCGTGGTACGGCGTGAACAGCAAGGGGACGACGCACCCCGTAGGCCAGAAAGAACCGAACGCCTGGGGCCTGTACGACATGCACGGCAATGTTTGGGAGTGGTGTCAGGACTGGTACAAGAAGTACGAAGGAGGTGCGGCGGCAGATCCGACAGGGCCAGCTACGGGAACTTATCGTGTTGTGCGGGGCGGGGTCTGGCTCTTCAGTCCGGGGTACTGCCGCTCGGCGGCGCGTTACGGCCGCGCGCCGGTCCAACGGGACTACACCGGCGGCTTCGGGGTTGTTCTCGCTGGACCTCTTTAACCTTTGTTCTTTTGTTCTCCTATCCTTTTCCCTTCGGGGTCCTGGAGGCGGAGCGGGCAGGCGAGTGCCGGCGTGCCTGGCGTGAATGGGAGGCTTGGCGGCAAAGACCGCGACGGGGCGCAAACGGGCGCGAATCTGGGCCAACCCTGGCCGAAGAGAAACCCGGCGCGTGGCCGGGTTCGTTGTGGCTGGGTGGGTAGTTCAGGCGTTGGCGGCGAACAGCCCCGGGGCGGTCTTGCGAAACCGGGCGTCCTTGCCCTTGGCGGCAATCTCGCGAATGATGGCCGAGTACACGGTCGCGTCCGGCGTCTTGCCGTTGCTCTTCCACAGGCCTTTCTCGATGGCCTTCTCGACCATCGCCTTGGCGCTCATCGGCTCCTTGGCCTCGGCCAGGATTTGCGCGCAGGCGGTCAGCCCGCCCATCTTCCTTTCCTTGGGGGCCTTCAGCGTCTTGCCCTTCTTGGCCTTGGGTGCCTTGGCCTGGGGCGGGGGCGCCGGTTCGGCGGCGGTCGCGTTCGCGGGCGCTTCCGGCATCAGCTCGGCGGGCTCGGCGGCGGGTAAGACCTCCGCGTGAACCTTCGCGCGCTTCGCGGTGGCCTTCTTGCTGGTGGCCTTCTTGGCTTGCTTCGACATGTCCTCGTCCTCCTTCTTCGTGGGGCGCGTGGCCCCGTTCCCTGGCCTGCGGACGCCCCCCATGGGGCGTTGCGGCCATCCTGCCAAACCATCATGCAGGTTGCGCTCCACTGGCGTGCAAACCCGCATGGCTTTGACCCCTTTGGAGTTGGCGATTATGGCGGCGGGGATTTGGGCGGAAGCTAGTAGGCCACTCTGGCCACCCGGGCCATAACAGCCCGGCCATTGTGGCCGGCAACAGGCGAAACGCGGTCCACTGCGCGGGAATATCGAGACAATTGTTGCTGACCTAAGGATGATGCGGTGTGGCCTTGAGCGCTGCAAGGAGCTGCTGGAAGCCTGCATCTCGGTTGGTTGCTGGGAACAGGTCAACACGTTGAAGGTCCTGCAAGGTTGTGGTCACATCAATCTCAATTGGCGGAACCTCGCAGGCAGACATTCGAAGCGGGATGAGAAAGATGCTCCCAGGTTTGAATTGGCGGAAGATTTCAATAGCGTCCGAAATCTCAGGGTATATGCCGGACTGCTCTCGCCTTGCCAATTCGGAGGACAGGCACACAACGACGGCGTAGCTGTCGGCCATCGCTTGCCGAATCATCTGCTTCCACCTCTTGCCGGGCAAGATGTCCTTGTCCCACCACATTCTTTCACCAGCCGCGAGAAGGTCAGAACGAAGTCGCGCAACGTCGTTCGTATTGTCGTGACAGTATGACAGGAATACGTGCTTCTTCCGCGGCTTTGTCGAGCGGGGTGGCGCAGGCGACTGTGGGCTCAGCTTCTCTTTGGCCAATGTGGGCGTAGGTGTGTGGAATGCTATGCTGTTGCCTTTGCATTCCACGGGCGGCGCGGCGGATTCTCCCACTGCCTGCGCCTGGACGCCAGCCCGTGTCGGCGTGGCCAACGCCGCGGGCGAACTGGCCCCGGCCTTACCCGCGGTCACAGCGGCGGACAAGGCACTAGCCTGCCACGTATTCAGTTGGTCGACGCAACTCTCAAGATAAAGGAGGAAGCCGGTCTTTGGCGGGAGTTTCCTCTTTCTTGTGTGCCGAACCGTCACCGACTCCCCAGTAGACGTGCCCCCCTCCCTCGTACCGTCATCTCCGTCCTTCGTAGTCGTGATCCAGGGGCACTGCACCGGCTTCTTCTCGGCTTCGCATCTCACACGGCCCCGGAAGTCACCATAGTTGAACGGCGGCGGCATGTGCCTGGCCAGCTCATCAGCCCTAATCAGTTGCTCCAGGGCAAATGTCTTGGGGTCATGAGGATCGACCCACAACCTTCCAGCCATGATTTCCGCGTTCCAGATCATCTGCTCGATAATGGCCTTCCATTGCCCACGCAAAGTCTCCCAGCGCTCATGCTCACTGAGTTCGATAGTGGCGAGCGTGGTAACGCCAGGGGGCAGCGTAACGAATCCGCAGTGTCGTATGAGCATTCCAGAGCGTAACGCATGAAGCATTCCGGCACGCGCCAAGTCGTGCGCTCTGTTTTTCTGGAGTTCGTATCCGAGAACCACCGGCGACAACCCCGCGCAGATAAGGCTCTCGACAAGTATTTGGAGACGCCCCGGTTCCACGGACGTTGAATTACCTGCTGCATTAAGCATTCCAAGGGCATTTACCGCCACTTCTGCGCAACGCAAATCGGTATCGGCAACGCCAGCGCTTTCTAACAACTTGTTGACCCTGTGATTCCAAATCGCACCATCAACAACCGTTGCGATGGAGGGATTACAGAAGCAACCAGGGCTCCCACCGTCAGGGTCTAGCCAGTTCGAAACGTCTCTATATCGTCCAAGGTCGTCGTGGGAATGGTCCAACCACTTCTCAAGGTCGTTTTTCTTCGCTGCCATTGGTGCGCTTTCTTTCACGTGTCCGTCTGTGGCTGTCAGCGCGGGCGCGCCCTGGACGGCAACGGTAGTTTGTGCGGCAGCGGGCCGAGCCTTCCCAATCGGCCCCCCAAGGTAAGACACGATCTCCAATACAAGCTCTACCAGCGTGCCTTCAGCGCGTATGTTCCGAGTATGCCATACATACCCCGGCTGTTCCTCAACAGGCACTTTCCGGCAATCCAACGCCGCGACCCGTGCTGTCCGCAGCCTGTCACACCAAATCTTCAGGGCGCGATACTCCTCTTCGCAACCCAATTGCCTGAGTTCCATCGCCGCATAGTACAGCCGTGCTGCCGGTGTGCCAGGGCGGGGCTTGGTGCGCCGCTGGATCGGCCGCGGATCGTCTGGCACAACCACGAGTTCTTGTTCTGCTGGCGGATACGGGTCGCCCAACCTCACGATTGTTTCCGGGACACCTGGAAACCCGGCTTGCGGCGCGCCCTCTTTGGCCATGCAGACCCTCACGTAGCCGGCAGAGTCAGGAATCGCCTTCACCACCTCATGCTCTGCCGTGGTATCGGCGGCACGTGCCTTTGCTTTGTACGCCTCGATATGCGCTTTCTCCGTATCATAGCCCGCCAGCCATTTTTGTAGACACTCTCGCGTCTCGGCGACAATGCGGGCTATGAGTGCCTCTTTGCCTTCCGCCATGCGCGTTGTCCTTTGTGCGTCCGCGCTTTCTGCTTCTGAACTGGGCTCTACCTCCACACACAGAAGCGCATTCTCGGCGTGTCGCAATCCAGCGGCCAGCCAGCGCACGCGAGTTGAGCCGTGTGGTTCTAGCCAGCCGCGCTGGAAGGCAATTGCCAGCGGCTTGCGGTACGAGTTCTCATGATCAGCCCAGGCCCTATCTGGTGCGCTTCGGACAAGTGCTTCTGCATAAGTCGCGCTGACCTCTTCATGGGCAAACTCCGTGAAGTTGGGATGGAGCTCCTTCAAAAGGTAGACTGTTACGTTAACTAGCTCGGCAAGTTGCTCAACGTGATCAGCTTCAGCCTTGTGAAAGAGTGCGAACGCGGCATCACGCCGGTTGGCAGGCAAACCCTTTAAGGCATACCAGTCTAGAAACTCCTTTATCCTGGTCATTGTAATGCTCCTGTTCTTTCTCAAACCCGTGGCGCCTGAACTTAAGAGTCCGCATGTTCGAGGCGCAAAACATGCGAGTTGTAGTGGGCGCAAGGTGGTGGGAAAGCACGGTTTGGCGTGGCGGCGTGCGGTGATACCTTGACTGGCCCGTCCGCCAGATCATTCCGTGGCTCAATCTTGCTTGAAGCGACCCGCTCACCCGCTTGAACTCCCCAAGAATGCGAAAGTCCACCATTTGCGTCAGACCATATTCATCGCCGCACAATGCATGCATTACTCCACCAACGCCTTGTCCAGCGCCTCACGCGCGTCACTGTAAAAGAGAATGTTGATCTTCGTGGCCATGTCGTCAGACAACTCAAACAGTTGTTTGCGCGCGGAGACCGGCATCAGGAGGACAGTTGCGCCTTTCTCGACCGCGAGTTCCGCCAGTATGACCGCGTTATGAATCGGGTCTACCGAACCTCCCAGGTTGAGGCTGCCGATCACGACGAGGCCGCCCTTGGTGCTTTTCATCAAGAGCGCGCTGCACATGGCCATCAACGCAGCCAACCCCAAGCCGGCGCCGCTGCGGGCCACATCGAACGCGCGCAGTTGCACCGAGAACTCGTGCTGGCGCGGGTCGCGGTCGCCAACCAGCATGCTGCCGCGTGCGTACAGGTTTTGTTCACCGAAGCGCACGCTCTCACGGAAGCTTGGCGGGATCGGCTGGTTCAGAATCTTCACGCCGGCGCCAGGGCCGGTGTTGACTTCGATCTTGAACAATCCTGGGCCTTCATCCTGGCTGCCTGGACTGATTGTCCAAACCTGGCCGGGCGGCAGGGGATCGCTGCCGATGCTGTTCTCCGTCTGAAGTTCTGGTGTCGCCACGAACTTCTCGACCCCATCCTCTCCGAGGTGATAGCTGAAGTGCGTGTTGCGGAACTCGCTGGAACCAATCCGCTTCTGCTGCTCTTTGACTCGCCGCCGGCATTCCAGCGCCAGGCGCAGCGCCCATTCAAGGTCTTCTTCAGTGATGGTGCTTTCCGGGCTTGGATAGAGCAGCTTCAGCAACCCGTTTATCGTTTTCTGGGTCGCGGCGGTATCTCGTCCGCTCAACGCGCCGCCGAACAGCACTCGCCCGTGCAGATTAGAGATGCGGTTGTGTGTCCGCAAGGCGTTCCAGCCTTCGGAGAGGAAATCGCCGACCAGGCCGAAGTGGTCGGTCAGAATCTCCTTCGACATCTTCGGCACATCCCACCCAGGCAAGTAGGCATGGATGCGATCCATGAAGGCCGTGTCGTTGCGCATCTCCGGCGGCAAGGGGCCAAA
>Ga0315279_10003544_pt1 | contig 21638 bp, 14 predicted proteins | sample YL17G06_20_MG_FD_203694 | JGI IMG/M metagenome (GOLD analysis project Ga0315279, IMG submission 203694) | Sediment microbial communities from Yellowstone Lake, YNP, Wyoming, USA - YL17G06_20 | ecosystem: Environmental > Aquatic > Freshwater > Lake > Sediment | place: USA: Wyoming | collected... | reverse complement strand
GACGAAAGTTTCTCCTTAGCCTTCTGGGTCGTCGAGAATTGCGTATACGCAAGCACCGCAATGATCAACAGCACGATCCAAAGCGATACATTCTTGAGAAAGCTATTCATAAACCGCTCGAATACCTCGCCTTACGGAAAACCGGCCGCTGCGTCCCGCCCGCGACCGTCAACTAATGATAACACACCCGCAAAAACCGCACAAATCAAGACGCGCTTTCCGACACCATCTGAGCCCGAGAAGAGAACAACGCCGTAGAGTCTAACACCGTCCGGCCGCTTTTCCTTCCTTGACCTTGCGCCAGCCGCGCTGTCGGCCCACGGGCAAGGGTCGAACGCGCCGCCCGAGGAACGTCTCCACTTTGCTCATGAAACTGTCGCTCGCCAGAGGACGCCCTGTCTGCGTACGGATTCGCAGCAGTCGGATCATTTCCTCATCGTCAGCCTCTGTCAGAACCTCTTCCCAGTCCTTCGGTGATGCCTCTCGGCGCCATGTTGCGACATCCAGCAACCCCGTCGGCTCGCCGCGCCCCGTATGGCACGCGGCGCTAGACCACGGATACCGCCAGGGCAGCCGCACGATCCGCGCTCGAACAGGGTTTCGCTCGACGTAACGAAGCGCCGCCCAATAGTGGTCCTCATCGAGGAGACAGGAATAGAAGCGGTTCTGCCACAGGTGGCCGCTGCGTCCGTGAAGCCGGTTCACGTACTGAGCGTACGCCAAGTGCGTCCGCCCGACTGCCTTTGCCAGCGAATCCTCCCGAATCGGCGTGGCCACCAAGTGCACATGGCTCGTCATCAGACAATAGCCATGAACCGTGAGACCGAACTGCTCCGCCGCCTTCTGCAACAACTCCATGTAGACCCTGCGATCATCATCCACAAAGAATACATCTTGCTGATTGTTGCCCCGCTGAGTGATGTGGCAGGGCACCCCAGGCATAACGATCCGTGCAAATCGAGCCATGACCAACACGGTAACACAGCCGCACGCCCCAAGCCAAATAAATGGTAACTGTCCCCTGTTATCTGAATTTCCCCTGGAATTTCCCCGATGGTCTTTCCCGCTACGTTTACTGGCCGGAGACGTTTTCTGATAGCCTGAATAAGTCGTGGCGGTCCCACAGGATAAGCCCGCAAGATTTGGCAAAAGCAACGGTATCTTTGGTAAAGCCGCTAGGGCAAACGAGCACGCCACGCGCTCCAACCGGCTGCCTGGGCAGCACACCGTTCAGTGCTCGCGCCACATCCACCCCGACCGGAGACGAGTGGTTCTTGCACTGGATATAAAGGGTGCTTTCCACATTCATTTCGTCGTCTTGCCGTGCGACAAGGTCCACGCCGCCGTCCCGAGTTCGCGGCGTTTTCTCAACACGCCATCCCTTGCGCTCCAACAGCGTCTGAACGTGCTCTTCGAACTCCACCCCAGTCATTTGTGAGTGCTCGACCGCAAGCCCCGTCCCGGTTTTCCGTGCCTTTGCATGCTCAGGCGCCTCCAGCCCGAACAAGCCGAAAAGCTCTCCAGCCGTGAGTCCTGACTTCAGATCCATGGAGACATCATCGACAAGGTCGTCGAACAGCAACTGTTTTTCTTCAAGGATTCTATCGATCCTTTCCTCAACTGTGCCTTCACAGGTGTACTTGTAAACGTTGACTGGGAGCGTTTGGCCAAGTCGATGGGCGCGATCTTCGGCCTGATGCTCAACTGCCGGATTCCACCAGCGGTCAAAGTGAAACACGTAGGAGGCTTGCTGCAGGTTGAGACCTTGGCCGCCTGCACGGAGAGAGAGGATGAGCACCTTTCGGGCGGGATTCCGACTGAATTCATCCTTCACTTGTTCTCTCGCTGTAAAAGAGAGGTCGCCAGTGTAGATGAGAGGAGCGAACGCGTCGAGGTTCGAAGCGATTGCACGTACTCCGTACGTCGCGTCGGTGAACTGAGAGAAGATGAGCGCACGGTGGCCCTCAGACTCCAAAGTGCCCAGTCGGGCCCGAATGTCCTCGAGTTTCGCGGAAGTCCCAGTTACCGGGCAGAAGTTGCAGATTTGCTTCAACCTCAGAATAAGCTCGAGTACATTCTCGACTCGGACGGTTTCCCCCCTTTCTCGCAGTTGCACGATACCTTCTTTTTCAGCCTGTTCGTAATACTCACGTTGCCGCCCTTCAAGCTGGAGGGCAATCCGGCTGACAGTTTTCGGCGGAAGTTCGGGCAAGACCTCCAGCTTCTTTCGCCGCAGCTGGAGCTGTTTGTGCTTGGCATACAGATCCGGGCCTGCGGTCAGTCTCGGTGGAGTTTCGTTTTCCCGCAGTGGTGAGAGGAACTCAACAACTGACGCCAGTTCATCTTCGCGGTTCTCAAGTGGGGTTCCCGTCAGCGCCCAGGCGCGCCTGCGGTAGAGCCGCTTACACTTCCTGCTGACTTCTGTGTCGCGGTTCTTTATCGCCTGCGCCTCGTCCAGAACGACGACATCCCAAACGCGCCGGCGTGGTTGCGAGTATGGGTTCTCGGTGAAATCCGAACGAAGCGTCTCGTAACTCACCAGATAGACGTGCGCCTCGATCTTCCACTGCCAGGCCCGTTCGTTTGCTGGGCCGCGAACGGTGGAGACGCGCAGCTCCGAGGCCCAGCGCCGCAGCTCTTTTCGCCACTGGGTAATGAGACCCGCCCGCACAACGATCAACGCAGCCTCAACCCGGCGTTGCGCCACCAGAACTCGAAGCGCCGCGATTGCCTGGATGGTCTTGCCCAGTCCCATATCGTCTGCAAGAAGAAGGGCGTCCCGCGACACCAGTGCTTCCGCACCGTGCAGTTGGTATTCGTGCAGCGGAGCGGGCCACTCCAGCACTCCTTGTGTCGTGAGAAGGAGGTCCACGGGTGGTTGCAGAAGGTATGCGAGCCGTCTTGAGAGCGGAAGTTGAGTCGAGGTTCCCAGTGGTACGGGTTCGGGACGGGTACCACCCGTTCCGATTCCTTGCCCAGAATGGATCGGTTCGGGAATCACATCATTCAGTAGCACGTCTGCAACATGGGCGCTTCCACCCTCGCCGCGCAGCGCGACGGTGGCGCCAAAGAGATTCGTTGCTGGGTCCAGTGTCCATGCAGCGGTTATTGAACACGCAGCAGACCCCAGATCCTCACAGGGCATGAAGAGAAGTTCAGGTATGCCTGCTCTGGGGAAGGGAACCGTCAGACATTCGGGCGGGGCAGACCTCGGCAGCGGAACAGTCAAGCGATTCGAAGTCGAGAGGGCAAATCTTACCGGTCGGCGAAACACGCCCAACCATCGCGCGCGAGGAACGTCCCCCTCATTGGAAACGCTCCACCATGCCGGCCTTGCGCTCATTTTGTGGTACCCAGCTTGTCAGGGTATACCTCACGAAGACCTATGGACGCGCGTTCAAACGGTTCCAGGAGCAGCCCATGGGTGCCAAGAACGTGAAGAAGTCTGCGTTCCAGGCAGTCCTCTGCCGGCATCTCGGGGAACCAGAATATGTTGATGGGCTCGGGTAACGGCATCGTCTCCTCCTTCTCTTCGCCGGACTGGGAAACGACCTCAGCAATGGGTGCAACACGACAGACAGGCACGGAAACATGAATGTCCTGGCAAAACAATTCGCTGTCGACTTCTTTGGCAAGACAAAGGATTAGGCGGGGAACCTTGGGGCAGAGTGACAGCAGTGCCGTGGTGAGCTTCCTTGCGGCGTGGCGCCTGATGTCGGCCTGGCGCCACAAGAACGTGTGCGGAGTGTCAATCTTGTTGTATGTAAATTCGACCGGTTCCCCACTAGCGTTGATCAAGAACAACGCACCTGCGTACCCTGAACCGGAAGAACATGGCTCAATCCTGAGGTAGCCGGCAGTGCCTAGCTCGTCCAACTCAGACACATCACGGTAAGGTATTGGCATCGGCCCCGTCCCGTGTGTTTACCGGAACCTCAAGCAGAGGCTGGATCCAGGGAATTTTCCTCAGTGGGATGTTCAAGATCGGAGTCCTCCGTGTAATCCGTTTTTGTTTCCGCGTCGTGGATGACTGTCTTCCCCTCGTAGTCATACAACCTTCTTAGGTCCCACTGGTTGATCCAGCTTTTGAGTTGTTCACGCATGACGGTGGAGCCGTACCGGCGCCCGGGTTCGAGTGGCGGCGGTTCCCAAGCGTATGCCTTGGTATAGATATCGCGAACTTTTTCTACTGTTCGGCGGACAGCTTCGTCGGACGGCATCTTTAAGGAAAGCGCATCTTTTTGGATGAGCTTCATGCCCCGTTTCGCGTGTGTGGCAAGTTCCTCAAGGGCCTTGGACTCGAGTAGCGCGGGCACGTATTCCAGGTCGTTTTTCGCAGTGGCTTCGAGCACTTCGTTTTCAAAGCCCTCCGTAATCGCGAACACCGTTGTGAGGCATGGAAGCTGCTGGTTCGGTACCTTACCCGCCCACCGCGCCAGTTCCGCATAGGACTTGCCGCGCTGAAGGCGGGAATACCTCCCGATTAGTTCGACCTCGTCAACAAGCAACACCCAACCCGCGTAACCTGCCGCAACCATCAAGCGCGGTAGAAACTGAAGTCGCTGTATCGCAAGGTCCTTTTGGTTTACTGGTCGGATCGAATACGTTGATCTCTCCCCGTAGGCCTTCAGGAGCTTTTTCAAGTCACTAGCTCTTATAGCCTCTCCCGACCAGAACCTAATGATGCGGTCCATGTCCTCATCGGCTTTTGTCAGGTGTTTGACCAGGAAAAGGGTGGCGGCAAAACGGTGGTCCAATTTGCATTCGGGGTTGTGGACCCAGCGCAGAAGATCGTTGTAGGCGCTGCTCGGAGGGTTGAGTCCCAGCGCCATCGCAATCTCCCCCAAGGCCGACCCTGTCCTGCCCGGCGCCACGGCGGAATGAATGGCAGACCGGTAGAACTTGACCGGATCGTGCAGAGGGGTCTCCTTACTGATGACCACCTTGCTGCAGATAAACTTGTCCCCCAATGCAATATCTTGAAGATACTCGAGAAGATGGGACTTCCCCGTTCCGAAGCCGCCTCTAACCAAGATGCCTGGCATTTGTTTGCCTTGCGTTCCATGCTCTTTCGATTCGCGTAGCCGATCCCGGAATACCTGTTCGATGGCAGGCTGTTCGCACCTTAGGGCGCCTACAGCGTCCCGGTTCGGGACACCGGCACGCAGCGCTTCAATGGCTCGGCGGCATTCCACAGGGGAGTCGATATTCATCTCTGCACCTCGTCTCGGGGCTTAAGCCGGATCAACGGAGAGAGTGGATTGGCCCGGTGTTCGTCGCGGACTTCGTCCCAGATTCGCAGCCGGAGTGCATCATAGCGCCATACACTGCGGCGACCGTGTTCCTGTACAAACGAGCTTGGTACGATTACGACGATGAAGCAGTTCTCCATTTCGTCCACCGCGTCGACGCATTGACGCAGCGACTCGTAGGCGTCCAGCGCCGTCGCCTTCGAGTAATAGAGGCTGTCATCGTCTGGATCCCTTGGCCGCGGCCTTTGGGCAAGGCAACGGGAAATGTCCAGGGCAAGGACAAGGCCGTTCTTCCCTGCCCGCGTTATCCAATGAGACAGGGAGGAGAGCATGTGCCGCGCGTTATGCCTTGTGATCTTCTGGAAGACGAGCGCGGGCTTCATTTCTGAAATACGGCGCAACGTCCCCGTGAGCCAAGCGTGCACCACGTCGCGCGGAGGCCGCGCGCTGTCCGGGTCAAGCGCCGCCTGACACAGGCGGAGCATCGCCAGGCGAAATTCCAGACACATCCGGTAGTCTTTGAAGATTTCCTGTTCGAGTAGCCCCTTCAAATCCGTCAAGAGAAGGCTTGGGTCCCGGCTGTTGAGTTCGGCGATTCTATGAATAGAAAACTCATGTTGTTCCGAGGGAACTTTGTAGCCGTTTTGCGGGAGGATCCGCGACAAGAACGAAAAGGCCAGTTGGTCCCAGTCAACCTGCCTGGCGATCGCGATCGCGTGGAAAACCTTGTCAATCATGTGCACTTTCGTTTGTGCTGCATCAATGAACGCAAACTGATATCCTTCGTCCCGCGCGCTCTCCTCGAGCTTCTGTCGCAGCTCTTCGTGCTCGGCGTCTTGGGATGGCACAAGGAACTTCACTGATGCTCCGCCATCTCGTATGAAGGTTTGCAGATACTCCGTGCGCGCGCGATCGAGCCACTCATCGAGGTCAACGTACATACGGGTTCTCCCTACTCGTCTTTAGTAAACGAGATGGCATAATAGCGCTTCCTTTCGCCGTCCTTTGTCACGACGGGGAAAACCTTCCCCAGCGGCTCCCTGCCGGTTGCAGGGTGTAATCTGAAACCCGCAGGAGCGCCGGCAACGGTCTCATCCAGCAAGTAAAGGTCCCGGGCAAACTCCTGTTTGGAATACTCCCTTGCCTGTCCGGGCAACGGGGTTAGCAGGCTGTAGATCTCCGCCAGGGGCGCCAGAGTTGGCGCTGCACGACGCCCTGCGCGCTTCCTGGCAACCCAGTAGTCGTACGCCTCCTTCAAGGCTTTGAGGAACGGTTCCGGTCTGAAACGGACGGGTCTGTTCTGCAACTCCCTCAGATGATTCACGACTACGGAGGGCCGGAGATGGGTGTCTCTTTGCCTGTCGATAAACAGAATCTGATCGTTTGCGGCAACCCGCATGAGTGATGGATAACAGTAGACTTGGCCGTCCAACTCATAGACCTTTAGGCCTTGCCCCTTGGCGGTCTCGACGATCTCCGACACGAAGGAACCGTCCGAAAGGTAACTTTCGATGTCGAAGTTCCATCGCTGCTGGGTAGTGACAAGCTTCTCCCGAAGCCCCTCAATGCCCCGCTCGGCATCGCGAAGATATCTGGCCAGGTCCTTCAACTTGCCAACCTTCGCCGCGCCATGCACCTTGTTCAGAGTTGACACGGCTTCCCTCGCAGCCTTCAGTGCGTTTTCGCTGTCCGATTCAGCTTGCGCAAGCGCCTTCTCCAGCTTGGTCATGCCTTCTCCTCCACCGCACCTATGGTTTGGGAAACCTAGATCCTGCGAAACCTGCTGACACCTTGTGGACACCTGGACACCTGGGGACGCTACCCATATTTCCTCCTCGCTCGGTGGTCTTGAGGGGCCGACCCGGCTTGCGTGGGCAGATGGCCCGGTCCAGTAAATGACTCAAATCCCGTCTTTCCCGTCCCGATTCTCGCTTGGGCGTTGCGAGAAACCACTCCGCGCTCCGCTGATTCGTTCTACAAATACCCTACAAATACCGCAAATCGCCCTGAATAGGGATCACACGCATGATTCAACTCCAGAATAAACTAATTGTGCGCGGCTGCTCCATTTGTTGTCAAGCATTTTCTTTGTCGTTATAGATCAGTACCATGTGCGTTATTCAACACGATCAAGCACCACGTTCGGACTAATTCCGGGGACCTCCATGATAAGATAACAGAAAACAGGGGACAGTGGAGCCGGTGAAAAAGTAGGGATCTTCTTCTGCCCCCATGTTCTGGCCCGCTCGGCGGGTATTGAAAACAAACAGGTTACGATCTGGCATGAAGGTCATCGCAGTGGTACTATTGGCTTTTTCACCGGTTCCACTGTCCTCTGTTATACCTGTTATAAGGGTTTCACGGCTGGCAGAGTAAACGTCACCGTGGTTCCTTTTCCGACCTCGCTGACGAGCTCGATTCTGCCTCCTTGGGCTTCAACCGCGTACCTGCAGAATGTCAGCCCCAAGCCGTAACCGACCGCGCCGCCGGCCTTGCGGGCTTCGACTTGCCCGAATTTGCTGAAGACTCTCCCAGTCCATTCCCGTGGGATGCCGGGACCCTGATCGATGACGCTGATCGCAACCATATCGCCCGCGGCAGGCGCCGCGTTCACCATTATTGTCGATCCCGGACGGTTGGCCTGAAGCGCGTTTGCCAAGAGATTGATGAGAATGCGCGAAGCCAACAATCTGTCGGCAATAACTCCATTGAGCGTCGGAGCAACGTTCGGCGCCAGAACGACGCTCTTTCTCTCCGCCCAAAGCGCAACGTTGCGAAGACTGGACTCCACCAGTTCCCGCACATCGGTTGCGGCAAGGTTGACGGGCATCTTGCCGTTCTCGAATCGCGCCAATTCCAGCAGCGTTTCGACGAGCTGCAAGAGACGATTGCAGGACACTCCCGTTGCCCGTACAAAATCGCGATCCTGCTCGTTGAGCCGGTCCGGGGCAAGGTCTAGCAGGGGTTCCAGTCCGTACAGCATGTTGGTCAGCGGCGAACGCAGGTCATGCACCAGAAAATGCATGAGATCATCCCGCCGTTCGCGGGTAACGCGCACGCTCCAAAGAATGTTGCTGAAAAGCGTGAACGATCCGAGGCGCACGAGAACGTTCCAAACCGGGACCATCGGATGCGAGTAGAACTGGCCTCCCATCCAGTCCGCGAGAAACCAGGCGCCTGCGCCCAGAACCGACATCAACTGGCCTTCCCAGCGCCCCACAAAGAAGGTAACAATTGCAACAGGCGCCAGGTAGCATATGTCGATGGCAAGTTCCGAGCCCGTGACGTAGTCGAAGAAGCCGAACGCGACAACGAGCGCAAGACCCAAACTCATCAACAGCCATTTCGGCTGCCGGCCGAAGAACCCGATCAACGCCGCCATGAACTGTCTCCATGAGCCTCGCTCGATAACGTGAGGTTATTCATTCGCGCGTTCTCCCTCCCAAGATAACGCTTATCAGGCGCTGAATATTGCAGATAGCAGGACAACGGGAACGACTAAGTCCTGCGCTTATGGACGTTCACCGACAATCGACTCGATGTATCCACTTGCCAGATCGGATAGGAATTCATCCTTCTCGGCGGCCATCTTCGGGCCCGCTTCGCCTTGCAGTTCCTTGAGGCGCTGCGGTGAGGGCTCTTCGCCTCTGCTGACCAGTTCCCCTTTGAGAAGCTCCTCATCGATCTCCTGCGCTTTAGTGTATTTCAGTTGTAACGCCAGTTTGAAGTCGGCCAACGCGTCATCCTTCTTGCCCAACAGGAATTTTGACGCGCCCGATATTACCAACAGCTCTTTTCTTGCCGTGTCATACTTGCTGTCGCCTAAGGCCTTTTCAGCTAAAGCCAGCGCCTTTGTGCGAGCTTCGCGTGCTTCATCCGCCTTGCCTGCGGCGTCCAGATGAAAAGCCCTGATGGTATAGAATCGCAGCCAGAATTCCTCGTCTTTCTCCAACGTGCCATATAGCTTCTCTGAGACATCCATCTTATTGAGCATCGGAATATTGACGTAGTTGTCGTAGGTATTCTCGGACCTGACGGATTGCAGCGCTGCCTTAAGGGGCTCTTGCTTGTCTCTCGGGAAATTCTCGAAGTCCTCTTTGAACAAGGTCAATCGGCAGCTCTTACAACTGTACAGGGTCCGAGTGTCGATATCGGGCCACAAGAGGTACTGTGTTCTGGACGACAGAGACGGGCGACAGACCCCGTAGCGCAAGATCGACTTAAAGACGTTCGACGTGCCGCAACACGGACAGTTGACCTCACGCGGTCGGATACCGTCTGCATATTCGCGCGCCAGTTCAGTCAAGTAAGAGTCCCGTTCATAAGTAGACCCCTCGTTCTCCTCGGCGAAGTCCTTGGCCATTTCGCTGAGACTCGTTTCGTTGGCTTCTTCGCCTTCGCGAATGAGTTCTCTCTTTGCGGCCTCCTTGTCGAAAACACGTTTCTTCGTGTATTTCAGGTGAGCCGCTTCATTGAAGTCGGCAAATGCCCCATCATCATCATCCAAGAGGTGCTTCATGGCGCCCGAGATGACTATCAACTCCTTTTTCGACTCAATGTTCGCTCCGTCATTCGCCATCTTCCGTGCGAGATCAAGGGCCTTCTTCCTTGCTTCCCTGGCGCCGGTTTCGTTACCTGTCTCGCCGTAATGGAATCCTTTCACCCGATAGAACAAACACCAGAACTCGTCGTCTTTGCCGAGGACTGCATAGAGCTTCTCGGCGGCGTCAAGTTTCTGGCTCATGGGGATTTCGGTGTAATTCTTATACTCGCGGTCGAACCTGATGCCTTCGAGCAGGTGTCTGATCGCATCCACCTTATCTGGAGGAATATCTTCAAAATCCTCCATAAACAGAGTCAACCGGCATTTTGCACAACTGTAAAGGCACTCGCTTTCGGTGTAAGGCCAGAATACGTACTCGTATTTTGTCGGCCAGTAATAGATGTAACCCCCGCAACTCATTACGGACCTAAACGTGTTGGCCGTGTCGCACACGGGGCAAGAGACTTCGCGGTCGGCCCAGGTGGTGGCTTCTGCATTCCGGACCAATGCCAAGCCAATCAACCCAACAAACATGACGCCCAGCCATTTCCTGGACATGATTGCAGCCTCCCCAATGTACAGTGTGATGTGATTTGCCAAAAATTCACTAGCCACATATTGCACTGTCGAAAGGGACTTTTCAAGGGCTATCGCTTCGACCTAAGACGGACTCGATTCCAGTGTGCCAAGGGCGCCCAGAACATCCATAAAGAGCAGACAGGGAGCAAATAGGGCATAGCGGAGCCGGTGAAAAAGCTCACAGTACTGCTTCGATGAGCTTGATGCCAGTTCGCAACCTGTTTGTTTTCAATACCCGCCCAGCGGGCCAGAACATGGGTGCAGAAGAACATCCCTACTTTTTCACCGGCTCCACTGTTCCCTGTTATCCAGACGCGGTGGGCCAACATAAATGGAGCGTTCGTTTGGTTCATGGTGACTGGTGGTGCTACTATGGCGGCGCAGCCGGGGATTCAAGCCACGCGACCTTGTTCGAGAAGCGAACCTTTTGACTAGGTGCTGGCTCTTGGGGCGAAACGAAAGCCGCAGGGGTTTGAAGGAGGCTTTGGCGCCTCTGAAGATGCCGAGACCCGCGGGGAGACGCGATGACGGGCCTTGTGTCCCGATTCTGAGAATGTGCGCATTAAAAACATAAGCATAGAGGGAGTGCTGCTTGCGTTTGTACGGGAGGGTCTCGCAAGTGAAGGTTGCCCGATACACGGTCCTGCTGCTGCTGGGGGTGAGCCTGGGAGTGGGTGCGCTCGGGTATTGGTTCAGCGCCCGGAGGACGATCTCGGATCTCAAGGAGCAACTGACCCAAGCCAAGGGCAGCCAGAAAAACCTCCTCGAGCAGAAACTGGCCAATGTCCGAACGGGGGACGTTCGGGTGCAAGGGAAAATCGAGGCGGCTGAGGCGGTGGCGGTGAGTCCGCGCGTGGAGGCGCCGATCGCCCGTGTGCTGGTGCAGGAAGGCCAAACCGTCCAGGCGGGCGAGGTCCTAATCGAACTGGCGGACACGGGTCTGCGCGCGGCGCTCGAGGAACAGACCAGCGTCATGCACCTTGCGTCGCGGTGCCTTGCCGATGTGGAGCGGCGCTACCCCGATCGGGAGACGCTCTATCGCGAGGCCGTCGAGGACGTCGAGTTGACTTACCGAAATGCCGTGGCGGCGTTCGAAAAAGCCCTCGCTGATTCCGAACGGGACATCGCGAAGTACGCCGTGGAACTCCAGTCGAAACGGTTGGAGGTAAAACGGATGCATGAGCTCGCCGCGGAGGCGCTGGTGTCCCAAACGGATTCGGAGAAGGCCGAGTTGGATTTGAAGCGCGCCGAGTTTGAGGCGGAGGCCGTCAAGGCGCTGCACGCGGACCTCCGGCGCAAGGTTGCCGCCGACGGGGAGTACGTTCGCCTGCGACAGGCCGAGTTGGACCGCCAACAAGGGCTGCAACGGGCTGAGGAGGAACGAATCACGGACGCGGACTTGGCGGGAGCGCGCGCGGCGCTGCAAGAAGCGCAACTACTTGTCGATCTCGCCAAACAGAACATCGAGGCGGCTCAGGTTCGCGCGTCGATCAAAGGCGTCGTTACGGCGGCGAGCCGCTCGCCGCGCCTGAAAACGCTCATCGGCTCGAGCCAGACGGGCACGGGCCGCGCGCTGAGTTTCGAGGAACTGCGCGAGGTGGGCAAACAGGTGAGCCCGCGCGACATCTTGTTCGTGATCGAGGGCCTCGACGCGGTGGTGGTCAAGATCCAGGTCGACGAGATCGACATCAACCGCATTAAGGTCGGCGATCCTGCCCGCATCACGGGGATGGGCTTCGCGGACAAGCCGTTGAAGGGCGAGGTATCGAACATTTCCCCGAAAGCCACATACGTGGCCGAGGGCATCACGACGTTCGAGACGACCGTGAAAGTGATTGAGGAGTTGGGGCGGGCACGACTGGGCATGTCCGCCGAGGCGGCGATCCTAGTGGGAGGAGCACAATGATCAAACTCGATAGAATCTCCAAGACCTACGGCGAAGGCGAGGGCGCCATCGTGGCGCTGCGCGACGTGGCCCTCGAAGTCCGAGTCGGGGAGCGTTTGGCCATCATGGGGCCTTCAGGTTCCGGGAAGTCGACGCTGCTGAACATCATGGGTCTCCTGGATGACGCGGACAAGGGAGGGAAATACACGCTCGTGGATCAGGACGTTTTGGCCATGAGCGACGTGGCCCTCAGCCATCTGCGGAACCGGACGTTCGGGTTCATCTTCCAGAGCTTCAATCTCCTCCCCCGGTACACGGCCCTCGAAAACGTCGACATGCCCATGCGATACGCGAATGTGCCGCGCCGCCAGCGCCGTGATCACGCACGCGCCGCCTTGGAGGCCGTGGGCCTCGCCGATCGTTCCCATTCGACGCCATCGGAACTCTCCGGCGGGCAACAGCAGCGCGTCGCAATTGCGCGCGCCCTCGTGAATCAGCCCAAGGTCATTCTGGCCGATGAGCCCACCGGAAACCTCGATTCGGCGTGCGCGCAAGAGATCATGGCCACCCTCGACGAACTCAACGAAAAAGGTCTGACGCTTGTAATGATTACGCACGCGGCGGAGATCGCCGATCACGCAAAGCGGATCGTTCAGCTTCGCGACGGACGCATCGTGGATGAGGAGATCCGCGCATGAATCTATCCGCCGACCTCATATCAGCCTTGCGCCACTTCCTAAAACACAAGTTTCGCACCGCGCTCGCGCTCTCCGGCATTGCGGTGTCGGTCGCCAGCATCATTGTGCTGACCGGCGTCGCGGATGCCATGCGGCGGGATAAGGCGCGCTATTTCGAGGAAGCCGGCGCACGAATGGGCCAGATCGTCCTGCTGGACAAGCGGGGTCTGGAGACACTGCAAGGAAGACCTCATAAGTACGAGGCGCGGGCCTTCTTTCAGTATGACTCGCTCGATTACAAGCCCATCAAGGACTGGCGCGAGATCGACCGTATCAAACAAGCATGTCCGAACACCGTCGCCGCGATCTCGCCCATCGTGTACAACGGGAAGTTCTCTCAACAAGCCGAGATGAGTTCGGGAAGCCTGAAAGATGGAGTCTATTTGTTCGGCGTAACGGACGATTTCTTCAACTGCATCGCCCCGAAACCCGTCGCGGGACGCACCATTTCGCGAGAAGATATGGAGACGGGACGGCGCGTAGTCGTCCTCGCGTGGGAGGTCGAGCACGCATACCTCGCGGCGACGCTTGGAGACGCCGACGACCCGGACAAAGGCTTTGACAGGCTCAAGGAAGTGTATGGTGAAGGCTATGACTACACGGTTCTGCCAAGACCGCTTCTCGACAAAGGCACTCCGTTCCGGCTCGACGGCATTCCGTATGAAGTCATCGGACTGATGCCGCCGGATCGGCCCGTCTTGGAGAATTTCATGCGCTGGAATTGGGGGGCGTTTGTTCCCTTCCCGCTCGAGCGAGAGATCACCGAGACCGGCGCCACGAACCGCTTCGTGTTTTATCCGAAAGGGACGACCGAGGCCGCCTTCGCCGAATTGAAGCCGCTTCTCGAGAAGACCTACCCCGGCTCGACCGCCGTGTTGCAGTCAGCCGAGGCATGGGCCGCTCAGGAGCGCAACGCCCTTGCGGCCACGACGACGGGGTTCCTGTTGATCGGCTTGGGCACGCTTATCGTTTCTGCGATGGCCGTGATGAACACAATGCTCGTTTCCGTCAGAGAACGCCGGCTCGAGATCGGAATTCGAAAAGCCATGGGCGCAAGCAAGAAAGCCATCGCGCGCCAATTCACTAATGAAACCCTGTTGCTCGGTGCGGTAGGCGCCATCGCGGGCATCGCCTTGGCGTTTGCGCTCGCCGTCGGCGTCGAAAGCACACAGAATGGCATACTGATCCCCTTGTTGAAAGCATGGAAAGCGAAGTACGACACGACCGCCGGCGGATGGGCCATGGAACCGCGCGAGTGGGACCTCCGGTTCGGCTTCATGGCGGCTGCGTCAGTAATTGCTGCATTCGTGACGATGGCGGTGGCGCTAGTGGCAAGCCTATTGCCCGCGCGTGAGGCGGCCGCGATGAACCCCGTGGCGTCGTTACGGAAAAGCGGAACCGATCTCGGAAAACGCCGCCAGGGAAGGGCGTTCCGCCTTTCCCGCATGTGGTGGTTGCGCCCCTTCACCGAAGATCCCGAGCGCACGTGGCTGGCCGTTTCCGCGATGGCCATCGGCGTCGCCGTCGTCGTGATGTTGACCTCGATTGGCGAGTACCAGCGGCTCAGGGCGGCCGAATGGGCCAAGTTCGTCGGTGCCGATGCCGTGAATTTCCGTTTGTTCGGAGGCGGCGACGCCAAGTGGGAGGAACTCCCGAAATTCGACCTCGCGTTTGGACGGCGACTTGAAGCAGAGTGCCCGCACGTGAGGAAAGTATGGGTTGAATGCTGGGGAGGCGATCACCCGGCCTCTCTTCGAACGGCCGCCGTTACCATTGATGACGAGGCGAAAAGGAATCGCTATCGCGTGTGGGGCGCCGACGCCATTCCGGCAGGGCTCTTCGATTACTACCCGCGCCTGCGGCTCAAAGCCGGCCAGGACTTCTCGCAACAGGACATCGACAATCGCAATACCGTCTGCCTTCTCGATGAGCACGCGGCATCTGTCCTGTTCCCGGAAGGGGGCGCCCTTGGCGGCACAGTCGAGGTAGGCGGAGTCGCCTTCACCGTGAAGGGCGTCATCGCCCAATTCGATCCATACGAGCGGGAGCCTTGGGGCGGCGTGCGCATACCGTACTCATTCCACCGCTCCGTTCTGCAAAGGGACGGCGCCTACTGGCTCACGGCGCGGACCACAGATCCATTGCTTGCACGGGAGGAGATCGCCGCGCTCTACGAGAAAACCTACAACGCCCGGCTCACTGAGAGGCTCGGCCACTTCGACATGATCGGCACAGAGCAGGCAGGCGCGCGCAAGCAAGCCTGGTTCCACGCCGCGGTCGTTATGGCCCTCGGGATCGGCACGCTCGTCGTCGGCGGCATCGGCATGATGAACACCATGCTCATCAGCATGACCGGCCGCGTCACCGAGATCGGCATCCTGCGCGCGCTTGGGGCGACACGCAAGCGGATCGTCGGACAATTTCTATTCGAGTCCGTCGTGCTTTCACTGGGTGGTGGGATTGTCGGCGTCGCAGTCGGGGTGATCGTTTCCCAATACGGATTGCCCTTGCTCTGCAAGGCCTGGAACCAACAAGAGCTTTGGCCCACCGCCCTCAGCGCACACTGGCCCATCGTCGCCCTGCTTTTCGCGATAATCGTGGGCGTAATTTCCGCACTCGGACCCGCGCTGAAGGCAAGCTTCATCCGTCCCGCCGACGCCCTCCGCCTCGAGTGATAGACTCCGACAGTGTTATCTGTGTTATCTGAACCTAAACTCCGGATGAGTATTTTGACCCTACGCGGCGAAGACAAGTTGTTCATTCCTGTAAACTGTCAACGATTGACTCACATTGTGTTCGGAAATGTACGGAACATCCGTGCGAATCAGATGGTCTAAGTTGTTTACTAAAAAGGCTTTAATTGCTTCCATTGTATTTGGCACATAAGTTGCATTTTCTGAAAATACTAAAAGTGCTTAATTCTGTAATGGAGGCAACAGCGGTGTCTGATTCAATGGGTCCAACGGAGCGAGTTTCCGTTCTCGGATTTTGCACGTACACTAACAGACCGGTACGCGATTCTGGGAAACACAAGCCGCAGAAGGCGGTCGCCATTGGGATCACTCATGAGGAACGCCAGCACTATGAGCAGGGTTCTCTTAGCCGAAGGAAATAGACCGGCCGGCGGCGAGGCGCTCGAGAAGGCCCGGGACAATCCACCTGACATGATCATGACCGAGCGCAAACGGGCGGAGGAGAACGCGGACCGGGCAGGGCGGGAGTGGCAACGCACTTTCGACGCTACAAACAGCGCCGTATGGATTCTGGACCGAGATCAAAGAGTGGTGCGGTCCAACAAGACTGCGGAGCGGTTTTTCCAGCGTTCGTGCGACGAGTTGATAGGCAAACGCTGCTGTGAACTCGTTCACGGCACCGAGGCCCCGACCCCCGAATGTCCGCTCCTTCGAGCGCGCAACAGCCTGCTGCGGGAGTCCCAGGAACTGCAAATCGGCCCGGGGTGGTTTGAGATTACAGTGGATCCAATCCTGGACGCGGACGGCCAATATGAGGGTGCTGTCCACACCGTCAGCGACATCAACGAGCGCAAACGGTCAGAGCATGATCTCCTGGCCTCCGAGGCACGCTACCGGCGGCTTTTCGAGAGCGCCAGGGATGGAATTCTGATTCTCGACGCCAGTACGGGCGAGATCGTGGATGTCAATCCGTTCCTCGTCGACCTGTTGGGCTTCGACCATGAGTACTTCCTGGGCAGGAAGCTCTGGGAAATCGGTTTGTTCAAGGACATTGCCGCCTCGAAGACGGCCTTCCTAGAGTTGCTGGAGAAAGGGTATATCCGCTACGAGGATTTATCGCTGGAAACAAGGGATGGTCGACTAATCGATGTGGCGTTCACCAGCTACGTCTTTCTCGTGGATTCGACCAAGGTGGTTCAGTGTAACATCCGCGACATCACGGAGCGCAAGCGGGTGGCGGAAGCCTTGAATCTGCACGCCAGGCGAGCCCAGGCCTTGCTGGACCTTCAACTACTATCACACGCACAGGAAGGTCAAGTCCTGGACTTTGTCCTTGATGCTTGCTTGAGCATAACGCAAAGCGAGTACTCCTTTGTCGGCACCATGGATGAAGCCGAATCGGTGATGACCATCCATCGCTGGTCGAAGGCGGTCATGGCGGAATGCGCGCTTCCGGCCCAGCCCATCGAGTATCCGATTTGCGCCGCGGGACTGTGGGGGGATTGCGTCCGGCAGCGAGAGCCCGTGATCTGCAACGATTACCAGGCGCCGCATCCCAACAAGAAAGGGCTTCCCGAGGGGCATGTGTCAATCCGTCGGTTTGTCGCTATTCCCGTGTTAGATGGGAATCGCATTGTCGCGGTGGCGGCAGTGGCCAACAAGACGCGCGACTATGCTGAAGCGGACGTCGGCGCGCTGTCCACCCTGCTCAACAAAATGTGGGAGATCCTGTCGCGGCAGCGAAGGGAACGCGAACGGGAGACGCTGGAGGAACAGTATCGTCAGGCACAGAAAATGGAGGCCATTGGGCAACTGGCCGGGGGCGTGGCGCACGATTTCAACAACATCCTGCAGGCGATGGTCGGTTATAGCAGCATGCTGCTGGACCGCCTGCCGGAACACGACGAGACACATGAATTTGCCGAGGAAATCGCCCAAGGCGCCGAACGCGCCGCCGTCCTGACCCGTCAACTGCTTGCGTTCAGCCGCCGCCAGATCCTGGAGATGGAAGACCTGGAACTCAACGAGGTGGTCCACGGCTTGACGAAGATGATTCGGCGCACAATCGGCGAAGACGTTGAGGTGGAGGTCACGGAAGGCCGTCGTGTGGGCATCGTCCATGCCGACCGGGGACAGATGGAGCAGGTGCTTCTCAATCTCTGCCTCAACGCGCGGGACGCCATGCCGGAGGGCGGCGCCCTTACTATCGGGACGGAGAACGTGGTGATGGACAGCGAATACTGCGACGTGCATGCTTGGGCGTCCCCGGGCCGGTATGTGTTGCTCAGTGTTACGGACACCGGCTGCGGCATGGACGCCCAGACCCAGGCACGCATCTTCGAACCCTTCTTTACCACGAAGGAATTGGGCAAAGGCACGGGGCTGGGATTGGCCACCGTCTACGGAATCGTGAGACAGCATCAAGGTATGATCCAGGTCTACAGCGAGGTGGGCAAGGGAACGACGTTCAAAGTGTATCTGCCAAGCTTCGAACGCACGGCGACGACGGTAGGGACCAAGGTTGTCGGACGCGCCCGAGGCGGCACCGAGACCATTCTTGTAGCCGAGGACGACGAAGCGTTGCGGAAACTCGCGGCGCGCATTCTTGAAAGCGCCGGGTATACAGTCCTGTTGGCGGCCAACGGGGAGGAAGCGCTTGATGTCTTTGAGAAACACACGGCGGACATCGATCTGTTTCTGTTGGATGTGGTTATGCCGAAGATGGGCGGGAAGGCCGTATACGATGTCCTGCGCCAGCAACACCCTCGTCTCCGGTTCCTTTTCTCGAGCGGATACAGCACAAGCGCCATTCACACGGACTTCGTACTGAAAGCGGGTACTGATCTGATCCAGAAACCCTATGCACCGGATGCGTTATTGCGCAAGGTGCGCGAAGGCCTGGACCGGACTGACGAAGGTCCGGCCTCCGAATCGGACCCACGGGAGGAGGAAAGTCCCCAGTGAAGGACACACCGGCAAGAAGCAGAGAGAGTACCGGCGCATGTGAGCAGGTTCGCGTGATCGTTGCGGACGACGACGAACACCTGTTGAACCTCGTCTCGCGCCAACTGCGAGAAAAAGGGTATGAGTGTGAGACCGCGATCAATGGCGCGAAAGCGCTGAAGGCACTGGGCGAAACGGACTTCGACGTTGCGTTGGTTGACCTTGAGATGCCCGATGTCGACGGATTCCAGGTGCTGGCCGCAATGCAAAAGGACCATTCGGACACGATTCCGGTGGTATTGACGGGAGCCGGCGACACCCCGCGCGCCGTCCGGGCCATGAAGCTGGGCGCGTTCGATTTCCTGGAGAAGCCCTGCAACCCGCATCTACTCGAAAGCGCGATCCGGCGGGCGATCGAGTATCGTCGCGCCCAACAACATGCCCGAAAAATGGAATCGGAAGCGGCCGAGTGCCGATCTGCCCTGCAACTGGAGCGGGCACTGAGTCAGACACGGAAGCTGGAATCGGTGGGACGCCTGGCGGCGGGGATTGCCCACGAGATCAGCACCCCGACGCAGTACGTAGGCGACAATATCGAATTTCTGCAAATAGCGTACGACAGCATCGTCAGCCCGATGGGGATGTTCCGTCAAATACTGGACGCTGCCGCCGCCGGCAGTGTGGCGCCGGAACTGCTGTCCGAGGCCAATGAATTGGCCAAGAACGCCAACCTCGAATACCTGATGAGCCAAATCCCTCGCGCGATTGAGCAGTCCCTCGAAGGTGTCGAACGCATCTCCTCCATCGTCCAGGCCATGAAAGAGTTCTCGCATCCCGGCGCGGCGGAAAAGACGCTCGCGGACCTGAACCAGTGCATTCGGAGCACGGTCACGGTATCGCGCAACGAGTGGAAGTACGTGGCCGACCTTGATACAGACCTGGACGGCGCACTGCCCCCTGTGTGTTGTCTGCCGGGAGAGCTCAACCAGGTGTTCCTCAACCTCATTGTGAACGCCGCACATGCAATCGGCGACGTGGTGGGCGACGGCGCGGAGCGCAAAGGGAAGATCGTCGTGAGCACGCGGCGGGACGGCGATTGGGTCGAGGTCCGGATTGCGGATACGGGTCCCGGAATACCGGAGGAAATCCGCGAGCGCATCTTCGACCCCTTCTTTACGACCAAGGAAGTAGGCCGCGGTACGGGCCAAGGGCTGGCGATTGCACACAACGTCGTGGTGGACAAGCACGGAGGCACGGTCACGTTTGAGAGCAAGACCGGCGCCGGCACGACTTTCATCATCCGGTTGCCGATAGAAGGGAACAAGGGAAGTGCTTGAGAAGAGGCCGCGCATACTTTTCGTGGACGATGATCCGAACACGCTCGAGATGTTGAGGCGGATTCTGCATCTGCATCTTGACACCCTCGAGGCGGATTTCTGCGAGAGTGTTGACAGCGCACTCGCGGCGATAGAGGGGCGGGACTACGACGTGGTGGTCACCGACGTTCGGATGCCGGACAAGGACGGCTTCGTGCTCTTGCAGTCTCTCCGGAATTCTGAGAAAACGCGCCGGCTCCCCGTGATCGTTCTGACGGGTGATTATGACCGTACGCTCAAGCGCCGCGCGCTTGATCTCGAGGCGACGGACCTCTTGAACAAACCTGTCGGGAGCGAGGATCTCCTGGCGCGCATTCGCAGCGCGCTGCGGCTCAAATCGTATCAGGACCAGTTGGCGAACCAGGTTGCGACACTGGATGAGATGGTGCGAGAGCGCACGTCTCAACTCGAGCATGCCCATCGAGAGGTTGTGTGGCGGCTTGCGAAGGCAGGCGAGTATCGCGACGACCAGACAGGCCACCATCTTATCCGGGTGGCCTGTTATTCCTGGGCGGTCGCGCGCGCCATACACAAGGACGCTGGGTTTCTCGAGCTGATCTTCCTTGCGAGCCCGCTTCACGACATCGGAAAGATCGGCATTCCCGACCGAATCTTGTTGAAGCCTGGGGCGTTGAGCGATGAAGAGAGAAGCTTGATGCAGCAGCACCCGATCATGGGCGCCGAGATCCTCTCGAACATCCCAAAAGCCGCGGAGATCTCGTTTTCAGCCCTGGTTCGGGGTCCGCAAGTTGATGACAGTAAGGCCGAGATTCCGCTACTGAAAATGGCCACAAGCATCGCCCGGCATCATCACGAGAAGTGGAACGGGTCGGGCTATCCTGACGGGTTGGCGGGATTAGCGATTCCTATCGAGGCTCGAATCATCGCACTCGCGGATGCCTTTGACGCGATGCTGACCCAGCGTCCGTATAAGGACCCACTTCCGGAAAACGATGCGTTGCGGGTCCTTTCCGAGGATGCCGGATCGCACTTCGATCCGGAAATCGTCGAGGCTTTTCTCGGAGCGATAGATGAGGTGCGGGCGCTCCGGACGCGCTGCGGAGAGGCATTCTCGGTCAGTCCGCCTTCGGAAGGGTGTTATGAAGCGCATATTGTTTGTCGACGATGAGCCGAACGTGCTTGAGGGGCTGGAACGGATGCTGTTCCCCATGCGCAAGGAGTGGAGCATGCATTTCGCCAAGGGCGGCGCGGAAGCCCTCGAGTGCATGAAACAGGCGCCCTATGACGTGGTGGTGTCGGACATGCGGATGCCGGATATCGACGGTGTTCGGCTCCTGAGCGAAGTGATGAAGCTATACCCTCAGACCGTCCGTTTTATTCTTTCCGGCCAGTGCGATCGTGACAGTGTGCTCCGGTCCGTAGGCCCGACGCATCAGTTTCTGGCGAAGCCGTGCAGCGCCGCTACGCTTAAGACCAGCGTCGAGCGCGCCCTTGCCCTACGGGACCTGCTCCGCAATGAGAGTATTAAGCGCGTTGCCAGTCAGACGGATGCCTTGCCGGCCATGCCGGACGTGTATGCCAAGCTGATGATGGAGATAAGATCGCCGGACCCGTCGATGTCCGCGGTGGGCAAGATCATCCAATCGGATGTCGCCATGGCCGCGAAGAT
>Ga0315279_10003543_pt1 | contig 21649 bp, 19 predicted proteins | sample YL17G06_20_MG_FD_203694 | JGI IMG/M metagenome (GOLD analysis project Ga0315279, IMG submission 203694) | Sediment microbial communities from Yellowstone Lake, YNP, Wyoming, USA - YL17G06_20 | ecosystem: Environmental > Aquatic > Freshwater > Lake > Sediment | place: USA: Wyoming | collected... | reverse complement strand
TTTATTATTGGTATCACAGAACACGATAAAGTTTGGTGCCCCTGTCGCTGTGTCAGCATCAGCACTTGCCAGTGCACTTCTTCTCTGGTTATCTGGACTCAAATTCGTCGCACAACTCCTTTGCGCGGGCCGCTTGTTTCTTCCAAAAGTCTGGAGAAACGCAACCAGGACTCTCGGACACTTCTTCACAGTGCTCCATCCAGCAATAGCAGCAGTACCTGCCGGTGACGTCGCAGCCCCACGAACCAAAGTATTTGCGAGGTATCGATCGATCACAGAACATGCAGGTTACGCATTTCCTGGCTCGCTGCTCTGTCTTGCCTTCCGCCATCTAATTGGGTGGACGTTGTTAACTGATTTTTATTTTGATTTTTTGGCTCCGCGGTCGGCCACGTCGCACCAATCTATTTCGTGATGCAGCCAGTCGGAGTTCAATTAAATCATCTCATCTCGTCCGAGATCGCCGGCGGATTCCTGGTCACCTCCCCGGACAAGCCGGCACAATTTCGACTCGTCATGCGGGGCACTGCCACGGCCGCAGCTCGCCGAAGCGATGACAGAGAGGACAGCTGCTTCGACCCAATTGAAAAAAAATGAAACGGCGGCGACGCGCGGATCAGTTGACGCTGGGTCCGCCGGCGTCGTCGACAGTCACGAGCTTCATCGCCCGGTGCAATAACCAGTGCGAGGCCTCGTGCAGCGCGAGCGCGGACGACCCGAGGCACAGGTTGGCCCACGCCCGCCAGCGCCAGAGCGCCGCGGCGGAGGCCGGGCCCCGCGCGTCAGCGGCGATGGAGAGCGCCGAGAGCGCGACCAGCGGCGCGCCGAACGCCAGCGCGTGCGCGACCAGGCGCGTCACGAGCGCCGCCGAGCCGCCTCGCCACTCAGGGCCTATCGCGGCCGTGATCGCGCGGCAGCAGCGCCATGAGACGGCGGCCCACAGCGCGCAGGCCTCGCAGACCGTCACGGCTCGCGCGTGACGCGCGCCCGGCGGCACGAGCTCGAACGCCAGCGCCGCCGCGCACGCGCACGCGAGCGCCGCGTCCCCCGCGGCGTGCTCCGAGAGGCGAGCGAGCTTGATCTGGTTGCGCCGGGAGCAGAACGTGCGGAGGCGCAACGCGTGAATATACATCATGAACGCGAGCAGCTCCAGCCAGGGGATGGCCATCACGAACGCGTCGAGGCGGTCCAGCGGGAAGGCGGTCCAGCGAGCGGCTCCCGCGATGACGACATCGAAGTAGCGCGTGGTCTGCAGCATCGCGTACCAGAAGCACAGGGCCTGAGTCCACACGACGCGCAGGGCCATCGCCGCGACCCTCGGCGCGACGTCTGCGCCGCGCGCCATCCACGCCCTCGCCGCGACCAGCGAGGCGGCGCATGTCGCCACGGACGCTGTCATGGCCCACGTGTCGCGGCTTCCGCAGATCAACGCACCGAGCAGCATCGCGCACAGCGCGCACGCGCATCTGCCGAGCTCGGCCGGAGACGCGAGCGCGACGGCCTCGCGAGCGCGGAGCATCCAGCCCGACAGCGCGGCGGCCATGCAGTCCGGCGTGATGACGATGACGTGCGCGTCGGCGATGGGTAACAAGCCGTGGTCCGCCATCCGATCATCGGGAGCGCCGGGCCATCTCTTCCTTATGACGACGCCGCAGAGCGATTCACGGCGGCTACATGTGCGCTCTGCTGTGCATCGCGCCATGTGATCTCGATGGAGATGTCGCGCGAGCACTGGCGAAAGACTGGGGAGCGTCTGCTGCTCGCCGCCGCGTGTGTCTCTGCCGCGATCATCGCCGCGGTTCCGTGCGGTCTCCTGCTGCTCTCAGACGGCGCGGCCCTCACGACGCTCGCGCTGTTCGCGTTCGGCGTCGTCTCTCTGCTCCTCGTCATCGCGATCTCGAGAGAACGCGTCGCAGTCGCGGCAGCCGAGAGCGCCTGACGCGGGAATGAGCCGCGGTGACTACAATCGTCTCGCGATAAATGAAGAAGAAGCGAGAGCGATGCTTCTCACTTTCTCGTATCCCGATCCGAGGACCTGCTCGTTCTGCGGGAGGAGGACGCCGGCGGACCGCCCGGCGCACGTCTGCAGCGCGTGCAAGACGGAGTCGTACTGCGACAGGGCCTGCCAGATGGCCGACTGGGTGCGCGGGCACTCGCACGCGTGCAAGTCGTTCCTCTCTCTCGCGCGCCCGCGCCCTCTGTCAGACGACGGCATAGCCGCCCTGTTCTCCACGCCGGACCTGATGACGAAGGACCAGCGCTGGAAGATATCTCGAGCCCGGCCGGACGCCTTCTCGGGGAGATACGCGACGATCGGCGCCATATTCCAGAGCTACCAGGTGCCGGTGTACACGGTGGACGAGGGGGACCTCACGAAGGCGACGAGAGACCTGTCCAGGGACTCGCCAGCCGGCAGCACCCTGTTCGGAGTGATCCTGGTGCGCTACCCCGGGACGCCTCTCGGCGGCCTGGGGAGGGCGCTGGAGTACCTGTCGAGGGACGGCTACAGCGCGGCCATCGGCCTGGGCGCGGAGTGCCGCAGGAAGCTGGCGGAGGCCGTCATGCTCGGCCGCAGGGAGCCATCCGCGGGGTTCCTCCAGCCGAGCGAGTTCCCCGCCGGCGGCGGCCCGGCTCCGCCTCGCGCTCCGCCTCGCGCTCCGCCCGAGCTGAGGTACTACAGGGGCTACCCTGCCACTCTGGAGCACCAGTTAGACGCGCAGAAGCTACTCGGGAGGGCGGTCGCGTCCACGTCCGAGCCCGGCGCCGACGCCAAGACGCTGGCCGAGACCGTCGCAGAGGCCGTCCGCCTGATCAGCGGAGCGATGCCCGATCTGTTGCCCATATCTCCCGCCGGGGCGCGCGTCACGGCTCAGCAGTGGCCGGCGCTCAGGAAGAGCGTCACGGAGGCGTACTCTGCGCTCGACAACATGGACCTTGCGATGTCGGCGGACAGGGCGCTTGACGCGCTGATTGTGCTCGGCGCCATCAAGAGCAAATGAATGAATTTTCCTATTCGACGACATCGCGCCTCTTCCCGGCCTCCGCGTATCTGCCTCCGCACTCGGGGCAGACCCTGCCCGGCTCCTTCCCGATCCACGCGTCGATGCAGGCCTTGTGAAACAGGTGTCCGCAGGCGGTGAGGAGAGACGCGTCGAACGTTATCGGGTCGAGGCATATCGAGCACGCGGTCTTCTCCGCGTCGTACTTGGTCCTCAGCTCCTTGTAGGCCTCCGCGACGTGCGTCGGGATCTGCGGGATCCCCTGCACCTGGCGCAGCAGGTCCAGCGCCTGATAGCGCTCCCTCATCTCCGCGTAGTACATCGCCCACCCGCACCTGCGCTGCCTGTCCATGTTCTCCGCCTTGTTCTTGTATGCATCCTTCTTGCGCTTCAGATGAGTTTCGCGGCGGTGCCCGTGATGCTCTGTCGGCTTCTCCTTCGGCATTTGTGAGCTGATCTGATTTTGGTGCCAAGAAAAAAACGACACGATTTTTTGTCGGTCCGGAGGCGTTTCGATCGTGACGTCACCTCGGTGATGTCATGCAACTGTGAAAAAAATAAATGAAATAAATGAAATAAAGAGACCAGGTGTGTGAAACGCCAGAAGCAGCCGCGGCCATGCAGGGCTACGTGTTCTACAGCTTTGCCGCGTTCTCGATCGCTTCCGTCGCCCGGTCGACTCTCATCGCGATCGCCGGCGTCGGAGCGTATCACTTTTTGGTGCTTCTGCCGGTGTTCGGGCCTGGAGAGAGTCCGATGGAGTTCTTCTTGCTCTGCCCAGCCGTGTTCATCATCAGCGCGGTCGCCGGGCACCTGACAGCTCGCATGCTCGGTCACTGCGGCACGTTCGAGCTCCGCCCGCGGTGGTGCATCATCTGCGAGGGTCAGTGCGTGATCCGAGACAATGCCGCGACGCCGGGCCCCGCGGCCGTCCTGTATCGTCTGACCGCGGGCGTTCTCACCTGCTGCGGGTCCGCGGCCGCCGGTCTGGTTTTCGACATCGCGAAGATGGAGTTTCAAGCGTTGTTCCCGCTGCCGGCCTTTACTTGTATCGCGGCGGTAGCACTCGTGACGATAGCGGCATACATGGCCTGGTCATTCGAGTTCCGGTCGCCCGGTCCGTGGAACGATCTCAGGAGGGCCGCATCTCCGTATCGCTTTGGTCATGCGAAGTTGGTTGTGATAGGGGATGACGACTGGGTCAACGACACACTCGCGCTTCACGTCATGTTCTCAGTCATGGTGGCCATTGCGTCTGACATCACGACGACCGTATTTCGGCGAGTTCATCTCGTCGGCTTTTGGACGGTTCTTGGGACCGTCGTATTCTATGCCGTGCTAGTCATATCGTCGATGACGGTCCAGGGCGGCTCGGTCTTCGGCCTTGGACGCGCCAGGCGTCGAGCGAGGCTGCTTGCGCCACCTCCGGTGCCACAGGCTGGCGCGCACATCATCAGGGAGGAGAGGCGCTGATATCACTGATCATTCGTCGTTCTTCTTCTTCGGAAGATGATGTGCCTTGCCTGCTTGCACAACGGTATGAAGAGTTGATAATAATGGAGTTCGCTCAAGTCACAAATTCACAAGAGTCACGATCGTTTCGCCGGGATCAATCAAACGCATCTGACAGCCGCCCTCTAGACCATCCTGCCGCAGCAGGAGTCGTCGGCGCGCCTGTCGGTCCTCCCCCTGACGCCCATGCACCAGAAGAATCCGGCGCAGCACGACGCGCCGAGCGCGAACACCGCTATCGCGAGCCCGGCGCACGCCGGAAGCCACTCGTACAGGCCGAGCATCGCGAGCGTCCCGGCGCCGGCGCCGACGAACAGCAGCGCGACCGCGACGGCGGTTATCCAGGTGCACGCGTTGAACGAGGGATCCCCTCTGCGGCACCAGCACGGACAGTTCGGCTTCTTGTCGTCCCGGCAGCGAGCGCATCCCTTGTATCCGACGAGACACGTGACGACGCAGGCGTCGCATCGCGGGCTGGCCGCGCGGCAAGCATCGACGCCGCAGTCTTCGCAGCACTCGTCGCAGCAGCAGTCACAGAAGCACGAAGAGAAGCAGTCGCCGAAGAAGCAGCCCCAGCAGCAGTCGGTCATCTCGCCCAGCTGGCCTCGGACGCGCTCATCGTCCTCCGCCATGCGCTGTCACGGATCTTCTTCACGCCGAATGCGGCGGTGCGGTGCGGCGCGGCCGCTGCTGCTGCAAATAAAATGTGAAAAATAAATAAAAACAAAAAATTGAACATGAACCGGCGCGGAGCTCGCAGGGGACGATGATGATGCCAGGGGAGACGCGGACGGCGCGGAAGGCTGCGATCGCGTTCCTGTGCGGACGGCACCCGCGCTGCGGCGCCAGCTCGCTCGTCCGCTTGCTCTCGGGACTCGTCGCGCGCGACATCCTCGAGCACTTCGACGGGCTGATCGAGCGGGAGCCCTGCGATGTCGCGAGAGCTCCCGTTCATCGCAGTGATCCCCGCCGTATAGAGCTGCTGTTCCGCATCAGGCTGTTCTGGCCGATCTTGATCGGCCAGGTCACAGACGGCACTCCGGTGTTGGTCGTCGGACGCGGCGTGATCTACGAGCTGAAGACGGAAACCGAGAGCGTGTGCGACCGCGCATTCCTGATAGCCAAGCCGACCGGTCGCGACTGGCAGGTCGTCGTAGAGCTCGCGACCGCTTTTGTGCGCCCACAGGGTCCGGGACCTTTGTTCTTTGCAACCGAAGAGACCGTCGTGCTGTTCGATCGCGAATCGGGATCCGCGTCCCGCGCCACGTGGGTCCGCCTTGTCGACATTCCAGAGATGAGTCTCGATACGCTGGCTCCGCCGTCAGACAGACGGATGCCGAGCGGCGCCAGAGAGCTCGTGGCCGATCTGCGTGCGCTCGTGAACCAGTGCAAGCCGTGCTGCCTCCGGAGAGCGATGGAGCTCCTCTGCGAGAGGTACTGTCGCTGACATCGCGAACTACATCTGCGGGCCGCGCGGCCCATCGCGCGGGGCAGCGCAGCGATGGGAGCCGACAGGCGCAGACACTCCACGATGTCGCGCTCCGCCGAGAAGAAGTACGCTCGGAGGGTCGCGGGCGGCTACCGGGGTCGCGACAGGCCGGACACGAAGACGTCGTCGTCGAGAGTGGCGTCGGTGCTCGCGTCTCTGGCTGCCGTCGCAGCGGTCTTTGCCGCGATCGCGGCAGCCATCCGTTACGTCTCCTCTTGCGGGGCGACGAGCTGACGTTTTAAAAAAAAATCGAGACCCGCTATCATTATCATCTCTTCTGCTGCTCGCAGCGCGCCACGCGCCGCCTCTTTCTGGCCGACCACCGGCTGGCGTCCGCCGGGTACTCGGGCAGCCGCGAGGGCTCCAGCGGGAACGGGTCCGACCAGAAGTACTCGTGGCGCAGGGCGGCGCTGGCCGAGATGCGATCCGCGGGGTCAAGCCGCAGAGCGCGGTCCAGCAGGTCCAGCGCGGCCGGGAGGCGCACTCCCATGCGGTCCCTCAGCCAGCGCGTCAGCGTCCGCGGCGCGGCGGGCCCTCTCCCGCGCCCCACCATCTTGGACCACAGCGGCAGCGCGCCCCACCACGACATCGGGTCGGGGGTGCCGCACCGCGCGAATATCAGGTCCAGCTGGCGCTTCTCTGACGTGCCCGGGAAGAGCGCCACGCGCGCCAGCGTCTCGGCCATGATGCACCCGAACGACCATACGTCGACCTCGGGCCCGTACATCGCAGCGCCCAGCAGCAGCTCCGGCGGCCGGTACCACAGCGTTATCACCGGGTTGGTCATCGGGGCGCGCGCCGACTCCGGGCACTCGCGCGCGGCCCCGAGGTCGGCGATCTTCAGCACGCCGTCGCTCCCGATGAGCAGGTTGGACGACTTGAGGTCGCGGTGGATCACGCCGCTCCTGTGGAGGTAGGCGAGCCCCTCCAGCAGCTGCTTCATGTAGCACTTCACGTGGGCCTGGCTGAAGTACCCGGCCGCCGTCGTCGGCGCGACCTCGATCAGCTCCGCGAGGTCGTGGTCCAGGTACTCGAAGACCATGCACAGGTCTCCGCCGGAGTCCGTCACCACGTCGCGAAGCCGTATCACGTTGGCGTGGCTCAGCCTCCTGAGGAGCGCGATCTCCCTGGTGACGGACGCGGGGACCTTGCCGCCGTCGTCGCCGCGCGCGCGTATCTTCTTTATCGCGACGCGCTCCCCGCTGACCTTGCGGGCCGCCTTGTAGACCTCTCCGTACGCCCCCTCGCCCACCTGCTCCAGGATCTCGTACCCCTCGACGCTCACCTCCGCCATTGAGGAGAGCAGCGGGATCGCCAAAAAATATAAAGATTTTTTTATTTTTTTTAGCGAGCGCTGATTTTTTCGATGGCCGAGTGCGCCGTGTGCGGGGCCGCCGCCGGCAAGCGCTGCGCGGCGTGCCGCCTCGCGTACTACTGCGGCAGGCGACACCAGCTCGACGACTGGCCGCGCCACAGGCGCGACCACGAGCTGCAGGACAGCGAGGTGCACGCGCCCATCGACGGCGTCGTCACGGCGACTGACGACGCCGCGGGCGTCGTCACCGTGTACGTGGCGGCGACCGACTCGCACGTCATATACTCTCCCACGGGCGGCGTGACGGCGTACACGCGCACGGAGAGCGGGGTGTGGGAGCGGCCGGGGCTGTTCAGGGTGCCCGACCAGACCAAGACGGGCAGGCTCGTCGTCGGCGTGCGCACGCTCGCCGGGAGGACGTACGAGTACTGGATCGAGGTCGGGCGCGGCGCGTACATCACGGACGCGATACGGTTCGAGGCCGGCGAGCCCGGCGCGAGGGTCTTCTCGCGGCAGCGCGTGGGAGAGATCGTCATCGGCAGCCTCTACGAGATGCACATGCCCGGGAGGACGCAGCTGCTCGTCCGGCCCGGCGACAGGCTGACCGGCGGCGGAGCGCAGGTCGTCGCCAGGTTCCTGTGATCGAGATAACGTGATCCCGATACATAAATAAAAACGATCTCGCGCCGAGCTGAGCTCGCGGATGTCTCAGCCGTCTGAGCTCAACTGCTACCGCGACGGCGGCGTCGTGTTCGTGCACAGGTTCTCCGACGACGAGCCGCCGCCGATAGGAGGAGTCGCGCGCGTCGTCGCGAACGTGCCGAGGACGCTCGACGTGCGGTCGGTCGTCGCGTACGACGGCGACAAGGCCAAGCCGTCGTACGCGTGGACTGTCGGCTGCCCGGTGCGCTCGCTCGGCGACGCGCTGCGCCCGGAGCTGTCGATGGATGCCACCGCGTCCAACAGGGAGCGCAGCGAGACGGGCGTGCTGCTCTCGCTGAGCGCAGAGAGGGCCGTGATCTCCGTGGGCACCCACGGGGATCGGCCCCGGCTCGCCGAGATAGAGCGCCCAACGTCGGTCGTGACGTCGGACGGGAGGTTCCTCGCCGAGGAGACGGTCAGCAGGCTGCGCGGCTTCTACAGCATCGCGTTCGACTCCCGGGACAGGGTCGCGAAGCTGACGTACGCGTGCGCCGGCCTCAACTGGCGCGAGCACGCGCACGTCTACTACTCGGAGGCTGACCAGGACCTGCGCGACGCGCTGCCGTGCACCGCCGTGCTCTACGTGGAGATCACCAACAACCTCGGCAGGGCGCTGCGGAACGTCCCGCTCGTGCGCCTGCACGGCGGGAACCAGGGCCCGCGCATCATCGCGACCTCCAGCACCGAGCCGGCGCACCGCGCGTACGCCCCCGAGTCCGTCTCCGCCGCCCCGCGCGCGCTCAGGGGGGGGCCTGGGGCGGAGCCGGAGGCCGAGTCGACGGCCGGGGAGGTGGGCCTGCTGCACGAGCTGAAGGCCGTCACCGTCCTGCCCGGCGACACCGTCGCGAGGTACATGAAGTCGGCCGACATGAAGACCGGGTGCCGCCTGCGCTACTACGTGCACGTCGAGGGCGAGTACGACCAGAGGCCGGTCTGCGACTACGAGCTCGAGGTGGACAGGTCGCCCTGGCCGCTGTCGACGGCCTCGCTCGTCTCCGTGCACGCCAAGTCCGCCGAGTACGCGAAGCTCATGGCGAACGCCGAGTCTCCCGCGCGCCCCGCGGCGGCGGGCGGCCGCCTGGCGGTGCGCCTCGGCCGGGCGACGGAGCTGGAGGTCGTCGAGACCAGGGTGGAGCAGCAGACCAGCGGGCTGGGCAAGGTCGTCTGGACGATGATCGAGTTCAGCGTGCGCAACAGGAAGAAGGTCCCAGCAGACGCGGAGATCCGCGTGAACGCCGGCGGCGACAAGCCCATCGCCATCGCCATCGACGGCAGGACGGCGCCAGAGCCGCTCCCGCTGCGCGAGACCTACTACTACGCGCTGGCCAGCGCCATTGAGCCGGACAAGAGAGCGAAGATAACTGTGAATTATGGGCACCCCCAATAAGTGTATCATCATCATCATAATCAGAGCAAGCTGAGTATCAGCTCCTCCACGGATCTGCGCACGTCCCTGTCCATGTTCTTGACAGTGACAGGGATGTGCCTCTCCTCGCACATGGCGACCAGCTCGTCGTACGTCTTCTTCTTGAGGACCTGGTATCCCGGGAGCTTCTTGATGAAGAAGAAGAGCTCGTTCTTGGTCCTCCTGACGGGCCTGTGGGTCGCGTCGGAGAGCTTATCGACGCAGACTCCGACGCGCCGGCATACGTCCTGCAGATCCGGCAGCCTCACGTTGGATAGCGTCTGATCGCGCTTGAGCAACCCTTCGACTGCATTGTACTGTTCTTCGAAGAATTCTCGCGCTTGTCGGCGGAAGGCGTCGGCGTCGCTCGTCGCGCTTGTCGGGGCTCGCGGCGCCGCGGCGGGGTGCGGCTTTGGCTTGTCCTTCGCCCTTCCCGTGAGCAGATCGTGAGCCTCGCCTATGCGCACGAACATCTCGTGCGCGATCCCGTCGCGGTTGTGGTCCGGGTGATACTTCTTCGCGAGCTCCCGGTAGCTGTGCGCTATCTCATCAGGCAAGAGCTCGCGATCGCTCGGCAGGTTCAGGATCCGGCACGCCTCCGCCCTGTCCATCCAATCCGACCCGACCCGGAAAAATGATAGATGACCGACCGGTGTCGACTCTAAATCGGACGATAATATTTGTCACAAAAAAACGATATCTTGATATTTTTTATATGTCGAGCGGATGACAGACGGCGAAGCGCGCGTTCCCTGCGGCGTCACATGCGTTCGCGCCCGTCCCTGGTGGGAGACTGGCACGGTCGGCGATCGCGCCCATCTCTGGTGGGAGACGGCGAAGCGCGCATTCCCGACGACTCCGCGCGAAGCAGCGTTCGCGTTCCTGACCGGGTTGCACAGGCGCTGCGGGGCGCGATCTCCCGTCGCGCTCATCTCTAGATACGTCGCCCGCGACATCCTGACGACCTTCGATCGCGGTCCGCCGGAGCTGTGGCACGTGACGCGTCCACTGGAGCTGCGGCACATGACGCGTCAGTGTGCATGCGATGCCGTGATCGGGGTCATCTGCCGCTGTCGTCTGTGTGCGCTCGTCCCAGTAGCTGTGGCGGCCGACGATGACCAGGCAGAAGATGAGCGCAGGTCGCTCCGCGAGACGGTCTACGAGACGCCGAACGATCTGGCAGATCCAGAGTGGCGCAGGAGGAACCTGACTATACTGGGGCGCGCGGAGTCCGCGGCCATCCGTGGGCTCACGATCATGGCGATCGTGATCGACGAGGTCGTCTACGAGACAGGGTTCTCAGCGCACCCGAGCAATGACGGCGACGACAACTGGATGCTGATCGTTGACAAGATACCGGAAGGCAGACGCGTCAGATACCGAGACGCGCACGGCGCGACGCTGCACATCGCGCTGTTTGAGAACGGCTATTTTCAGTCCGTCCGCTGGAAGGCATGCGCTGAGGAGCTTCGCGGCATCCCGGTGAAGACTGTCTCGGACGCCGCCCTTCGCCTCATGAGCCTCTACCAGAAAGGCTCCGGACGCTGGTCTGTCGTGCAGGCGGATCTGCTGTTAGAAGCGGGGCTGTCGATGAGTGACTTCATCTGATGACAGCGCGCGGGGCGCTAGCTTTATTTGGGAGATGATTGATCACATTCTTCCTCGTCTCCGAGTCTCCTTTTCCTGCGAATGCAGAAGGCCTCGCAGAGCGTGTCGTTGCATAGGAACTCGTAGATGTTCAGCGCGATCCTGAGCGCGCCCTCTGTCACGTCTGCGACGGAGACGGTCGGGCTGCGGAGGAGGAACATGACGCTGGGCGGATCTGGAAGCGCCTCGATGCACCACGGGGGCTCACCGGGCCCGCAGTAGCGGCGGTCCACGGCGCGCGCCACGACGTACAGGCAGCGGACATCGCGCGCATCGAACCAGATCTCGAAGCCGCTGCCGACGTCGCCGCGCGTGCGCATGCTGCGCGCTCTGAGGCCATCCACGGCGCTGATGGCGTCGGCGACGCGCCCGGCGAGGCCGACGAACGGCGTCGGCGAGGTCGACGAAACCCGCGAATAGTAACTCGGAATCACCGGTCCGGCGCGCACGCGATCCAGCTCGGCGGCGAGCTGGTTCGCGCCGGCGAGTCCCTCCACGAACCGCGGCCCGGTGAGTGCAAACGTGACGTAAGGCTCGACGTCGGTGTCAGAGACGCAGACCGACCACCCGGCGCGCCAGCTGACATCGGACGCCAGCGCGAGCAGCTGCGACACCTGGCGCGCGTGGAAGTATATCACGAAGGCGCCCCCGTGGCCGCAGCAGCTCTCGAACGTCTCGAGTCCATCGAGCGCGTTGATCGCCTCGCAGATGCGGATGCACGGCTCGTCGATGTCGCTGGGTGGCCAGGTCTTATCATGCGGCGCCACCTGCACCGCAGTTGCGCAGCATGAGCACGCGCCGAATGCCCCCGGCGTTGACATCCGGCGCGGCACGAACGGCGCCAGCTCGGGGCGACGCTTGCGGAGCTCCTGGTACTGCGCGTCGGGGTCGTGAGCGAGGGAGATGATCGCGGCGACGTCCACTGGTGAGCAGTATGAGGTCAGCAGCTGCATGACCCGCGTCCCGAGCTCGCTCCGCCTCACGCTCTCGTGAAATTTCTCGTCGTCTTCCATGCCTCCTGACCCGCACTGATATATCAATAAAATTTATCAATAAAATAATCAATAATAATAATACATTTATATTATCGAGTGTGGGACGGCCACGAGGGGCAGTCTCTACCACATGACGAGCGAGTGGGACGAGATCGTGCCGACGAAGGCGATCGAGGACCAGAACGCGTCGAACGTCGTGGTGTGGACGGTGACGGATGACAATGCACCGATGGCGAGCGAGAAGGGCAGCGGCGACGACCCCATCCTCACGCGCAGGGAGGTGGTCAAAGCGAACGTGCCCCTAGCGGACACGACCGGCAACTCCTCCGTCGAGGCAAGGATGGTCGCGGTCCTCCCGCCGGAGATCGTGCCGAGCCCGCGCAACGCGGCGAAGGCTGGCGTAAGCTTAAGCCTCGACTCCGACTACGCAACGATCTGTGCCGCTGCGAAAGTCGCGAAGACGTACGCGGAATGGGAGGACTGCGTCTGCCGCGCGATCGCGCACTCGCTTGCCGAGTGGGCGCATCCCGGCGGCGAGAATGATTCGTTCGTGCAGATCAGAGTCTATTGGCCTGACGAGAAGTTCCGGGAGATCGAGGTCATAAAGACCGGTAGCAGGTGGACACTGCTCCGCGTCATCGGCATGCTCGGGGGTTACTGCGCGCTTGATTCGAGAGACGAGACCGCGGTGGCTTTCTGCTTCATGGCGCGCCCAACCAGGATGTGCGTCGACGAGACCGAATACCGCGGCGACGAGATCACGCCGGAGGTGGTGCACCGCCTCATCGTGAACAGCATGAAGACTGTCTGATCACATTTTTAAAAATGATGTGTTCTTCGTCCGCCAGCATCCGAATCACCGCCTCAGCCTGCCGAGCGCGACGGCGATCGCCGCCGCGCAGACCAGGCCCGCGCAGGCGGCAGCCGCCGTCGCACCGTGCGACGCCGCCGCCGCGTACGCCGCCGTCAGGAACCACGCGATCGCCTCGAACGTAAGCGGGCCGAGGCTGTCGAACCCGAGGTAGGCGGCGAGCGCGAACATGCCGACGACGACTGCGAGGTTGCGCACGCCCTCGACCGCCGCGCACGCCACGCGGACCGGCGCGAACCACGCGAACTGTCCGGCGCACGCCCCGGCGAGCCAGCACAGGACGGCGACGACGCCGCATCCGACGGTCCACGCGACGTACCTGCGCGGCGCTGTCTCCGCTATCGCCGCGTCGCGCGCGTCGCGCGCCTTGGCGATCAGCTGGTCGGCGTGGAACCTCGCGCGAGGGCCGACGGCGGCGGCGTCGTACTTCGCCATCGCGTTCGCGACGGCGACGTCGAACGCCCCGAGGTCCATCCTGGCGGCGCCCATCGCCGTCAGGCGCGCGCGGGAGAACAGCTCGGATGCAGCGGCCGCGGCCTTCGCACACGCAGCGTCGGACGCGTCCGAGTTCAGCATCCTGGCGCGCATGCCCTCGGCGATGAACTTCTCCTCCAGCTCCAGCGCGTAGCGCTCCAGCAGCGCCGCCAGGGGCGCCGCCGGCGCCGAGCGCGCCCTGCGGCCGAGGAACTCCCCGCGCGCGTCGCGGGTCAGCACCGTCAGCCGCGCGTCGAGCTCGCGCTCCTCCATCGGGTACCTCATCGACGCTACGACGTCGGCGAAGGCGAGCTTCGCGTCGGCGACGCGTCGGCGCGCGATCGCGTCCGCCATGTGATCGCCCACGCGCTCGAGGCCCTCGTTCGCCGCTGGCAGCACCGCCTCCACCAGAGCCGCCGCCTGCGGCCCGGTCATCCGCGGCGCCGCGGCGGCTATCTCGGCGCGCAGCTGCTCCATCACGCGCAGGTAGCCCGGCGCGAGATCGTCCAGCGCGCGCTCCGTCAGCGTCGCGCAGTCGACGCCGGGCGGCGCCGCGGACGGCACGAGGTGCGCGACGTGTTCGGTGAACGCCGAGCGCACGACGCGGACCGTGGCGTTGAACTGCGCGATCATCGCGTTGCCGTCGGCGTTGGCGCGCTCCGCGAGCGGCGCGTCGAACAGCGCGTCGAGGTCGGACTGGTCCGGCCGCGCCTTCTTCAGGTCGTTCTTGTTCACGAGCCACGTTATGTGCGGCAGCTCGACCTCGCCGAGTATGCCGCGGCGCTGGTAGTCCTCGGCGAGACAAGCGAGCCCGTGCAGGCGCGTCACGTCCTCCGTGTACACGTAGCCCATCATGTGGTAGACGAGCCGCGACGATATCGCCGACGTCACCGCCAGCATCGGCTTGTCGAAGACCTGCGCGCCTGCGCCGAGCCCCTCTGTGTCGACCACCAGGACGGTCGCGCGGCGCGGCGCCGTCGAGTTGCCGGGGAAGGGCTCGGACCACAGCAGCGCGCCGGAGGTCTCGGGCTTGTACGTGTGCCCGACCTCGAACCCCTGCGCGTGCGAGACGTTCAGGAGGCTGTTGAGGCCGAACGACTTGCCGGACCGCGCGCGCCCGATGAACGTTACGATCGCCACGGGCCCCTCGTACCTCCTCAGCGTCTCCAGGCCCTCCGCCGCGGCGACGAGCTTCCTGCCGGACGCGTCCGGCGCCAGGAGCCTCACCACCTTGCACAGCGACACGGAGCAGAAGATCAGCAGCAGGAGCGCGATGCGGCGCGTCATCTCCTTCTCCTTCAACGCAAGCTGGCCGGCGAGACTCGCGATTTTTTTATGCGACCAAGGATCTTGTCGATCGCGGTGCGCCACATACAAAAACTCGCGGGAGATGCCGAGCGCGAGAGACGCAGATCAGATCATGTCTGAGACGCGAGCCTGCGTCGAGCTGCCCGAGTGCATGGTGTGCGGCGCGCGCACGACACACACGTGCAAGCGATGCTGGCTGGCGCCGTACTGCTCCGACGGCTGCCAGAGGGCGGACTGGCCGCGGCACGGGTACTTCTGCGCGACGATGCGCAGGTTCGCCATCTCGATGCTCACCGGCGGCAAGGCATCGGTCGCCGAGAGCGACGACAGCGTGGGCATGAAGAGGGCCGGGGAGCCGCTGCCGGCGTCACTGGTGCCCGCGGTCAAGCACCCGCGGCGCGCCGCCGCGGCTCCGGAGGTGCAGCTGCTGGCGGTCGTCCCCGCGCAGGAGCGGACGTCCGCCGTGGCCGTCACGCGCCTGTGGGCCGACCCGGCCGTCAGGGCTCGCGTGGAGACGCTGCTGCTCGGCCAGAGAAAGGGCCCGACGCCGCTGCTCGACGTGCCGACGGACGTCCTGCGCGCCGTGCGCGACCAGCTGCTGGCGGTCGATCCCGTCGTGAGGTTCTGGAACCTGGACGACGCGGCTGGCGTGGTGTCTCTGTGGGCGCTGACGTACGGCGGCGACATCCGCATGGAGAGGGCGCTGAGGTTCCAGCCCGTCCGTCAGTGCGTCGCCGTCTGCGCGACTCCGCTCGACTACATCTTCGCGTCCCCCGTCGCGCCGCATTGTGACTACGACTGGCTGCGCGTGTCCCGCTCGCGCTCGGGCACCGCGGCTCACGTGTCGCTCACGCGATCGGCAGCGGGGGGAACAGTCTTGGTCGGCATCGATCAGCGCCACATCGTCGTCTTCGCGCCACATCGCGACCTACTCGTCGCCAACACTGACGACGGACACGTGACCGTCAAGATGATAGCGCTGCCGCCGGAGATCGCCACGCTGATCATGTCAGTGGTCATCTTCGCCGACTGCTTCCTGCTGCAGGGCCCGACGCAGGTGCGTCTGCTGCTGCCCGACACCGGCGACATCGTCAGGCCAGACTGGGACGGCACGGGATACGTCGCTGCGGGCCAGACGAACATGCTCATGTGGAACTCTCCGCCAGACCAGCCCGGCGCGCTGAGGGTCATGTACGTCAAGCCCGGCAACCCGATGGATCCCGCCGGACGCGTCGTGAGGACGGTCGCGCTCCCCGCGGTGCCGCCGGGCACGACCCCCGCCGTGGCATGGGGAGGGATGGTCCTGTGGCTGCCGACGCAGCAGAGTCCCGCGATCGCTGTGATCGCTCCACCCGAGAGCCCCGGCGATGAGTTCAGGCCTGCCGTCTTCATCGACACCCGGCTGGCGCAGGAAGACAGAGCCTGCAGCATGGGGACCATGTTCAGCGACACCGTCGCGGTCTGGAGCCCGAGGGCCAGCCTCGTGGTGTGGATCCGCCGCGACCCGAGCGGCGCCGTGTCGTTCGCGAGGACGACGGCAGTGCCGCTCGGCGGCGGCGCCGAGATACGCGGACTGTCCCACGCAAATCACAGGGCGCTGATAACGACTCCGCCGGATCCGGCGGGGACGCAGAGGCAGTTCCGCGTCATCGACACCGCCACCGGGAGCGTCGACTGCGAGGGAGTCGGAGACGTGAGAGCGATATTGTCAGAGATGCTATGATCAGATTCTCAATAATGATAAAACCGATGTCAGAGATACATGCTAAACGGTGTGGCCGCCGCCGCGTGTCTGCAGACCCGAGAGCGCATCCTCAGCTTCTGCCAGAGACATCTTGGCGATCTCCAGGACCATCTCCTGAAGGTTCGGGAGCAGGCGCTTGAAGAGCCAGTCCGTGTTTTGCAGATGCCAGATCACCGGCGGACTGATCCCCGGCGGCGACGTCATCGCGCCGAAGACGAACGCGGAGAGCTTCTCTCCGCGTCGCAGCGCCTCGGCAGTTCGCGCGTTGAACTCCATGATGGTCATAGGAGGCGGCGGCGGCGGCGTCTGCTCCGGCGGAGGTGCGGCGGCGGCGGCGCTGGGCTGCTCCGGCGGAGGTGCGGCGGGAGCGGCCGCCTGAGCCTGGCGGTGCGCCGCCTCGAACTCCGCATGCCAGCGCACGATGCCGGCCTCGCCAGTCGCGACGTCCCTGATCGTGCCAGAGTCCAGCGAGCTCGCGACGTACTGGACGTACGCGACGAGCCACGCCGGCATGATCTCCGGCGCCGCGCTCTCCATGTGATGCAGCAGCGTGTTCATGCCGCTGAGGTGACGCGACAGCGTGTCGAGCGCGAGCTCGTCCTTGGTGGCGTCGTCGAGCCCGCGCCACTCCGTCGTCGCCTGCTCCGGCGACGCGGGCGCCGCCTTCCTCTTCGACCGGGAGCCCGCGGCGGCGGCGGCGCCGCGGCCCATGAGCGCGGAGATCGCATCGACGAACTTCAGCGGGAAGTTGATGCGCTCGCCCGCGATCGTGAACACGTGCTGCGCGTGCTTCCGCTTGCGCGCGGCGGCCGCCGCCGCCGCGGACGCGGACGCGCCGCAGATCGCCTGCTCCATCTCCAGCCTGAACTGGCGCGCGTTGTCCACGATGTGCCTCATGCCGGCGGAGCACGCCGCGGCGACCACGGCCGCGAGGACCCAGGGCGGGCAGCCGCCGGGGTTGCGCGCAGCGTCGAAGTCGTCCACGCGCGAGTCTCCCTCGCTGCCGTACATGTGCGTCTTCCCGGAGAGCGCCTTCGTTATCGTCTGCATGTACGGGTGAGTCGGCAGGACCGCGCGCCAGCGGCATATCCTCTGGCATCCCTGCACGCCGCGCTTCACCTCGAGGATCAGCTCCCTGAACTGCGGCCCGACTACGGCGGCGACGTTCTCGGCGTCGCAGCGCCACCCGGTCTCGAGCAGCCTCGCCATCCCCGGGACGTCGAGCCTCTCGGAGAACCTCGTCACGTGCTGCGGCTGCGGAGGCGACGTCGCCGCAGCGGCTGCTGCATGCGCCTTGGACCTGGTCCTCTTCTGCGCCGGCTCGTCGGCTCCCTCCTCCTCTCCTTCTCCTTCTCCTTCGTCTTCCTGCTCCTCGTCCTCGTCCTCCTCCTCGTCCTGCCGATCCTCGTCGTCGTCAGAGGCCGGAGACGGCGACATGAACGACGCGATCGGCGACGGCGCTGCCGTGGCGGCGGCGCAGGGGCTGGCGCCGTCGCGCGACAGCCTCTGGCGGACCGCGGCGACCTGCTCCGCGGACCGCGACAGCGCCGACCAGCCGACAGCGCCCGGGAGCCCGACCGCCGCCGCGGACCAGTGCGATGCGCTGCCAGGCCCGAACAGCGCGCGCGAGACCCGGTCGGCGTACCTGGACAGGCAGTCGGCGACGACGTCGACGTCGCCCACGACCTGCGCAGCGACCTGCACGGCGAGCTGCCTGAGCTCGCGGCGCGCCGCATCTGCGGCGCCCATGCGGGCGAGGCGCGCCTCTGGCGTGTGGTCGTAGTGCGCCGCGAGCGTTGCCGCGCCGTCGTAGTGCTCCGCGAGCGTCAGCAGCCAGCGCCTCGTGATGCACGCGACTGCCGGCGAGTGCCTGGCGCAGCCGTCACGCAGCCTCTTCAGCGCCGCCAGCTCGGCGGGCTCGTCCGCGGGGGGCTCCGCCATGTTCGTCGCCTGGGCTACGGTCCTCGGCGCGAAGTCCGCCACGGTGCGCATCCTGAGCGAGAACTGGGCGCCGCAGCCGTAGTCCGGGCGCTCCAGCGTCATCGTCCCGGACGCCGCCCTCTTCACGTCCTCGTGCCATGGGATGCGGAGCGAGTGCGACGCGAGCACGCGCTCCAGCTCCTCGCCACAGCGCTCGTCCTGCATCACTCTCGCGACGACGGCGCACACCCACTCGGAGGCGTGAGCGGCCGGCACGGGCACGTACGGCCTGTGCGCGCACATCGCGGAGGCGCGGTTTATCAGGTCGACGCTCTCGCCGGCCAGCCACTCCAGCAGCAGCGTGAGCGGTGTGTCCCTCGGAGTGAGGGCGTCGAAGAACCAGCGCCTCAGCTCGCCCGCCTCCATGGCTTCTGCGTATCTGGCGGAAGCGGAGCACATCGCTCGCTGCTGGTCCGTTCTTCTGTCGAGCGAGTGCCGATCCAAGACAGCAAAAAAACAAAAAAAGGTATTTTATTTTTTTTTGGGGGGGCTGGTCTAGTCCAGAGACGCTCACACGCCCGCGGCGGCGGTCGTGGTCAGCGCGCCGCGTGAGCCGTCGCAGCCCAGGATCGCCATCTGGAGCCTGCCCCGCGGGTCGGCCATCGAGGAGCGCGGGAACTGCGCAGCCGCCTGCGCCAGCTTGTCCACCAGCGACGCGCCTCCGGTCTGCTGCGGCACCACGGGGACGGGTCCGCCCCTCTGCGCCTCCACCGCCGCCCTCGCGCCGGGGAGCTCCTCCTGGCGCTGCGTCCCGGACTGCTTGGAGGATTTGGCGGGAGGCTCTCCGTCGGCTGCCGCCGTGAAAGCCGCGTCGCCCGTTGGAAGAGGCGCCCTCTTGTTGTTTACGGCGGCGCCGACGGCCGCTGTCGCCTGTCGGACCTTGTCCGCGTTCTGCTTCGCTATCTCCGCGGTCGTCTTTGGCTGCTGAGTCTGCCCAGCCTGCGCCGCCGCCGCCTGCGCCGCTGCTGCTTTTGCCGTCTCGGCAGCCTGCTTCTGCGCGTGCGCCTCCTTCGCCGTCCTGATTATCGCGGTCGCGACGTTGTCGTCCATCTTGAGCATCGCGGTCAGCGCGTCCTCCTTCGACTTCTCGAGCAGCTCCCCGACGACCTCCGCGTGCGGCTGGAGCGCGTTCGTCTTCTGCTGCTGCTTATACTCGGTCTCCATGCGCGCCATGAAGGTCTGCTGAGCTTCAGATATCTGCGTCTGCATCTTCTTGACGAAGTCAGACATCATCGAGGTCATCTGGTCTGCCCCGGACGAGGTCTCCGCGGGGGACCCGGATTTCTCGGCCTTCTGGCCTTGCTGCTGCTGCCCCTGCTGCTGCCCGGCTCCGACCGACCCCGCGGCTGCGCCGCCGGATTGAGCCTGTTGCTGCTGGTGCTGCTGCTCCTGGCCCTGGTGCTGTAGCATCTGCTGCTGGATCTGGACCAGCGATTGCTGGATCTGAGCCATCTGCGCGGCTGGCAGCAGCTGACCCATCTGTTCCTTCATCTGGCCCAGCTGCTGCTGCATCTGAGTCAGCTGCGGAGACGAGGCGTTCGCCGACTGCGAGATCTTGTCCTGCAGCTGCTGCACGAGCGCCATTGTCTGCTGCTGCTTCGGTATGGCTCTGAGCATCTCCTCCTGCGACTGCTGGATGCTCTGGAGCTGCTCCTTGAAGCTCCGCTCCATCTGGGCGAACTGCGCGGGCATAGACTGAGTCTGCTGCTGTTGCGTCGCCGTCGCCGCTGACTTGTCGGCCGCGGCGCCCTGCGCCTGACCGGCTTGTCCGCTCGCCTGCCCGCCGGCCTGAGTCTGCTGAGTCTGCGCCTGTCCGCCGGCCTGAGTCTGCTGAGTCTGCGCCTGTCCGCCGGCCTGAGTCTGCTGCTGCTGCTGTCCGGCTTGCCCTTGCGCTTGCCCCTGCCCCTGCCCCTGCCCCGACGCGCCGGCTCCGGCTGACTGCGCGGCCGCCCCTGTCGCCGCGCCAGTGCCTTTTGCGCCGGCGTCTGCCCCGGAGCCCGTCGCCGCCATTCCAGCTCCAGCTCCCGTGGCCACCGGCGTCGTCCCGGTTGTCGCCGTCGCGTTCGCGTTCGTTGCTGCTCCCTCCGACATGCGCGATCCGACCTCGCAGCATCCCGGGGGCCCGCGCGTTTCATTTGTCGTTCCCGTCGTCTGTGCCGCAGCGTCGGGGGGCTCGCCGTCGGCGCTGGCGCATCCCATGCACACGTTGCAGCCCGGGACGTCCCCCTTCCACGTCAGAGACGCCTCGACCATGCGCGCGTAGTCGCCGCCGAGCGGCCGCCGCAGCACAGGCCCGTAGTAGACGTGCCCGATGCCCCTCTCCAGGATGGACGGGTCTTCCGAGTACCCGTACCCTACGGACAGCTCCAGGAGGGAGTCGCGCAGCTTCGCCCTGATCTTCCCGACATCCTCGTCGGCCAGCCCGCTCGGGTCGAGCTTTATCCGGACCCAGAGCTCGCCCGGCGCGCCCTCGGGGTTGGGGTAGGCGCGCACGACGGCGCCCAGCGGCACGCCGCCGTCCTCTGGCCCGTGCTCCCTGTACAGCGCCTTGTTGAGCTGTCCCCCCTTCGGGATCTTCTGACCTCGCGGGTAGCTGTGCTCCAGGTAGACGGGCAAGCCGACGATGTCTCCCATCCGCGCGACGGCGCCGTTCTCGAAGAGCTCGCTGTCCGTGCCGTCGTCCCGCTTCTCGGTGTAGAGCCTTCCGAGCAGCTCGAGGTCGCGCAGCTCGCCGTCACGCGCGACGAGCTGGCGGACGATCTGCTCGTCGTGCGGCCTGTACCCTCGCGTCGTCACGACGCGCGGCGCGTAGCGGAACTCTCCTGGTCTCGAGATCACGACGTCGCGTCGTCTCATCGCCGCTGTGAGCAGCGGCGGGGCCGACCGACGCGTTTATAAAGATCCGAGTTCTTCTCTGCCCCCATCATCAGTGCTGCTCTATCGTCGTCTGCCTGAGCCGCGTGTGAGCCCAGAAGTCGCTGCCATCGACGCTGTCGAGCATGCGCAGCTCGCGGCTGCCGATCCGCCGACGCGCCCGCCTCGCGGGCCGCCGACGGCGCAGCCACAGCAGGGCGGCGGCGACGGCCGCCGCGCCGACGGCGACGGCGACGGCGAGCGCCAGCCGCCCGTGGTCCAGGAGAGCGAGACAGAGCAGCTCCGACCAGTGTCTCACGCGGTCAAGCGCTACCGTCAGAGCGTCCGACGCGGC
>Ga0315279_10003542_pt1 | contig 21650 bp, 16 predicted proteins | sample YL17G06_20_MG_FD_203694 | JGI IMG/M metagenome (GOLD analysis project Ga0315279, IMG submission 203694) | Sediment microbial communities from Yellowstone Lake, YNP, Wyoming, USA - YL17G06_20 | ecosystem: Environmental > Aquatic > Freshwater > Lake > Sediment | place: USA: Wyoming | collected... | reverse complement strand
CGAAGAGGCTTTGAAAAGCACAAGGGAACCTATTCTGATAGCAATAAGCATTCTGGCAGCTGGTTACTTGAAGCTCGAAGATGCAGTGCGGTACATAGCCTCTTTGCCAAATGTGAAAGGCGTCGCTGTGGGTGTGTCAAAAGAGAAACATGCGCGAGAGAGCTTTCGCTCACTGAAACGCGCTCTCTGATAATGAACAAGTAACTTGAACAGTTTTTTGATATCAAAGGATGCTCACTGCGCATGGAACAGGCCAAATGTAGTGTATGTTCAGCTCACCGGTTTATAATGTCAGTGGATGTTGACGGATGGCCAAGCTTACTGAGATTCTACTCAGTGGAACATGATATTTCTGAAGCAGAACGCCAAGTCAACGTTGAAGAAGGCATAGACAAACTCCTTAACCTCTTCGAAGAAAAAGGGGTCCGAGCAACTTTTTTTGTCACCGGAGAGATGGGGCAGAGACACCCAATCAAGGTCGGGGAAATCGCAAAGAAGGGACACGAAGTCGCTTGCCATGGGTTTCTGCATGAGAGGGACGAGTGTCTTCTAAGTGCAGAACAACAAAAGTCACGAATCGAAAAGGCTATGACGATTATTGAAGATGCCACAGGTCAACGACCCACAGGATTCAGAGCCCCTTGCTTGAGAGCCAACAACACGACGCTAGAGACCCTATGCAGAATGGGATTCTTGTATGACTCCTCATACTTACCAATGCTGATACCCGGACACTACGGTTCATTGTCTCTAAAGCGTCGACCATACTACTTTGTGTCAAAATGGGGAAAAATCTTGGAAATACCAATCTCCACAAATCCAATCTTTCCGCTTCCGCTGAGCGCCTCATGGATGAGAAACTTGGGGGCGTCACATGTGAAGCTTGGAATCAAGATGCTCTTCGGTCTCGGATATCCTGTCATGTTGTACATTCACCCTAGAGACGTTCTTAATCTTCCACCCACTCAAGGTGTACCTTGGCACCTGTATCGAAACACTGGAAGCCGTTCCATCGAAATGCTGGATGAAATACTGTCATACGTGGAACAGCTGGGAGGTAGGATTTCGCGGGCAATAGATTTCGCAGAGGAATTCATGAAAACCAAATAGGTGATATTGAATGAGGATTGGAGTGATAGGACTCGGAGCAGTGGGAGAAACAGTTTACCACGCACTGAAATTCTACCATAAAGACGTAGTGGGATATGACAAGTTCAAACCCTCAGACACGTTTGAGAAAGTTGCGAAAAGCGATGTCATCTTCATAGCTCTGCCCACAGACCCCAAAGGCCATCGACTAGACTGCTCTCTCATCAAAGAAACGTTGAGAAAACTGAAAAGAAGGAGGTACTCTGGCGTAATAGTGATTAAGTCAACGCTTTCTCTTGATTTCATAAAGGAATTGGAAGGGAAAGAATCGAGAATAGTCACAATGCCAGAATTTCTTCATGAAAATGCCCGATTACAGGATTTCGTGAGACCAAAGGTAGTCGTTGTCGCTGGAAAGAAGAAAGACGTGGACCTAGTAATGAATGAAGTCTTCTATTGGCAAGAACGTAAGATTCCAGTGTATCACGTAGACCATGCAACGGCCGTAATGACAAAGCTGGTAATGAACGCATTTGCTGCAACGAAGATCTCCTTTGCCAACGAAGTAAGAAGATTGTGCAAAGATTATGGAGTAGATCCGAAGGTGGTGATGAGCATTATGGTGTCAGAAGGCAGAGCTGCTCCGGAATATACGGACCCTACGAAAGGGCCATTTGACGGTAAGTGTTTGCCCAAGGATCTAGAGGAGCTCATCAACTGCTCAGACAAGGCTATCCTGCTGAAGGCGGTGAAGGAAGTCAATGAGGCCGTTAAGAAAGAGCTAGGCAAAAACGAGAAACTTGCATGTGATGGATAGGTTCTAGAAATGATGCTTTGGGAAATACTTTTGCTGGCAACGATCAGTTTGACTGTTCTTACTGGTGCGATATACGCGGCGTACTATCTGTACATCTCGAACGTGATAAAGACGAAGCGGAAAGAGGAAAAAAAGTCGGATTTTAGGCCGAAGATAACGGTGATTGTTCCGACTTATAATGACGCTCAGACGATCAAGGATAAACTGCTCAATCTAATTGAACAATCTTATCCGAGTGCTCTCATGGAAATACTGATGATAGACAGCGCTTCGAATGATGGTACTGTCAACTTGGCGAAAGAATTCTTTTCAGAACACCCTGAGCTGAAAGTGAAATTGATTGTTGAAGACGAGCGCAGAGGGAAGTCCACAGCGATTAACAAGGCTTTGTCCAGCCTTTACGCTCAAAGCGAAATCGTGTTCATGACAGACGCGAATGCTTTCCTGGACAGAAATGCGGTTCAGACGGTTGTTGAACGCTTTTCGAATCCTGAGGTGGGTTCCGTTGTGGGCAAACAGGTTGTGCCTCCTACTGATCGGTCTAGCCAGGCGCAATCAGAGTCAGCCTACTTAGGCTTTTACCAGAAGATGCGGCATGGGGAGAGTCTAATCGATTCGACGCCTATTTTCGATGGCGAACTCTCGGCCTACAGAACCAAGTTCGTAGTAGGCAAGAAGATAAGAGAGAACCTCAATGCTGACGATTCGCAACTGGCAGTAATGGCAAGAAGAGAGGGATACAAATCAGTCTTTGAGCCTGACGCTCTTTTCTATGAGCCTCTGCCAAGCAACAGGCATTCGTTGAGGATGATGAAGGTACGAAGAGGCCAAGGATTGGCCAGACTGTTTTGGTACAACAAGGATATCATGTTTAACAGGTCATATGGCAAATTTGGCTCCACAATTATGCCGGCCAACTTTTTCATGCATCTAGTATCGCCTTTCATAATACTGAGTTTGGTAGTTCTCACGGTCACGACTGCACTCTTGTACGTCTTTCAAACGGGCCAGCCGATTGCTCCTTTAGTTCTTCTTGGCATAGTTTTGCTTGCAATTCTGGTTGAACAGGCTCTACCTACCAGAACGAAGAGATCAAAAGTTGCAGCAACCTTCTTGCAGTACCAGCTCATTCTTGTAGAAGGCATGATTCGGTACTTGACGGGTGACTCACTTCACAAGTGGCAGAAGGTCCAGAAAAGAAGCTAGACAAATGCTTTGCTTTGATCTTACTGCGCACAAATACGCTTGAGGTTCAACTCGCGGACTGGATGGACTGGATGGACTTACAGATTCTGTTTCATTCACTGTGGTTCCCTCCCTACACGTGGGGCGGAGTAGGCACACAGACATATGACTTGGTTCATGCACTTGCTCGCCAAGGTGTTCAAGTTACAGTCTGTTGTGGAGGACCATCGACATTCGACAACGAATTGACTGAGAATCTGGAAATCGTCCGCCTGCCAACGATTGAAGCGCCACCGCGGTTCTTGTGGTTTCAGTTGAGAAATCGAAACGCAAGAATATTAGCGGAGAAATTGAAAAAAGCAGACTTGCTTCACAGCCAAGCAACTTCCTTCTCGCTATATCCGTTTCTTATGAGAAAGCAGAAGTGTCCTTGGATTGTCTCCCTTCACGTTTCTCCTTTCGAGGAATTGAGAGTCCTGCTCTCCACTTCTCCGTGGAAGTGGAATCTAGAGGATGTGACGACCCACATTCTAGCTTTTCCAGTGTGGACAAGTTTTAATATGCTGGAACTGAATGGGGCTGACGGGTACGTGTTTTGCGGCAATGCTACGGCCCAAAAAATAAAAGAGCGTTTTCATTACGCAGAAAACAAAGCACATGTCATTCAAAACGGAATTGATTTCCAAAAGATAGAGCGAATCTTGGACGCATCTAGCAGTACGAATAACAGTGGAAATCCAACTTTGTTCTATTGTGGGAGACTTTATTGGCGAAAGGGAATCGAGTATCTTATAAGAGCCATGCCGTATGTAGTCAAAGAGCAAAAGAATGTTATTCTGAAGGTTTTTGGAAAGGGACCATTAAGGTCCAGAGTGACGAGTCTGATATCGGCATTGCATCTTGAAAACAACGTCAGATTGGTGGGTTATGCTGACTATGACGTTCTCATTAGAGAACTGAAAGCAGCTGACGTGGCAGTATTTCCTTCATTGTATGAAGGGTTGAGTGTAGCCATGCTAGAAGCAATGGCTTGCTCCAAGCCGATAGTTGCTTTTGACTTTCCATTCACTGGGGAAATAGTGAAGAACATGGAAAATGGAATACTAGTGACTCCAAAAGACATACTGGAACTTTCGAAGGCCATCTCTTTCCTGCTGTCTGACGACAAAGCTAGAAAGAGAATCGGCAATTCCGCGTTTCAATATGTCAAGAAGAATCATGATTGGAATGTTATAGTTCAGAAATATCTGAAAACTTACACGGATACTCTGAGAGATTTCAAGTCAAAAATGGCATAGAAACCTGCGGAGGAATTGCGTCGCTTCAAGAACAAGAAGATCTGTTTCGCATTTGTTTGACAACAGAGGCTTGATGGGCATTGATGAAATACGCAGTTTTGCTTTCGTTATTCTTCGCACATCCTTCGTGGGCTTGGCATTTGATAAAGTTTTCAGAGCGCGCGCGCTACACGAGAACAGTGGCAAAGTGACAGTAATTTGGGTAAGAAAATACTCTGGATCAGTTTCCTATACATGGACAAGAGTCTTCATAAGACTACTCAAATAGAGATTCTCAGACATCTTGCCAATCGAGGGCACCGAGGTTTATTGATTGCACTTTATTCTGACAGAAAATACGAGAAACAGATTCCCGAGTTCCATTTGACCTTAATTCCCTTAAGGGACGTGCCCTTAATCACTAATGCTCTCTTTGTCCTACTACTCCTGATTTTCATGCCTTTTTTTGTCCTTCACCTAAAACCTGATTATGTTGTAGTCGAGCCACAGGATGGAACTGCCTTCAGCCTAATGCCAATTCTTGCGTTCCCCAAGTCTAGAAGACCGAAAATTATTCTTGACGTCAGGACCGCACATTTTGTAGAAGCTAAAACTTACCGAAAATTCAGTGATTTTTTCTTCGACAGTTCCTTCTATATAGCTAAGGAATGGTTCGATGGTGTTACTACTATAACCCCCATGATGAAGCAAGATCTATGCAGAAAATACAACATAGATCCCAAAAACATTGGAATTTGGACTTCAGGCGTCAACACAGAGCTTTTCAATTCACAGAATCTTGCAAGAGAAAGGACGGAACTTCGGAAAAAGTTCGGGTTAACCAGCAAAATAGTACTCTTTTACCATGGAGACTTTGGTACTGACTCGGGAGTTGGCTCAAGAGGCATAGTGGAAACCGTTGAAGGCGTTGCCCTTCTGAAAAACAGAATTGATGATGTTGCACTATTTTTACTTGGAAGTGGTCAATGTTATCGACGAATAATGGAATTGGTCCAAGAACATAAAATTCAGGATAGGGTGATTATTCATAATCCTGTTGACTACAAAGATGTTCCAAGATTTATCGCAATGTGTGATGTTGGTCTTCAACCGTATCCTGATCGGCCTGAGTGGCGATCTCAATGCTCATTGGCACTTTTGGAATATCTTGCAATGGAGAAACCTGTCATAGCAACTCCGCTCCCTTTGAATCTCTACGTAATGGGCAATTGTAAATGTGGTATTTACGTTTCCTCTGCTGACCCGGCTGACATAGCAAAAGGCATACTGTTTGCGCGCAGTCACAAGCGAGAGTTGGAACAATGGGGTTCGTTTGGCAAAACTGTCATAAACGAAAAATTTTCTTGGGAAAAAGTCGCAGAGAGTTTCGACGAGTACCTTATACAAACCTAAACACGACAGTTATTTTATGCTTGGAGCGTGTGCACTTTAGCATCTGAGGAGTTGTAAACCCATTGCCGGGTCTTTCACTTGTTGATTTCAGAGCGAAACCTGAACTACAGCGAGAAAAAAATCATTTGATAGTGTATTGAACGAAATGCGATATTTTCAAAGGTACACTCTCGATGTCTTATATCGTGACCGTATCGTGACCGCGCGCGCCAATTTAGTGTTTACGTGTTGCACAGCTATGTATCAATGTTTATTAGAGACTAAATCCATTTCTTGTTTCTCTGAGAATATATTTGAGGGCACTAAAGATGCCTTTTCCGAAGGAAAAAATGCTATTACTTTTAAGCTATACAATTGTCATTCTGCTTTGTATTCCGGTTATGGTACTAAGCCAGGGATTTGGCAATTTAACGATTCAATCTTACGGCACGTTACAGCCCTATGAATTTCCGCGTTCCAATTATACGTACCGAATATTCCAAAATTTAACATTCACTTATCGCATAAACACCTTGGGATACGTTGATGACCACAACAACGACCCTGCTGTTGTGATTAACAACGCATTGTGGAACTGTTCGGCGGCGGGTGGCGGATCAATCTATGTTTATCCGGACACTTACTTGACCGGCATTCCAATAGGCGGCAATCCCCTTTATGGTACTCGGTTTTCCAATATCTATCTTGAACTTGGCCCTGGAACAATAATCCGAAGAAGCAGTGGTGGCGGCGATGGCGACTATATGTTTTACCTGGTGAATCCATTGGTGAATCCAGGTGATGGAACAATAAACTTTACGCTAACAAGCAAAGGAACAGCTTATTTCGATGCTCAAAATTATGCTTGCGGTGCTCGTCTATTAACCATCTATAACTCTACGTTTTCTAACATAACGTTTCAGCATCTTTACGGCGAAGGTATATACTGTTCACGAGCAAGATACTGTGTTTTCAAGAACATCTCAGTTTTCTCCTATGATCAATCTTACTCAGATCAAGGCATGTTTACAGGTGGATGCGTACAATACTGCAACTTCATAAATCTAAACCTTGACGGCAACAACCAAGCGCTTTCAAGAGGCGGCTTTTATCTTGACAACACAGATACCTTGACAAGAGGTTCAACTGCATTTATAGGTTCTTGGTTTAATAATATTCAAGGACTTTGGGTTCACAACAACCGTAGAACTGCTATTTACCTTTCTGGAGTTGCCGATGGCGTTTCTCATAATAACACTTTCACTAATTGCACTCTTGAAAACAACTGGGAAGGTGCATATCCCGCAATAAAATTGAGACCTGCCATAAACAACACCTTCATCAACATTGTTATCAGAAATTTCACTGATGCAGTTACAACTGGGACAAGCTATGACCCAGGGCCGTATGGAAACTGCACTGGCAACTACGTCCAAGCAACAATTTATGGCGGTACAGTCAGTTCTTTAATTCTTACCACAGACGGTGATGGTGACGAGGATAATATTCAGGAAGTTGCAAATAATTTCTTTAACTTGACAGTTATAAGTGGCACGCACACCTACTTTGCCAGTGGAACCATCGCGTCAATACATAACAATACTGTGTACATGAACTTCACTGATTGCGACGCTGGAATCAATCTTGACTCAGGCAACTTCACCAACAACACGTTTTACCTCAACTTCACAAATTGCGGTAGTGCTGGGCATTCGGACATTTATCACTATGATGCTGGATGGACAAACATGATAAACAACACCTTCAACGTCTACGCCACCTCAGGAAACCCAAACGGGCTGATGGACTTCATTAACGGAACTCAAGGCAACATTGTCGTTTATCCTTATACCGCACGTTAGCGCGGGCGAACTCAAGCCTGCTTTGGACTCAAATGATAAAATTTATTCCAACAGAGGAAGCGAAACCTTTTCATCTGTCAGATAGAATATCCTGATTATGCAACACGAAGACGTATAGCGGACGCTTGCTTCCCATGTTTTTAGTCTTTGGACGACCAGGGTGTCAGACTAATCAAAACAAACGGCATATGTTCACGGAAATAAACGCCTCGAACAATAACCGCCTAATTGAAACCGAAGTTCTCAAAAGTGATTTGTAAATAAAAGGTGAGTAGATTATGCCTGGAATTGTAGCTATTATCGGTGACGGAGTCAGTGAATCCCTAATTCGAATTATGATAGACTCTATCACTCATGAAGATTGGCAACGAAATGATCTTTATGTCCAATCTCCAATCGCAATAGGGCGAGTGCATTTGGGGATTATTAACCCCGAACCCCAACCTATTTTCAACGAGGAAAAATCTGCCTTCATTGTGATGGATGGTGAGATTTATGATTATGAAAAAGAGAAGAAAAGACTTGAATTCAAAGGACATGTATTTCGAGTCAATAACGAAGCGGAATTTTGCTTACATCTATATGAAGACCGTGGAGAGAGTTTCGTTGATAACCTTGAAGGCTCCTTTATTCTTGTAATATACGACATCAAGAAAGGGCGTATTATTGTAGCGAATGATAGACATGGCTTAAGACATTTATACTTCACAAAAAATGATGGCAGGTATATTTTCTCCTCTGAAGTGAAAGCCATACTGAAAGACGAAACTTTTAAGAAAGAAATCGATCATGAGGCGGTTGCAGACTTTTTTGCGTTCGGAAGAATACTTGGTCAAAAAACGCTCTTCAAAGAAATAAAGGCAGTACGCCCAAGTTCAATGATGGTTTGGTCCCAAGGAAAACTCTCGGAACGGAAATACTGGAATTTCAAGTTTGAAGAAAATACCAACTCAGCTTTTGGCCATAATTTTTATGTAGATAACTTGGTGAACTTATTCAGGAAAGCCGCACAAAAGAGAACTAGAGGGAAATGCCGTCTAGGCATATTTCTAAGCGGAGGTTTGGATAGCAGAACCGTTGCCGCAGCTGTGAAAAATGAGGCTCAGAAACTAAGTACTTTTACGTACGGAATCAAGGGAGGCGATGAAGCCAAAATCGCTAAAAAAGTTGCGAATACTATAGGGGCCGAACACCATTTTGTAGAGCTCAGGAGAGACTTTCTAGCGGAATACGCGGAGAAAGCAATATACTACACTGATGGAATGATGCTTTGCGCTGACATCTGGTGGATGAATCTACTTCCAAAAGTTAGAGAGGATATTGATGTTGTTTTTCACGGAACAAGCCTAGATATTCTATTGGGAACCTATCTCTCCCGCGTAGCCGGTGCCACCTCAATTGAGAGCGTGTCCCGTATCTTTCTTGAGCGTGAAGTATCGAAGGCGAATTCGGAAGTCTTCCTTAGTCTACTCTTTCCAGAGCAGAACAATCTAATATCTTCGAAGATGGCCCCGCTTTTTTATTCGCAGAATTATTATCAGAGGGTAAAAGATTATCCTTTCAGGTCATTTAAGCAATCTTTTGAAAGAAATGGCGGGATTGACCCTGTAAGTTGCACTGATTATTTCTTCCTTGAGGCATTAGCGAGAGTACATCTAAGCCTTGTGATGGTAAGAAATTATGTAGAGGACAGATTTTTGGGTTTTGACAAGGATTTCTTTAATTTTGCGCTCACCATTCCTACAAAATTGCGCTTCGGATACAAACTGTATTATCAGTTCTTAACTCGACTAGCTCCTGACGTGGCAAGACTCCCTTACCAAAGAACAGGCGTGCCTCCTCAATGGCCTATGGTAGCTCATAGAATTGGCTTCATAATTAAAGGAGGATACAGGCTACTGACGATCAAGCTCGGAGAAAAAACGAAGGGTTTGATTGCTTTACCCCGAAATGTTGGATACCCAGACCTTGATCAACTGATAAGAGCGGACGCGCGGACTCGCAGATTTTTTGAAGATATACTTTTGGATCAAAGAACTCTAAGCCGAGGCTATTTCAACAACGACTTTGTCATCAAAATGGTTAATGAGCATATGACCAATAAAAAGAATTGGGGAAGGCAACTATGTGCACTGCTAACTTTTGAACTGTGGAATAGATACTTTATTGATTGACCTCCTCGAAAGCGCGTGCGTTTTGTTTGAAAATGAACCCAGTTGGACAAAACATGTCTAGCATATCATTCAAAAGCAGAATGTTTGTTTTGGATGTAATCAATGATAAAATCTAAAGAAGACTACTTGTTCTATTAGCGCGCGCAGCTTTTTGAAGATATGAAAAGAGACTAGTTGTATAAGCGACTCTTAGAATTCCTAGTTGCACTTGTTGCCTCAACCATTGCCAAAGCTGAAGCGTCTAAACAAATTTGAATACAAGGCTTATATGTCACAGTAATGGGATTTTCATAAGATGCTTGGTGACGTTCTAATGGGGAAATTGGCGCACCGTGCTTCTGCCCACGCAAAAACCAAGCAAAAAACTCAAGACTGTTTTCCATCACGAGACACTCAGCTCAGAACAATCAGCAAACAACCTATCCCACAAAAGCGGGATTCAGATCAATCAAGAATTTTTGGAACGACCATGTGCGTAAAAATAGATTATCTCAAGTTGCAAAGAATCACACAGGTGAGTTGACATGAAATTGTTAGCAATAGGGAATTCGATTGATCTGTCTCTTGGTGGTGGCGGGATTCCAGTCACTTGGCAATTCCTGAAGGGATTTCATGATGCTGGGGTGGAAGTTATAGTCACCACATGCGAAGGAACAAGTTTTGCAGCTCCATGGTGGAGAAGCTACTCAAGGCCGTTCGTTCAGAACAAAGCATTTCACTTTGCTTTGAACCGTGGAATAAAATTAAACCAGACAATGGCAGGGTTCTTCTATTACCGCGGCTGGAAAAAACAACTAAAGAAGATTTTTGTTACAGAAAGAGATATCGATGCAGTTTTTTTGATCGCCGCATTACCTGTTGCAAAGGAAATTCCTTCTTGGATTCGAAAAGACTTTCGAGTACCAACTATTTATTATGAAACTGATATCCAAGCTCTTCCCAAGTATAGTTTAGATCATCAACCAACGAAACATCGTTTTCCCGACTATTCAGACTGCGATGCCGTCGCTTGCGCGTTTGAGAAAATAAGTCAAGAACTTCGAGAACACGGCTTGCAAAATGTTTGGACCGTTCCTTTTGGTGCAGACCCTGCAATTTTCAGCCCAATGCCTGAGACAGAGCAAAACATAGATGTTTTCTTCTCGGGATTCGGCGAACTCGACCGTGAAGATTGGATGCAAAACATGATTTCAAAGCCTTCAATAGCTTTGAAAAACTTTAAATTCGTAGTGGAAGGCTCTTTTAAAATTGACCTTGGAAACTCAGAAAGGCTCCATTCAGTTTCTCTCGATAAATATCTTCATTTGTGCCGTGGCAGCAAAATAAACCTGAATATATTAAGGCAACAGTTCGTCACAGCGGGCGTGTTGAACTCTAGAATTTTCGAGTTAGCTTCCCTTGGCTGTTGCGTAGTCACCAATCCCAGCAGTAGCCTCAAAGACTTCTTTGAACTCAACAAGGAAATGGTTGTTGTTAACGACGCGAAAGACGCTATTGACAAGTACAAATGGTTGCTATCTTCAAAAGAGGATAGAGAAATGATAGGTAAAGCTGCCCGGCAACGCGTTCTTAAAGAACACACCTACCTAAATAGAGCTCAACAAATATTGAAAATAATAAAAAGACTACATGTATAACATTAATGTTGATGTAAAAATGAAGAAACCAGTTGTCGTGATAATCAAAGCAAGTTCCTGGAAACATTATACTTTGTTCAAAAGGCATCCTGAATACATAGCTATATTTAACCTTATTGAGCGGCATCCTGATCTGAATTTTGTCTTAACCGGTACTTCAAAATCTTCGCTCTCCGGTTACTGTATTAAGGATAACGTAATAGCTTGGGACATTCCATTGCCAAAGGGACTAATTGGGCATTTTACTCATCAACTATACCTTTTCAAGATATTTCTTGAAAATCGACCGCGCGTTATCATATCGATGGGGTTGATGAATGTGGTGCCTTGCCTCTTTTTTTCGTTCTTTTCTTTCAGGTCAAAGGTAGCGCCTATTTTCATAGGCGAGTTTGACTATCATGGAAGAAAAGTAGCGGGTAGGTTACTTAACTGTGCACAGTTCAAATTTATGTCACTAGTTCTTCGGGTTTCACAAACGAAAATGCCAAATATCTTTGCCTTGTCACGATTCGAACGTAAAGGCATTGAAAAAATGGCTCCAAATCTAAAAGGAAAAATCACTCTGGTTTCCTACCCAATATCATCATTGTTTTATTCCGTCAGAAGAAAGTCGGATGACGACTCACGTACTCCCACAATATTAACAGTCGCTGGAATTGAGCCGAGGAAAGGCTTGGACGTTCTTGTGAAAGCGGTTTCTTTGATCCCAAAGGAGATAAGACCTAAGGCAATAATAAAGGGAGAGATTAGAGACCACACCTACATGCAGCAATTGAATACATTGGTTGAAAAGCTGGCTCTTGCAGGCTGGATTAGATTTGACAACAGCTTAATTGACTATGATGCTTTGTGCCAATACTATCAAGCTGCCACTTTGTTTGTATTTCCTACACGAGATGATAGTCTAGGCGTCGTAGTGCTCGAGGCATTACATTCAGGCTTGCCCGTAGTTGCAACGTCAGTAGGAGGCATTCCGGACATGATCCAAAACGGAGTGAACGGCATATTAATTGAGCCCGATAATCCTCAAGAACTGGCAAACGTAATTTCGCGGCTCTTGAAAGATAAAACGTCTAGAGTGGCTCTAGCAAGAAATGCCGTCTCAACACTCCAACGTCACTATTACAATAGAATTACCCTAGAAGATGCTTTTGAAAAATCCATTCAAAGGTTAGACAAATAAGAGGAACTACTACTAGGGCAAGAAGCATGTCCATACTTTCCGTTTCTTGGACAAGGAAATGCGCCTTATCGGTATGATGACTATGAGCACTAGGCGAAAAACAGCGAAGGCCTCCAAGAAAAAGAAGGTCGTTTGGATAAGTCTGTTTGTGTTTCACATCTTCAATAGCGCGCGCTCCAAAGCTTCTAAAGCATATTCAAAGCAGCAAAACTCATCCTGGTCTCAGGTCATATCCAGGGTTTTCTAGGATATACGCAACAGATTCGGGAATGAAACTTGAAAAGAACGTTGAGGTAGTATAATGAGAGTTCTGATGGTTACGCCTTCATACTATCCTATTCTGGGAGGTACGGAAACGTACGTGGCACAGCTGACGAAGGTACTAAACCAAAAAGGTATTTGCGCCGACGTGATGACGCTTAATATAAGCTCAAAATGGAGTCCACTGAACAGGGAAGAAGTACGACAAGAAAATGGATCTAAATTGTTCAGAGTGTCGACGCATAATCCTCGCGTCTTCAACTTTCATGGACATAGTCCTTATTCTGAGTTTCTGAACGTGCATGTGATACCTAGACCCAGTTTTCCAAGGGAGTTTGACAACTATGATATTATACACTTTCACGATGATACCGACTTCACCTTTCCACTTTGTTCTTACCTCGCCTGCAAGAAAAACAAACCTAGGCTCTTACACCTCCATACCATACCATACACATATGAAACTTACAAGAGAAACCCACTATTGAGAACCTTGCTAAGAAAAGTGGCTGATGTCTACATAGGCTTGTCAAACTTTACGATGCCATTTATGCTAGGATTAGGCTTGCCGAAGGACAAGTTGGCGATTCTTCCAAATGCTATTGACACTAAAACATTCAGACCGAACGACAATAAAAGGATTGACAACCTAATTCTGTGGGTGGGTAGAATATCGCGCGCAAAGGGGGTTGACACCTTGCTAGAAGCCTTGTTTCACGTGAAGACCGCAACACAACTTTTCATAATTGGTCCCGTTGAGCGCACGAGCGACAAGTCATTCTTTCCGGAAGTCCAACATCTCATTCGAAAAGTCAATGACACAACCAGCCACAAAGCAGTGTATCTTGGGCCTCTTCATGGAAATACCTTGATAGATTGGTATCAAAGAGCAGCAATGTTCGCAGCTCCAGCGCGAAAAGAACACTTTCCCATAACAAACCTTGAAGCCCTAGCTTGCGGTACCCCAGTCATTGCAGCGCCAGTAGGTGGTGTTCCTGATGTGGTCAAAGACAGAGTCAATGGACTATTGGTTCCGCCAAGCGACCCACTTGCCCTTGCCTCAGCCCTAAACACTCTGCTTGAAAACAAGAAATTGAGAGAATCCTATGGAAGGAAAGGGAAAGAGATTGTTGAAGAGTACTTCTCTTGGAATGTCGTTGCGGAAAAAGTGATAAGACTCTACAGCCAGCTATTGAACGCGAGACTCCACAAGACTTAGTTTTCGGAATCGAAGCTCCCCTAAGCACTTGCTACTGTCAAAAAACAATAGAGAGATGTTGCATGAAAAACTACTTGCTTTCTGTTCTGCTAATACATCTTGTCACATTGCTTTCAATAGTCCTAAACATCTCGGTTCTAAGACAGATATTTGGCTGCATCTACCTGACCTTTGTACCAGGATACGTGATACTGAAAGCTCTAAGGGTGGACGGCAACAAGATAAACACTATTTTACTTTCCACGGGGTTGAGCCTGTCATTTCTGATGCTTGTCGGTGTTGCCATGTGCGTGTTGTTTCCATTATTCGGTTTTGCGAGGCCTCTTTCACTTTTTCCGCTAGTGCTGGTGATCAGTAGTGCCGTGTTGTGCATACTTCTCGTCGGATGCCGACATGACATAACTCAGAATGATTCTTCAAATGCTTTCCGGTTGCCAAAGTTCAATGCTTTCTGGATGCTGTTGTCTGCAATTCCGGTTCTAGGCGTAGTTGGAGCGGTATACGACAATGTTTTCGTTTTGCTTGTCATGATAATAGCAATAGCCATTGTATACTTTTTCGGGTTCTCTTCCAGAATAATGTCTGCAAAATATCACGTCCTCATGGTGCTTATGATCTCTATGGCCCTGGTCCTCCACACTGTTCTCATATCAAACTACATCATGGGTGAGGACATACACGTTGAAGTGTATGTTTTTAAACAGACATTAAATAATGGCATCTGGACCTCTCCTGGAGTCGGCGTCGACACAGATATTGCAAGGTTTGCATCTGTTCTAAGCATTACCATCTTGCCGACAGTCTATTCGATTTTTCTTAACTCCGATATCGAAACGATCTTCAAAATCATATTTCCATTGCTTTTTTCTCTTGTCCCTCTAGTTTTGTACAGAACATATGAACTGCAAACGGGCAAAACCATAGCGCTCCTGTCCACCCTCTTCTTCATGTCAAGCAGCCTCGCATTCTTTGGTATGGAGCCGCTGGTTCTGGCGAGACAAGAGATCGCCGAGGTTCTTTTTGTCTTATCAATTTATCTTCTGGTTGAAAAAGGCATACCCATACAAAAGCGCAGACTTCTCCTCATAGTTATTGGCGCAGGCCTGATAGTGTCGCATTACGCTCTTGCCTACGTCTACATTCTCCTAATCATCCTGTCCTTCATTTTATCACGCAGATGGCGATCCAGAGACGTACTGAACGCATCGTTGATTTTGCTGCTTTTTGCAATGACTTTCGCATGGTACGTATATGTTTCAAACGCACCCTTGCTGAAAATATCTGACGATATAGCACGAATAGAAAGGAATTTCACGCGTGACCTCTACAACCCTGCCGCTAGGTCTTCGCAAGTTGCGACGCTTGCCAGTTCGCCGCAAACGATAGTGGGCGTATTCAATAGGGTCGTTACTCTTGCCCAATATTTGTTCATACTTGTCGGAATCGCAGGACTGATATTGAGGAGAGAAAAGGCAGGTTTCGATGCAAAATACCGCATAATGTCAATCGCTGCGATGCTGCTTCTAGTCCTTTCTCTTGTGATCCCCCATTTGGCTGGAGCATTCAATCTAACTAGGATCATCGCAATAACAATGATTTTCCTAGCACCCTTCTTCATCCTAGGTGGGGAGACACTGTTTAGTTCGATAGGAAAGGCGGTCTCTTCATTGATTACCACTAGATTTAAACAACTCAGACTGGCTCGATACAAAAATATAAGTATCATACTTGTTTCAATAGTGCTTGTCACCTCATTCCTGTTCAGCACAGGGTTCATTGAACACGTCACCGGCGTTTATCCTCAATCCTGGGCTTTGGATAAGGACCAAAAAAGAACGTCAAAAGACATCGGCATAAGAGTCAGCTATTACACTGAAATCCCCGTCGAACAAGACGTTGTCAGTACAACATGGTTATCGAAATATCTAGGCGATAGTGGTATTGTATACAGTGCGGCACTATGTGGGATTTGGTATTCATATGGTCTGCTTTCACCAGATCGACAAGGCTCAATTTACGCTTTTTCAGGCACACAGAGCGGTAGTTACGCTTACCTCAGTTATGCAAGCACGGTTGGTGGTCTTCTTAACAATACCGAAATGTCACCCGAATTGACCTCAAGCAACATGATATACACGAATGGGGGAAGCGAGATATATTCAACTGCCGGCTAGTAACGCAGAAATCTTATTCTCGATGAATAAATGCCAAATAGTAAGACTACACATTAGCTCAACTGATAGCGAACCCCCAAAAAGTGGGATAGCATCCATGACAATACTGCTGACGCTTTGCCCATCCTTTGACCTCTCGCAAAAGGAAGAGGTTCTTCAAGAGAATAATTTGCCAAGGAGAAAACAAGAATGAAATGGACTAACAAGAAAGTTCTCGTGACTGGAGGCGCCGGCTTCATAGGGTCTCATCTGGCAAAAAGACTCTTGGATGAAGAAGCAGATGTAATTGCCTTGGACAATTTTTCTGAGGGTAAACGACACAATATACCTGACGGCTGCAATATCATCAAAGGCGACATCCGAGACAGAAAAGCTCTCAACAAAGTCGGATCAGTCGACTACTTGTTCAATTTCGGCTCTCCGTCATCTATCATCCTGTTTAATACGGCCCCAGTCGCATGTGTTGACACCACCATATGCGGTTTTCTTAACGTCCTAGAATGGGCTGAAGATGTCTCAGTCAAAAAGGTGGTATATCCGACATCGGGGAGCGTCTATGGAAACGTACCGGTGCCACAATCTGAAGAAGCTCAGGTACTACCGATGAACCTTTACGGCATATCTAAGCTAGCGTGCGAACATATAGCAAGACTGTATCGCGAGAAACTTCAAATTGTGGGTCTGAGAATCTTTGCCGGGTACGGCCCTGGAGAAGAACACAAAGGAGACTTCGCAAGTCCGGTCACCATATTCTTGAATTCCATGAAGAAAAATGAGAGACCTGTAGTATATGGAAATGGGACACAAAGCAGAGACTTTGTATACATAGACGACGTTGTTAAAGCGATAATGAGAGCTGCAGAGAGAAATGTAGCCGGGATAATAAATGTTGGATCTGGAAAAGCATGCAGTTTCAACGAAGTCATAGATTGTATTAATCAGTCTTTGGGCAGAAACATCAAACCGACATATGTTGATAAACCAGTTAACTACCTTGAAAAAACGCTGGCCGACACAAGGAATATGAGGGAAATGCTGGGTTTGAATCCTCTAACTCTGAAAGAAGGTCTGCGCAAATACCTAGAAGACGTCGCAAATTCTTCGTTCGCTCGTCCTCAAGCTGACCAAAGAGAGCAGAGTCATCTTTGACATCGACACAAAACTCATTGCAGCGCGAAAATTGCATATTAGATTAGGCGAAGGCTATTAGCACGCGAATCAAAATACGAATTCGCATCAAGAATTGTGGAGCATTTCAGAATGATCGGGCTACTGGAAAGGACACTTAGAACTCTTATGGTTATTCCACTCAGGAAACTCGGCTTCGTTGATATTTACTGTGCACGATCTTTCTTCAACAATAATCCAATCATTTTGGGGATTCTAGCAGAATCAAGATCGGAAAGGCGATCCATCTGTACAATTCGATTCTAAATACATATTCTGGGTGGATCATCGTTGAAGATTACGCCACCGCGCGCTAGCTTATGGCAAGAATGCACGGAGAATTGTTGAGGAGAGTTTTTCTTGGCAAGCCGTAATAGAGAGACTTACACGAATTTATGCAGACCTAACACGATAGCCCCCGTATTTGACTGCGGGCAGATCTATGGGGGAAGAAGACGTTGAAGCATTTCGATTCAGTAGTGACAGGCGGAGCTGGCTTCATTGGCAGCCACCTAGCTGAAAGACTACTAAAAGAAGGTTGCAGAGTAACGATACTGGACAATTTTTCAAATGGCAGCATGGAAAATATAAAGGCAATATCTAGAAATCCGTTCCTAAAGGTCGTGGAGGAAGATCTGAAGAAGCCTGCAAGACTATTCAACATCGTTAAAGACTGCGAGATTGTCTTTCATCTGGCTGCAAATCCTGAAGTTCGTGTTGGCGAAACGGATCCTAGGATTCATTTCGAAGAAAACATCAAAACAACTTTCAATCTTGTTGAGGCTATGCGAAAAGCAAAAACATTAGGAAAGATCGTCTTCGCCTCAACTTCTGCGATATATGGAGAAGCCTCAGAAATCCCCACTCCTGAGAACTATGGGCCTCTGATTCCAATATCAACCTATGGTGCTTCCAAACTTGCGTGTGAAGCTCTAATCACGAGCTATGCGCATACTTTCAACGGAAGGGCACTTATATTGCGCTTGGCGAACGTAGTAGGCTTGAGGTCAACGCATGGCGTAGTGGCTGATTTCATGAAAAAAATCGAGGCAAATCCAAGAGAGCTTTCGATTCTAGGCGATGGGACTCAACAAAAATCCTATATGTACATCGATGACTGCATTGACGCAATAATACACTTAACCAAACTGGTAAGCGCGGGAGCATCGAAAACTGAGATTTTCAACGTGGGTTCTCGCGACAACATTACAGTAAAAGAGATTGCGAGAATAGTGGCGAAGGAAATGAAACGCCCCAGCATAGTCCTTCGTTCGACTGGCGGAGTCGACGGCGGAAGAGGATGGAAAGGAGACGTCAAGACCATGCAGTTGTCAATAGGGAAACTGCTACGAACAGGTTGGAAACCAATGTATTCAAGCAGAAAAGCGGTCGAATCAACCGTCAGAGCCCTTGTAGAAAAGGACGATTCTGGCAAATAGGCCACGCGCGCTCTTGAACAAGATGGTTACGATGGAAGATAGACCGTTAGTGTCGATAATAATACTTAACTATAATGGAGAACGCTATTTAGATCGCTGCCTATCATCTGTTCTTAAGACTGAACATCCACGGTTTGAAGTAGTCCTTGTGGACAATGCCTCCACCGATAAGAGCCTAGAGAATGCCCAGCATAAGTTTGGAAAGGATGAGAGACTGAGAATCATACGAAGCATTACAAATCTGGGTTTTGGCCCTGCAAACAATGTTGGTTTCGAGAATGCGAAAGGCACGTATATTGCTTTCTTGAACAATGATACTGTTGTCGACCCTTGTTGGCTGACAGTTCTCGTTGACGCAATGGAGCAGGACAAGACCATAGGACTGGCACAAAGCATGATTCTTAATGCAGACGAGAGAAGTGTGCAGACAGCCGGATGGCTCATCGGTGACTACTTTGTCTATTACTATTCCATTGTGGAGCCAGGCAACGCAGGCGCCCATGGATTCCCAGATGTATTTGAAGTGTCATATGCATCTGGAGCCGCGATGATAATTAGAAGAGAAATCGTAGACCAAGTAGGCTTGTTTGATCCGAAATACTTCTGGTTCTACGATGACAACTACCTGTCTTTCAAAGTCTGGCTAGTGGGTAAACGTGTCGTAACAGTCTCAGATTCCAGAGTGTGCCATGTTGGGGGAGGGACAGCTGGATTCGATAGTGTTCCCATAAGACACTACGGCACAATATCTTCGATATCGCTAATCTTTGACGTATATTGGAATTATGTAGACTTGGCAAAGGCACTTTTCGTATTCGGTTTCAACCTGACAATCAATGCCATGAAAGAAACAATAGAGCGTAGAAGGGCTACTAGAGTCAGAGGTAACACCTCAGCAGTTTTTTGGGCCTTGAGTAATTTGAAGCACATATGGGAAAGTCGACTCAGATGCTTGAGCATGGCAAGAGTGTCTCAGAAAGTGCTCCTGTCAAAATTTATAAGAATACGGGTTCCAGGTTCTGTGTACCTAGTTCCACCTCCTGTCAAACTTCTGCCGAAGTACCTGCTGAATGAAACCAGGAAATATTTGGAAACGGTAATGTCCACATGACCAGTCTCACAACCTACTCAACTTGAACGAGATCAAAAGTAGGACGTACAATTTCTTGGTTAGCACAAAACTATCTGGGAAGAAGATCCTATTCATTGGCGCTGTACTCAGTCAGCACTGGAAAGGCGGAGAGCCCAGAATTGCACGAACACTTGCATCCTTCTTCAGCGAAAGTGGATTAAACGTTTCAAAGCTGATATTAACAAGAGATCAAAGAAAAAGCTTGGCAGCACATGCAGGCCTTCGAAAATTAGTTTACAGACCATGCACTGTCCTTTCTCCTGAAATAGACCTGCCAACTGTGAAGTATTACCGCGAAAGAATCAAGGAAGAAAGACCTGATATTGTAATGACTTGGTTTGATTTCGATCTTTCAGCTTCTTGGGCTAGCATCCGCATGAAAATACCAAACATTGCCGAAGATCTCATATTCTGGCCTCTTTGTCCTCAGATGACCCTTTTCAACACATTAAGTGAATCACCTTGTGAAGGACCAAACATTTATTGTGACCCATGTTTAAGAGGAATCCGACGGCTAGGAGCAAGATCTGCTTTCTGGTCCATGGTGCAGATCAATAGAATGAACAGGCTCAAGCGTAAGCTGAATCTTGTCTCCGCCATCGTTAGCGACAGTCAGTACTTGAAGGACCTTATGATCAAGAAGGGTTACCGACCAGACTTGATCCATGTCATATACAACGGAGTCGACCTCAAGAAGATCCAACCTAGCTACAACGCCCAAAGCGAGAAGACTGTCCTCTTCCTCGCAGGACCTTACAAGCACAAAGGGATGACCCATTTCATCAAGCTGTCGGAAGACCTTAAACCAGAATTCCCAGACGTCAGGTTCTTGTGGGTAGGTCAGAATGAAATATCAGGCAAAGCATTCGAAACTCATGACTACGTTTGGAATGAACGGGAACTAGGCGAGATCTACGATTCAGCCTACCTGCTACTTTTGCCTTCCCTATACCCTGAACCAATGAGCTACACCGTGCAGGAAGCGATGGCCCACGGAAAACCCGTCGTGGCCTATGACGTAGGTGCAAACAGTGAAGAAATAGTTCACGGCGAAACAGGGTTCCTTGCACACTGGGGTAACGTGAAACAGCTGCAGTCATACGTAAGAGAGTTGCTACTGGACGAAGGCCTTGCGAAGACGATGGGTCAGAAAGCTAGAAAGCTTGTTGAAAAGAGATTCACCTTGGAACGAATGACAAGTGAGTACATGAGACTCGTTGAAGCAGTCAGCGAAAGCCATCGATAATAAAAACTTTCGAAGTCGACTCGGCCAGGCGGTATTATAGATTGAGAAAGGTGCCCCGTATCCTAATGCACCTTTCAGGATTCTTCGAATTCAAGTTCAGGAGTTTGATATTCAAACCGCGTTTGCAGTTGCGAATGCGTTTGACAAACCTAAAAGACATCGAGCCCCCAGCATTGCCGCCTGATTATCAAATTCGGACCTACCGCAAAGGAGATGAGGAACCTTGGGTGAACACCATCACATCTTCCTTTGGCAAGAACTATCTGGCAAGCCAGACGCTAAATGAAATCCTGAAGAGCAGAGATTTTGACTCAAATGGCCTATTCTTCATAACATATCATGAACAACCAGTTGGAACAATCTGTGCAAAAATCCAATGCAATGGAAGACAGAAAA
>Ga0315279_10003539_pt1 | contig 21662 bp, 12 predicted proteins | sample YL17G06_20_MG_FD_203694 | JGI IMG/M metagenome (GOLD analysis project Ga0315279, IMG submission 203694) | Sediment microbial communities from Yellowstone Lake, YNP, Wyoming, USA - YL17G06_20 | ecosystem: Environmental > Aquatic > Freshwater > Lake > Sediment | place: USA: Wyoming | collected... | reverse complement strand
TCCTTTGTTTTCGGGAGAGAAATTGATTGCAGAAAAGGCAGTGGATCTGGTTATATATGGCGAAGCCGAAATAACGATTAAAAAAGTATTGGATTCTATTAAGCAATACGGAAAAGTTTTACCTGCCCGCGGTGTTATTTATAAAAGCAATGGTCGAATTATAGATTGCGGTCCCCCCGAGTTAGTCGAAAATTTAGACACACTACCTTTAATTTCGTTAGATGGTTTTTCGTTAGAATCATATAATAAAAATGAACAGATGCCCATATCTTTCAATCGCGGTTGCCCGTATAAATGCGAGTATTGTCCCAGAGAAATGTATCCGAAATTTCGATCTCGTACTTCCGAACATATAATTAAAGAAATTGAGGATTTACAATATAAATACGGAAAAGAGTTAGAATTCTTTGTTTGCGACTCTGCCATTAACAATAACCCAAGGCAACTTGACAGAGTATGCGATCTCATTTTTTCAAAAGGATTAAAATTAAGTTTTGGAGGATTTGCTTGTTGTCATCCCGGGATGAGTTATGAATTTCTTTTAAAATTGAAAAAAGCGGGATTCAACTCTTTCGTTTATGGGGTTGAGAGCGGTTCTGAAAAAATCTTGAGTAAGCTTGGCAAGAAAATAAAGGTTGAAGATATCGAGAGAATAATAAGAGATACACATAAGGCTGGCATAAAAGTGGGCATTGATATTTTAGTAGGATTGCCTGGTGAAACTGAAGAAGACTTTGCTAAAAGCGTAGATTTCTTAATCCGCAATAGGGAGCATATCGAGAACATAGGGATTTGTAATTACGGCGTAACTCCATATAGTTATATTTTTTCGCACCGGGAGGAATTTGAACTTACCTGCGAAGAAACAAAAATAGAGAGAATTGCGAAACTTAATGGTATAGTTAAATCCATGTCTTTGTCTGAAACTGTACCATATCGTACGGAAAAGTATTGGTCATGGAATCCGAAGGATAATTAGCGAGATGACGCAGTTATTTCAAGCAAACAAAGAACTTAATGAAAAAGAGATAGAATCGAAAAGCACTATCCTTAACTCAAAACCGCGGTTGTTAATGATAGTTTTAACTACCAGATGTAATCTAAGGTGTATTATGTGCCAAAGGTATACTCCGGGAAAAGGATTGACCTTCCCCTTTGAGACAATAAAACAAATTTATAGTCTCTTTCCTTATCTTGAAGGAATAAATTGGCAGGGCGGAGAAGTTTTTTTAGTGGACTATTTCAAGGAACTGTTTCTTGAGGTTAAGAAATACCCAAATATCTGCCAGAGCATTATCACCAACGGCTTGCTAATAAATGAAGAGTGGGCAAAGATTATTGCAGAGTCTAGGATTAATTTGGGGTATTCCATCGATGGAGTCACAAAACATACTTATGAGAAAATAAGAAAGGGCGCTAAGTTTGAAGATTTACTTAAGAGCGCCGAGATTGTTAATAAGGCCATTAGGAAGAAAAAAGGAGAAGTCAATTTATTTATAAATGCTGTGGTGATGAGGTCTAATTACAAGGAACTTTCTCTATTCCCGCGTTTTTGTAAAGAATTCGGATTCAATTTTTTGCGTCTTGATTTTGTAGGAAAGGAATTGCCGGAAGAAGATCTTTTAAATCAAAAAGATGACGATGTATTGAATTACCTTAGAAAAGTTATCCCCGAGATAAAATACGAATGTTCTTGTCTGGGCATCGATTTTGATTACACTAAAATAAATCTTAACCAAGAAAAAGAAACGCCATCATCAGGGAATAGAGAGGAAGTGAAACTAGATGATAAAAAAGACAAAGATGCACTTAAGTGTAAACTCCCCTGGAAGAAGCTTTTTATAGATATCAGTACGGGAGGATCAGTCCGTCCGGGATGCCTTTGTAATTATAGCTTAGGCAGCATAATGGATAAACAGATTGGGCAGCTCTGGAATAATGAAATTATGCAGCAATACCGTTCTCATTTAGCCGGAACAAATATAGAAAATTTTTGTTCAAAGGTCTGCTTGGATAACCTCGTAGATAGATATGAGCTGGAGGGAGTGGCTTAAAAGAAAAGGAGGTGATTAAGAAAAACTGGGAGGAAAAGATATTTGTAATAGGGCAAGACAAGAAACCAAAAGGAGGTAGGCGATGCGAAAATATTCTGGATTGGCGTTGACGGTGATATTTGTATCAGCTTTTTCTTTTTTAGTTTTTTCGCGTGTTAATTCAGCAAACGAGGCCCCAAAGAATAATGTGGTTGATAAAGTCATGAAACTTCAGGCAAAACAGGAACTCGATGCGGCGATAAAAGAGGCAAGCGCAGCTTTAAGTTCTGATCCCAACAACGTTCAATTACTTATTCTCTCGGGTCAGATATATACAAATAAAGGAGAATTCGTATTGGCGGACAAATCCTTAAAGAAAGCATTAAATATTGCCCCCAAGAACGTATGGGGACTAAGAAGTTTGGCGGCGAATTACAAAGCGCAATATGAAAAGGCGAAGAAAAATGACCCCAAAGATAAAAACCTTGCCTTAGCCCAAGCTACAATAGAAAAAGCTTTAGCTATTACTCCGAATGACCACTGGGTTAATGCCGAAGCAGCAGCGATTTATCTTTATCAGCAGGATAAAGCTAAGGCGTTGAAGGCTATAGAGGTTGCGCTTAAGGCTGATCCTAAACAGGAGTATTTTAAGAATCTGAAGAAACAAATTGATTCTATGTAGTGTGAATATATTTGGATATCGATACTTATAATTTTTTAGATTGCTTAGAAAAATATTGCCGATTTTCTGTGCGCATATTCTATAATTTTAGGAGAAGGCCTATTATTTTACGAAGCATACTGCAACAGAAGATTTAGCTTGCCGTATGTTATCTATGAATGCATTGTCAGTGAGTCAATGCAAAGCAGGAAAGTTAATTCTAATCTTTTAGGTAAGACTTAGAAGAGGAACTTTTTTTAATTTAGCATTTCAAATGCAAGCCGTCATGTAAAAAATGAAAGATTCAACATCCCAGAAAGAAACCAAGCCCAGAATATCTTTTAGTTGGAATATTCACTTTAAGTGTAATTACCGTTGTCCTTATTGTTGGTTTCACGGTGAATGGCAAGATTTCTCCAAACACAACCATTATTTTTCCTTAGAAGATATTGTAAAGGCATGGAAAGGAATCTATGATAGATATGGCAGTGTCCATGTCGATGTACTGGGAGGGGAACCCTTCCATTACCCTAATTTTGTAGAAATCATTCAAGAATTATCCAATTATCATACCTTTAATATCTCTACCAATTTATCCTTTGCAGTTGAAAAGGTAATTGGAAAACTAGACCCAGCCAGGGTGAAGATACTGCCTTCCTTTCATCCCTCCTTTAGCGATTTAGACAGTTTTCTTAAGAAATTATTGATTTTGAAAGATAACGGTTTCGGCCAGGGGGCTTCGCTGTTAGCTTATCCTCCCCATTTAAGACTATGGGAATATTATAAGGGTAGATTTGAAGCAGCGTCGGTTTCTTTGGGACTAACGCCATTCTGGGGTAAGCACGAAAATGTGGATTACCCTCAGGGGTATACCGAGGAAGAACGCAATATCATCAGACCTTATCTGGGTTCTAGGGAGGGAGAATTATTTCAAGTGGAGCCCAAAAAAATAAAAAAAGGTTCTTTGTGCCGCGCTGGACAGATATATGGCGTAGTCAAATCAAACGGACAGGTAAAGAGATGCGGGATGGATGCTTTTGACAATTCGTTAGGTAATATTTTCGATGGTACCTTTAAGCTTTTGGATAAACCTTCTGCATGCCATGCCGAATACTGTCCCTGTAATGAATGGGCATTTTTGCTTATAGAAGATGTTAAAGAAGAATCCAAAGTTGATAAGGAAGCAAAAATATCAGTCCGGGTTAGAGAAAAAACGACTACAACAACGAGTAGTAGCAAAGAATTGAGCCCTAAGTTTCCTCGAAAGGACCCGCCCTACAGAGTCTATTGGAATTGGGAAATTACCCATAAATGTAACTACAGATGCAGTTATTGTTATTTCTGGAAGACTGAGTCTGACGTAAGTCGTTATATAGAGGCAGGCAGATGGAAAGAGATCTGGGATGAAGTATTTTTTAAATACGGATGTTGCCATCTCCGTCTTTCGGGAGGCGAACCCAGTATTTATCCTAATTTTTTAAATTTAATCGCTGCCTTATCGCAGAAACACACCATAGACATAACTACCAATTTAAGTTTGAATATAAATTATTTAATTGAAAAAGTAAATCCAGTAGCACTATTTATTTCTCCGAGTTTCCATCCGGAATTCGACACAATAGATGATTTTATTAAGAAGATACTCATTTTACGGGAGAATCATTTTCGCGTCACTGGCATAGCCTATGTAGCCTACCCCCCTAATTTGCCAATGATGGGAGATTTTATGAAAACTGCGGAAAAAGAGAATATCGAATTTAAAATAATCCCCTTCTGCGGCGAATTTGAAGGACGGAAGTTTCCCGATGGGTATGATAATGAAGAAAGAGCTTTAATAAAAGAGATGGCCGAGCATTCGAATTCCCGAGCTCTTAATATGCGTTGGACGCAGTGGCACATAAGTAAAGAGGATTGCTCAGATAACAAAGCTAAGCCTGGCAGGGGTTCTGCATCTTTTTGTCGAATGGGGCAGATGTATGCGAAAGTCTTTCCTGATGGAAGAGTAACCAGATGTTGTCTTTCAGTAAGCGAAGTTTTAGGCAACATTTCTGATGAAAATTTTAGACTTTTAGACGAACCAAAAATCTGTAATACCGTAGAAAAATGCCCTTGTTTTAAAGCTATGTTTGTAGGTGAAGAAGAATCATGGTCTACATACTGGGAGACCCCAGAACATCCTATTTACAAAAATAAAAAATAAATCCTGAAAGAGCAAGATGAATAATAAGATTGAATTAGGCCCTAAATTCTTAACGTGGGACATCCACTATAAATGTAATTACTATTGTCCTTATTGTTTTCTTCATTTTGAGCCGGAAACATCCAGTATAGATGCGGTTTATTTAAAAAAGGACCAATGGGTGCGGATCTGGAGCAAGATGTACCGTAAGTACGGACCTTTTCATATTTCTGTAACCGGCGGAGAACCGTTTATCTATCCAGACTTTATCGATTTAATCTCAGAATTAACCCGGATGCATAACTTTGAGTTTTCTACTAATTTATCCTGGGATGTAAATTATTTTACAAAAAAAGTTTCTCCTAAAAAAGTCAAGATAAACTCTAGTTTCCATCCCGATTGCGTTTCGCAGCAAGAATTTTTAGAAAAAGTTATCTATCTCAAACAGTGGGGCTATCAGGTAAGTATTACCATAGTTGCATACCCTCCTTTGATAGATAAAATAGGCGAATACGACAATTATTTTAAAAAAACCGGCTCCAGGCTTATCCTTTATCCCTACCGCGGCCCATACGAGAATAGGGCTTATCCTAAAGGATACACAGATAAAGAGAGGGTGGCCTTAAAGAAATTAGGATTAGAACTAGGAGCAGATGTAAATCAGGAACTTTTTCTGCAATATGAATTAAAGGAAAAAGAGCCGGTATTGGAAAAGAAGGCAGAAGTCCGTAATAAAAGCGATAAGAAGATATGCCGTATGGGGCAGCAATATGCCAAGCTCGTTCCTAATGGAGAGGTCTTCAGGTGTTGTGCTGCAGTCAATAAACCATGGGGTCAATTGGGAAATATTATAAAGGGAACATTTGAGTTTAGTAGCGAACCTTTGGCATGTCCGGATTCTAAATACTGCCGGTGTTATAAGGCGATGATTATTTGCGAAGAAGAAAAATGGTCAAAGGATTGGCTCACTATGGAATCCCTCTTAAAAATTGATAAGGAAAGAAAATTATTAGAGGAAGCCAAGAATATCAGAGATCACGGCAATATATATACCGGCATTGACAAAATAAACAAGGTTTTAAAAGATAATCCGGACAATGTTCACGCCCTTACTCTTTTAGCAGAATTTAAAATAGCACAAAAAGATTATAGTTCTTGCGAAAAGATACTAAGAGACATTATAGATAATAAACGTAGCTCTGTTTGCGAATCTTGGATTTACCGTATTTTAGGTAGATTATATATGGAATTGGCGCTACAGGAAAAGTCAGAAAAAGAAAAGAGGGCCTTATTTGATAAAGCGGGTCAGTATCTTAACAGGGCTTTAGCAGTGGCAAATAAAACCAATAATTTATCGGATAGGGCCGGGGGCCATTATGAAATGGCAATTTTCTATTTACATAATAATAATTATAAAATGGCCAAAGAAAATATTAACTCGGCACTTAAATACGAACCCAAAAACGAACACTTCTTAAGAGTTGTAAAACAAATAGAAAAAGAAGAAGAAAAAGTATGGATTTCCCATTATGAAGCGGCAAAGCAACTTGCAAGTAAAGGCGATATAAATAATGCTCTTGTTAAGCTAAAGGTCGTTTTAATAAATAACGCGGATAACATTAACGCAATGATTCTGTTGGCGGAGCTGTATTTAAGACAGAAAGATTATAGTTCTTGCCAAGATATGCTCTTGAATATTGAAAAGAAGCATCCCGATTCAGAATATTGTTCCAGGTTTTATCGGGTTTTTGGTGAGCTATATACGGGATTGGGTTCAAGAGAATCTTCTTCTAAAGAGAAAGAAAGCATGCTTTCTAAGGCACAGGAATATTTAAATAGAGCGATTGATTATGCCCAGAAAAATAATGATCCCACAAATAATGCCTGGGGATACTACAGACTAACGCAGTTGAATCTCATAACGCATGAATATAACATGGCTAAGGAACACATAGCTTCTGCCTTGAGAATTGAACCCGGAAACAAATTCTTTTTGGAGATATTAAGACAAATAGAATCTCGGGATACCAGAGTTGATATATCATCTAGCCAAAATAATAATATAGAGCAAATAACTTTTGGCTGGGATTTGTGTTATACCTGTAACTATCGTTGTCCTTATTGCGGGCTGTGGGAAAAAAAGTCAAGCCGCGATCTCTTATTAGAAGTCGACCAGTGGCTGGATATATGGAATAGGATTTTTAATAGATATGGACGTTGTCGGATATTCATGTCAGGAGGAGAACCGAGCACCTACCCTGGTTTTTATGAATTAGTAAGGAGATTAACCAGGATACATCTGGTAGATATTTGCACCAATTTATCTTGGGATGTGGATAAGATTATCCCCGAAATTTCACAAAAAGATTTAAAAATCTCCGCTACTTTCCATCCCTCTTTTGCTGATTTTGAGGATTTTCTTCCTAAGGTCGTTAAGCTTAAAGAATACCTTTCAAACTCCCAGATATTCTATGTGGCTTATCCTGGGCAGATAAAAGCGATGCCCGCGCGTAGTAAGAAATTTAAAGAATGCGGAATCAATCTTATTCCCCTGCCGCTGAGGGGCAATCAACTCGTCCTTAATACCGAAGATGAGAAAAAAATAATAGAGGAAGTGACACCCTATTCGGGAGAAAAAAAGGATTATCAGTTACAAAAAATTTCTCCTAAAGGTAAACTCTGTCGGGCGGGTCAATATTATGCCGTGATTCGGGTTAACGGCGCGGTTGATCGTTGCAGCCAGTATCAAAATTGCGCCGTTGGAAATATTTTAAATAATGACTTTAAACTACTTGATGAGCCACTTCCCTGTGAGAAGGATTATTGCCCTATAGAATCGCAATGGATAATAAGTTAAATAATACTAAAAATTGTGAATTAAGATTTAAAAGAGACACGCCTCCTTACCGCGTCTTTGCGACTTGGAATATCCACTATGCCTGTAACTACAAATGTAGTTATTGTCATGCGCCTAAACCAGAACACAAAGATGCCAGGAGGATCGTTTACATACCTAGCCAGACTTGGATAGATATTTGGAAGAGGCAGTATGATAAATACGGGACCTGGGAAATACTTATAAGCGGCGGTGAACCTTTTACTTATCCGGGATTCATGGAATTAATTTTTGAACTGTCTAAAATACATATTGTCGGGATCTGTACGAATCTGGAATGGGACGTCGATTATTTTGTGAAACACGTTGGTCCGCAGCGGCTGAGGATTGAGACCAGCTTTCATCCGGAATTCGCTAATCTAGGTAATTTTGTAGAAAAGTTGCATGCATTAAAGCGAGGGGGCTTTAATCCTACAGTGAATTTTGTCCCTTGGCCGCCATTATTGTATAGGATGGAAAAAATAAAAGAAACCATCGATGCAGCAGGCTGCCAACTTACATTACAGCCATTTATCGGTCAATTTGAAAATAGATCTTACCCCCAGGGTTATACCGAGGAAGAAAAAGAATATTTTAAAATTTTTAAAGACGACTGTAACTTAAAAACCCTGGATTTTAAAACTACCAAAGAGTCCGATTCCACCAAGGGTAAGTTGTGTCGGATGGGGCAAAATTATGTTTTTATTCATCCCGATGGCGAAGTCTCCCGTTGTTGCCGGGATCATACCTATTCTTTGGGTAATATTATCAATGGCTCTTTTAATTTATTAGAAGAACCCGTTATTTGCAGGGCTGAGAATTGTAATTGCTGGAGATGTATGCTGGTCGACAAAGAAGATACCTGGTGGCGGCATTGGGGTAGGGCCGAGGTAACCGATTTAGCTATGGAAGAGCATAAGAAAAAGAGGACTGAGAGACCTTTCAAGATTTCGCTCATCCAGCCTCCGGTTTGGGGAATATACGAACCTCCGGTGGCCATTGCTCAAATTTCCAGCTGTTTGAAAGAAGCTTCCTACGAAGTTTCGGTATTTGATCTAAATATAGAGTTTTATAACCGGCGCAAGCCAGAATATGATACCGTTTGGGCGATAGAGCAGAGTTCTTTCTGGGCGAATGAGGAAAATGTCAGAAGGTTCTTTAATGATAATTCCGATATGATTGAAGAATATATTAATAAAATAGTTGGTTTGAATCCAGACTTAATCGGTTTTTCTGCAAACGTCTGTTCTTTACCTGCGACTATAGAGTTGGCAAGAATGATTAAAAAAAGAATGCCTGGGGTAACGACAGCGGTTGGTGGCCCGATGTTTTTTATACCTTACGATGTTTCCGGTTTATTAAAAGATGGCTGTATAGATATAGTTATTCGAGGAGAGGGGGAAGAGACATTCTCTGAAGTCTCTAATTTTTTACTTGAAGGCAAGGACTTGATTTCTTGCAAGGGCATCTACTTCCAGAAAGACGGCAAGATAGTCCAAACCGAAGAACGTCTGCCTCTTAGGAATCTCGACGAATTACCATTTTTAGATTTAGAGAACTTCCCTTTAGACAAATATAATCCTCCGGGTCATCTGGGAAAACATATCTCTTTAATGACTAGCCGGGGGTGCGTTCTTAACTGTGTTTATTGCGGGCCTAAGGCATATTGGTCGGGTTTTCGCTTTATGAGCGGCGGCAGGATTTACGATGAAGTAAAACGTCATCTTCAGCGCTATCCGGAAATTGAGCATATAGAGTTTTTGGATCTGGAATTCAACGGCAACATGAAAGCCTTGAATGAGTTCTGTGATTTGATGATTGCCCAGCCGCTTAAGGAGGGCTTGAGGTGGCATGCCAACATTATTATAAGGCCCGAGATGAATCTTGAAGTTATGTCTAAGATGAAAAAGGCCGGTTGTCATCATCTTTCCGTTGGTATTGAGACAGGTTCGCAGCGGATCTTGGATTTAATGAGAAAAAGATATGGAGTAGAAGACGCTGAGATGGTGCTTAAGAGTGCTCATGATGCGCTGATTCACATAACAACCAATTTCATGTTTGGCTTTCCCGGCGAGACCAAGGAAGATTTTAACCTGACTCTTGATTTTTTACGACGCAATGCCCGCGTAATTGGTACAGTTTATCCGAGCCGGACTTTTTGTACCATCGAGCCATTCAGCTATCTTGCAGGACACATGGATGAATTTGGGGTAATTCCCAACCCTCATAATAACCTTTATTGGGAATCAGCAGATGGGAAAAATAATTACCCTGAGAGACTGAGTCGGTGCGAAGAGTTTTCCAGGCTGGCTTTGGAATTAGGCGTATCTATAGGTTTGGGCCTACAGACATCGCTCGAGCAGGACCGTTATTACAGTCTCGGTTATTATTACGAATCCAAGAAGAATTTTAAAAAGGCAATAGATTTTTTTAAAGAATATCTTAAGCTCGACCCAAAGAATACAGTAATAAATAAAAAATTACAGGAACTTGAAAGTATGGATGCGGACTTAAGCGAAGAATGCCGGATTAATCCGATTACAGAGAACGTCCCTGAACATAAAGACGGTCAACCTGAATATCCTCAACAGAATAATGGCCAGACCTCCTTCAACTGGGACATCCATTGGGTATGCAATTACCGTTGTCCGTATTGCTGGTTTTATGACCAGTGGGCCCAGATAAAAAGCCGTAACAGGACTTTACCGGTAGCGGAGTTGATTAAGGCCTGGAATAATATTCATACCAGATACGGTACAGTCAAGGTATCCATAACCGGCGGAGAGCCATTTCTCTATCCCAATTTTGTGGAGTTTATCAAGGAACTATCCCAGATGCACGGGGTAGAGATTATCACCAACCTTTCTACGGATATCCGGCAATTTGTCGAGGTGATCGATTCTCAAAACGTAAAGGTTAATCCGTCCTTCCACCCACTGTTTGCCACCCTGGATAAATTTATCGAAAGGGCTCTCCTTCTAAAAGAACGGGGCATGCTACAATGCGTTTCTTATGTTTCCTGGCCACCCCAGATTCCCAGGATTGATTATTATACGCAACAGTTCGCTCATCATGGCATATCCATATCTCTGCAGTCTTTTTTCGGGCAATACCAGGGCCGCAGATATCCCGATGCATATACCGAAGAAGAAAAACATATTATCTCTCCTCAGCTTGGAGATAGAGGAGGAAAACCCTTCCAGACAGAGCCGCTTAAAACCAAAGGTAAACTTTGTGCAGCCGGGCAGAGATACGGAGTAATACAACCTGACGGAACGGTTTTAAGATGCGGAGGGATAAATTCCTCGAAAGGGCTCTCCCGCGTAGGCAATCTATTTGAAGACGGATTCAGACTTTTTGATCACCCTTCGCCCTGCACCTTTGAGATTTGCCCATGTAATGAGTGGGCGTTTTTGCTGTCGGATAGCGAGAAAACAAGTGAGGGTAAATAGAATCTTAATTGGATGTGAAAGTTATTTTAAAAATTAAATCGTGTTTTATGAAAAAATGTGGGGCTTAAATGAAAGTAGGCCTTTTTATCTTTCCGGTACGTTTTGCCAGTATGCCGCCTATAGATATCGCATATTTAGCGGCTTATTTAAGGGAACGCGGTCACGACGTTTATGTGCGCGATTTCAACGCCGAATGTCTGGTAGACAATGATTGTGACGGTGGATTCTGGAATCAGCAGAAGAATCAACAGGATTTATTTAGTAAAAATAAGGTCACGGTAGAAAGATGGGTGGAAGATATATTGGCTTTTTCTCCCGATTTTGTCGGTATGTCGGTATGGGAATCGCAGCTTTATTTTTCTCAGGAAATCGCCAGGATGATCAAGAATAAGAGAAAAGAGATCAGGGTTATCTTTGGCGGCCCCTGGTGTTCATACTGTGAACGCGGCTTGCCCTGGATAAAAAACGAATATGCAGATTATACGGTTTTTGGGGAAGGTGAGTTTACATTGGCGGAAATCGTCGAATCCTGGGATTCCAGAAATTCGATTCCCGGCTGCTTTAAGAAAACCGATGGGGAGATTTTAGACGGCGGCTGGCGGGAAGAAACGGTCAATCCGGATTTATTGCCGTACCCAGATTATTCCAATTTTGATTTTACTAAATATTTATATACCTCAACCTACCCTATTTTATTTAACCGGGGATGTAACTGGAATTGTTCTTTCTGTACCCTTCGCTGCGTCTGGCAGCATTTCCGGTCCCGTAGCGCCGAAAATGTCTTTGCCGAAATAGAAGATTGTTTTTCCAAGCACCCTTTTATCAGGAGATTTTATTCCTGCGATCACTCCATGAATTCCAATATGGTTTTGTTGCGCAGGCTCTGCGAGCTTATCATAGAAAATAATGTTAAGATAGAGAAGTTTGCTGGTTACGGTCAGGTTAACTCCGAGATGATGGATGAAGAATTTCTCAAGAAATTAAAAAGGGCGGGGTTTAACAGTTGGGGGATAGGGATTCAATCTGGTTCCGACCGTATTTTAAAAAGCATGCGTAGGCCCTACACTGTAGCTCAGGCGGAAAAAATGTTAAAAGAAATGCATAATCAAGGGTTGGGATTATCCATCGATCTTATCGTAGGTTATCCGGAAGAGAACGAGGCAGATTTTCGACAGACCCTCGACTTTACCTCCAGAGTGGGCAGGTATGTCGGAAATATTTCGGTAAGCCCATATTGCAGCATAGAAAAAAACGATTTGGGATTTAATCCTCGCAAGTACGGTATTTATGCCTTGAACGAAGGAGGAAATACCTGGGAGTCATTTAATTGTAATCCGGAAATCCGTTCAAGACGGCATAGAATTATCATGGAACACTTTTCTTCGCTGGGGGTTTCTCACAGATATTCGGATTCGGACCGGAAATTCTGGACAGATACTACCCAGGAGCCTTAGTTGTTCAAGATACAGATAAAAAATTGCGCCTCTGGCTTAATGGATAGAGCGGAGGTATCCTAGACGCATTTTAATATAGATCCCACCTCGGCCCAGCAAAGTCTTACGAGACAAAATTTTAATTTTTTATGTGCGGTTGTTTTATGAATAACCATATACGTATATGCCGGAGGTCATAAAAGAAGCGCAGACGGACGAAGTTCCTGTAGGCGCATTCGTGGTTTATAAAGACAAGGCCATTGCCGTGGATATAATTAGCTTGAGCGCCTAAAAAGACTCCACCGCTCATGGGGAAATACTCGCCTTAACCTTTAGTCTGTAGTTATCTTAATACAAAATGGTTAAGCGGGGGCAGCGTTATATGTTGCAATCGAACCTTGTGCGATGTGTGCCGGAGCACTGGTGCTTTCCGGATGGAAAGTTTAACAGAGCGGTGATTAAAAATAGTTCAGCGAGTCAGCTGTTAGGCGAAAAAAATAGATATTTGATTAGATATTTAATTCAGAGTAGACAATTATTATGATGAGAAGGAGCATTCTTTTGAAGAAACTCACGCTTTTATTCCTAGGCGTCTTTTTTTCCATCATCCTCCTTGAGCTGGTGCTGCGCCTAGGTGGTTTTACCTTTTCTCTCCTGCAGGAATACCGCAACCGCATCTCTGCCTACCAAAAAAGCACCTTTCGGATTCTCTGTCTGGGTGAATCCACCACAGCAGCAGGAGGCAGAAGTTCCTATCCCAGCCAACTGGAAGAAATTCTAAATCAGCGCAACCTCGGTATAAGTTTTAGCGTGATCAATGGTGGTATGTTTGCTGCTGATACAACTTATATTCTGAACCAGCTGGAAGAAAACTTGAACAAATACAGGCCTAACATAGTGATTACCATGATGGGTTCCAATGACCGCTACATCAAGTACTACGAGGGCATCCCGGAAGCCAACACCGCTCTCTTTAGGAACTTTAAGACCTACAAATTTTTAAGAATCCTCTGGATGAATCTGGTAAACAAGCTCAAGAAACCAGCGCCTACTCCGCCAGCACAATCCCAGTCTTCTACCCCAGAATATCTTCAGCAGAGGAATCTGCAGCAGGATGAAGAAAAGTATCTCAGGAAGGCTATCGAACGAAATCCCAACAGCGATGAAGCATACCTGAAATTAGGGCTCTTTTACCGAAAACAAGCTCAATATCCACAGATGGAAGAGGCACTACAAAAGGCCATCCAGCTTAACCCCAAAAATGATATGGCCTATGCTCAATTGGGGTGGCATTATATGAAGAAGCAGAAATTCATTCAGGCAGAGGAGTTTTTTAAAAAAGCAGTAGAACTAAATTCTAAAAATCCGCAACTATACGTTGAATTAGGAAGGTGTTATATGTATTATCTGCCAGATAAGCGTGCTCAAGCCGAAAAGTTGTTTAAAAAAGCCATAGAATTAAATCCTAATAATTGCTGGGCATACGCTGAGTTAGCAAAATATTATTGCTTAAACAAGAAGGATATCGCCCAAGCCGAAGAATTATTTAAGAAAGCACTACAATTAGATCCTTGGAATGACCGACTTTATAACAATTTAGGGGAAGTTTATATAATACAACATAAATTTATCCCTGCCGTGGAGATGTATAAGCAAGGCATCGAACTAAACCCGAGTAACGATAGTCTTTACGGCGGCCTAGCCATAGTGTATAAGGAAATGGGTAGACCTGACTTGGCCCAGGAGTGTTACCGGAAAGCCAACGTACTAAGGTTGCAGGGCTATAACGAATTGACCCGGAACAACTACCTGAAGCTAAAAAGGATCCTCGACCAGCGGGGCATAAAGCTGGTCTGTGTGCAGTATCCCGTGCTTAGTATAGAGCCGCTTAAAAAGATGCTCCAAGACCAGGAAGGGCTCATCTTCGTAGACAATGAGAAGATCTTTAAAGATGCCATAAAGCAAGCCAGCTATAACGAGTATTTTCATGACATGTTTGCCGGTGTATTCGGCCACTGCACCCCTAAAGGTAACAGGTTATTAGCCGAAAATATCGCCAATGTCATCCTGAAAGAGTATTTCAGAAAGTAAGATATCTAAAGGTGCTTTTATGCCCGAAGATAAACCTATGCGGTTGCCATTTATAAGAGAATTGCCGCTATATTATAAGGAGATATCTGCATAAAATATGAAAAAATGGCTTCTCTACCTTATTTATATTATTCTAATTTTGATTCTTTGCCTGGCTACAATTGAAATCTATTGCCGAATCAAGGGCATATCTTCTTTATCTCAATTTAAATTCACAGATTTTCCAAGTAACAATTTGTTTACCACCTCTAGTTTTCTTCCTTTTGAGATAGCCCCGAACATCCCCGGATTCTCAAATTCTTTAGGGATGAGAGATAAGGAGCGCAATATTAGAAAAGCCAAGGGCATTTACCGGATTATAGTACTGGGTGATTCTGTAACCATGTACGGTCACTACACAGATTATCTGGAGGATTTATTAAATAAGGATTTTAATAATAAAGTAGAGGTCTGGAATTGTTCAATCGGCGGTCATGGTATAAAAGATTACTACTACAATTTAAAATACCGCTGCCTCAAATACCATCTGGATATGGTGATTATCGGTTTCTGCCTGAATGACTTTATCTTGACGCCGGTGATGTTTAAAGGTAGAGACGGCAAACTCCACTGCTACCGTCCTTTTCAGTTACTTAAAGGTGAATTTGATAATTGGCTGTACTGTCATTCTAACGCCTATAGATTTGTGTTGACAAAACTTGAGGCCAAGTTTTCCAAGAATTGGGATTTGGACCCGGAAACATTTGGAAGATTATATCTAGAGAAAATTAAAAACTTGACACAGGAACATAGAATACCCTTGCTAACCGTAATCTTTCCTTACTTTGTATATGATTCAGAGGAGACTTCATATTACAAGATTATGAAAAAAGTTATTGACGAGCTTAATATCGAATGTATAGATTTGCATCAGGTTTTTAAAAGGCAAGAGCGGCAGAAATTTATAACTCGCGCAGCTGATTACATCCATCCGAATGACGAAGCACATAAAATAGTAGCAAGTGTGCTTAAAAAGTATTTAATAGATAAAAAAATTATTAAAGTTTTTTAATTATGTACCTGTTCCAAGTCATAATCAAATCATCTTCTTACAAGAAATTCACCGTTATCTTCTTAGGTATCATTTTTTCCATCATCCTCCTTGAGCTGGTGCTACGCCTTGGGGGTTTGGCGTATTCCTTCCTGCAGGAATACCGCAACCGCATCTCTGCCTACCAAAAAGGCACCTTTCGGATTATGTGCCTGGGTGAGTCTACTACGGCTTTAGGAGGTAAAGATTCCTATCCCAACCAATTAGAAGAGGTCCTCAACCAGCGCAACATCGGGATAAGTTTTAGCGTGATCAATGCCGGCATGGGCGGCATAGACACCACTTATATCCTGGCGCATTTAGAGGAAAACCTGAACAAATATCGCCCCGATATGGTGACTGCTATGATGGGTTCCAATGACCGCTACATCAAGTACTACGAGAATATCCCGGAAGCCAACACCACTCTCTTTAGGAACTTTAAGACCTACAAATTTTTAAGAATCCTCTGGATGAATGTTATAAACAAACTAAAAAAGCCAGCAGTCTATTCAGCAGCACAACTTATCCTGGGATTAAAGAGCTGCTATGCCCAACAGAGTAATCCTCAGCAGGACGAAGAGTCTCTTAAGAGGTCCGTAGAACGCAACCCCAACAGCGATGAGGCATACTTTAAGCTAGGAACATTCTACCGGGAACAGGGTCAATACCCCAAAATGGAAGAGGCACTACAGAAGGCCATCCAACTTAATCCCAAAAGCGACATAGCCTATGCCCAGCTGGGATGGTATTATACTAGAGAGAAAAAATACAGCCAGGCCGAGGAGTTTTTTAAGAAAGCCCTGGAACAGAATCCTAAAGAAGAAACATATTTAGCAATGGGGGAGCTTTATATATTTCAGGACAAGTTTACCCAGGCTGAGGAGGCATTTAGAAGAGCCCTTATAGTAAATCCTAAATCCATCGAAGCACTTTCTCACTTAGCCTGGGTTAATATTAAGCAGCGCAATTGTATTAAAGCTGAGGAGCTGTTTAAGAAAATTATCGCATTAAATCCTGTCGGTGCTTGGAATTATAACGCTTTAGCAGAGATTTATATAAGACAGAAAAGGTTCTCGGAGGCCGTAGAGGTATATAAAAAAGCTCTCCAGATTAACCCCAACGACGATAAAGTCTACGGCGGCCTAGCCATAGTGTATAAGGAGATGGGTAGACAAGACTTGGCCCAGGAGTGCTATCGAAAAGCCAACGTACTAAGGTCACAGGGCTATAGCGAGTTAACCAGACGCAACTACCTGAAGCTAAAAAGGATCCTTGACCAGCGGGGCATAAAGCTGGTCTGCGTGCAGTATCCCATGCTTAGTATAGAGCCGCTTAAAAATATGCTCCAGGACCAGGAAGGGCTCATCTTCGTAGACAATGAGAAGGTGTTTAACGATGCGTTAAGCCAGGCAAGCTATATGGATTATTTTCAAGATATGTTTGCCGGTGTATTTGGCCACTGCACCCGTAAAGGTAACAGGTTATTAGCCGAAAATATCGCCAATGTCATCCTGAAAGAGTATTTCAGAAAGTAAGATATCTAAAGGTGCTTTTATGCCCGAAGATAATACTATTCGAATGAGATTACCCATCTATAAGAGAATCATTGCTATATTCTTAGGTATCATTTTTTCCATCATCCTCCTTGAGCTGGTGCTACGCCTAGGGGGTTTGGCGTATTCCTTCCTGCAGGAATACCGCAACCGCATCTCTGCCTACCAAAAAGGCACCTTTCGGATTCTCTGTCTGGGTGAATCCACCACAGCAGGAGGAGGCAAACAGTCCTATCCCAGACAGCTGGAAAAAATCCTCAACCAGCGTAACATCGGGATAAAATTCAGCGTGATTAACGAGGGAATTCCGGGGATAGACACCTCTTATATCCTGAACCATCTGGAGGAAAACCTGAACAAATACCACCCCGATATGGTGATTACCATGATGGGTTCCAATGACCGCTACATCAAGTACTACGAGAATATCCCGGAAGCCAACACTACTCTCTTTAGGAACTTTAAGACCTACAAATTTTTAAGAATCCTCTGGATGAATGTTATAAACAAACTAAAAAAGCCAGCAGTCTATTCAGCAGCACAACTTATCCTGGGATTAAAGAGCTGCTATGCCCAACAGAGTAATCCTCAGCAGGACGAAGAGTCTCTTAAGAGGTCCGTAGAACGAAATCCCGACAGCGATGAGGCATACCTGAAATTAGGGCTCTTTTACCGAGAACAAGCTCAATATCCACAGATGGCAGAGGCACTACAGAAGGCCATCCAGCTCAATCCCAAAAGCGACATGGCCTATGCTCAATTGGGGTGGCATTATCTGAAAGAGAAAAAATACAGCCAGGCCGAGGAGTTTATTAAGAAAGCCCTGGAACTGAATCCTGGCAATCCAGAGGCAAATGTCGCCTTGGGAGAGTTTTATTTGTCTAGAGCACAACCGGCTAAAGCTGAAGAGGCTTTCAGGAAGGCAGTAGAGAGGAATCCCAAACATAGCTGGGCGTACAATGAACTGGCAAAATGCGTCAGACGTAAAGATCTTGTTCTGGCTGAAGAGCTGTATAAAAAAGCTATAGAACTGAGTCCTAAAGACTACAGGATATATATTGATTTAGCATATATTTATATAAAAGAAGCAAAATTTACTCAGGCCGAGAGTACATATAAAAGAGCCTTAGAGTTCAATCCCGACAACGCTAGGATCTACGGCGGCCTAGCAACAGTATATCAGGCAATAGGTAAACATGAATTGGCCCAGCAATGCTACCAAAAAGCCAATACCTTAAGATCCCAGGTTTATAGCCCCATCACCTACCGTAATTATCACCAGCTTAAGAGGGTCTTGGATCGCAAAGGGATAAAGCTGGTATGCATGCAGTATGCCGTGCTTAGTATAGAGCCGCTTAAAAAAATGCTCCAAGGCGAAGAAGGGATCGTCTTCGTAGACAACGAGAAGGTGTTTAAGGATGCGTTAAGCCGGGCAATCTATACCGATTATTTTCTAGATATGTTTGGCGGTGAATTCGGCCACTGCACCACCCTGGGTAACAGCTTGCTTGCCCAGAACATTGCCAATGTCATATTGAGAGAATGTTTTGAAAAGTAGCTTCTAATACTATACAAGACCTTAAATTCAATATTGACTTGAGACTTCTCTGGGGTAATCTGTATCCCTGAAATAGATTATGTTCTTATCGCAACATAAAGCCAGTTATTAAGTTATAACTCTAAAATATTCTATGAGTTAAAATAAACATTTTAATATTTTCGTGCCCCTGGGTGAGACTCTCTGCCGTATATTGCAGGATAACGATATTGACGTTACTGCTCGTTTTTGGTATAACTATACCATTCGAGCTTAAGAGGAGCGGCAAAATAAATAATGGGTAGACTTCTAAGGAGAACAGGGAGGATTTTCGTAATTTTTAACCAAAAAGAGGCAGATGATTTACGCCAGTCGATTTTGTTGGTAGATGAAAGCTCTATCACGGCCAACAATTTTTTATTAATCATCAATAGCGCGAGGGAGAAATTTAAGAATGCCAATTTCACAATTTTGACCTTTCCCGACCGGCAAGAATTTATTCGAGATAATTTCCCCGATGTAAAAATAATTTTTCCTCACCATAAATTAAAATTTAAAAGATATCAATTTGTTTTAAAGCTGGTTTTCTTGGTACGGGGGGCATTTAAAATTATTATATTGCCATCCCTGGATATTTACACGGTTTTTGTTTCTTTAATCTTTGGGAGATGCCCCGTATTTCTTAATAACAGATGGCTCCAGTGGTATAGAATAAAATACAGAACCGTTTTAGATATTTTACTCGGCGTAAGCAGTTCGGATCGCAGCCGCAGGAGAATAAATAGAGGGATAAAAGATGTTTTAAAAAAGCTCGGGAGAATTTTTGTAATCTTAACCGATATCAATGGAAGAGACACGCAATTCCCCGTTTTGATCGTAGACAATGGCTATACTGATATTGGGCATGTGTCTACCGCTGTTCGAAAAGTAGCTAAGAATTTTACCAACCCCTTTATAACCGTATTAACTTTCGCTCCTCGTAAGCATGATTTTGTGAGCATGTTTCCGCACATAGATATAGTTACGGTAAGAAATACACATAGCCGGTACGGTTTGGCCATCGAGATGTATCGTATGCGCAAACGCGGATTTAATCGTATTGTGCTGACTACTTTAGATATTACGCCAGCGGTGGCGTCTTTGTTATTTATGGGCGCAGAGGTATTTATTTATAATAGGTGGCATGAGTGGTGGCGTTTGAGTCTAAGGAGCTTGTTCGGATATCTAAAAGCGGTTTGGCTTATTTTGCTTATGATTCCTATAGCGCTATACTTGTTTCTTACAGCTTGTATAATTTTATTAAGAACTGCTTTTAGGTTAGTGATATTGAATTCAAACTATAACACAGAAAAGTAAATGAGAGATATAGCGCATATCGATGTTAGGCAATTTAGTTCAGATAAAATATTGAAGCATCTTGATCGTGTTAATGCGTGGCTAAAAGGAAAAAATCCTGCGCCCATCACTGTAGAGCTTGATATGACCAACATATGCAACCACAGGTGTCCCGAGTGTGTGGTGAATTATTTTAGAACCGCTGATAAAAATTATCTTTCACGCCAGCTGGCCAAAAATATAGTTATACAACTGGCAAAAAATAAAATAAGGGGTTTGATATTCACAGGAGGAGGCGAACCCCTCTGTAATCCATACACCTTGGAGATCGTAGACCTAGCAGGAAAAAAAGGCTTGGACTTAGGTTTTATTACAAACGGCTCACTTTTAAAGGAAGAGGCATGTGAAATCATCTTAAAGAATTGTACGTGGATGCGTGTTTCTTTGGATGCTGGTTCAGCCGAAATATTTAAGTTAACCCATGGCTTGGATGGCAAGGAATTTAACAAGGTTATTGAAAAAATTAATTTATTAGTAAGAACTAAAAAAAGAATCAGGAGTAAATGTACTATCGGGGTTGGTTTTCTCACCTGTGATGCTACTGTTTCAGATATGGTCAATACTACAATTTTAACTAAGAAATTGGGAGTTGACTACCTGCAATTCAGGCCGATGCAGATTCATCGGGGAGGAAAGTTCGATTATCATTGGACAGATGTCGAAGATAAAGTCCAGGAATGTTTAAAATATTCAGATAATAATTTTCAAGTCTTATATTCTAAGCATAAATACGATATGGCTCGGGATTCCATGTTCGGTCGGTATTATCAGAAATGTTATGGACAGCAATTTGCAACAGTTATTGCTGCTTCTGGGAAAATGTATATATGTTGCCATCTACGGGGATACGAAAAATACTGCATCGGAGATTTAAATAAAGATAGTTTTGAAAAAATTTGGCGTTCTAAGAGACGTCGAGAGATAATAGAAAAAATAGATTTCGCTGACTGTATACCTCTGTGCCGAGATAATACTTTTAATCAGATCCTTTGGAACATAAAGCAGCCTAGAGAACATGTCAATTTTTTGTAAGAGCAATGCCCAAGATTGATATTTCGGTAGTAATTCCAGTTAAAAATGGTCAGAGATATCTGGATTCAGTATTAAAGGCAGTTTTTTCACAAAAGATTCATACCGAATTTGAGGTGATTATTGTTGATTCTGGTTCAAAAGACAGAACCATCGAGATTGCTTCGTATTATCCCGTAAGTATTTATCAAACAGAAGAAGCAAGTTTTAATCATGGGTTGACGCGCAATTACGGGATATCTAAAGCCCAGGGCGAATATGTAATCTTATTGACCGCCGATGCTATACCTTGCAATAACTCTTGGATGGAAAAATTAATAGAAAACCTTAAGTGCGATGATCAAGTGGCAGG
>Ga0315279_10003538_pt1 | contig 21668 bp, 14 predicted proteins | sample YL17G06_20_MG_FD_203694 | JGI IMG/M metagenome (GOLD analysis project Ga0315279, IMG submission 203694) | Sediment microbial communities from Yellowstone Lake, YNP, Wyoming, USA - YL17G06_20 | ecosystem: Environmental > Aquatic > Freshwater > Lake > Sediment | place: USA: Wyoming | collected... | reverse complement strand
CTATGACTATACCGCGGTGCGACCTTGCAGCAGTAGCAACTGAGGGTTATATCTATGCGCTTGGAGGTACGACTTGCGCCATGGGCCCGATCTACAACAGCGTAGAACGAGCCAAGGTTTACCCTGACGGCTCACTTGGCTCTTGGCAAACTACAACCCCTATGCTTGCCCCGCGAAGCCATATTGCAGCTGCTCAGGGCAAACGCTACATTTATGCCCTTGGTGGTCAGGAGGATGGGTTCAGGTTGAGCACCGTGGAACAAACAACGATCAGTCCACCATCAATAACAAGTTTCTCCCCTTTGGCAGTCCGATCCGACCAATCAACCACAGTCACCATCATCAGCGCAAACATTCTGCCCGTGCCAGCTCTGCGGTTGGGAGATTCCACTATCTTGACCTCAAGTTTCGTCTCCCCCACAACATTAAATGCAACAATTCCAACAGGTCTAGCGAACGGCTGGTACAACGCCACCGTCACGAGCGGTGATGGGCGCGTAGCAACATTAGCGAACGCGGTGCGGGTTGATGGACCCGGTTCCGTCGTCGTAGACGGCCTGGATCTAACTATTAACGATGGTGCTCTGTTTACCAATCAAATTGCCGTTACGCTCACCATCGGATCCAATACCGACACGGCACAGATGCAAGTGAGCAACGATGGCGGCTTTGCCGGTACAGAGTGGGAAACCTACACGTCGCACAAAACCTGGCAGATCACACAATACGGCAGTTACGTTCTTCCGCGCGTCGTCTACGTCCGCTACAAGGATCTCGCCGGTATCATGTCCGCCACGTTCCAGGACGACATCATCCTCGACGTCACGCCGCCCGAAGGGACAGTCATCATCCTCAGCCAGGCTGAACTTCAGGCAATGGGGTTTACCGTCACTCTTGGACTGAGCGCAACTGACGACGTGAGCGGCGTAGGACAAATGATGATCAGCAACCAGCCGAATTTTTCAGGCGCGATCTGGGAGTCTTATGCCACCAGCCGGGTCTGGACGCTTGGAAGCAATGGAATCGTTTACATCCGATACAAAGATAATGCGGGTAATGTCTCTACAACATATTCCACTACCCCGACCTTTCCAATACCTCAATCGCCCAGCGGGACGATCACTGATACAACGCCGACCTTCAAATGGACCAAGATAAGCGGAGCGACGCAGTACTACCTTGTGGTCTATGAGGGTACCAGTACAAGCGCCTTGTACACGAAGACAGTTTTATCCAGTGCCTGTGGCTCCACGAGGTGCTCGTATACACCGACGAACATCTTAAGTGACGGCGCATACAAGTGGAAAGTAAGGGCATATGTGGGTGGGGCCTGGAATACCTACAGCCCCCGGATGTCCTTCGTCGTGACGACGCCACCCGCGCCGACGGACGTGCAGGCGAGCGACGGGACATACACCAACAAAGTGCTGGTAAGCTGGAATACATCCAGCGGGGCTACATCCTACAAGGTATACCGCGCTGCCAGAGCAACGGGGACGAAGAGCCTCTTGGGCAGCTCCACGGGAACCAGCTTCAATGACACCACTGCGACACCCGGTTTCACCTATTACTATTGGGTGAAAGCCTGCAACGGCGCAAACTGCAGCAGCTACAGCACCCGCAACACAGGCTGGCGCAAGCTCTCCCCGCCGACTGGTGTAACGGCGAGCGACGGGACGTACACGGACAAGGTAGGGGTAACCTGGGATGCATCCAGCGGGGCAACATCCTACGAGGTATATCGCGCCTCCAGCGCAACTGGGACGAAGAGCCTATTGGGCAGCCCCACGGGAACCAGCTTCAATGACACCACTGCGAAGCCCGGCGTCACCAATTACTATTGGGTGAAAGCCTGTAAGGGTACACGCTGCAGCAGCTACAGCACCCGAAACACAGGCTGGCGCAAGCTCTCCGCGCCGACCAACGTGCAGGCGAGCGACGGGACATACACCAATAAGGTGCAGGTGAGCTGGAATGCATCCAGTGGGGCAACGTCCTACAAGGTATACCGCGCCGCCAGCGCAGCAGGGAGGAAGAGCCTTGTGGGCAGCCCCACGGGAACCAGCTTCAATGACACCACTGCGACACCCGGGGTCACCTATTACTATTGGGTAAAGGCCTGCAGGAGTTCTCGCTGCAGCAGCTACAGCTCCTCCAACACAGGCTGGCGTAAGCTCTCCCCGTCGACTGGTGTCAACCCAAATTAGAAATGTCACCTGATTTCCAAAGCAGAGATGTCCCCCCGCGGGGGGACATCTCTGCTGCGCGCGAGCGGCGGTCCCGGTGGCGGTATTTTAAACAGCGGTAAGCCGTCGAACATTACGAACAGCACCTTCTCCGGCAACAGCGCCAGTTCGTCCGGCGGAGGCATTTACAACGACACTGGCGACACAGCGACACTTCGCAACACCATCGTTGCCGAGAGTGCATCGGGCGGGAATTGTGGTGGCACGATCACTAACGGCGGCAACAACATTGACGATGGCGCAACCTGTGGCTGGGGTTCTATCAGTGGTTCGAAGAGCAAAACCAATCCTTTGCTTGGCGTACTTTCCGGCTCCCCGGCTTACTTCCCGCTCAACACTGGGAGTCCGGCCATAGACACGGGGGATGATCCAATCTGCGCGGCTTGGCCGGTCAACAATCAATCCCAAAGCCATCTCGTACTTCAAAACATCACCCTTGCCCGATAACGCTGTCATCACCAAAGTCACACTCAAGATCAAGAAATCCAGTGTGGCCGGCACAGACCCTTTCACCACACATGGCAGCCTGGTCGCAGACATCCGCAAAGGTTACTTATATCAACCTGTCTGGCACCACCCAGTTCCGCCTGCGCTTCGCGACGGATGACAACAACGACAACAACATTGCTGATTACGTGAGGTTCTTGAGCGGTAATTACGCCACTGCCAGTGCCAGGCCGGCGCTCATCAGCGGGCGCGCATAGTACCATTGTATTATCCTGCGGTCAAGAAATTATCAAATTTATTATTGCATGACGTTTGAATATATTGTATAGTAATGATGAAGATACTGCGTGTGATCCCATACATCTCAACCTGGGAGGGTTCCTATGTTCACCAAAAAGTCAATTTCCCGCATGTTCTCTGTTTCGATCGTCATTATGTTCATGCTGGCATGGATCGGCCCGGTTCAGGCTGCCTCCCTGCCTGTTCTGCTCACAACAGCCCTGGACCCGACACCACCCGCGCAAACCGTCAAACTCATCTTCATCCATCATTCCACCGGTGAGAATTGGTTGAGGGACGACTACGGGATTTTGGGTAAAACCCTGGGACAGAACAATTACTTCGTCAGCGATACGAACTACGGCTGGGGGCCAGACAGCATTGGCGACCGCACCGACATTCCCGATTGGCCCGAATGGTTTCGCAGCTCCAGCACTCCCACTTACATGAATGCTTTATATGCTGAGAGTGGTCAAAATTCAGATTACACGCGCACGCTGACCAATCCTGGTGGTCAGAACATGATCGTTATGTTCAAGTCCTGCTTTCCGAATTCCAACCTGGAGGGCAACCCAAACGATCCACCGGATTCGACTCCCGGTTATACAGTTGGGCACGCCAAATATGTTTACAATGAGTTGCAAAAGTATTTCCGTACCCGCCCCGATAAACTCTTCATCGTCATCACCGCTCCCCCCGTCACCGATTCCACTTACGCAGCTAATGCCCGCGCTTTCAACAACTGGCTGTTCAACGACTGGCTGTCGGTGAGCAGTTATCCCTTTAGCAACGTAGCCGTGTTCGATTTCTATAACGTGCTGACTCACAAGAATGCCCATCACAGGTACGACCCCGCCACTGGTAATATTGAGCATATCGTTACAGCCAGCAATACGTTGTACTATCCTTCTTCATCGGGAGACGACCATCCCAACATCACTGGCAGTAAAAAAGCGACGACTGAATTCCTGCCACTGCTTAACATCTTTTACAGCCGCTGGAAAGCGGAAGACATCCCCCAGACCATAAGTTCTTATTCCGCTGCCACGCGGGACGGCTATGTACTCGAATCTAGGGAGACCAGTAATTCAGGCGGCAAGCTAAATTCCACCGCCACCTACTTCATCCTCGGCGATAATGCCCAGAACAAACAATACCGCGCCATCCTGTCTTTCGACACATCATCCTTGCCCAATAACGCTGTTATCACCAAAGCCACGCTCAAGATCAAGAAATCCAGCCTGGTCGGCACAGACCCGTTCACCACACATGGCAGCCTGGTCGCAGACATCCGCAAAGGTTACTTCGGCACCTATGCCCTGCAAATCACCGACTTTCAGGCGACCGCCTCCAAGAACCTGGTTGGAGAATTCACCACTGTCAGCGGAGCGCCGGGTTGGTATCAACTCGTGCTGGGTGCGGCCAACTACACTTACATCAACCTGTCTGGCACCACCCAGTTCCGCCTGCGTTTCGCGACGGATGATAACAATAACAATATCGCGGATTACATGAAGTTCTATAGCGGTAATTACGCCAGCGCCAGCGCAAGGCCGAAGCTCGTGATCGAGTACTACGTTCCGTAGTAACGCGTCCTTTAGGATTACGTGCCGTAATAGTTGGAAATGATGCGGGGCTTTCCAAAAAGCACACCGTCACCCTGAGCGAAGCGAAGGGTCTCCCCCCTGCGGGCGGATATTCTTCGCCCCTTCGGGGCTCACATCGCCCCGGTGTCCTTCTAGGAGAATGACAGGATGTTTTGTTATCCATTTTTGAAGTTAACAAAACTGTCAACTGGTGTAGCCAATATTCCCATAGACAATCAACCCTTAGTACACAATAATAACAAATATAAGTATCTATCATCCATTCCCAATACATGTACATCGAGAACAGCGATCTCTCCGGTGCATACGAAAATGTGATTGACTACGTGGCAGTTCCAATATGGGCATATCCTGAAGAACCAGATTCACGGCGGCGGCTGGTGGTCATTCACCATGCTCCGGCTAACACCGCGACCAATCCTCCCACCACACTGACCCTCAGTTGGGGCGTGAGCAGCAGCGCAACAAGCTATGAATACTGCTACGACACGACCAATGATGACAACTGCAGCGGCGCGTGGGTGCGTACAGGAATGAGCAAGAGCGCAACCATCCGCGGCTTGAGCCAGATGACTGTCTACTACTGGCAGGTGCGCGCCATCAATAGCTTTGACACCACGTATGCCAACGGCGGTGCGTGGTGGCGATTCACGACCGCGCCATGAGCGTTTGATAACAACAGCCCGCAGACCAAGAGCAAATTGACCGGAGGCCTCCCGTAAATGGAGGCCTTCGACATTTGGGTAGGTGCAAGTGTCTGTAGTTGATGTGGATTACCGAACGTTTTCGGGTTATTTCAGTCCCTTCAGATCATAGATCGCCACCGGCTGGCTGCGCCTCTTCACCTGGACCGGTTCCATCCGCGCGCCACTGTCGCCACGAATACACCTGCTGCTATGGCAACCTTACAAGAACGAAATGTACCATTGCAGACCAGACTGGTAAAATGTGAATGTGCTCGCGGAGGAAGATATGCACGTTACATTCAAGGCCCAAATTCGCAAAGCCCTATACGGGATCATGCTGTTGGGGATGGTACTTTATATTTTCGGCACAGCCAACTTGCCTGTTGCCCGCGCCCAGGATGCAGTCAAGGAAATCTCGGGTGACGTAACACGGACAGAAGAGATCTCCTTGACGTTGGATGACGTCATTATTTCTATTCAGGCTTCCAATTTACCCTCAGCGGACTTCGTAGTCTCCGAACCTGGTGCAAAAAGCCAAGTGGCGACATCGGTTGCTTGGAAGCCTTTTCGGGAGTTATCTGTTATCGCTATCCCATATGGATACAAACCCGGTACTGAGGCATTGCCAGGCGCATTATCGGGGGGCAAGGACATTTACGATATTTTGCTTCGCAACTATCGCGTCCAGCAGGGTGGCAAAGTGCAGGATGGCCCTACCGTCACACTCTTTGGCAAACAGATAACTGGATTACATACTGTTGTCGAACTCCCCATTGACGGTCCCATTCCAAAGCCCATAGCGATTGAGGAGTGGGTAGTAGAGGCAGGAAATCGTCTGTGGATTATACGAGCAAGTGAAGAGCAACTTACAAACGACTTGGCTTCACAATCAGTGAATTTTCTCGAAGATCTTGTTCTCAGAAGCAGCACACTCGGTAATCCTTCTACAATTAGCGATCAGCCGACAGAAAACCTTGCCACAGACTTTACCCCAGATGTGGGGACCGCTAACCTTCCCTTGCCTTCTTGGTGGGATGGCGACTGTGATTACAACACATACTATCAGAAGTCTGGCGGTCGCGGTTCCTATCGACTGGGAGCAGTATATTTAGGCATGCCCGCATGCGGCCCGCGTCCTTGGTTTGACGATGCGCGGGATGTTCTGGTACATTTCTTTCAGGGTAGCTGGGGGGTATTGGAATGGGAATGTGTTGAATTAGGGATGCGCTTCCTCTACTTAATGTATGGAATACCCCCATACCAAGCGAATGGCTCTCAAGTGGTTTGGAATTATTCAGGCGATCGGCTTGTCCAAATACCAAATGGTATTGAGGGTAAATTGCCACAGCCCGGTGATGTAATGAGCTATGGCCCCACTACTACCTCCGGACACGTATCTGTTGTAACTTCGTCGAATGTAGATAGAAATGGCAACGGAACAATTACGGTAATCGATGAGAATAACTCAGTATCAGGTAGCAGCACGTTATCCGTTAAAGAATGGTCGGTTTTAGCCTTCGTTTCAGTAAGTGGCTGGCTGCATGATGAACAAGGTGATTGTCCGCAATCAGGAGGAGTCATTCTGTACTGGAATACAGATAACAATTGCATTAACAGTTCAGGGGATGCGGGTTACCGCCAACGGACAAGCACGGGATGGCAAAATGTCACCGACGGGTCTTTCGACGACAAAGCCTCTTCGGTGATGGTTCCATCGGGTTGGGCAGTGATGCTTTACGAGCACGCAGATAAGGGCGGCGGTAAAGTATGCTTCAACAGCGACATTAGTGATTTTGGAACTTTGGGTAATTTCCCTGGGACCGGCACATCTATTAATGATCAAGTTTCGTCTATGGAGGTTTTTTCTGATAGCAATTGCGTCGGTGATATAGTACCCTCCAGTCCAAATCCCTCGGATGGCACCATCCTGGGTCGCACCAACGATACCTGGTTGTATTGGAGTACCAATGGTACGTCATGCAGCGTGCATGTGTGGGGTGGAAGTATCGACAATACAAGCGAGGGATGTTCCAGTCTCCATCTCGGTTCACAACGTGGCGGAGCCTATTCCTGGCAGATTACTGCGAGCAATTCAGAAGAATCTGCCAATGGGCCGGTATGGCATTTCAATATTCGCCCCTATGCGCCAACTAATCTCAATGCAGCAGCAGCGTCATTAACACAGATCACTTTGAATTGGAGTCTGTCGAGTGACGAACCATCTGATGTGGATAGCTACAATATTTATAGCAATGGAACACAGATTGCCAATGTCCCCAATAATACAACAGGTTATTCTGTCCCAGATTTGACCTGCAATACAAAATATTTTTTCTACGTTAAAACGGTCAGGCAAGGTGTCGAATCAAATACCAGTAATACGGCTACTGCGACAACTCATAACTGCAACGTCCTAAGCGTCAGCAAGACCGGCACCGGCAGCGGTACGGTGACTAGCAGTCCAGCCGGCATCAACTGCGGCGCGACTTGTTCGGCCAGCTTCAACTACAACACCAGTGTCACGCTAACAGCCACAGCGAGCACCGGCTCGACTTTCACGGGCTGGAGCGGGGCAGGCTGCATCGGCACAGGCACCTGCATAGTAACAATGAACGCAGTCAAGTCAGTCACGGCTACCTTCACGTTGAACACCTACACCATTTCCGGATACGTACGCACGAGCGGGGGTGTGAGGATCAGCGGGGTGACGATGAGTGGCTTGCCTGGCAGCCCCACACCCACCACGGATGCGAATGGCTACTACAGCGGCACGGTTGACTACAACTGGTCAGGCACAGTGACACCACAGAAGAGCGGCTACATCTTCACCCCGACCAGCCGGAGTTACAACAGCGTCACTTCCAAACAGACTGTCCAGAACTACACAGGAAGAAAATTGCCGGGCGCCTTCAGCAAGAGCAGCCCGGTCAATGCGGCGACCAACCGGCCTATCAAGTTGACCCTCAAATGGGGCACCAGCAGCAGGGCGACCAGCTATGAGTATTGCATAGATACCAGCAATGATTCGGTCTGCGATACCGGCTGGGTCTCCACAGGCACGGCCAAGGTGGTCAGTCTCAGCGGCTTGCTCAACCGTAACACCTACTACTGGCAGGTGCGTGCGAAGAATGCAGCCGGCACGACTTATGCGAATGGCGGCGGCTGGTGGTCATTCACCACGCTCCGGCTAACACCGCGACCAATCGGCCCACCACACTGACCCTCAGTTGGCGCAGGAGCAGCGGCGCAACAATCTACGAGTACTGCTACGACATGACCAACGACAACGCTTGCAGCGGCGCATAGGTGAGTACAGGAACGAGCAAGAGCGCAGCCATCCGCGGCTTGAGCCAGGCGACTGTCTACTACTGGCAGGTGCGCGCCATCAACAGCTTTGGCGCCACCTACGCCAACGGCGGCGCGTGGTGGCGATTCACGACCGCGCCATGAGCGTTTGATAAAAACAGCCCGCAGACCAAGAGCAAATTGACCGAAGGCCTCCCGTAAATGGAGGCCTCCGACAAGATGGGCGTCCCGCCGATTGCCCCGGCGTTGGCGAACGCCGTCTTTGCCGCCACGGGCAAGCGGGTGCGGTACATCCCGATCCTGCCAGAGGATTTGAGATAATTGTGACGTATGAGGAGGATGAGTAGTTCGATGGGTAGCAGAAAACATGGGCATACGCGTGGTGTATAATTGAAGCGCGAGGTGAAAGATGCCCACTTTAGCACAAGCAGCCCTTAAATACGACGTTGACGTCACCGAAAACGGATTGGTTGAATTAAACGTTCCGTTCCCTCCCGGCGCGCATGTGACTGTTTTCGTTGTCGAGGTGGGAGAATCTTTTAGCGATTTAATGTTGGCGGCAGAAAGCAGTCTCGACTTTTGGAAAAACCCTTAGGAGGACGAGGACTGGAACAATGCATAAACAGGGGGATATTCTGCGTGTGGTTGAACAATCCCAGATATGAACCGCGAAGAAACGAAGCTCGCGAAGGCTTTTTATAAAGGTTTTCTTGGCGTTCGCTTGCCCCCGTTCTTTGAGGGTCGCGTCTTCGCGGTTAAATTTCGCGCATCTTCGATAACCACACCGGAAAGGGAGACCACCTCTTACCAAAGGAGAAGAAGAAAATGTCCAAAATCAAGAGAGGCTACCGTATTTTGATCTGGACGGTCAGCATACTGGTTATCCTGGCACTATTGCTGACCGCCTTCGGTTTCACCTGGGTGAAGATCACTGCGCCCAAGTCGTTCCCGCAAGTGGACGGTGAAATCCATCTCACGGGTCTCGACGGCCTGGTGAACGTCTACCGCGACGGCCTGGGCATCCCGAACATCTACGCCGCCAGCGCGCACGATCTGTTCATGGCGCAGGGCTATGTCCATGCCCAGGATCGCTTCTGGCAGATGGACTTCTGGCGGCACATCGGCTCGGGGCGGCTTTCCGAGATGTTCGGCAAGTCGCAGGTCGAGACGGACGCCTTCCTGCGCACGCTGGGCTGGGCGCAGATCGCCGAACAGGAATACGCGGCCGCCGACCCGGAAGCCAAAGCTATGATGGATGCTTACGCTGAGGGCGTCAATGCATACCTGGCCGGGCATAACGGGACGCAACTAAGCCTGGAATATGGCATCCTGAAGCTGCTCAATTCATCCTATAAGCCCGAACACTGGACGCCGGTTCACACACTGACCTGGGCCAAGTCCATGGCCTGGGACCTGGGCGGCAACATGAGCGCCGAGATCGAGCGCGCCATATTGCTCAAGTCTCTGCCGCCCGAGTACGTGGATGAACTCTTCCCGCCTTACCCAAGCGACCATCCCGTCGTTGTCCCAGCGATTGGCGAAAGTGCGTCCGAGTCTCAGGTTACAGGTCAAAAGTCTCAGGTCGAGTACGCTGCCCGACTTTCGACCTTAGACTTTCAACCTGTTGCGCGAAACTTCGCCTTGCTGGAAAGCGTCTTTGGGCCGGCCGGTGCAGACATCGGCTCCAACAACTGGGTGATCGCTGGTTCCCGCACGGCCACCGGCATGCCCATCCTGGCCAATGATCCGCACTTGAGCATACAGATGCCATCCATTTGGTATCAGATCGGCCTGCACTGCCGGCCCAAGAATCAAGCCTGTCCCTATGCGGTGACCGGCTTCTCATTTGCGGGTGTGCCGGGCGTGATCATCGGCCACAATGACAATATCGCCTGGGGCGTCACCAACGTCGGCCCGGACGTGATGGATCTGTTCATCGAGAAGATCAATCCCGATAACCCGAACCAGTACGAGTACCTGGGCAAGTGGGTGGACATGGATGTTCATTCCGAAACCATTCTGGTAGGAGGCAGCGACCCGCTGGAGTTGACCGTCCGCAAGACCATCCATGGGCCGATCATTTCCGACAATTACAGCCCGCTCATGCAGCAGGTCGAAGCGGGCAAGCAGTCATTCACCGAGAAAGCTGGTATTGAACTGCCAGAGCATTATGCCATCGCCATGCGTTGGACAGCCCTCGAACCCACCCGGCTCTTCAGCGCCATCTGGGGCTTCGACAAGGCCCAGAACTGGGAAGAGTTCCGTACCGCGGCGCGCGACTTCGTCGTCCCGGCCCAGAACCTGGTCTACGCCGACGTTCAGGGCAACATCGGCTACCAGATGCCCGGCAATATCCCGGTCCGCAAGAATGGCGATGGACGTCTACCTGTGCCCGGCTGGACTGGAGAGTTCGATTGGGAAGGTTACATTCCCTTCGAGGAGCTGCCCTACGTTTTCAATCCGTCTTCTGGCTACGTTGCTACGGCTAATAATCAGGTCAATCCCTGGGATTACCCCTACCTGATCACCACCGAATGGGACTATGGCTTCCGCGCCGAACGCATCGTGGAGATGATCGAGAACGCCCCCGGGCTGATAGATACAGCTTACATTCAAAAGATCCACGGCGATAATTACGACGCCAGCGCGGCGGCCCTCGTCCCGCTCTTGATGCAGGTGGACTTGGGTGATTCCAGCCTGGAAGGAGTGCGCGCCATCTTCGCTGGCTGGGATTATCAGGAGGACATGGACTCAGCGCCTGCCGCGCTTTATGCTGCCTTCTGGCGCCGATTCCTGGCCAACACCTTTGGCGATGAGCTGCCCGAAGACCGCCAACCGGGTGGCTCCAGCCGCTGGTTCGAGGTGGCGCGCAATGTGGCCGGCCAACCTGACAGCCACTGGTGGGACTCGCAGTTGACCGCCGATAAAGTCGAGACGCGTGACGATATCCTCAAGCAGTCCTTCGTTCAGGCAGTCGCAGACGTGCAAGAGGCTCTTGGCAAAGACCCGGCCAAATGGCGCTGGGGCGACCTGCATACAGCCACTTTCCGGAACCAGACGTTGGGTGAATCCGGCATTGCCCTCATCGAGAACCTGTTCAACCGCGGCCCGTTCCGCACGGCGGGCGGCGCTTCCATTGTCAACGCCACCGGGTGGAGCGCGACGGGAGGCTTCGAAGTCACCTCCATCCCGTCCATGCGCATGATCGTAGACCTGGGCGACCTGCGCAATTCGCTCACGGTGCACCCGACTGGCGAATCCGGACATGCCTACAATCCGCATTACATTGACATGGCCGACCTGTGGCGCAACATTCAATATTACCCGATGCTGTGGAACGAGCAGGCAATTGTCAGTAACGCCGAAGCACAATTGGTGCTAGTTCCATAATTGCAAAGATGAGCATCTTTCGCCGGATACGCGCGTTGACATCAGTCATATTTTACGTGTTTGTGACACCTTACACAAAAAGATGGGATATAAGTCTCTTGTGAGAAATTCTGAAATCTAAGAGAATATGGGATGATGCTTTCCTCAGCATGGGAGAGCCAAAGAACCAAGAAAAATATCTCAGAGAGAAATGGAGAAGATCGTATGGCTAGAAAGTTCACACCAACACCATTGAAGCTACGCACGCCTGTGCCTTCGGACATTGATATTGCACAGGAAGCCACGCTGAAGCAGATTGCGCAGGTGGCTGAGGAAGTAGGCCTCTTGCCCGATGAGCTTGAGTTCTACGGCCCGTATAAGGCAAAAATCAAATTGGAGGTGCTCGAGCGCCTGAAGGATGTGCCTAACGGAAAGTACATTGACGTGACAGCCATCACGCCGACGCCGCTGGGTGAGGGCAAGAGCACCACGATGGTGGGATTGAGCCAGGCGTTGGGCGCGCATCTGGGCAAGCGGGTCTTTACCTGCATCCGCCAGCCCTCGCAAGGCCCGACCTTCGGCATCAAGGGCGGCGCGGCCGGCGGCGGGTACTCGCAGGTCGTCCCGATGGAAGATTTCAACCTGCACCTGACCGGAGACATTCACGCCATCACCGCTGCCAATAACTTGCTGGCTGCTGCCATTGACGCCCGCATGTTCCACGAGGCCAAACAGGATGATGTGAAACTCTTCAACGCTCTCTGCCCGCCCGATAAGCAGGGCAAGCGCAGTTTCTCACCTTCCATGTTACGCCGCCTCAAGAAAATGGGGATCAGCAAAACCGATCCCGAGGCCTTGACCGCCGAGGAGCGCTCCCGCTTTTCCCGCCTGGATATTGATCCAGCCTCGATCACCTGGCGGCGTGTGGAGGATACCAACGATCGCTTCATCCGCGAGATAGAGATTGGTCTTGGCCCGGAAGAGAACATGCCGCGCCACACCGGTTACGACATTACCGTAGCCAGCGAGATCATGGCCATCCTGGCCCTGACCACCGACCTGGCCGACATGCGCGAGCGCATGGGGCGCATCGTCATTGGCACCAATAAGAAGGGCGAGGCCGTCACCGCCGAAGATTTGGGTGTAGCCGGCGCGATGACCGTCCTGATGAAGGATGCCATCAAGCCCAACCTGATGCAGACCCTCGAAGGCACGCCGGTCTTCGTACACGCCGGCCCGTTTGCCAATATCGCCCATGGCAACAGTTCCATTATCGCTGACAAGATTGCCCTCAAGCTGGCCGACTATGTCGTGACCGAATCGGGTTTTGGCGCGGACTGCGGCATGGAGAAGTTCTTCGACATCAAGTGCCGCTACTCTGGCCTGATCCCACAGGTGGTGGTAATTGTGGCGACAGTGCGCGCCCTGAAGATGCACGGCGGCGGGCCAAAGGTGGTAGCGGGTAAGCCGCTGGCGGCTGAATACACCTACGAGAACCTCGACCTGCTGCGTAAGGGCTTAGGCAACATGGAAGTGCACATCAAGAACGCCTTGAAGTTCGGCGTCAATGTGGTAGTGGCGATCAACTCGTTTGCTACCGATACGCCCGCCGAGGTGGAATTGATCCGCAAGGCGGCTGTGGAGGCGGGTGCGGAGGATGCCATCGTCTGCCGGCACTGGATGGAGGGCGGCAAGGGCGCAGTCGCTTTGGCTGAAGCAGTGGTCAAAGCTGCCGAGAAGCCGACCAATTTCAAGTTCCTATACCCGCTCGAACTTTCTATCAAAGAGAAGATCGAGCTTATCTGCAAGGAGATTTACGGCGCAGATGGGGTGGACTACCTGCCCGAAGCCGAGGCCAAGATTGCACTGTATACCAAGCTCGGTTTCGACAAACTGCCAATGAACATGGCAAAGACGCACTTGAGCCTGTCGCACGACCCGGCCTTGAAGGGCGTGCCTAAGGGCTTCCGCGTGCCTGTTCGCGATATCCGCGCCTCGGTTGGGGCAGGCTTCCTGTACCCGCTGCTAGGCGAGATGCGCACCATGCCCGGCCTGCCGACTCGACCTGTCTTCTATGACGTTGACCTCGACCTGAAGACTGGCCGCGTGCTTGGTCTGTTCTAAAATAGTTGATGACTGAAGGTTGGAAGGTTGAAGGTGACTTCAACCTTCCAACTTTTTAACCTTCGACTTTCAACCTTCTACTTTCAACCTAATTATGGAACTATCCTTTTTGACCATTACCGAAGCGTTGGCGCTCCTCACTCGCCGGGAGATTTCCGCGGTTGACTTGACCGAGGCCTGCTTCCACCAAATCGAGCAGCTCAACCCAGTGCTGAACGCGTTCATCACGGTCGCCAGTGTCATTGCGAAGAGCGAAGCGACGACGAAGCAATCTCCCAATTTGCAGAAGGATTTACCGCTTTTCGGTATTCCCATCGCTCTCAAAGATCTCTACAAAACCGCAAGCATCCGCACCACCGCAGGCTCGAAATTCTTTGCCGATACCATTCCCGCCGAAGATGCCTTCGTCGTCCAAAAGCTGAAGGCGGCTGGCGCGGTGCTACTTGGCAAGACAAACATGCACGAGATCGCCCTGGGCGTGACAGGAGTCAATCCACACTATGGCGTCTGCCGCAATCCTTGGGACGCGGCCCGCATCACCGGCGGCTCGTCGAGTGGCAACGCGGCCGCGCTGGCGGCCGGGATGTGCCTGGGGGCGCTTGGCACGGATACCGGCGGCTCGATCCGCATCCCCGCATCGTTGTGCGGGGTGGTTGGCTTGAAGCCGACCTACGGGCGCGTCAGCCTGCGCGGCGTCATCCCGCTCTCGTGGAATCTCGACCACGCCGGACCGATGGCGCGCACCGTGAGGGACGTGGCATTGTTGCTGCAAATCATTTCTGGCTACGATCCACTTGATCCTGCCTCGGCAGATGTACCTGTGGACGACTATTTTGTACTTCTCGAAGAAGGCGTCAAAGGTTGGCGGATTGCGCTGGCTTGTGGTGAATATTTCGGCGAAACCGATGCCGAGGTTGGCGAAGCGGTCTGGTCTGCCGCCAGGCTTTTCGAATCGCTTGGCGCGCAAGTGGAGGAAGCCGATCTTTCCTGGGTGCGTGAAGCTGCGATTGCCAACGGCCTGCTGGTTCAGGCGGACGCTGCTGCTTATCACCGCGAACGGCTGGCGGCGCGCCCCAAAGATTTCGGCGCGGATGTGCGCCAGCGCCTGCAAAATGGCGCGGCCTGCACTTCGACCGAGTATGCCCTGGCGCGACGCACACAATCCGAAATGCGCCGGAAATTCGAGAACCTCTTTTCGGATTACGACATATTGCTTACACCGACCACCCCCATTGCCGCGCAACTCATCAAAGGAACGGACGCAATCGAACAAGCCCGCCGTCTGACACGTTTCACCGCGCCCTTCAACCTGACCGGCTTGCCAGCCCTATCCCTGCCTTGCGGATTCACCTCCAGGGGGCTGCCAGTTGGTTTGCAGATTGTTTCGAAACCCTGGGGAGAGGCGAAGGTTTTACAGGCGGGCTACGCTTACGAACAGGCGACGTCGTGGCATGAGGCTATTCCAGGTTTATGTGTTGCGGATTGAAGATCCAGCCTTTCCTTCAACTCGCAGCCTAAAAAACAAACGGGATAAATCTTTTCGTCCCCTTCATGTATTTAGCATATTCGTTTCCAAACTTTATCAGACATTCGTTCTCGTCAGCGCGGGCAGTGGCGTAAAGAAAAGCTGTGGCGACGGCGGCAATGCAGCCATCCAGCAGGGATGGGGATTTGAAAAAGATCCCCCAAGCCAGGTAGAGCAGGGAGGCGTAAAGCGGGTGGCGGATGTAGCGATATATCCCCTCGGTGACAAGTCGCGTGGTCGCTTCGAAGGAGCCTTCTGGTTTCCCTACCGAATGCAGCAGGACGAATCCGTAGATGACAGGAACGATAGAACCAATGAGCAATAACCATGAAATGAGTTGATACCATGCGAATGGATGCGCGAACCAGCCGCGCAAGTTGAGCAGGAACAAACCCAGGATGGCTTCGAAGGCGAAGAAGCGAAAGAAGCCGTGTGAGCGCGGCTGGCGCAGGGAGGACCAGGAATACCAGATGATAAATATCGTACCCAAAACAAAAGTGATCCATCCGTACATGTTCTTGCCTTTCTCCCGCTGCTATTTTTGCAGACAGGCTAACAGATCTGCTGTAACTCCCTGTTTCTCATAGGAGGTGATTGCCAGCACCGGAACCGTGGCTGCCACATACACCTCCTGCACATTCTCAACCTTCCAGCTTCGTGGCAGGGTGCCGATCGCATTAACGTCGTCGGCGATGGCTTTGTACATCTCGTCCGGGCTGGCAGCAAGCTGTGCCAGTGAGGTGACTGTTCCTCCCTGCATCACGGCCGCCTCGAATATTTTCTGAATATCTTCGCTAGATGCGTATATCCATACTCGCACGGACGCATCTGGGCCGCCAAGCTGGCTCCAGTTGCGGATCCGCCCGGTGAATAGCTCGCGAACTTCCGTTACACCAATTTCCGTGACATGATTCTGTGGGTGAACAATAACGAGGATCTCTTCGATGCCAATCTCGAACGCGGGTGTCCTCAACTGTTCAGGTTCGCCGAGGCGGATGGCGATGTCCGCGGAGGGATCGAAATACTGCACGGCGCGGTGTTCGGCGAAGATGGGAGTCTTTCCCGCACAGTCATACACGGCAGATAACCAGGGCTGGGCGGCCGCACTGTATTGGACAGTGATGGGTTCGGGCGCGGCGGTTGGTGTGGCGGGGGAGCAAGAGGCAAGAAAGAGAAAAGTAAGAAGTAATAAAGTAAGAAATAAAAAGGTGAAAGAACGTTTCATTGTGCTTACCACTCGCACAATAAGGCGGCCAGGAGCAGGGCGCGTTCCGGCAGGCTGTCCGTAAGGATGTACTCTCGCTCAGAGTGGTAGCCCTCGCCGATCGCGCCCAGACCATCCAGAACGGGGATACCTAACGGGGCGACGAAATTCGCGTCAGATGCGCCCCCGGAACCGCCCGCCTGGAGCGATATGCCTCTCTTCCCGGCAATCTCCTTTGCTCGCTCGAACGTGGTTTTCATCCTTTCGTTGAACGGCATCGGCGGGCGGTTGAGTTCGCCGGTCACTTCGATGGAGGTGCCCTCCAGGACAGGTTTCAACGCGTGCAGGCACGCCAGGATGCGCTCGGCCTCGCCAGGTTGCATCACGCGCAAGTCCACTTCTGCCATGGCCTCGTCCGGGACGACGTTCGTCGCAGTCCCACCACGGATCACGCCGACGTTGAGCGTGGTGCCTTTTTCGTAGTCGGTCAACTCCTGGATGGCGAGAATTTGATGGGCAAGCTCTTCGATAGCGTTCCGGCCTATTTCGTGGTCGCCTCCCGCGTGAGCAGCCCGTCCCTGTACACGGATTGTGAAATCGCCTACGCCTTTGCGCCAGGTCTTGACGGCCCCGTTCAGCAGGCCGGATTCGAGTACCAACACCAGGGCGGACTCCTTTGCCAAGCTCTCGACCAGCGCACGGGATGTGCGGCTTCCGATTTCTTCGTCGGAGGTGAATAAGGCGGTGATGGGACGCGGTGGCAGGTTCCCGGTTTCGCGCAGCGCGGCGAGGGCGGTCAGGGCGATGACGATGCCGCCTTTCATGTCAAGGACACCAGGACCGAAGATCTTGCCTCCCTTTTCGTAGAATGGCATTTTCTCCAATGTGCCGAGCGGGAAGACGGTGTCCATGTGGAAGAGGAGCAAAATTCTACCTTCTCCCCTCTCCCCACCTGCCTTGAGCGAAGTCGAAGGGCGGGAGAGGGGCCGGGGGTGAGGGAATCGGGCGAGGAAGTGATCACCGGTCTCGCCTTGCGGATGAATCTCGACCTGTGCGCCCTGGCGCCGGCATTCCTCCGCCACTAGCGCGCCGACGCGGTCCACTGCGGTTTTATCGTGCGAGGGGGATTCGGTCTCGACCAGCCGCTTGAGCAGGGAGATCATGCCGGGTTTTTGGCCATCGAAGTTGTTCATGGTAACCGAGTTAATGCCAAACAAATGGTTCCGACCACAGCGCAATAAACTACAAACGGGTATAACGAGTGCCTGATCAGGTAGCCGAGCAGCCATTTAACTACGAACCATCCGATCACGGCCGCAGTGACAAATCCAATAGCTATGGGGAGCAGAAAGTTGGTCAGGTTGGGCAATTTCAGTACGTCGAGCATTTCGTAGCCGCCCGCTGCCAGCATGACCGGCACGGACATCAGGAAGGCGAAGCGCGCCGCCGATCTCCGATGGAAGCCGCGCAGCATCCCGCCGCTGATGGTCGTCCCACTGCGCGATGCGCCGGGAAAAATTGCCAGGATCTGGTAGAGGCCGATGACGAGCGCGTCCAGCCAGGTTATGGACCTCAACATGCGGCTGCGTTTGCCGACCCACTCCGCCAGAACCATCAGAATAGCCGCCGCGAAGAGACGGACAGCCGCTTCGAGCATCGGTTGACGGAATAGCACCTTCACTTCGTCTTTGAGCAAATAGCCTGCCAAAAGGGCGGGGATAGTGGCGATGAGGATGCACCATCCAAGTTTCCCATTCGCGATCGAGCGTTTTCTTTTCTTATACGTTTCAGTATCTTCTTTTTCGGTGTCATGCGGCTTGCGGTAACTGGCACTCGAAAACATGGCGCGGATGATCTCCCAGAAATCTTTCCAGAAGTAGGCTATTAGCGAAACCATTGTTCCCAATTGGACGAGCACCAGGAAGGCAAAGGTGGCGTCATCCGAGGTGATGCCGAGCAGCGCTTGCACGATCAGCAGGTGGGCAGTGGACGAGACGGGGATGAATTCGGTCAGACCCTGGATGAGGCCGAGGAGGAAGGATTGAAGAATGGTCATGGTTCTTCTTTTACCACAAAGGACACCAAGTGGCACAAAGGATAACTTTTGTGTTACTTCATGACCTTAGTGGTTGACTTCCTTTCTGCGTTATTCGACCAACGTTTCAATAGAGTGGGAGCAAGTTCTTCAAACGTACCAGCCGCAATATCCGCCCGGATCTCTTCCATCAAACGAATGAGGGTGTGCAGGTTATGGATGGATAACAGCGTGCCAGCTAACAGTTCCTTTGCCATGATGAGATGTCGCAAATAGGCGCGTGAAAATGTCTGGCAAGTATAGCACGTGCAGGTTTCTTCAATCGGACGCTTATCGCGGGCGAATGCGGCGTTCATTAGGTTCAGGCGTCCCTCCGGCGAGATCGCCGCGTGATGGCGAGCCAGACGGGTCGGTAGGACGCAGTCGAAGATGTCCACCCCGCGGCGGACGCCTTCGATCAGGTCTTCGGGTGTGCCGACGCCCATCAAGTAGCGCGGTTTGTCTTCGGGCAGGATGCCATTGACCAGGTCGAGCATGGCATAAGTCTCGACCTTGGTCTCGCCGACCGAGAGTCCGCCGATGGCGTGGCCGGGGAAGTCGAGCGAACCGATGAATTGAGCGGAAGCAGCTCGCAGGTCTGGGTTGATGCCGCCCTGGAGGATGCCGAAGAGAGCCTGATCTGCGCGCCTCTTCGCGGCGAGACAACGTTTCGCCCAGCAGTGCGTCCGTTCCATCGCCTTCGGGATGTAGGTGTGATCGTTTGGGTCGGCGCACTCGTCGAAGGCCATGATGATATCCGCCCCCAAGTTCTCCTGGATGGCGATGGACTTTTCGGGTGTGAAGCGATGGGTTGTGCCGTCCACGTGGGATTTGAAGGTGACGCCGTCCTTGTCCACTTTACGGGTCTGGGCCAGCGAAAAGACCTGGTAACCGCCCGAATCGGTCAACAGCGGGCGCGGCCAGCGCATGAAGGTATGCAGGCCGCCCATCTCGGCCACTAGTTCGTCGCCGGGACGCAGGTAGAGGTGGTAGGTGTTTGCGAGCACCAGCGAGGCGCCCAGCTCGCCCAGTTGGGCCGGGGTGAGTGTTTTAACGACCGCCTGGGTGCCAACCGGTGCGAAGACGGGCGTAGGCAGGTTGCCGTGGGGGGTGTGGAAAACTCCAGCGCGGGCGCGCCCCTGCCTGGCGATAATCTCGTATTCGAACATGGGGGAGATTATACCCGACCGGGGTGTGCGCTTACATAATTCCATCGAGCCGATGACACAAATCTAACATAGCCTGCCTGGGTAGGTGATAAAATAAACATGAAAGATGCCTGACTCAACTGTCAATCGTAAATTCCAATGCTTCCTGATTTCCGCGTCCGACAGCGCGACTACCTGCTCGAAATTGCGCGTGCCATCACCCAGGAACTCGACCTGGATAAACTCCTAGCGCGCATCCTGCGCATTTCCATAGAGATGCTCGCTGGTCAAGCCGGCATCATCGCGCTAAAAGAGAGCGCTGGTTGGCGCGTGGCCGCCGCGCACGGCATCCCGCCAGCTTTTCTAAGCTATCTCGAACCGCTTCTCGCCGAAGAGAAAGTGCGGGAACTAAACGTCTCAGAACTTAACCGCATGTTGAAAGAACTGGCCTACACCGCCAGCATGGGCCTGCTCAACGGTGTCGGCCTACCCCTGGTCACGCACGGACAAATCATCGGTGTGACTTTCATCTTTCGCAGTTATCCAGACCTTTTTTCCGCCAACGACAAATTGCTCTTACAAAGCTTTGCCGACCAGGCCGCCATCGCGGTCTTCAACGCCCAGCTCTACACCCAGGTCAGGTACGAAAAACAACGCCTGGACGCCTTGCTCGATTCGGCTGCGGATGGGATCCTCATTCTGACGGCGGATCGTCTTATCGAGCGCGTCAATGCCGCCTTTGAGCGCATGTTGGGCGCGTCCCGCGACAAGCTCCAGGGTCGGTCGCATAACGAGGTTGTCCGCTGGGCGCATCGTCCCGAAGGATTGACGCTGGAGGAGGCCGAATCCGAAGGCTGGCCGCTGACCCCCAACGCTTACCTCTACGTCGAGGGCGACTTGCAGCGGCCCGAGCCTCCATCTCTACCGGTCGGTATCACCTACGCCCCCCTCCTGACCCCGGATGGTGTTTTACGCAATATCATCGTCACCGTGCGCGACATCACCAAGTTCCGCAACGCAGAGGAGATCAAGAACACCTTTGTTTCGATCGTCAGCCACGAACTCAAGACGCCCGTCGCCTTGATCAAGGGCTACGTCAGCACGCTGCGCCGCGAAGACGCTTTCTGGGATCGAGCCGTGGTGCAAGACAGCTTGAAAGTCATCGAAGAGGAAGCCGACCGCTTGACGACGATGATCGAAGACTTGCTGGACGCGTCGCGCCTGCAGGCTGGCGGCCTGAAGCTTAATCTGGCCGATATTTCCTTGCCCAACCTGGCCGAACGCCTGGCCAAACGCTTCCGCACCCAAACCGGCCGTCACACCATCCTGGCGGATTTCCCGAAGAAATTCCCGATCATCCTGGCGGACGAGAAGCGCATCGAGCAAGTGCTTGCCAACCTGCTGTCCAACGCCATCAAATACTCTCCCGGCGGTGAGATCCGTATCAGCGGTCAGGTACGGCCAGAGCAGGTAATCATCACCGTGAGTGACGAGGGCGAGGGCATTGACCCGGCTGACATCCCATATATCTTTGATCGCTTCTACCGCGCCGAAAAAGCCGTCAAGAAGACCAAGGGCGCTGGCTTGGGACTCTACCTGGCGCGGGCCATCGTCGAGGCGCACGGCGGGCGCGTCTGGGTGGACCCGAAGCCG
>Ga0315279_10003537_pt1 | contig 21669 bp, 25 predicted proteins | sample YL17G06_20_MG_FD_203694 | JGI IMG/M metagenome (GOLD analysis project Ga0315279, IMG submission 203694) | Sediment microbial communities from Yellowstone Lake, YNP, Wyoming, USA - YL17G06_20 | ecosystem: Environmental > Aquatic > Freshwater > Lake > Sediment | place: USA: Wyoming | collected... | reverse complement strand
GATGAACCGCTTTCGTCGTATCCTGATACGATGGGAAAAGAAACCTGAGAATTTTTTGGGTCTGCTTCATTTTGTCTGTGCCATAATTACGTTCCGTTGTTCAGGCTTATTCGGATAGGCTCTAAATGGGGGTGAAGATAAGAGACTTGGTTCAAGCAATCTAACGCCTGCAAAACAATCTTCACAATCGTCAAGATGCCTTACGGCAAAAAGTTCTACTAACATATCAATTGGGGGATGAAAAGATGAACACGAAAAAAGTAGTAACATTACTGGCAGGAATTCTTCTGGCTTTAACATGCGGCGCAGATGCTAACCTGTTAGGAACGATAGATGTCACCTACAACGGCAGCGGAGCAGGTGGATATGCCCAGCTCTGGGGCGGCGGCCTGGAAGGAGTGAACGGCCTTGCAGGAGTCTATACGCTAAGGAAAAGCGGTGGGACCGGGCAGGGAGAGCTTTGGGAGAACGGCTTGATAAAAACCTTCTGCATAGAATTGTCCGAAACGGCACCGTATGATGTGAAAACATACGATGTGGTTCTGCCGGAAGATGCACAGGACCCGACTACCTTTCTGGGAGAAAAGATAGGTTTCCAGAAGGCAGAATACCTGCGTGAAGCGTGGGGCAGGTTCTTTGACGAGTCCTGGCTCGGAAGCGGGCCGTTCACAGAACAACAAAACAGCGCCGCCAAGGCCTTTGCGGTGGTTTTATGGGAGATTATCTACGAGGATTTGCCGGCATCGCCGCTGATGTGGGATATTACCACCGACGGCACAATTGGCCCACGCGGGTTTTATTGTACAGGAGTGGATGCCGGTCTTGCCAACAGTGTGTTGCACACGCTCAACGGAACGGGCCCGAAGGCGGATTTACGAGCGTTTGTTCGCAACGGAAGCCAGGGCTACATTACCGCGGTGCCTGAACCGGCAACAATTTGTCTGCTGACGGCAGGCGCTGTGATGCTTCTTCGCAGACGAAGCAGATAAAGAAAAAAGAAATTAACGGGGGCTTCGGAGCCTCCGTCCCCCTCCCCCCCAATGCAGCCCCGCGCACCCAGTGCGTGGGCTGCATCTTTTTCTCGTCCATCATCAATTGCATATCCTTGTGCGTATAACCCGCTGACCGCTGCCCGCTAAAATTTGAAAAAGGTTTTTGCTTTTGACAACCGGCTGGTTATAATGGTTTGCGAAAGGAGTCTTGGGTCCGATGATGCCAGAAAGGACACCTTCGGTTGTTGTGATTGGCGGCACTTACGTCGATATGGCGATAAGGTGCCGGCAAATCCCATCTGCGGGGCAGAGCGCTGTCGGTTCTGCTCTTTCATATACACCTACCGGCCCCGGGCCGAACCAAGCTGCCCAAGCTGCACTTTGTGGCTGCCAGGTTCATCTTATCAGCAAGGTCGGCGGCGATGTATTTGCCCAAATGGCCAGGAAGAGTCTGGCTGATTTCGACGTCAATATCGAACATCTGTTCACCGCTCCAGCCAAGAACACGGGGATTGTAGTAACGCTGGTTAACGCCATAGGGGAGAACGCCGTATGCACATACAGCGGCGCCAACAGTGCCTTAGTGCCGCAGGACATTCAGGCCGCCGAGCAGGTTATCTCTGAGGCCGATGTTTGTCTGATTCACGGGGCATTACCGCAGGAAGCAATTGTAGCTGCTATCCGTTGTGCCCAGGTGCACGGGGTAAAGGTGATTCTCAATCCTGCCACGCCGATGGGAAATGTCCCGCATCGAGGTGGAGCAAAAGCGGGACGAAGTAGTGAACTGCCCGCTGAGTATTTTATGGCTAATATTTTGATACCGAATCTTTACGAAGCAGCCGATATTACCGAGCAGGAAGCGGCCAACATTCACACAGCCAAGCTGATAGGTTCTGAGCTAGTGGCGCGTGGTGTAGGCGCTGCTGTGATAACGATGGGTAAGCGCGGCTGTATGGTCGTTGACAGAAATGGTGCCGACCACATACCTGCTTTTGAGGTCGAGCTTGTGGACCAGGCCGGCAGAGGCGACGCATTTGCGGGTGCACTGGCTGCTTACTATGCTGTAAAAAATGATGTCCGAGAGGCGGTAAAGTTCGCCTCGGCAGCGGGGGCTTTAGCGTGCACAAAGTTCGGCTCAATCGAGGCGCTTCCCACAAAAGAGGAGATTATTCAGCTACTGCAGAAGGAAGACATTGACCTGCTGCCGGGCAACCGCGGCTCGTGAATCGCCTAACCTAAATACAAACGACCAACGACTATCGACCAATAAACCGTTTCACCGTGTTATTTCATTCGGGCTTCAAAAGCAGATATTGTGGACTTTGTGAGGCGGTTAATTTCAGACCTTGTTCTTTCCAGGAGATTTCTTTTTTGTTTCCGAGCATATCAACCAGTGTCCCCTGGCCTGCTTTCAGCGGCAACGTCAGCTCGTGTTCCTTGTCGGTTGTCCAGAGTGCGATGGCCTCGATGTTATCTTTTTTCAGGAGGAAGCCGAAGTCTTTGTCGCCGGCTAAATTAAGGCGTTTTTCGATTGAGAAGCCGGATAGGGTTGTTGCGAGGGTCTTGGCGGCCAGATAGGCCGGCTTGGGCGTCAGGTCACGTGACATTGTGCCGAAGTTATGTTCGCGTTCATTTGGGTCGGGGCCATCATTTTTCCAGTCATACCAGATACTGACAGGGACATTTTGCTGGACGTTTATCAGGAACATTCGGGCGAGGTATTGTCCCTGCTTTTCATCGGACAGGCGGGAATTATCCCAGTTGACACTTGAGTAGCCCCATTCGCCAGAGATGATGGGGATGGATTTACCCTGCGGGGCGTAGCGAGCGATTAGTTCGCGGAGTTTTACATAGTCCTTGATGACCGTTTCGGGCGACTGCGGGCGATACGGATGCACCGTCAGGGCATCAATCCAGTTGAGCAGTCCTTTTTTGAAGCAGTTTTCCAGCCAGTCGAAGGGGATTGTAGAAGTAGCAGGTGCAACAACGAAGGCGTTGGGGTCAGCTTTTTTGAGGGCTTGAGCGGCTGCCTCGACTAATTTACAGTAGTCATCAACGCCGGGCTGGGGACTCCAGAATTGCTTTATGTTCGGTTCATTCCAGATTTCCCAGAGGACATTTTTGCCGGCATATCTTTTCGCAGCGGCCCTGGCGAAGGCGGCAAAGGCGGCCCGGCCGGCATCTGTGCGGACGGATTGCTCGGATTCGTACAGCCGGTTACTGTAATCGAGGATGTAAAGGATGCGTATGCCGCGTTTGGTGCAGCCATTCGTCAGGGCATCGTAGCCGGTCTTTTCAAAGTCATAGACGCCTTTTGTTCTTTCGATGCCCGACCAGGAAAAATCCATTCGGATGAACTTAAAGCCCGCCTCGGCGATTAAATCCAGGTTCTTTGGCTCGCCGGTAAAGTGTATATTGACGCCAAAACCATCAGGGATTTTTAGCTCCGGCAGGGTTGCTGATGCAGCGGCAGGAAGGGCAAAAGTCAAAAGTAAAAAGTCAAAAGTCAAAAGGAAAAGACACGTTAGGATGGTTTGACGGTTGGTTGTTCTATTCATTTTTAGCTCCTTAATTTTTTTGCTAAGCCATTTTGTAAATTGTAAGTGTCAATGAGCGTAAGGTGATTATGGTATGTGATAGAGAGTTTGTCAAATTTACCTACCACTTTTGTATAAGCTATAAGCTAAACGATATTTTCTATCTTTGCTCAAGCCAGTGAAGGGCCATAATTGCGAAGTCTTTGAAATTTACAATGCAGTCGCCGTTGATGTCGCCGGCGACAATGGTTTCGCAGACCGGCTCACCAAAATATGATTTACTCGCTTCTCTTGTGCCGCCATAAGCGCCCATATTGATAATACCTCCGTTTGGAAACGGCTCAAGACCGATAGGACTACGTGGGTCGCCGGCGTCAATACACGGACTCGTCACATCATCTTTCGTCCATCGTCCTTCGTTTGCATCCCATCTTCCGGCTTGACTTTTTAGGTGATAATCGCCATTGTTGGGGTCGGCGAAAAGAGGGTCTGCATCAGTATTACCAACACCAGGCCATCCACCTTGAATGTCACTATAAAGTACAAAATCGTTGTCTCCGGATTAAAGGGATTTGGATAGTTCTGCTGCAAAGAGAATATATTGGGCATTCCGCCTTTCACATCTTTGACTTCAGTGATCATCTCTGACAACGGCAGGCCGCCTCCAAACGCCGCCGCCCAAAGTCCCTGCAAAGAGATTCGTGCCGCTCACCGCAAGGGTATAGACATGAGTGTTCGTCAAGCCGTTATTGACCTCAGTCCAGCTTGTTCCGTTGTTGGTCGAGAGAAAAACGCCGCCACCAGTCCCTGCAAAGAGATTCGTGCCGCTCACCGCAAGGGCATAGACATCAGTGTTCGTCAAGCCGTTATTGACCTCAGTCCAGCTTGTTCCGTTGTTGGTCGAGAGAAAAACGCCGCCACCAGTCCCTGCAAAGAGATTCGTGCCGCTCACGGCAAAACTAATTATCATACCACCGTAGGGACCGTTTGTTTGAACCCATTGAGCGTGAGCAACGCCTGCGTGCATCAGTGAAAGTAAGAACAGGACCAGAATAGATCGTACTTTATGCATATGTTTTACTCCTTTCGAATAAAGATTGATAAGGGCAATTTCAGCCGGAATTGCCCATCCAGCCATCGGTTATTTCGGCCGAGGCGATTGCTCGACGTCCAATTGTCGGCGTCCAGCAGGTTGCAGTCGGCGGGGCCATTTTCGCTGCGGACAGTAATGGCCTTGCCTTTGAAATCAATATCGCGGTTGCCAGTGCCTATATATATGCCATCGGCTGCAATTATCGTGTCGCCGTCATTGGCATCATTGATAGCTGCCTGGATATTGTTAAAATCCGCGGGGCCATCGTCATCGACGTAAATAGTTTTTGCGGCGGCGGTTGTAGAGAAGCCAATCGCCAAGAGAAATGCTAAGGTTATCAGCCAGATACCTGGATTTATAACATTACGCATTTTTTATCTTCTGAATGAAGCTATATTATCGATTCAATAAGATTTTAACACATCAGGCGGGATATGTCCAGAAATTTTTGCCAGAAGTGGGCTTTCTCTTAATCAAGGTGTGGTAAACCGCAGGTAAAACCAACGACCCGATAACCCGCCAAAAAATAACCCGCCGTAAGATAACCCACCAATAAATTGGTGGGCTAACCACTTTTTTCGCCCAAATGCGCAGGGGGCTGGGGAGAAAAATAGAAAATTTGAAATTTTTTTTTATTACTTTCGCTGCAATAATTTAACGCAAAAGCCCTCGCGGGAAAATGTGGAATTTTCGACTCAAACGCGCAAGTTCGCCCTAATTATGGAGAGACGTTTGAAAGGCAGAAGTTAGAAGTAAGAAGTCAAAAAGCAGAGGTATAAAGGATACGAAATGGGATTTGAGCTTGATATATTCAAAGATTCGGCGGAGCCGGGACTCGATGCTGATTTCCTTGAGTGGCTGGTTGATGAGCATTCGGTAGGTATTCACAGCCGTTTTGCGAAGCTGTGGGAGTATTACGCCAACCCGATGGTGGAGATAAGCGAGGCGGGGAGCTTGTCCGGAAAGGTGAACGAATCGGGACGGTGCTATGTTCAGGCACAGGAATATGGTTTGCCGGCGCGTATAACAGGGTTTGCACATTCGGCCGGCGTGGGCCTGTTCGGGGCAAGGCCTGTGAGGGATATTCAGCGAAAAGAAGTGGTAATTGAAAACGATATTGCGTGGCGGATAAATGCAGCGGTGGATTTTCTGTTCGGCAAGCCCATCAGATTTGTCTCGATGTCGCCGGATGGCCAAAAACGCTCAGAAATCGAATCGATAATAAAGGCGGTGTTTGCGGCCAACGGCGATGTCGGATTTTTCCAGGATATGGCGGTGCTCGGAAGTGTTTACGGTTTTGTCGATTGTTTCGTCAGGCCTGGCGATGAAATTCTTCAACGCATTTCCTCCTCCTCCCAAAATCTTCCACTCGAAGATGTGCTGCAACTGGCACAGACAATCGGCTTAGAATTGATTGAAGCACCAAGAGCACTGCCTGTTCTGGATGAAAACGACTACAAGAAAATCAGGTTCTATGTGCAGCACTTTTACCAGAAGAAAAACGTCCTGAATAAGAAGGCATCATTTCTTGGCCGGCTCCTGTCCTGGGGCAGAGAGAGCGAGGATACGCGACAGATAGTTGCGGTAACGGAAATTACGTCGGCTGCCGGCTGGCAGAGATACGAAGATAAGGTGCTGGCAGCAGAGGGAGAAGTGCCGTGGGGATTTCTGCCGGCGGTGCATATCCAGAACATTGCTCAGCCATACTACTACGAGGGGATGAGCGATGTTGAGCCGCTTATACCGCTGCAGGATGAGCTTAATACGCGGCTGTCTGACAGGGCAAGCAGAATCACGTTTCAGTCGTTTAAGATGTATCTTGGCAAAGGGATAGAGGGCTTTGAGGATAAGCCGGTCTCGCCGGGCAGGATGTGGCACACGGACAACCCGGAGGCATCCATCGAGGAGTTCGGAGGAGATGCAGCAGCGCCAAGCGAGGGTCTGCACATTGCCGAAATCAGAGAGGCGATGGACAAGGCCAGCGGCGTGACGCCGGTAGTGGCCGGCGTTCTGAAGAATAAGCTCGGCAACCTTACAAGCGCAGTGGCGCTGAGGCTGACGCTGATGGGGATGCTTTCAAAGAACGACCGAAAGAAATTTACCTACAGCGATGGACTTAAAAGGATATGCAAAATGGTTCTGGCGATACTCGATATCGCCGGTATCTACAGAACCGCCGAGGCGGACAGAGATGTGGACGTAGTTTTTCCGAATCCTCTGCCGGAAGACACGATGGATAAGCTGAAAGAGGCACAGATAAAAAAGGAACTTGGAGTATCAACTGAGCAGGTGCTCAAAGAACTGGGATATGGGAATTGAGAGGTCAGTGGAGTAGTTAATTGGTTAATTAACCGCTCACTACTCACCAATTACCACTGGAGGTTTTTATGGGTCAGACAGAGACACAGGATATTTTGTCGGAGACAGATGCCGGAACAGGTGACGGAGACAATCTGAAACTTGTGCCGGTAGCCGAGTCAATCCGCTATCGAAAGAGGGCGCAGAGCGCCGAGAAAAAGGTCGAAGCCCTGGCCGAAGAGCTGGCGGAGGCAAAAACGCAGGCGGCAAAGATGTCCGAACAGTTAAAAAACGTTCAAACAGAACAAAAGCTGATGCGTAAGTTAGCTGCCGCGGGAGCGCTGGATGTGGAGGCGGCTGTGTTGATTGCCAGGGCCAGGATAGAAGACGAGCCGGAAGCGGATTTGGACGGCGTGATTGAGCAGTTAAAAAAAGAAAAGCAGTATCTGTTCACGAACACCGGTGGAACTGCGACGGCGAAAAAGACAGCGGGAGCGAAAGAGCGTGTGGCAAGCAGCCAGACGATTCTCGATACAGCCGCCAGAAGAGCAGCAACGACCGGCAACCGAGCAGATTTGCAGAAGTATTTGAGACTGCGAAGAAATTTTATTTAGAAGATTAGCCACAAAGTCACGAAGACACAAAAAAGTTAAAAGTTAAAAACATTAGCGTCTTTGTGTCTTGGTGGCAAAAAACGAAAGGAGAATAACAGATGGCTTTTACAGGAAAAGCGACATATTCAGCGGGCACGACTCTGCCGGAGCTGGCAGAAGACGTGTCGGATTTGATAGGGATAATTTCGCCTTATGAGACACCCCTGTTGGATGCACTGGGTGACCCGATGAAAGAAGCGACAAGCACACACCATGAGTGGCTCGAAGACGAACTTTTGCCCAATAAGGACGCAATTAACGACAGCACCTACACCAATCCGACTTCCGATACAGATTTTGTGGTTGACCACGGCAGCAGATTCCGCGTGGGCGACCAGATTCAGGTTGAAGGGTCGGAGGAGTTGATGTTAGTGACGGCCGTCAATAGCAATACGCTGACGGTGGTTCGCGGCTACGCCGGCACCACCGCGGAGGCGCTTGCCGACAATAAGGTCCTTAACATCCTGGGCAATGCGGCTCTCGAAGGCGGAGACAAGCCCGGCGACAGATTTACCACTCGCACCAGGCACGGCAACTATACGCAGATATTCACCGCTGCGGTAGAAGTAAGCGGGACGGATATAGCCGCCAGCCAATTAGGCCTGTCCGACGAGATGGATTATCAAAAGCAGGAACGGCTGCGGGAGCTATTGCGAGACCTGGAGAATACGGTTATCAACGGCGGGATGCCTTCGAGCAACCCCGAGGGCAGCGGCTCGGTGCGGAGGTCGGTGAAAGGCATCATCAAGCACCTTTCGACAAACGTTTTCCACACCGGCGACAGCGGCTTCCCAACAGGCAACGACCTTGACGAAGCGAAGATTAACTACGTGCTGCGCAAGATTTGGGAGAGCAGCAGCGGCAACGTGGATCTGATTGTGGTCGGGGGATTCCAGAAGCGCAAGATTAACGACTTCTGCGCCGACAGCCGCAGCTATGCAGCCGGCGACACGACCTTTACCAATATGGTCAGTGTTTATGAGAGCGATTTCGGCGTTTGCAGGATTATTACGACGCGGTGGATACCGCAGGATGCGGCGTTGCTGCTGGATTCTTCGCGCATCAGTGTGCTGCCTTTAGCCGGGCGGAGTTTCTATTTCAAGGCACTAGCCAGCAGCGGTGACTATGAGTGCGGCGAGCTGATTGGCGAATACACCCTGGAGCTGCGGAACGAAGCGGCACACGGGCTTATCCGTGACTTGACCACGAGCTAATGGCTATAGCAGCCCCCGTGCTTTCTTACGAAAGCAAGAACGGGGGCTTGGCTGTGGCGCCCAAAGGCAAATCACCTTTGGGCGCCTGGCCGGCCCTCTGAAAGGCGGAGAAAAGAAGATGGTTAGTTTCTCGAACGATGCAGACATTTTGAAATATGAGCCGGCGCTGTTTGGAGAGTTACATTTACCGTGGCAGGTATTAGCAGCAGGGACAGGAGGGACACTTAGCGGGACGACATTTACCGCCGGCAGTGCAGACTTTGTAAGCGCGCAAGTTTTGGCAGGTGGGGTTATAAACTTGCGGTCGGCAGACGGTCTTCTGGACGGAATGTATGAGATAGTTTCCGTGGATTCGGCGACACAGCTTACGATTTCCGTTGTCAGGTCGGATTCAAATGTCCCTGCTGTAGCACCGCCGGCGGCAAGTGACATAACTTATCGGGTCAGCACATTCGGGCCGCAGGCCGGCGAAGTTGGGTTCCAATTGACCGAACACTTTGGTATAAGGCCCGGCAATCCCGCAAGCATCTATGAGGTCGAGGATGTTCTGGATACGGATGTTCTGAAAAGGGCATCGGTGTTTGCAGTTATCGCGAGTGTGTATGCAATGCTGGCAAGCAGGGCCAAGGATGAGAATTTCTGGAAGAAGAGCACGCACTACCAGGCGCTTTTTGAGAGGGCAAGAGAGCGGTGTCGGTTGAGTATCGATGCCGGCTCCGATGGGGTGGTTGATGTTACCAAAAGCGGGGCATCTGTGAAGTTAGTGCGGGACTGAGGGAAATTGGTGGGCTAAAGCCCACCCTACAATATCTGCAAATCGAGAGACTGTGTATGAGCGTTACTTTGGATGGGCAAGTTTTGTTTGACGAGCAGCAAACGGAAATCGAGCCGGGCAGTTTCACGCGGGCCTCGATAGAGCGGGCGGTGCCGGGACTGGAAGGTGTGCTCAGTATCGACCTGGGCAGTCGCGGCAGAAAGATAAGGCAAACAGGCGTGCTGCGTGCCAACAGCCGAGCGCAAATGAACGAAAGAATCAGCGCAATATCGGCTTTTATGGATGGCGACATACACACGCTGGTAAGCAGCAGAGACGGAGAGTTTGATAATCTGCGGATGGACTCCTTCAAGGTAAGCGACGAGCGGGCAGGCGGCAACGGTGTAACGGTCGATTATGAAATCGTTTATACGCAGTTAACCTCGTGAGATAAACGGCAACGGCTTTATCTCACGGGGTGAAGGTTTAGCGGTAATGGCACTTATCAGCGACGGAATAAAATCAGTTAGAGCAATCGAGCTACCCTGCGGCATCCGGGCAAATGGTAATTATGTCGGGACACCACGGGCTGCTCTTGTGCGGTGGCGGTCCGGCTTAAGCGATATGCTTTATCAGGTTTATGTCAATGGCCAATATGCGGGGGCAACCGTTGACAGCCAGCAGAGAGAAATGATTGTTCCGCTGCCTACCTGTCTGGAGTCGCCGGTTCGGATAGAGGTCTTTGCCGTTCAACATGAGCAGGCGCATATTGATTTTGGCGGTGAGATTAAGCAGCCGCCGGTGGACAGCGGGCGCGTAAAAATAAGTTTGCTGCGCAGCCAGAATCTGCCGTTCGGTGCAACTGCGATAGTCTATTTTGATGGCGGCGTGGGTGAAATTGATTACCAGACGCCTGTCAGTGAGCTGCCCATAAGGATTTGGCCTGGCTGGCAGGATAAAGCAGGGTTCGGAATGAGCAAATTTGGCGTCAGCGACTTCGGTTACGATTCGGCTGCGGCGGCAGGGTTCGGAAAGGGCAGTTTCGGCAACGGCCAGTTCGGCCTCGATGCCGATGCGATTGAGTGGACAAGCCCGGTGTTGACTGCGGGCGTTTACAAGTTTGCCGTCAAGGTTATCGATGACAGGGGCAATGCAGGCAGCGGCAGCGAAACCGAGCCAATCACGGTAACACCTGCGGCAAGACCGGCGGAGAAGTTAGGCATTTCTTCGTTCGATAAGCAGACGAATCAGTTGATATTGAATGTAGAAGACAGCGGTTAGGGAAAATGGATTCCCGCTCCCTCGACTGCGCTCGGGACAGGCTTCGCGGGAATGACAAGGGTGCGGAGATAACACATACACACCAAGAGTAACGTGAGGGAAATGTTATGGCTGAAGTGTATCCATCCGACAATGAATTGTTAAACATACAGTCCGAAAGTGAAACCGGCGTTGAGTATATACCGACAGGGACGGCGCCTTATTATCTGGAATTTCGGAAATTACTGTACCGACTGATACTGGCAGCACGGCGGGCAAATGACCTGCGGGTCTATGACGAAGGCGGGCTGGACATTGGTGTGAAAGCCGGCAGGTTCTGGCTGGGGACGCAGCTTGTAAGCTACAGCGGCTCATCCGGTAACACACTGGCAGACAACAAGGAACATATCTACATCTACCTGGATTCGTCCGGCAGTCTCGTAACCAACGAATACAGCAGCTTTCCGAATATGACAACCACGCCGCATATCCGTCTGGCGCAAGTTTGCACCTCTGGCGGTGACATCGAGTCAATAACCGACTGCCGGGCGGGACATAATTTTGTGATGCCGGACGGTGCAGGAGGAGTAAAAAAGATAGTAGAGGCGCATACCGGCAACGACACACTCACAGCAGCGGAGTCCGGAAGCGTTCACACCAATCTCGGCGCTACCGGCATAGTCACTCTCACCTTGCCGGCGTCGGCGCCGGCGGGGACGGTATTTACCTTCGCTGTCCAGGCGGCACAGCAGTTACGCATCGAACCCGGGGCGGCGACTATCCGCGATGACAGTGGCCAGACCGCCGGTAAGTATAAAGTGGCTGATGCCGTCGGTGAGTCTCTTACTTTGGCAGCCGATTCCAACGGTAACTGGGTAACCATTGCCAAGAATGGAACCTGGACTGAGGAAACATAAAAATTTCACTTTTACGGAAAGTCGATATATGGCCAACGAAATATATGCAAATTACAGTAGCGGCGAAACGCTCTATGCCGTTATCCGCAACAGGCAAGGAAATGTCTGGTACGCTTCAGGACAAGTCTTTGAGGTCTGGGGGACAGGCGGACGCGATGCGGACGATTACGACATAGCTCTTACGGACAAGGGCGGCGCCAGATATGTGGGTGATTTCCCAACCATTATTACCATTGCGGGTAAGTACGGCATCCAGGTATTTTTACAGGCCGGCGCTAATCCTGCGAATAGTGACGAGCTTGTGACAAGCAGAGAAATTTTCTGGTCAGGCAAGGGGGAAGTGACTGCTGAAAGATTGCTTGCCAACAAGGCCATCCAGGACAAATCAAGCGGGGAAATCAAATACTACGACGATGATGGCCAGGCCGTTATTCTTACCATTACGCCGGATGACGGCAAATCGAGCATTATAAGAACACCGAGCTGATTACAAAGATAAAGGAGATATAAAATGGGTAGTTTCAGCAATTACCTGGAAAACAGACTTTTAGACCACTTATTCTGCAAAAATACTTATATGTCGCCGACGATTTATGTGGCGATGTCAACGGCTGACCCCGGGGAAGGCGGAACCGGAATGGCAGAACCTTACGCCCAAAACGGTTATAACAGAGTAACAACATCCGAAAATAACTGGAATGATGCCGTAAATGGGTTGATAGATAATGCAACCGAGCTTACTTTTCCGCAGGCCACCGGCAACTGGGGAACGATAACTCATTTTGCACTGCTGGACAAGCCGTTTCCAAACAGTTGGGCGGCATCGACAGCGTACAGTGTCGGCAGCTTTGTCAGGCCGGTAAACGAAAACGGTTACCATTACGAATGCACAACCGCAGGAACATCCGGCGCCAGCGAACCGACCTGGCCGACTACGCCGGGGCAGACGGTAAATGACGGGAGTGTGGTCTGGACCTGCAGAAAATATGCGGGCAATTTACTTGTCTATGGCGCTCTGAGCGTATCCAAAACCGTCAGTAGCGGAGATACGATTAGGTGTGCTGCGGGGGACCTGGATGTTTCGCTTGATTGATTTAGTTCGTAGTTCATAGTCGATAGACAATGGACACACAGCAGTGAAATAAACAAAGGAGATATATAATGGCCACAATAAGCAAAAGCTGGGGCACCGAAACAACAATTATGAATGCTGTCAGTGTAACTACCGGCTCGTATTCGGACGCTGTTGACCTGGAAACAAACGGCTACGATGGCGCTCACGTGGTTGTCGATGTCGATTTTCCGGCCAGCCCGACGAGCAATCTTCAGGTTGATGCGCAAGCATCGCTTGACGGCACAAATTACGATGATACAGCGTTGTTTAGTTTTATTATCGATAAGGGCACAGACCCGAACCAGGTAAGTTTTATCATCAGAGATGTTGCACATTTTAGATTATATTGCAAACGCAGCGGAGGTAGTGACACTATAACGGTGACGGCAAAATATCAGCCCTGGAGATACCAATCAGCTTAATCATCGGACAACAGACGATGGACGAATGACGAAGGACGGAAAATGCCACTGCTTAAACCGCTTCGCGGGACACAACTGAATAGAACCCATCCGATTGCTCGCGGTCTTGTCCGCGCATGGATTATGAACGAGAACGGCGGAACATTTGTTTATGACCGCTGCGCTCGTATAGCAGCGAATTTTTCAGGAGCGCCGACATGGGCGGCTGGAAAATATGGTTCACGAATTGAATGCGATGGTAATGATGATTCTATTGATAATACCGCCATCCTGCCGTTCACTAACTATCCATTTACCATAATCGTCTCGGCTATTCGTTGTTCGGGCTCCTATTCTAACTGGTATGGAGTCCACCAGAGCGGAGTAAATATACAAAGAGCGGCAATGTATTGTTCGAACACCGGTCTTTTAACAGGGGTTGTCTATTCCGGAAGCACCGGCGGCGCAGTTCAATCTATTACGACATTCTCGTTAGGCGATGAATACTGGGGGGCGTTTGTTGGGTATAGTTCTACTAACAGGTCAATGTTCGTCAATGGCAGATTCGAAGCGAACGTTACAACTGCGAAGAACTTTCCTGCAAGCCCCAACACCGAAAGTTTTGCAAGAATGTGGGGCGGTGCGGATGCGGCTTATTATGCGGCCAAATTCAATTTTGTTTATGCTTATAACCGCGCCCTTACGGACGCAGAGATTGCCTGGCTTTACCGCGAGCCGTTTGCGATGTTTGAGCGGGCCTCAGGCAGGGGGCTGTTATATATCCTTCCAGCGGGGATCTGGCTGGCCGGCGCTGCAGGAGCACAATCAGCAACATCGGCAGCGGTAAAACTGCTTCGCTGCATCGTGGGTTCAGCCCTTGCACAATCCCAGGGGTCAGCACTGTGCAGAATAACAAGAAAAGTAAGCGGAATTGCAGCGGGCGCATCTGATGTTACAGGGCTGCTAAAAGCCACCTGGCACATCACGGCGAGCGTCGGCGGTGTAGCTACCGCAGATGGGACATTGACATTAAGCGCTCACCTGCTCTGGTTTGCCGGCTCGTTGGAGATAGAAAGACAGTGGCTAAGAGAAGTGCTTTTTAACTGTGTGAGCGCCAACGCTTTCAAACTTGGCACGGCGTTAACTGCGGGCTGGTTCTGGGTTCGCGTTAGCGGCTGCTCTGCGCTCTATCGCGGAGCCGGTATAGAAGAGGTCGATTTTACGAACATATTGGCCGTGACTGAACAGGATGCCCGCGAAATCCGGCCGCCCAGCTATCTTTTACACAACAGTAACTCGACATATTTTTATGTGGTCCGGCGTTTCAACAACTGCGGTTATCGGGAGTGTAATCTCAGCGCCGCTGTCGAAGTTTCAATAGACGCCGGTGGTGAGCTGGCAAAGCCGCAGCCGAATAATATCTTCTGTTCAAAAACCGAACAGATGGACGGCAACAAGATACATCTGGTCTGGTTTTATTGTCCTGTTGAACAGAAGTCAAAGCCGGAGCGTTTTAAGATTTACTGGGATGGCCGGACAGGACAAATCGACTACGAAAATCCCATCGCGACAATAATTTACCGGGGGCGAAAGTATTACGACTATGAAACCATCGCTTCGGAAGCAGGCAGATACCTGTTTGCCATAAGGGCTGAAGATGCACACGGTGTAGAGAATCGTTCCTTAGCTCAGTCAAGTATCGACCTGCATACCAATAGTCCCGGCTCAATCACCATTTTAAGCGCAGAAACTATTTAGACCTCAGAGAGCTTCTATGACCAACAGGATAGACTTTTTCCAGTCGGAACAAACGCAACTGGCATTACCTGCCGCGACCGTCTCGGTTTTGCTCGACGGGATGCTGTGTGCGGCTCTGGAACCAATAGAGATTGTGCGTGGCAGTTGGCCTGAATTCAGCCGGGCCAGATTGGCTTATAATCCGGCGGCGCTCACCGCTGCCATCCCGAGCGCAGCAGAAAATCTTGATACTGAATTTGCTGTGGGAAAGACTATTTGCATACGGCAATACTTCAACGGTATTCCGCCGGGTGCAGCAGTTTTTAGCTTCCCTGTCTTTTACGGCCAGATAGAAGAAATTGAGACAACTCTGGGGCCTAAAGGTGAAAATGTGGAAATAACAGCCGTAGATTTCAGTGCGAATCTAAAGCGGATTTCCGTTTACGGGCAGCGCGTGATGAGGGGAGAAGGCGAGGGCGTATTTTTGGCTGGCCTCGATACCACATTTAATCCTGACAGCAAGCCAAATGCTAATCCGGGCCCGATTGCGGTCGATGGTGAAAGTTATATGGTTTTTTGTGCTGAGCCGTCGCAAAGCAGATTATGGAGCTATGCTGAGGCAATTGATTATCTGCTTTGTGAATATCTGCCGAGCGGCCAATTACAAATCCCCGGCATCGGCCAACTGAAGGCGCTAACCGAAAACCAAATAGTTAGAGACCTTGATGTTACGGGACTGACTCTTCTGGAAGCTCTGCAGCGGTGCTGTAAGAGAGTGGGACTGCGATTCAAATTCGTTCCCCGGCCGGCGCCGACAGGGTCAAAGCAGGCAATAGTGTTCTATAAAAGTGGGACCGGTAGAGCGGTCGAGCTAAACTGCCAGCGGCCAAAAGAGCAGTTTAGCATCTCCGGGACAAATATCGTTCAGTTGCATAGCAAGAGAGATTTCTGGCCGATAACGCACAAGTATATTGGTCAGGGCGACTTCAAGGTTTATGAGGCGACCTTTGAATTGATAAAGGCGTGGGACCCAGGTCTTGAGGATACCGACTATGATAAGTTTTCTCCCTCGACCAATCCGGTTTTTTATCAGGTAAAGGATGTATATCGCAAATGGTGTCTCAACGAGGCAGGTGACTACAGCGGTGCTCCATACAATCAAGGTGATGCGTTTGACTTTTCCAAAATTTTCCAGAGCGATAATTTTGCTCATCGCCGCAGACGCTTCTGGCCGGCCTTGAGCACCGATAAGCAGGGAAAGTCGCTGGGTTATTTCCTGCAGGCGTCGTTCGATGGCGGCTTGCACTGGTGGCAGTACCTTTATGCCTTCAATAACCTGCTCGATGAGTGCGGCATCTGGCTATCGAGCGACCGGCTCGATGTCGATACCTGGATTGCGGCACTGAAAGGTGTGTTGAGATTCAGGATAACCGCATCGGTGGTCAGCGACGAGCGACTGGCCGCTGTGGTTGCCGATGGCCCGGTTAATTCGGCTGCTCCGGTAGTTGAGCATATAACTACGCTGCCTCGTCAGTTTAAGTTCCGCAAGGTATCGGGCCGGAGCATTTTTGCAGATGCCACAGACAATACGCTGGGTGTGCCGGATGAAGTTGACGACTCCGAAGCCCTCTATGAATTCGTTCGTCACTGGGCGGCAGGCACACCTGAAACTATTGAGACTGTTGATATACAGACGCCCTATCTTGTGTTTGATTACCAGCTCGGCGACAGGGTGAGCACCAGTCCTGAAAGCAGGGACCTGCTCGGCTACAGGAGCGACAACCGCAGCGTCAGTTTCATCGAGCGGGTACAGATAGACTTTGCGAAACAGTGCACAAATCTGAAGGTCGTTCGCAGAAGAAAGGGGCAGCTATGAGTAGCGGGGCAGGTATGGTAAATAGCGGCGAGGTATCGGTTGTTACTTCGCCGGGCGCCAGAGCCGCTGCGTGGGCGGTCAAGGTTAAAAGCAAGTCTTCATACAACGTCTATAACGTTGTCGCTGTTGTGATTGGTGATGCGGGGACAGTTCCGGCCGAGATAGGAAAGCAAATGCAGGCGATTAATTTAGCTGAATCGTTTCTCGAAGAGGGGACGCTGCCGGCAGGAACATACGCGGTGATGTTCAGGGTGGGCGACAAAAACGTATTCTACGCATCGCCGTAGCTTGTTGTGCGTAGTGCGAGGTGCGAACAATGACTGAGAACAATTCAAAAAACTGGCAGTTCAGCAGGCAGATAAACGTCTCCACGCTGGTTCAGCTTGTGTTTCTGGCGTGTCTGATAATCGGAAGCTATGTGAACCTGCAGCGTCAGCTTGACTTGCTCCAGCGTGATGTCACTATGCTGCTGCAATGTCAGAACAGCTTCCAGCAGAAGCTCGAGACGCTATCCGCAAAGAGCATCTCATACGAATATCGCCTGCAGACACTCGAAAAAATTCGTGGTTCGTGAATCGTTGCTCGTCGTGCGTAGTGCATTTTGAGTCTTGTGTTTTGCGAGATACTGGATGTGAATGAGGGGTGGCGGCTTCAACAGTTTTAAGTTTTCAGATTAGAGTTTCATAATTGGCTGCTTACAAAGGGATTATGAGAGTGCATTGCTTATGAATGAAACATTGCAGGATTTAGTACGAGAGAAACTGTGCCCAGAGGGAGTGTGGGAACTTAGCGATACCATGAAATTGGTATTTAGCCACCATACATCACGGCTGCCAAAAAGGCAAGTAACAGAAATTGAGACTCGTTATCCTGTTTGTGCGGCCAGCATGCGTGCATTTCTGGAAGTGTTCTTTACCAGACATTATTTTCAGATACAGAATAGTCTGATCTCTTATATGCTCTCGCGGGAGTTCCTCGATATCCTCATGTCCGGAGTCGTGCGATTTCTTGATATAGGTTCGGGCCCTGCGGTAGCTTCTCTGGCCATCACAGACATTCTTGCTTGCATTCTTGAATATTCCCGAGATTTAGGTGTCATGCCAAGAGATAATGCGGTGAAGGTATTATATGTACTGAATGATACCTCTGGTATTTGTCTTGGCACTGGCATAAGTATGTTGAAAAATTACTTCCGGGTTGGCAGAAAGCGTGGTAGCGGAGCTACTCGTAATCAAATAATCACCATACAAAGGGCTTTTCCTGATAACATAAACCAACTTCGACGTATAGCACGTAATTTCGGCATTTATAATATAGCAACCCTCTCTTATGTCGTAGTGCCCTTAAGCGAAGACAGTGGACTGCATAATCTTGCTAATGGATTGTTAAAGGTTGAAGAACTCTGTAATCGTGCCGGAAGAATCCTTATTTTGCAGGATAAATTTAACGTCTCACTTATGCGGCAGATTAGCAAGGCAATAGGCGTATCGAGTCAGAAAGAAGAACTGACACAACAGATGTATCCAAGCAGAAATGCCAACGAAACCTATAGCTATTCATACTACAGTTGTTTGTACTCGCCAAACAGAGAAATGACAGCTAAACAGAACCGCTTCGGAGACCCGTTACCATATCGCGCAGTTACATTCGGTAGAGCTACATCGGTCTTTGAAAACATCCCAGATTTCGGGCGTTTCTCTGCAAAGGCCGATGGAGATATTCTTATCGAAGCTGCGAATGGTATCGATTAAAAAATTATAGAATTCGATACGCTCTCTTGGCAGGTAGCGAAGTTTGCCGTCCGAGGCGCCTTTGACAAATTTATGTTCATTCAGTTTCTGGATACGATTGCCATACGCTGCTGCGGCAAGGCGAAGGTGGCCGGGCAGGAATCTCAACATGCCGAGCGTTATGTTTTCGGGTCTTGTAACAGCCAATGTCTTCTGGATTAAATCAGCATATCCAGCTTGCCAGCCCGGATAAAGAATGCCTGGGTCAATTCGGAACCGTGCTCGGTAGCCATATTGCTGGCATAGTCTGGCTGCCTCGATACGCTCATCAAGACTGGCTGTGCCTAGTTCAAATGTTTCTATCATTTGTCGGCTGTTCAGACTCCAGGAAACAACAGTCTGTCCGTTAGGTTTGGTAGCCAGCAGGTTATCGATGTTTTTACTTTTGGTCAGAAGCATCAAATATGCTCTGGGAAAAGCAGAGAAAAATGGGATTAACATCGTTGTAAGATTGGTGATGTGGTCGAGCGCCAAGCTGTCAAGCATCTCGCCCATATTAAAGGTAATTTTGCCCTGAGAGCAAGCCAGAGTTCTTCGTATCTGTCTGGACATCGTTTCGTAGTTAATGTTAATTTTAATAAATGAGGCATATTTTCGGTATACGAACGCCAGATAGCAATAGACACAATAATAGGGACAACCATTTGAAATGGGGACCAACTTGTAGTAAGGCAGGCAGTGGACATCGCAGAAGGCCTCGTTTTGCATCTTACCATAAGATGAGACGCCAGCAAGTTGACCATTGAAGTATCCTATGAAAGATGATGTTTGGCCTATCATCAGAGTTTTTTTTCCTGCCAACAGCGCCTGAGACGGTGTCATATCAAGCGAAGATGGCCAGCGTTGCTGGTCTATAATATGGACCTTAGCCGAGGGAAATAAGCCAACAATCCGTTGCGCTTCTGGGTGCTCCGCTACCTTTCGCCACAACAGTATAGTATTAGGTTTGAATGTCCTGGCTATGTCCATAAAGGAACACTTCGTGTCGGCAATTCTTTTGCCTGCGTAAAAGTATTATAGCAGATAGCCGTAAAGTTCCTCAAGATTAAAGGAGAGAAACAATGAAAGAGATTACCGCAACAAAATCAATTTGCCTTTTTACTTTCGTCCTTTTGCTGGCTGGCTGCGATAGCTTGCGATTTGCACCCAGCGAGCAGCAAAAGCAGAACGCCTGGCTGCACAACCGCACAGCGATAGCAGCTGCTGAAACCGCCAGAGGCGAGAGCGCCTCGGAAAAGCTGCAGTCCTTGAGCGGGCTAAGTGAGCTACAAAGCCAGGCGTTTACTTCTTACTTCGGCCTGCCGAAGGAATTCCCAAAAGCTGCCTCCGCCGAGGAGATACTTGCTGAATCGAACTGGCAGCTTGCCAACACGGCCGTGCAGCAGTCCAGTGACCGGCCTGATGCCTGGCAGGTTGCGGATTCGGCGATGGAGCTGGGGATTGGGATATGTGCGCTTTTAGGTGGGGTCTATGGCACAAGGGCCGTTGGGTTCTTAAAGAATGCGAAGACGAAGTCGAAGGCGCTGCAGGAGATTATCACCGGCAACGAGCTTTTCAAAAAGAATAACCAGACACAGGTTACTGCATTCAAGCAGGCCCAGCAGAACCAATCACCCGAAACAAAGCAACTCGTGGCACAATTAAAGACATGAAATCGTTGCTGTAAGTTAAGCTTTAATAGGGTGTTATCGGAGAAATGCAAAAAAAGTTTGACTGCGAAGTTCATTTACCCGATAATTTATGTAGCTCATCTACCACGTGTAGAAGGAGTAAGGATGCCGTTCTTCGGGGCGGCATCAGCTTTTTCTAGTCTGTTGGTATTCCTTTTCCAGCGCTTGTCTTTTGGTGATTTTTTGTTATAAAGCAACTAATTAGTGCCTGTGCACCTTATTTTGGGCAAACAAAATACAGCAATTAGCCGAAATATATAATATAATGCATATTATATTTACCTAAACGAGCGGATTTTAGTTAGAGGTTGAAGTCTAATAAAATGAACGGGTTCAATAGAGAAAGTAGAAGAAGCTATCATTTCGGCATAAATTACGTTGTCGCAACAGCATGGACCACAGACCCTAAAAAAATATTGGCTTTTCAAAATGCTATGCTGGATAACAAGATAGAGTTTTCCGAGACAAAGACTAATAAGAATTTCTCTGAACTGACAAGAAAAGAAGAATCTAATCTAAAAATAAGAATAGCTTCTGTAGGCCCAGATGTATCAAATGTTCTTGTAACTTCAGGAAGACCCACTTCTGACCTTGAGTTTTTTATTAAGGAGGTGGAGGCGATTTATGATGCTTATCGTCAAACATGGATAGAAAATAAGCCCTGCCAGATAGTTCGTTGTGATGCTACGATTCGCCACTTATATAGCTGTAAGGAGCATGCTTTTAAATATCTGTGGGAAAATATGCTTGGGCAAAAAAAAGAGAATTTTAAGTATTTGGGCGGGAGGCCTATATTAGGAGGAGGATTAAGATTAGTTTTACCAGCTACTAAAGTATCTGATCCTGTTATTGAGATAAAAATAGAATCGTTTTTTGAAGCAACTGAAGAAATGTTCATAGAAACACAGTTTGTTTGGCCTCAACCCAGATTATTACAAGCAAATGAAAAGTTTGATCCTAGGTTTCGCTTGACTGCTGTAGAACAATATGCTACAAAAGAAGTATGTGATTTCATACTGAAACCAGGAACGGAGGAGTAAAATGCCTATACCTACAAAATCTTGGCTACAGCCATCAATTTCCGCATGCAGTAATATACATGTAGAAGGGCAAAGTTTTTATGCAAAAGAGATCGTTCTTAATGAGCCATATGTATTGCTTTGTTCTGATTACTCTGTAGATGAGGATACCATTTTAAATTCATCAGAACCAGAGCTCATACCGTATGAATGTACACGTTCAAGCGGTGTTCTTTCTTTTTGGGATGATGAAGGAGAGGACGTCTATAGTTTTGAAGATGGCCAACCAGTATGAATTCCGACGATTTTGTACCAGCGCATATTGTGTTAATACCGTATGCTCC
>Ga0315279_10003533_pt1 | contig 21675 bp, 13 predicted proteins | sample YL17G06_20_MG_FD_203694 | JGI IMG/M metagenome (GOLD analysis project Ga0315279, IMG submission 203694) | Sediment microbial communities from Yellowstone Lake, YNP, Wyoming, USA - YL17G06_20 | ecosystem: Environmental > Aquatic > Freshwater > Lake > Sediment | place: USA: Wyoming | collected... | reverse complement strand
ATGGATCTCTTGGGCACCGGCGTGCCAGAGTTTGACCAATAGGAAATTTTTAAGCTGGGTACCCCGGACGATCGAATCTTCGGTGATGACTATGCGCTGGCCTTTGGTCATCGCCTCGATCGTGATCTGTTTCATCAGCGCGACCAGGTTGCGGGTTTCCTGGGATGGCGGTACGTAGCTGCGCGACCAGCCCGGAGTGTATTTGAGGAGCGGCAGGCGGAACGGAATGCCGGATTCGTGCGAGTAGCCGATGGCGTACGCGGTCCCCGAATCGGCGATGCCGGTCACCATGTCGACGGTGACGTTATCCTTGCGCGCGATGACCCGCCCCGACTCTTCGCGGAACTCCTCGACATTCTTACCCTCGTATTCCGAAGCCGGGAAGCCGGTGTAAACGAAGAGAAAGGAACATAGCTGGGATATCTTATCGGGTTTTTTCAGGACCCGCAGCCGACGCGGCGTGACGAAGACGATCTCGCCGGGTCCGAGAAATTTTTCGACGGCGAAATTAAGGTTCTTGAACGCGCAGGTTTCCGAAACCACGACCCGGGCGCCGGGGCGCTTAGCCACGACGAGAGGCGTACGGCCGTATTTATCCCGGGCGGCGTAAATTCCGTCCCCGTTCATCAGGAGCAGGGACATGGAGCCGCGGATCCGGCGGTGCATGTTCTCAAACCCGTCAAGCAAGTTCTTGCCCTGGTTGATCAAGTGGCCGGCCAGTTCGATCTGGTTCACACGACCGTTTTGCGTTTCGGTGAAAGCAACTCCGTTACGGATCAGGTCCCGGGCCAGTTCGTCCTGATTGTCAATATAGCCGACGCCACAGATCGCGTAAGCGCCGAACTTCAGGTTCATGATCAAGGGCTGGGTATCCCGGTCGCTGATCACGCCCAGACCCATGTTGCCGCGCATGTTCAGGTAGTCGATATCGTCGCTGAAACGGGTTTTGAACTGGGCTTTGGCGATCGAGTGGATCTTACGGTGGGTATTGCCATCGTCCGTGATCGCGATCCCTCCGAATGAAACACCCATGTGGGAATGATAATCGGTGGCGTAAAACAGGTCGTTCTTGCAGTCCTGGTTGCTGATCATACCGACGATACCGCTCATAATCCTCCTTCGTTCATATCCTTAGAATCTCTTAACCCCATATCCTCTTAACTTCGATTATTTTCAATTCTCCGCCGGCGCCTTCGGTAACGCGCCATACTGTTCGATCAGAACATTGTCGTAATAGTCCGCCTTCTTGAACAGGTCGTTGAAGATCCTCACGCCGGTCTCGAGCTGAAGCTCCTCGTAGTAGATCAGGAAGGAAAGGACGATATCCTGGTTGCTGACGCTGAAGGTCAGCCGGTCCAGGTTGAAATTTTCCCGAAGGAGGTATTGGTAAAGCTCGTCCACCCGGGCCTTGGGGATCATGCACAGGAAGGCATCGCCGACGATGAATCCGGATTTTTCGTTAAAAAAGATGTATACGGTCGCGGAACCTTCCTTGATCTCCCAGTTCACCGGACCCCGGCGGCACAGTTTGACGTCCTTGCCCAGTTTCTCAATGATCTGCTCGACGAGCAGGGCCGCGCCCACCGGCTGGTACGACACGACGGTGGCCTTGGGAAGCTCCAATTTGGCGCCGCACTGGGGACAGTAATCGTCTTGGTTGTCGGCGATCACCAGGAGGTTGGCGCAGGAAGGGCAGCGGTAACTGGCGCGGTCGAAGAACGGTTGGTAATCGTCGAGCGACTTCATCAGGTAGTCGACCGGCAGGGAAAAATTGAGATTTTCGCCGGCCCCGATACCACAGGTGTTGATGCCGATGATCTCGCCCTCAGCGTTGACCAGCGGCCCGCCGCTGTTACCGGGATTGATCGCCGCGTCGATCTGGATATAGTTCAGGTTGTTCTGTAGCCGCTTCGCCTTGGATACGATCCCCTGGGTGGCGGTGTATTTAAGCTCGAAAGGATGGCCGATGGCCACGATCGGGTCCCCTTCCTTGATCGTCGCCTGGGGCGCAAGCCGGACCTGGGGCACCTCCAGCCCTTCCGGCATGCGAACGAAGGCCAGGTCGTTCGGGGGATCGAAAAACAGGACCCGAGCCATTTTCTCCTCGAGGTGCTTGCCGCTGATGACGACCTCCGAATTGTTGCCGACCACGTGGTTGTTGGTCACGATCAACCCCCGATCTTTAAGACAGAATCCGGTACCTGTGCCCTGAGGCGTGGCGATGTGGATGATGACGTCCTGGTATAGATCGATAAATTCTTTCATGTTCGGCTCCTTATGGGTTGTAATTCAGGTTCTTGATCTCGAGCAGGTAGGATTCGCAGAATCCGAGGTGGTCGTTAAAATCGAGATTGCCACAATTGAATTTCAGGTTCGGAAACTGGTCGGTACCAGACTTTATGATCCTGCCCACCGCTTCGCGGATATCGGCTTTTTCGAATTTTTTTGCGGTCGGGTCGTAATAGACCGGCCGGACGCCCAGCGCGGCGAAGTACTCAGGATTGGTGACCTGGTACACCAGGTGTAAGAGCTGCCGGGTCTGCCGGTTCAGCCCGAAATTGAACAGGCAGTAACCGATGATATAATTGACGATCGCCAACGCGATATCCGGGTACTTGTTCTCCTTATACCAGGGCAGGTTCTTCATTTCGTTTTCGATCGTCGCTGCGACCTCGTTGTGGGGAGTCGGGTTTACGACGTTGAAGGTGGACGTTACCCGGTAGAGTTCCTTAAAAACCGCATCTTTGGGTCTTTTGATGATCTTTTCGAACTCGACGCTGATCAACCGGTTCCGCTCCAGGTAAGGACTATCGTCCCGGGCAAAATAAATCCGGTGGATCCTCTTAAGGATATCCAGCGTCTGCCCCTCGGGTTTTATGAGATAATCAAGCCGGTAGGCAAGGTCCAGGAGGAGGTAAGAAATACCTCCGCAGAATTTGTCCGCGTTCAACCCCTTGGCCCGGTCGAGCGACTCCCGGATCCATTTTTGGATGTACGCGTATTTTATCTCCTTCTCCGGCACCGGGATATCGGTAATATGGCTGTTGTCTATCGGCTGGAGCGCGGAAAATTCATCGACCAGCAGGTCGTCGATCAGGTCGGCGCGGGTCGCCATCTCCTGGAGGCCGTAATATAGTTTCCATGGCGAGCCGTCGAGGGAAGCGGTGTCGAACTTCATGCAGATTATGTCGTCTTTAAGACAGAACCGGGAATAACTGAGCGAATAGTTCATATCCAGGAGCCGGCGCAGGTAGGCGACGCTGAGCTTGGTATAACGTGCGACGTTCACCAGCGCGATGAATTTTTCCGAGTCGGCCGTACCGGTGACTTTTTTCGAACCCTGGAGGATCTCAAAATCCACCTTATCCCCGGACTTGGTAAAACGGACATTCCCGACGCCGGTTTCCTCCAAATAATTCATGAGGGTAACGTAGGAATCAACATACTTTTTCTGGTTATAAAAATTCATGGAGTCATCCCAATATTTGACCCGATCCGGAGTCTTGTAACTCGAACTGAACCGCCCGAACTGGATTTCCGAACCGGCCTCCGCGGATTGTTTGCCGAAAATATTAAGCATTAAAAAACTCCTTACCCCGGAGACTAATTCCCCAGGACGAAAACAAACATGATTATATACGATGGTCGGCAAAAATCAAGATATACGACGACCTTTTCTATCTTTTACCCTTGGCCCCATGTCCGGAAGTCCTGAATGGACGATCCGGATCCCCTCATGGGGACTCTATGTTCCGTTTGAAAAACGAGAATTCTCGTCCCGTTGGGACGGAACTCTTTACTAATCCACCCTTGACACTGGAGGATATATATTTATAATTTACCATAAGGTTTAATTGGTCAGATAGATAACAAGGAGGTTGTATGAAATATATGCTGTCGCTGTTATTAGTGCTGGGAATCATGGCGCCCGCCGGCGCCAAGGCCCTGATCGGTCCCCAGTTGGAACAAATTCTCCAGGCTTCACGCGCCGAGGAACAGGTCGAAGTCCTTATCATCATGAAAGACCAGTCGGATGAGGAATACCTCGCCCTGATCGCCAAAGACCTGCCGCGCCGCGAGCAGCGATATCCCGTGGTCAACGAGCTGAAACGGCTTTCCGCTGCGACCCAGACACCGGTCATGGACCTGCTTGCCAATGCGAACCGTTCGGCCCAGGCCTCGGAGATCCAGTCCTTCTGGATCGTCAACGCCGTTTACTGCCGGGCCACGCCGGCCGTGATCGAGGCGGTCGCCGGTATCGGATCGGTCGAATACCTGGAATCGCCTTACTTCGTCTGTGACAATATCCTGCTAGTCGAGGGAAAACCGGTCCCGGCCCCGCCGAGCCGGTCGGTCGAGTGGAACGTGATAAAGGTCGCGGCGGATTCCTGCTGGGCTTTGGGCTTCAAGGGCCAAGGCATAATCGTCGGTCATATTGACACCGGCTGCAACTACAACCACATGGATCTTCGCAACCACATGTGGACCGACACCAATTACCCCCTCCACGGCTGGAATTTTGAATCGAACACCAACGATCCCATGGACATTTCCGGCCACGGCACGCACACCGCGGGCACGGTGGCATCCGACGGGTCGGCCGGCGACTCCTGCGGCATGGCTCCGCAGTGCTCGGTCATGGTCTGCCGGGTCCGGACCTCAATCGCCTACCCGATGCCCGACACGATAGCGGAAAAGAACGTGCTCGACGCCATGCAGTTCGTCATCTCGCCGCCCAATTCTCCGACCCACGGTGCGGACCTGGTCACCATGTCTCTGGGTTGGTATGTCGCCTGGACCCCGCGCCGGAGCCTCTGGCGTAAAGGCGTAACCAACGTTGCTTTGGCCGGCATGCCCTTTTTCATCGCCGCCGGCAACGAACGGGGTAGCACGTACTGCCCCACTCCCTATAACCTGCGCTGCCCGGGCGACGTGCCGCCACCCTGGCACCATGCGTCCGAAGCGGCGGGACGGCTCGCGGGCGCGATCTCGATCGCCGCGACCGACAATGCCGACGCCCTGGCCAGCTTCTCATCGACCGGCCCGTCCTGCTGGGAGGACGCGATGTGGTATTGGGATTACCCATGGCGACCGGGATCCGGAATCCTGAAACCGGACATTGCCGCCCCGGGTGTGAACATCACCTCCTGCGATTATAGCAGCACCAACGGTTACTTGAGCGGTTGGAGCGGAACCTCGATGGCGACGCCTTGCGTGGCCGGCTGCGCAGCCGTGCTTCTATCGAAAAATCCGAATCTGACGGTCACCCAGATCGACAGCATCATGCAGTTAACCTCCCTCGACTTAGGCACCGCGGGCAAGGATACGTTGTTCGGATCCGGCCGGATCCGGGTCCGTCAGGCGATCAACATCACCCCCGCGGCCGGTTCTTTGCCGGAACTCCACCTCGCGGACAAGGGAACGGCGATCCTCGACCCGGGCCCGACCGGCAACGGTAATGCCTATTTTGACCCGTCGGAAACCGCCACTCTGGTCGACACGCTCGTCAATCTGGGCAACGGAGCGGCGACCACGGTGACCGGCGTGCTGCGAACTGCGAACGCCCGCATCACGATCATCGACTCCCTGGCGAGCTACGGTACGATCAACGGCAAGTCGCGCGCGAATAATTCCGGGAACCCGTTCATCATCAAGGCGGACACCTTGATCAACCTCGGTAACATCGTCACCTTCACCCTCGCACTGACCGCCGGTTCCTATACCAAAACCCTTAATTTCGACGTGCGCATGGGATCGGTCACCGGACCGGACAGCTTCGGGTATTACATGCTGGACAACACCGATACGCTCTACACCGAAGCACCGGTTTACACCTGGGCTGAGATCAATTCGTCCCATGGCGGATCCGGCACCTCGCTCGGCGCCGGTGGCTCCTTGGTCACGGTCCAGACCGCCCTGCCTTTCGTGTTCCGGCATTTTTCGCGACGCACCGCCGCCAGCAGCAACATCTCGATCTGCGCTAACGGCTGGTTCTGTCCGGGGACCCAGACAATCACGGTCCATTACAACAGCAACCTGCCCAAGATCGTGGATTACGGCAACCAAACCACGGTTCCCGATCACATCGCCATCTTCTGGGACACGCTCAATACCGCGAGTCCGGCCTCCTGGTGGTACTACAACGACGCGGCCAACCACCGCTTCATCGTCGAGTGGGATTCGGCATTTGGCACGCTCGCCAACGCCCGGGTCTTCGAAGCCATCATCTACGACACGACGACCGCCGGCCGCTTCGGCTGCAACGACATCGTGCTCCAGTATAAGTACGTAACCGAACCCACGAGCTGCACGGTCGGCCAGCAGGACACGCTTAAAAAGTACGGCTGGACATACCTCTTCAACAAGATCTACGACGACGGTGCCCAGCCCCTGGTCGCGGGCCGAGCGATCAAATTCACGACCAAGATCCCGAAAATGAAGAACTGGCTCGTCCCGGTCCAGGAATTCGAATCCTTCCCGGAAATGGGCAGCCGTTCCGTCGTCATCTCACCCAATCCCAGCCGTCAGCGCGTCGGCATCTTCTACAACATCAACGCTAACGGCCGGGCCGCGCTCAAGGTCTACAATACGGCAGGTCAGTTGGTCCGGACCCTCTTCGACGAATACAAAACCGCCGGCGTATATAGTCTACGCTGGAACGGAACGGACGATCACAACCGTACCGTCGCTTCGGGCGTTTATTTCTATAGCCTGGAAGCGAACGGCAAGAGCTCCGCGACTCGCGGCGTGCTGGTAAGATAATCGGTTGTTAACGATACAAAAAGCCCCCGGTTTAACGGGGGCTTTTTGTATCGTTCTGTAATCAATAGTTAGCGGTTTCGAAAAAAGATTTTTGTTTTTCTTGTCTTTTTAGTTTTTTAGTCTTTTTGGTTTAAAACTAGATAGACTAAAAAGACCAGATAAACCAGAGAAACTATATCTAAGGTAACTCTGGACACTTATTGATTAATGGTTATAATTTAAACGGATTATTTTAAAACAAAAAAGGAGAAGAAATGAAAAGGTTATCCGGAATCTTCATCACGTCGTTGATCGCCACGGTCATTTTCGGTTGCGGCGGTTCCGGCGGCGGGGCATCGAGTGATGCGGTGATCACAGGCGCGATCACTGAGAATCTTAAAGCCATGGAACGCGAGGATGTCGACGCGACGATGGCGACCATCGACCAGAACAGCCCGGGGTACCAAACAACCAAAGATTTGATCAAGCTTATATTCGAACAGTACGACCTGAAATACGAACTTTCCGATCTCAAGGTTACCGAAAAAAAGGGCAACGAAGCCAAGGTCAGTTTTACCCAGGTGACCCGGAAAGTATCCGGCCCCGAATTCCGGGATAACAAAATTACCGGCTTACACACGCTGCGTTTTACCGGCGGTAAATGGAAGATCTTTAACTCGGTAGTGGCCACCACCGATTATCTGAATTGATCGGCCGACCCCGCCGCGGAGGTTTTATGAAAATTAGGTCCGTTATTCTCCTGGCCGCCATTATCTCGGCCGGATTCGGCCGTACCGACCTGGTTCGGATCGACTTACCCGGCCGCGCGGCCGCGATAACCCTGGAGAACCTCGGCCTGGTAATTAACGAGGTTAGTGACGATTTCGCGATCGCGGAGATCGACGCCGAAATGATCCCGGCCCTCCGCCGGGACGGTTACCGGATCGAAGTGATAACCGAAGCCATCGATGAAGTATACCGCCGCAACTTCGAGTCCAGCCGGGGGCGGTACCTGACCTATAGCGAATATTTAGATACGATGCGGATCATCGCCCAGTCGTATCCCGCGATCTGCAAGCTTGACACCCTCATTGTCACCGCGACCGGCTACCTCGTGCTGGGCATGAAGATCAGCGACTCGGCCGGGTATAACCAGCCCGAACCCCGGATCCTTTTCGAAGGCGACATTCACGGCGATGAAAAATGCGGCTGGTCGGTTTGCTTTGAAATGATCAAGTACCTGATCAACAATTATGCCGGCAATTCCACGATCCGGAGGTTGGTCGACACAAGGGAAATCTGGATCGTGCCCATGGTCAACCCCTACGGTTACGTCAACAGCTTACGCACGAACTCAAACGGTGTCGATCTGAACCGGAACTGGGGTTACATGTGGCGCTATACCAGCGGTACCGCGACGTTTTCCGAGATGGAAACCCGAGCCTTGAAAAAAGCGTTCGACCGCGACGCATTTACGGTCTGGCTTTCTTATCATGGCGGCTCCGTGGTCACGCTCTATCAATGGGGGTACACCACGGACATCCCACCGGATTCCGCCGAACTGAGCACGATCGCGGCGTCTTACGCGGTTGCGACCGGTAATTACTACGGTTCGATCATGAATGAAATGTACTACGCACCCGGCAACTCCATCGATCATCTATACGGCCTGGAAGGCATCGCCGCGATCGCCTCGGAAATATCCTATACCAAAACGCCCCCGGCCAGTTCCCTGGACGCCCTGTTCAACACCAACCGCGATCCCATGATCAACCTGATGCGTTACGCAAAATGGGGGATCGAAGGACTGGTCACGGATTCCCTGACCGGCGACCCCATTTCCCAAACCATGCTCGAACCGATAACACCGGTCAAATGGGCGAGTTACACCGATTCTCCGGGCGGCGATTTTCATCGTTACCTCCGCCCCGGCACCTATGCCATCCGTTTCACGGCTCGCGGGTACAATCCGAAAACGATCACCAATGTCGTCGTCGCGGCCGACACGGCCACGGTTTTAAACGTCCCGCTTTCCCGCAGCTCGACCCCCACGATCGGTGCCTGGAAATACACGGTCTGCAACGTGCCGGATCCCAACCAGGCATACGCGAACCACTCGCTGGCTTTTTGGGGTTTGGGCTTGCGCGACAGCCGGCGCCTTTCCATCGGAGTCCGCGGCTGGGTTGACCTTGATATGGGCGTATCGATCCTGAACGGAACCGGGAATGATCTGGTGGTCGTCGAAGGCGACGCGGACGCAGAAATATGTACGGTTTTTGTCGCGAACAGCTGGAATGGTCCCTGGACCCGGATCGGGACCGCGAACGGGACCACCGAATTCGACCTGCAATCGGCAGGGATCAGCCAGGCCCGTTATGTCCGGTTAAAGGACGACGGCAGCGGTATCGCTAACGACGCGACCGCCGGTTATGACGTCGACGCAGTTGAAGCGTATTACGCGGCCACGAACACGGACGAAAGCGGATGCGGTGAACCGCGTTTAAGCGCATTTACCATATATCCGAATCCGACACGAGGCCGGATACAGCTGAGCATAGGGCATAGTGCTAAGGGCATAGGGTTATGCATCTACGATGTCACAGGACGTCTCGTGAAAAAATTTTCACTGCCTACTGATTACTCCTTACTCCCTACTGTCGTTTGGGACGGTACGGACCAATCGGGTCGCGCCATTCCCCCGGGTGTGTATTATGCGGTTTTAAGTGTCGGTTCAGGAATATCCAGCCAAAAAATCATTAAGATCGAGTAAAAAAACACCGGCCGTGGTTTTTAGCCGCGGCCGGCGAATCTTTTTTTGCCGATATTTTCATCGGCGAGATAATGACGGGCTATTTCAATTTGTAACCATACCAACGGCCGTCCGCGCCGTCCTCGCCGCCGTCGGCGTCTTTGGCGATCCATAGATAATTGTGGCAGTAGCTCAACGAAAAGCCGTAACCGGCGCGCGGCAGTTTGATGAACGAAACAAATTCACCTTGAAGGTCATAAACCCGGATTGCGTCGTTTTCAGCCCAGATATAAAGGTAATTTTCGGAAGCGGCGATCGCGGTATTATAACCGTGTTCATCGTAATATTCGTCCACGTCAAACGTCCGGATCTCCTCACCGTCATCGAAATCGAGCACCCGGACCCGACCGCTGACAAACTCGTAGATATACCTTCCCTTCGGATCGAACCCGGGCGAACTGTTGTCTTCTTCAAATATCCCATCGAGTTTTAAATCGCTATTACCGTCCTCCGGATCGACCGAATAAAGGTCGGTCCCGTAGATCTTTAGGTATAGTTGGTCGTCTTCGGAATTATAGAAAATCGCCCGTCCATCCAATTCCAGGTCGTAGGACTCGACCAGTTCGCCGTTGGCCTTATACTCGTTCACCAAACCCCAGGACTCGTTGCCGCCATTGACCGTAAAATAGTAATGGTCACCGTAGGTGATCGACATGTTGTGATAATAAACATGATCGTCAATCGTCATCACTTCCTTTGGTTTGTTTATTTTTCTCACGGCGGGTGCGCACGTCACCCGAACCGTGAGCGCGGCGAATATTATCATGAGCACGATCCTGATGGTCCTTTTCATTATGCCTCCTTTAAGTGAACAACGTTTAAAGCTATTTAACATAAATTACGGTCAAAGTCAATACTTTTTAGCCGCATCTTGACTGACGCTTCCGCCGCTTGACAATCAATTCGGGTTGATTATAATTTTATAAATCCCGTTAGAGAACTTCGTCCTCTAACGGCAATGCGCTGACGGCGGCATTAAACCCCCGTCAGTTTCATTCGGAAATAACCACCGATTAAAATCGCTGGTTTTTCTCTAACGGGATAAATACTTCTATTCTTCAAAAAACAAGGAGAACAACCTTAATGAAGGAATCGGAACCGGAAGGCAAGGACCCCGTCAACATTGAACTGGAAAGCCATATCAACGATTTTTGTCAGTTTTTATCCCTCCCCTTCGTTTTCGTTAAAACGGACGGGATCATCGCCGATGCCAGCCGGGACCTTGCCGACCTTTTAGGATTCGAACTCCACCGGCTGCCTAGCACATCGATTTTCGGGTTGACCAACCAGAAGGACCGTCTTATCCAGATCATAAAATCAACGATGGACCGCGGCCAGGTGCGCGGCGTGGTTTGCCGCTTACTAGGGCGCGACGGCCGCGAGATCGAAGTTCGGATCTCGTCGATCGTTCAACGGGATAAGGACGGCGATATCATCGGCTATTACATGATCTTCGCCGATCGATCCGAACATAAGCGGAACCAGGAGGCGCTCCAGAAAGCATCCCGCGACCTGGAAAAACGAGACCGTCAGCTCAACCGGATCCTGGACGCGGCCAACTCCCTCCTCATCAACCTCGACATCGACCGTTTGCTCAAGGAGATCGTCCGCGCCGCCCACGAATCATTGGGTTTCAATATCGTGCTCCTCAATCTGGTCGACCGGGAAACGGGCGCCATTCGCATCTCGGGACACGCCGGTTTGGAAAAACACAACCAGCAGGCTTTGGATAACGCGACGGTGCGCATGACTTGGAAGGATTTCAATAAACTTCTGGACGAAAAATACCGCATCGGGCGCTGTTACTTTATTCCCCATGGCGAGATCAACTGGTCCGAGCAATTCGCCTATTCGACGGACATCACCGACCGTAACGGTAATCGGAATTTGGAAGCGACCAAATGGCACCCGGAAGACGCCCTGCTCGCCCTGATCGAAGTCGGCCAAGGACAGGTCGTGGGGATGATCAGCGTCGACCAACCCGGCGACGGCCTCCGCCCCAATCCGGAAACGATAAAAGCCCTCGAGATATTCGCCAATCTTGCCGGCGCCGCCCTGGAAAATTCCCGTTTGTACGAACAGCTCCAAAAGGAACTCGTCGAAAGAAAACTGACCGAGCAGGCCCTGCTCGACGTCCACAACGATCTGGAGCGTCTCGTCGAGGAAAGGACCGCGGACTTGGGACAAGCCAACCAAAACCTAAAGATCGAAATCGGCCAGCGCGTCCGGGTCGAAAATGAATTAAAGGTCACCCTGGAACGGGTGCAAAAAACTTTCGATTCTACGGTCCGGGCATTGTCTTCGGTTCTCGCGAAACGCGACCCCTATACGGCCGACCACCAACTACGGGTCACCGAACTCTCTTGTCTGATCGCCCGGGAACTGAAGCTGCCCCAGGAGTCGATCGACGCCCTGCGTTTCGCGGGTATGCTCCACGACATCGGGAAGATCGGCATCACCGCAGAAATTTTGAACAAACCGACCAAACTCGATAAACTGGAAATGAACTTGATAAAAACCCATCCCCAGGTTGGATTCGAAATATTAAAACAAGTCGATTTTGCGTGGCCCGTGGCCGATATCGTCCTCCAGCACCACGAACGGATAAACGGCTCGGGCTATCCCAAGGGATTGAAGGATAAGGAGATATTATACGAGGCGAAAATACTGGGCGTGGCGGACGTGGTCGAAGCGATGTCTGCCCATCGCCCTTACCGACCCGCCTTCGAGATCGACCAGGCCCTGGAAGAGATCAAGCAGCACAAAGGGGAACTGTTCGATACCCTTATCGTCGAAACGTGCATCAAAATCATCAACGAAAAAAAATCCTGTTAGAAACAGCATGACTGTCGAATTGCCACCTGATTATTATGCATAGATAATAATCCCTGGAGTCTCTAACGGGATAAACCGATTTAAATCCTGACGCGCACTCTGATCCGCTGATTTACTTCCCCAGGCAACCGCCGACCGTCCGGAGCAGCATGTTCAAACCGAAACCGATGACGACCGCGCCCAAAACCAGCAGCAGCCACCGAAATACGGCGGTTTTAACCCGACCGACTGAAGAAAGCGCGGCGATCAAGGTCAGCCATGCATAATCCAGCCAAACGTGAAAAACATACAGCAGGCCGATGCCGGCAAAACCGGCGATCCGCAGGGCATCATTGATCAGCGGAGTGCCGATGCCGATCCACCAGGCGATAAAGTAGGGATTGAGTCCAGTCAGGACGATACCGGTTGTAAATGGGGTCGGCGTCCTTTTAAAACCGGGATCGGAAACCTTTTCCAGATTGACCGCATCCCGGATCGTTACGATCCCGAAAAATACCAAAAAACCGCTGCCGACCAGGCCGATGATCAAATTCGCAACCGGGTTTTTAAAAACCGAGGCCACGCCCAAGGCCAGGAGAAAAACCAACGGCAGTTCGACCAAGGTATGACCCAGCGCTGTTTCCAATCCCGCTTTCCATCCTTTTTTCAGGCCAGCGGAAGCGGTCGCCGCGGTCAAGGGGCCGGGCGCCAACGCACCGGAAATGCTGATAACCGTTACCTTTAACAGCAGTTCGAACATAGCTCAGGGGTTGGTGGTAAAAATTGTATCGTCGGTCAGGCCTCGACCAGACTAACGAAAACGTCGACGATCTGCTCGTCAAGTTGCGTGCCGCGCACCTTTTTCAGTTCCTGGACCGCCTGCTCCCGGGTTTTAGCCCGGCGGTAAGGGCGTTCCGAGCACATCGCGTCGTAAGTGTCCGCGACCGCTAAAATGCGGGCGAGGATCGGGATCTCTTCCCGGCGCAGACCTTTGGGATAACCCTGGCCGTCCACCCGTTCGTGATGGGTGTAAATGACTTCGAGGATATCCTGAAAATCGCTGACCGTGCTGAGGATTTGCCGACCCACGATCGGGTGTTTAATGATATGCTCACGTTCGTGATCGGAAAGGGGGGATTTTTTATTAAGGATACCGTCCGGAATACAGATCTTTCCGATGTCATGAAGGAGGCAGGCGTGTTTCAGGAGTTCGATTTCGGGATCGGGAATTTTCAAAACTCGGGCCATCTTCACGGCGTAATCCATGACCCTCAGGGAATGGCCGGCCGAGTAATGATCCTTGGCGTCCAGGGTTTTAGCGATAAGCTGGACGAATTCGATAAAGTTACGATTGGATTTGGCGATTAGTTTCTCGACCTCGCGCTCGGATCGCGTCAGCGAGTGCAAGATCCAGCTGTACTGGGACAGAAAGGTCCAGGTGAAAGAAACCACGCAGACGAAAATGGCGAGGGCCGAAGGATGGGGGAAAAATTTCAAGACCGGCCGGTCGATCAAATTGCCGAAGAGGTCGAGGAAGCCCAGAATTATGGCCAGCGCCGCACCGATAAAAACCGGCCGAAAATCGATCGGGCGTTCGGGGTCGTTCCGGCCGTGGCGGATAAGCTGGATAAAAGAATAACCGATGATCCCGACGAAAAGGATCACGAAAACCGGGTAGAGGATCCCGCGTTCGGCATGGAAATAACGCCCGTACGCGAGGGGACGGTTGGAAATGATCTTATCCGTGAACAGGATCAAGAAAATGAAAAAAAGGCTGATCAGCGAAAAGGCGGAGCGGGTTTTACGTCCGATCGGCCAGCGGGTTATCGCCGTGACGTAGAGCGGAAAAGCATAGACGGCCCCGCTATATCCGGCATAAATGATTTTCGTCCAAAATGGGGCGTACGCGGGAATGGTGTTGACCTCCACGCTGTAGAGACCGAACAAACCCACGCTGCTGCTCAGAAAAAACATAAAATTGTACCAGAAATTTAAGTTGCCGGGATTTTTCAAGAAAAGGAATAAGATCGCCAGGGTGAGCAAAAAGGTGAAGATCGCCAGGGTAAAGGTTATATGAACGTTGAGCATGGGACAAATATAGCCGGATTCACCGATTTGTCAACTGATCCCAAGGAACCTCAAGCAGGGATCAAGATTGGCGGTTTTCTTTAACGGAATCGATCTCGGCGATCAAGGCCGACAGATCATCGAGGCGATCGATCGACGGTAAGGATACCAGCCGGTAACCGATGAACGGACAGCCCGCGGCTTTACCGGCTTGCCGGTCGGTCCTGGTATCGCCGAGAAATACCGACGCGGACGGTGCCACCCGCAGGCGGCGGCAGGCGGTTAAAAGCATCTCCGGATCGGGCTTGGGATTTTTCACATCATCGGCGGTCAAAACGACCCCGAAAAATTCATCGAGCCCGGTCGTTTCCAACTCCGCCCGGACGATCGGACGGTGGGAGTTGGTCACGCAACCTAAGCGAATACCGCGGCGGGCGAACTTCCGAAGCACCGGTGCGGCTCGGGGATCGACCCGGAAAGACCGGATATGATCGGACTGATGACGCAAGAAGTAAGTCCGGACTTCATCCACGGTCCTTTCCGGCATAAAGATCCGGACATCTTCCGCCGTGCTCTGCCCCCAGCTTTTCCGGAATATCCGGATGTTGATCGGCTTGTGCCCGAAATGCCTTAATGACTGGTTGAACAGGTGGAACCAGTAGCGGAAACTGTCGACCAGCACGCCGTCCAGGTCGAAAAGAATCGCCTGAGCCCGGATCGGAAAAATATTTTTCGCCATGAAGACACTAGTATATCCATTAAATGCGGCTTGACAAGGAGGCGCCGATGATCAACCCGGCCCCACATAGAATATTGATATTTTATGAAAAATGATTAAGATTAACGTGATGCTCGATAAGAATTCGAAACGACGGCGTTCCTTTAATCCATGAAAAAGATCGATCCCGGGCTGGACGACATCGACCGCTCATTTCCTGGCGAGTTCACCCCGGCCCAGATCGCCCGCGGTAAAACCCTTTTTTATCAACGGCTATCCGAAACCGGTCACCGTTTTTACCAAGGCAAAATCCAGATCCTGCCCAAGGTGCCGATATCCGGTTTCAACTGGTTCAACGTCTGGTATACCCCGGGCGTGTCCCGTGTTTCAACCGCCATCCGCGACGACAACACCGAGTCGTTCGCCCTATCGAATCGCGGCAACCTGGTCGCGGTCGTCAGTGACTCGACCCGCGTCCTGGGCGACGGCGACGTAACGCCGGCCGGCGGTATCGGCGTGATGGAAGGCAAGGCCTTCCTGATGAAATACCTGGGCGGCATCGACGCATTACCGCTTTGCATGGACAGCCGCAACGGGGCTGGAGTAAACGACCCGGAAATAATCATCGATTTCGTCCGCCGGATCCAGCATTCCTTCGGCGCGGTCAACCTGGAGGATATTTCGCAACCGAACTGCTACCGAGTGCTCGACGCCCTCCGGGAAACGTGCTTAATCCCGGTCTGGCACGATGACGCCCAAGGTACGGCGAGCGTGCTGTTGGCGGGCTTACTAAACGCCTTGGAGCTGGCCGGAAAAAAACTGCCCGAGGTTAGGATCGTTTACCTGGGCGCCGGGGCCGCGAATACGACTTGCTGCCGACTTAATATCATATGCGGCGCCGATCCGCTGAAAACGGTCATTTTCGATAAGGACGGCGCACTGACCTTAAATCGGACCGACTTCCGGGACCACCCCGCCTTTTACCAACAATGGCGGCTATGCCGGGAAACTAACCCCGAGGGGATCGTGAAAATCGAAGCGGCGGTTAAAAACGCCGATGTCCTGATCGCCTTTTCAAAACCCGGCCCGGATACCATCGACCCGCGCTGGATACGCATCATGGCCGAAAAACCGATCGTCTTTGCCGGCGCCAATCCGATTCCGGAAATATACCCCTACGCGGCCCGGGAAGCGGGCGCGTATATCGTGGCCACCGGCCGCGGCGATTTTCCAAATCAACTCAATAACTCGATCGGTTTTCCCGGCATCTTGAAGGGCGCCCTCCTGGTACGCGCCCGGAAGATAACCGATTCCATGGCGATCGCGGCCGCGCACTCCCTGGCGGGATACGCACGGCGCCGGGGCATCTCCGTTGATAATATCGTACCGAATATGACCGAACCCGACCTCTTCGCTCACGAAGCCGCCGATGTCGGCATCCAGGCGATATTGGACGGCGTGGCGCAGACGAGCATGACGCGGGATGAGATATTCCTGAAAGCGCGGGTCGATATCGAAACCGCCCGGAAAGCGCACGAACTCCTGATCCGGCATAACATCATCCCGGCCCTTCCCGAAGCGATCATCCAGGAAGCCCTGGAATGGGCCGTGGGCGAAATACGTAAGACTGGGAAATAGCGCTTCGCGCTGGAAGGAAGTCCTTCCCCTACGGGGACAGCCTATTATTGAAAAAAAGATAAATTGATGATGTCGGACTAGAAGGGAGCCCTACGGGCTGGAATGGACCGCTAACGCGTTGGAATTTTGTTCCATCGAACGGAGTGAGATCCCTTCCATTGCGAAGCCCCGTTAGAATTCTGTTATCGCTACTTATAGTTATCTTTATTACTTCTTCTATTAAATTAAAATTTCTAACGGGGCGAAGCAATCCATTCCATTTCGCGCTTCATTTAAACAATATTAATATTGTTGTCCCGGAACGGGGTAGCGAAATCCATTCCATTCAACGAAGTTGAATTATTTTATTCCGCAGGGATAATTACTGTTGATACCGGAACTCCCTGCCCACGGATAACGAAAAATTGAAGCGCAAGGCGTCCGGTCCCGACGGCTTACTAAAATCGGCGGCGCCGAAGGTCAAGACGAAGGGACCAAGCGGGGTGTTGGTCCGGACGCCCAGCCCCGCGCCCCAATGAAGCTTATCTTTCCAGCGGGCAGGATCGGTCAAGGGATCCGGAAATTCAAATACGCCCAGGTTCGTTATCAGCTGAAAATAAAAAGGGTAAGCTTCCTGGTTAAACAGGTTGAATATTTTCCTTTCCCAATCCAAGTGGAGAACCACTTTCTGGGGAGTGATGAATTCCTCCTTGGCAAAACCGATGAAGTTTTCGCCGCCCGTAAAGTAATAGCGGGCCAGCGGCAATTCCCCGAAAGATAATCCCGCGTCCAGCGCGTAACGCAGCAAAAACCTGGGTCCGATCGGCTGAACGTGCTCATACCCGTAATCGACGGTCAGGCAGTTCGTGCGGGAGCCCATCTTGGTCAACAGATATCCGGCTGTGATCTTGTGGCGGATTCCCTTGGTCGGGAAATAGGGGTTATTAAAATTGTTGAATTCCAGATTGAAAGTCGGACCGACGATCCATTCCCGATCCGGGATCGAATCAAAAAAATGAACACCGGGTATCGGGAAATTCCGGACGTAAAAAGCCAACGCCCCGAAATTGAAAAAGGCGTCCCGGCCCAGGATATACCCCGCCTCGGCGATGCCGCCGGCGGAACGGATATTGTAATAACCGAGCCTTACTCCCGCTTCGAAATATGATCTGGTCACCGTGCTGAGCACTCCATCCAAGCGGTACCCGCAGGGGAACATGAATAGCTTTGTACCGCTCAAGCCCGCTCGATATTCGTTGGGGTTTCCCACCATCGCCGCCGCCCGGACGCTGGCGCCGGATCCGCCGACATTATCCTGGCCGACTTCGACACCCAGGGTGATGTTGTCGGTGTTGTCGTAACGGACCCCAAGGTAATAAAACCCGTAATCCTTTTCCTGGATTTCCAGCGTCAGGTCGACGGAATCGGTTCCGGCCGGATCCAGCCGGTAGTTAATGTCGTCGAAAAGGCCGAAGTCATACAACCGGACCAGATCGCGGTGGAGCAGGTCGAAATTCAGGCGGTCGCCGCGCCGGACGTAAATGTGGTCGCGGATCATCGATGGGCGGGTCGTCTTGAGTCCGGTCATGACCAGGTAACGGATGTAAGGCAGAGGTTTTGGCATGACCGTTTTTTCTCGCCGGGCAGTGGGTCGGCCCGCGATCAAACGGCGGATCTCGGGCAGCGCCGCTTCGGCGGCCACCTCGCCGGCCGCGATCAACTCTCGGGCGCGCGAAAAATCCGAATGCCGGAAGGGATCGACATCGGGTTCGATCAGGATGTCCGCCAAAGATTTTTGCTCGGCCAGGTCCTGAACATTGATCACATCCATGGTCCGGGAAATTATATCGATGAGTGAAATGCCCGTTTCAGAGTTGCGCTTCATAGTTAAAACCGCGATCACAACGTCCGGATCGTTGTCCATAAGAGGTTCGACCGGCAGGTACTGCTGAACGCCGCCGTCCACCAGTTCCATGGCGCCGATCTTCTCCGGCGCGAAAACTCCGGGGATGGCAATGCTGGCGCGGATCGCCTGTTCTAGGCGCCCTTTTTTAAGGATCTTTTTCTCGCCGGTTACGAGATCGACCGCGATTGCCCGGAAAGGCACGGGCAGGGAATCAAAATCGTAATCCGAATCGTATTCGATCCGGGATAGGAGTTCCATCAGTAAAAATTCGACGTTCTGCAGCGTTATCAAACCGCTCGGAAGCAAGGGCATCAATTTCTTCTGGCGCAGCTGGAAGATGTATCGCGAGCTCTGCTGGCGTTCGGGAAGGTACTGGGCGCCGAAGGGAATGCTTGAACTGAACAACCGGTTCCAATCGGCATTGACCGCGACGCTTTCAATCTGGGCTGCGCGATATCCGGCGGCGTAAACCCCGCCCACCATAGAACCCATGCTGTTCCCGGAAAGACACCAGATCGCGATCCCTTCCCGTTCCAGGACTTTCAGGACGCCGATATGCGCCAGTCCGAGGGCCGCGCCGCCGGACAGGGCAAGGCCGACCTTGACCGGTTCCGGATCCGCGCTCGTTTCGCTCTGGGAAAAAGCGAAAATCGCCGCGGTGAGCAGGATTAAAATAATATTGATCGTTGAGATTGGGAAGTTATGATTCCTGACCGCAGCACTTCTTATACTTTTTGCCGCTGCCGCACGGACAGGGATCGTTACGCCCGACTTTGGGTTCGGTTTCCGCTTTTGTGACGGATGCCGCGGACGATCCGGCCGTACCCTTTTTGGCCGCGGGTCTTTTTTGAGCGCCGGCGATCTTGGCGAACGCCTTCGTATGATCTTTGAGCGCGGTCATGAGGGGGTTGATATTTTTCAAAAACCCGTCGACGTTCAAGAATTTAATCAACCGGCCGATAATATCCGGCAGTTCCGCAACGGTATCTTTGGTCAGGTTAAGTTTTCGGGGTGCGTATTCGAGCAAAAAATGCCCGATGTTGTCGGGATGGATTTCACCGATCTCCTTGCGCTGTTCAAAAAATATGTAATCGAGAAAGCTTTTGGCGACGTACTCGGCGTTTTCCCTTTCCGCTTTGTTTTTGATCTTCAAAGATCCCAGAAAATCGCGGCTCAGCTCGTTCGTCATGTGAACGAGCCGCTTTTCCCTTTTCCTTTCTTCCGATTCCTTTTCCACGATAAATTTAAATGCCATGGTTAATTATATCCAGAGTGTTTAACATGTCAAGTCGAAATACGTAAACCCGGTTTATTTAGTCTTTTTTGTCTTTCTAGTCTATCTGGTTATAAAACTAAAAAGACCAGAAAAACCAGTAATGTCTTGATTTTACCATTATTATCGTTATCATTTGCCATGACCGCAACCGGGATATACGACGTCATCGTCATCGGCGGCGGGCACGCGGGGATCGAAGCGGCCCTTGCTCCAGCGCGCATGGGACTGGATACGCTCCTCGTAACCATGAATATCGAAACGATCGGCCAGATGTCCTGCAATCCTTCGATCGGCGGCCTGGCCAAAGGCCATCTGGTGCGGGAAATTGACGCCCTGGGCGGAGAAATGGGCTTGCTGGCCGACAAAACCGCCATTCAATTCCGGATGCTGAATAAATCCAAAGGACCGGCGGTTTGGTCTCCCCGGACCCAGAACGACCGGAAAGCCTACAAAACCGAGGCGGGAAAGATCCTTGCCGGACAAAAAAATATCACCATCAAGCAGGAAGAAGCGAGCGATCTTATTATCGAAAACGGCGCGGCGGCGGGCATCAGGACGTCGCTCGGGAACGAGTACCGGGCGCGGACGTTGATCGTGACGACCGGCACGTTCCTGAACGGCTTGATGCACGTCGGCTTGGACGCCAGTCCCGGCGGCCGCCGGGGTGAGTCCTCGTCCTCGGACCTGAGCGCGGCCCTGAAAAAGAACGGCCTCGCCCTGGGCCGGCTTAAAACCGGAACTTCCCCCCGGATCGTGGCCCGAAGCGTTGAATTAAACGGGCTTCGGATCCAAGCGGGCGATGAACCTCCAATCCCATTTTCCCTGAGGACGGTGCGCATGCCGGCCAAACAACTGCCGTGTTTTGTCACGCACACCAACGAAAGAACCCATCAACTGATCAGGGATAACCTGGACCGTTCTCCCCTGTACTGCGGCCGCATTTCCGGCATCGGCCCCCGCTACTGCCCCTCGATCGAGACTAAAGTCGTTCGTTTCGCGGATCGGAATTCGCATATAGTTTTTATCGAACCGGAAGGCGTCGAATCCGACGAAAATTACCTGAACGGACTTTCCACGTCTCTCCCCCACGACGTCCAGGTAGAAATGCTGCATACGATACCGGGATTGGAGAAAGCGGAAATTATTCATTCCGGTTACGCCGTCGAATACGACTTCGTATTCCCGATCCAGCTTCACGCGACCCTGGAAACCAAACCGATCCCAAACTTATATTGCGCCGGTCAGGTAAACGGTACGTCCGGATACGAAGAAGCGGCGGCCCAGGGATTCATCGCGGGCGTCAACGCGGCGCTGAAGGTCCGGCGCGAAAACCCGTTTGTTTTAAAAAGATACGAAGCTTATATCGGCGTGTTGATCGACGATCTCGTGACCAAAAACACTCTTGAACCTTACCGGATGTTCACTTCCCAGGCCGAACACCGGCTTATCCTCAGGATCGATAATGTCGCCGACCGGTTAATGGGTTATGGCGCCGGTTTCGGGCTTATCGAACGAAATTTATTTCAAAAGGTGAAAAACGAAAGGTCGATAATCGACAATACTATCGAGCAATTGAAAAAAACCTATGTCAAACCAGAAATGGCAAATCCTAAATTAACCGCCAAAGGAGAACCGCTTATCACCGAAGAGCATAGCGGTCAAAGCCTTTTTCAAATTTTAAAAAGACCCAAAATAAAGTGGCTCGATATACTTGATATGGGTAATTT